>Ga0187784_10001788_pt1 | contig 17176 bp, 13 predicted proteins | sample 1015_SJ02_MP15_2_FD_132964 | JGI IMG/M metagenome (GOLD analysis project Ga0187784, IMG submission 132964) | Tropical peat soil microbial communities from peatlands in Department of Meta, Colombia - 1015_SJ02_MP15_20_MG | ecosystem: Environmental > Terrestrial > Soil > Wetlands > Peat | place...
ACCTGCACTTTCATGCGCCCCGACACCTTCGAACAGATCGAGGTGCCTGCCGCCGTCCTGGGGTTGGCGGAAAAGTTCCTGCAACCGGGCATGGAACTGCCCGTGGAATTTTTCGAGGGCGAGGCCATCAGCATCGTCTTCCCGGACGTGACCGAAGCCCGGGTGGCCACCACCGCGCCGCCATCGCACTCGCAGCAGGACAGCGCCTGGAAGGAAGCCACGCTGGAGAATGGTCTCGCCATTCGCGTCCCCCTGTTCATCGCGCCCGGCGAAATGGTGCGCGTCGACGTGAAGACCGGTCGCTACGTCGAACGCGCCCGCACCGAACGCAAGCGCGTAGGCTGACCGCAACCGGTCAAAATGTCGACGGGTGCCCCACCCTTCGAGGTTTTTTCGAAGGGTGGAAACGTTCCCCACAAATCTAATTCATCCCAATCTCAACTTCCTTCCCCCAAAACCTGCCCACACTCGCCGCTTCCCGCTCAACCTGCTCCCGAACCGGCCGTGGGAACTTTTCAAACGCCTGGATCTCAACCGTCATCTTACGTCCGCGGATTTTGTAAGACCAGGTTCCCACAACCCTTCCACTCGACAAAATGACCGGTGAAATCCACCATTGGTCCCGGTACACATGCTTGTAATGGCGCGCCTCGATCAGATGATCCTTGTCCGCATGAGCCAGGAGATAAGGATCGAAGTTGGGCAGCAGATTAACCACACTCTTCCTTCGCGGCCGGCTGGCAAGCTCATGCAGATCCTCGCGAGCCACCATGCACGCTTCTCCGTCCACCCACACTTCGTGCAATTCATCCTTAAGCCGCTCACACACCTGTCGCGCTTCCTTCATCGGCATTCCTGCCCAGTGCGCAAAGTCCCTGGCCGTGGCCGGCCCGTAGGCCGACAGGTACTTGCGCAAGAGCAGACCTTGCGCGGTAGCCTCCGGCATAGGCTTCAGTCCTGGCAGCCACTGATCCAGGCGAATGAACCTCACCTGATTTCCTTTCCCCGGCCCGTAACAAACCAGGCCCTCGGCGACAGGAATGCGGACAATGCTCCAGACTCTGCTCATCCACGAACGCACCCGGCGGCTGACCCGCGGCCGAACTGCGGCGTTGATCTCTGCCCGCCCTAAAGGCCCCGAAGACAAGGCATCCATGATCAGCGTGGACAGGTCGTCGCCCTCTTCCCGCGTGATGCCGAACCGAGCCATAACGCGAAGCACGGCCGCGACCCGGCTGCTGCGCAGGGCAGCGATGTAAAGCGCGAACTCGTCTGCTGGAATCAGGTGCAGGGTCTGGCGCATGAGCGACGTCCTAACCAAGGTGCGCGATTGCCAAAGCAAGCCCTCGATTTCTGCTCGCGTGATCGCATGGTTGCGCGCCCAAAGCTGCAGGTACGCCGCCGGCATGACCTGTGCCTGCACGCCGCAAACATCCCGGCAGATGGTGACCACATCCGCCGGCGCTTCGTCCCGCAGATGATGTCGCCGCAACCGGAATTCCGCGATGTCATAGGCGCGGGGCTTTGCACGAGTCTTAGGCACGGAATCCATGAGCCGGCGGTTCAATTATCCCATTGAAGCCGCGGGGCGCCCCACGTCTCGCGCCTTTCCAGACGTGGGAGAAGTGCATTCAGTCATGCCGACCAGCACCGCCCCCCTGAAGACCCCAAGCGGGCTGCAGCCCGCGCAGGCCGCTTCCCGGCGTAGGCTGACCGTGACCGGGCACAATGTCGACGGGCGCCCACCCTTCGCGCTTTTCGAAAGCTGGGAAGGCTCCCACAAATCTAACCCACCTGAATCTCCACTACCTTCCTCCAAAGCCCCGCCTGTTCGGCCTGGCCGCAGGGGAACCCTAGAGTGATGTGAGCGCACCGCCAACCAACTTGTACAGGACATACCACGCAGCAACGATGACTATCGCCGTCGAGCGCTTTACCTTGCTGTTGCAGGCAAAGCCGATCCCCATCAGCACAATGCTCCAGATGACGAAGACATCCAGCGCCGAGGCCATGGAGTAGATAAATCTATTTTGCGCCGGGTCCATGAAGTACGCAGGATTGGTCGCCACGGGATTCTTCGGGTTAAAGCCTTCCGGATCGACTCCGGCAAACAGCGACGCGGTTCCCAGAATTGCCCCGATGATGCCCGGCAGGCCGCTATAAATCACGATCGCCAGCGACGTCTTAAAGCTCACGTTGGCCGAGGCCCCAAACTTGAAAGTCCCCAGCAGGACGGCAGCAATGATCACATAGACGATCAGGATGACAACCGGAGTCGCCCAGGAGACGTAGCGGGTGACTGTGGTGGAGATTTGCATTTGTCGGGCGCGTTGGTCCGGCGGGAGCTTTTCGAGTTGCTCGGCCTTACCCGACTGCGCAATTGCGTTCTTGGTGATTTGCTCGAACCCAATCTGCCTCTGCATGGCGTGGACAAAGATCAACGAGAAGACAGAGATCAGCAGCCAAGGCGCCCACCAACTGGAACTGCGGCGCAGGTCGGTGAAAGTCTTGCTGGGCGCGATGAAGGTGTTCAGAATGCGCGCGCCCTCAGAGAGCGGCGCGGTTTCCGGGCTGGGAGAAATCGGCGCGGGCGGAATGGGTGCAGCGGCCATGGAGCCTCCTCAAAAGAACTGAGGCGAATTGTATTGCGGGCGAGGTTCCGGACACAAGCGCAGATTGGCGAATGACGATGGGAATCAGCGGCTGGGTATTGGCGCCAACTGGTAGGCGAGGGTAGCACCTCTATGCCACTACCTCCGGCGTGGCTTCGAGCAGGCTGCGGGTGTACGGGTGATCCGGTCTTTCGGTGATTTGCTCCGTCTGTCCGACTTCGACGATCTTTCCGCGATACATCACCGCAATCCTCGTGGCCAGATATCGCACTACCGGCATGGAATGTGAAATGAAGAGATATGTCAGCCCGAATTCGCGTTGCAGTTGGGCCATCAGGTTCACGATTTGCGCTCCGACGCTTACATCCAGCGCCGAAACCGGCTCATCCGCCACAATGAACTTGGGACGCAGCGCCAGCGCCCGCGCAATGCCGATTCTCTGCCGCTGGCCGCCGCTGAACTCGTGCGGAAAGCGGCGCATGGCAGATTCGTCCAGCCCTACGGCGGACAGCAGTTCGGCGACACGAATGCGAATCCCACCCTGTCGCTGCGAACGCGACAAGGGTGGGGCATCCTCTGTGTTGTGCGCGCTCGCTTCTCCATGAATGATCAGCGGCTCGGCGATGACATCTTCTACCCGCATACGAGGATCGAGCGAGGCGAACGGATCTTGAAAAATGATCTGCATGTCGCGGCGCAGGCGGCGCATTTCGCCGCGGCTGGCTTTCAGCAAGTCGTGTCCTTCAAAGCGGATCGAGCCGGAGGTCGACTCGATCAGTCGCAACACCAGACGCCCGAGCGTGCTCTTGCCCGATCCGGATTCGCCCACCAGCCCCAGCGTTTCGCCCGCGTGGATATCCAGGGAAACCCCATCCACCGCGCGAACCTCGCCTTTTGCGCTCCCGCTAAAGATGGTTTCGCCCAGCGGAAAGACCTTAGTCAGATTACGGATTTCCAGCAGCGCCATGACTAGCTAATGTATTCCATATTCCGGAATATAGAATAGAGAAGTCCTCGCCTGGTAGTGGGCTACTTTGGTAGCCCACTACCCCTCGCCTACTTAGGTTGCGATCAACGGTACGGCTGCCAGCGCCGCAAAAATGCCCGCCGCTCTCCAGCGAGTAAAGTGCTCATGAAGGATCAGGCGGGCAAGCAGCACCGTCACCGCCGGATACAGCGAACTCAGCACCACGGCCGCATCCAGGCGCCCGGTTTGGCTGGCGCGGACGAACAAGAAAGTTCCTAGCGAGTCCAGGCAGCCGGTGACGACGCCCCAGCCGACCGTCGCCGCGGTGAGTTCGCGAAACTTACGCTGTAGCAGCACGATCATGCTGGTGATCGCCAAGCCACCGACCCGAGTAAATGACGCGATCCACAACGCAGAAGCGGCGCCCGCCTGCCGCGCGCACAGATAGAAGCCGGCAAAGCCAATGCCCGCGATTACCGCCAGTCCGATGCCCTCTGGCGTGCTGCCATCCTCGGTGCGCGAAATCAGCCAGATTCCAATTCCCGCCAAGACAAACCCCGCGATGTGAACTGTGCTGGGCAGACCTTCCGTGGCCATGCTGAAAATTGCCGGAATGGCCGCGCCCAGCACTGCGGCGACCGGAGCAGTGAGTCCCATTCTGCCCATAGCTAGCGCACGAAAGAAAATGGCGAGGGAAGCACCACCCGAGACGCCTGCCGCCATCATCCAGGCCACGCTGCGTGCGGGAGGAAATGGAGCGTGGCTGGCTGTAGCCAGCGTAAACATGAACAGCAAGCCGCCCACGTTTACCACCACGGTGAGCAGAAATGCGTTGATGCGCCGGGAAGCGTATCCGCCGAGAAAGTCGCTGGTGCCCCAGGCAAAGACGGAGGCAAGGGCGAAGCTGGTGGGGACAAGTTGGGCGGGGGAAGTCATACTGGCTGTGAAACATTGAGCTTAGCATGGGGATGGAGTGAGCCTGGCCGACACTACGCCCTCTGCCATCGCCGCCGGGACGGCGGCGCTACAGTCGCGCCGGTGCCGCCTGCGAAGCCTCAGCCGATATCCGTTCGAGCAACGGGCGCAGCTGGCTCAACACGTCTCCGGCAACGGTTGCCTTCAGCGGGAATCTCAGCATGCCATCCGGGGTGAATTGCGCGCCCTTTTGGGACGAGACGAATTGCGCCAGTTTGGCAGGATCGATCGCAGCGTTCTGGCGGAACTTGATGGTGACGAGATCCTTCTTGCGCTCAATTCCGGTCACACCCACCTTCACGGCGAGCAATTTCAGCGACGCATACTCCAGCAGATTGCGCACCGCAGCCGGCGGGTCGCCGTAGCGATCTTGCAATTCGGCCTGCACGTCCGCCAATTGTGACTCTCGTTCGACTCCAGCCACCCGCTTGTACATGCGGAGCCGCTGGTTTTCTTCCCCGATGTAGTCGGCTGGGATGCGAATATTGAGGCCAAGGTTAAGTTGCGTCTCGGCCTCTTCGGGGGTGGCTTCGCCTTTCAGCTCGCGAACGGCCCGGTCCATCATCTGGGTGTAAAGCTCGAATCCGACAGCTTCGATGTGACCGCTTTGCTCCCCGCCTAGCAAGTTTCCGGCTCCGCGCAGTTCCAAATCCAGCGCGGCAATCTTGAATCCTGCGCCCAGATCGGAAAATTCTTTCAGCGCCGCCAGCCGCCGGCGTGCGAGAGGGGTCAACTCGACATCCGCGGGCACCAGCAGATATGCATAGGCTCTTCGATTTGATCTTCCAACGCGTCCACGCAGTTGGTAAAGCTCGGAAAGGCCGAAACGGTCAGCGCGATTAATAATGATGGTGTTGCACAGCGGAATATCGAGGCCATTCTCGATGATTGTCGTAGCTACCAGAATGTCGGCCTCATGGTGCATGAACTTCAGCATCACCTTTTCAAGTTCGGTTTCCGACATCTGGCCGTGGCCCACGATGATCCGCGCGCGTGGCGCCAGAGCCTGTAGTTTGGCGGCGATCTCCCAAATGCTCTCCACGCGATTATGCAGAAAATACATCTGCCCGCCGCGGTCGAGTTCCTGTTCCATGGCAGACTGCACCAGCCTGTCGTCCCAACTGGCCACCACGGTCTGAATGGCCATGCGGTCTTTCGGCGGCGTCTCGATCACGCTCATGTCGCGAAGGCCGACCAGCGACATGTGCAGAGTGCGAGGGATCGGCGTGGCCGACATGGTGAGCACGTCCACTTCTTTGCGCATCTGCTTCAGGCGCTCTTTGTGGCGCACGCCGAAGCGCTGCTCCTCGTCCACCACCAACAGGCCCAGGTCGGCGAACTTCAGGTCCTTCGACAGAAGACGGTGTGTGCCGATCAGAACGTCGATCTTTCCCGTCTCCAGTTTCTGCAGGATTTCCTTCTGCTGCTTCGCCGTGCGGAAGCGGCTGATCATTTCGATCATCACCGGAAACGCGGCAAAGCGCTGCTTGAAAGTTTCATAGTGTTGGAAGGCCAGGACGGTTGTGGGCGCCAGCACCGCAACCTGCTTGTTGTCATTCACGGCCTTGAACGCCGCGCGCATGGCGATTTCGGTCTTGCCGTAGCCCACGTCGCCGCACAACAGGCGATCCATAGGCTGCGACGATTCCATGTCGCGCTTCACGTCGGCAATCGCATAAGCCTGGTCTTCGGTCTCGGTGTATTCAAACGCGTCTTCAAACTCGTGCATCCACTCGTTGGCGGGCGAAAACGCATGCCCGGCAGCCGCTTTGCGCTCAGCATACAGTTTGATCAGCTCATCCGCCATGTCTTTCATGGCCTTGCGCACGCGCGCCTTGGTTTTGGCCCACGCTGCTGTGCCCAGATGATTGAGCGCCGGCTTTGCGCCTTCAGAGGAGCGATATTTCTGGATCAAATCCAGCCGCGTCAGTGGGACATAAAGCCGCGCGCCTTCGGCGTATTCCAGCAGCATGAACTCGGACTTGCCGTCGTCCTGAGCGATCTCCTTCAGTCCCTGGTACTGTCCGATGCCGTGCTCAATGTGGACCACGTAGTCGCCGACCTGCAAGTCGCGGAAGTCGGAGAGAAATGCTGAAGTTTTGGAGCGCAGCCGCTGTGGCTTCGATACCACCGACTCCGCTTCGTCGAACAGGTCGCGCGCGCCGAAGATGGCCAGATGAGCCTCCGGCAAAATCACGACATCGGGCACGTAAGACTTCACCAGAGTTGTGGTCAGCACCTCGCCCGCGAAGTACGCAGTCTCATCGGCGAAGCTCTCGCCGCTGCGCGTACGGCTGCCCAAGCGGAACGAGGCGCTGTTCTCGCTGAAAACTTCGGCCAGCCTTTCTACCTCGCCGATGTTGGGCACTGCTACCAATACGCGGTTTTGTTCCGCGATCTGCTTCTGTGTCTCTTCGAGCAGCGCGGTTGGCGAACCGTGAAACCGGGGCGCTGGTTGCGTGTGAAAGCTGATTGGCTCCAGTTCACCGGGCCGTGCAATTCCCAGATGTTCGATCTCAGCCCCAGGCAAACTCGCCAGCTTTTGCCACCACTGGTCAGGCGGAACATACAAATCGGTCGGCCGCACCAGATTGCCGACGCCGCTGCGCTCATGCGCTTCATCGATCCGCGACCAGAGGTGCTCAAACTCGCGTTTCAAATCTTCCGGTTCGTCGGCGAGGACCGCGGCGCGAGGGAGCATTTCGAAAATCGTACGGTCGGCGCCCGCTATCGGGGCATAGAACTCCCAGCCCGGAAATACCGTCACTCCCGTCGAACGCACAGCTTGTTCGACGATCTCCTTGTCGCCACTAATGCGTTGTCCAGACAAACGCGCGTGGATCGCGCCCAGCAAATCCTGATTGACCGGCGTTTCCGTCAACGGCAGCAGCAAGGCCTCATCCACAGGGTTTGATGACCGCTGCGTGCCAGGATCAAATTTTCGGATGGACTCGACCTCGTCCCCGAAAAACTCGATGCGCAGTGGACGGGCGGCTTCGGGCGGATAAACATCCAAAATTCCGCCGCGTAGCGCAAACTCGCCCGGCATCTCCACCACGTCGGTCGATGAATAGCCGACCGTGTTCAGGTGGCCCACGAGCGCGTCTGTGTCGAGGGCCTCGCCGCGTCTTACGCTGCGCGCCAGGCCGGCATAATACTCGGCCGAACGCAAACGAATTGCGGTACCGGCAGCGGGAGAGACCAGAATCGATACCGCGCCGGTGGCAACTTTCCACAGCGCGACGGCCCGCTCCTCCTGAATCTCGGGATGCGGCGAAAGATTCTGGAAGGGCAGCACGTCGCGCGTCGGCAGAGCCACGATGGAGCCGGGATCCTTGCCGCCCAGGAGTTCATGAAACGCTTGCAAGACGGGAACGAGATCCTCAGCCGCACGATTATTCGAAACTACGACAACAAGCGGGCGCTCCGCAGCTTTCTGCAGCAATACGAAGAGCAGGGCTTTGGCGGTAGGAGTGAGTCCGGAGACACGAATCCGCCCCGTGCCCTCTCGCAGATGGGAGGCTGCACGCAAGGTGCTGGGCAGTTTCTCCACGTCCGCGAACAGATAACGGACGAACCGCAAAACCATCGCAAGATGATTCTAACAGCAACTACAGCCCTCACTCGCCGGTCGGCTGACAGTGGTGCTCCGTGCGGTGATCCAGCAGACGAAGCAGGGCTCGTAGTTCTTTACGATCAGCGTCCTCGAGCGTTTCTGGATCAAGGTGCCGCACCTTCCGTATCTTCGTACGTACCTCTATAAACTGCCGCTCCAGATTTTCGTACTCTTGACACTTCATGCCGTCTCCCTTTCGCTCACTTGTCAGTAGAGTATGGAGTGATTCCCTAAGTAGCTCGTTATCGGAACCCAGCCGCCGGCCGTCCGGAAGTTATAGGTCGCCCCGCTCCGCTCAACATGGAATTCGACCTGCCCGCCACTTCGAGTCAAGCCGGACCAGAAGCGAAGCAAGAAATCTCTGGGTAGAACAAAGTCCAAGATCGTTCCGTCGCCATCCTCACAAAGCAGAACAACGACGTCGTACTGTTCGTCGGGAAGGCCCAGCCACCATTTATCAGGGCGCTTGTTCTCGTTCTCCGACGCGTATGCGACGCCAACCGAACTACCTGAAGGCGTCCGGTAGAGGCGGTTCTTTACGTGGCGCAATGGCACCTTGTAGGCTAGGATCCAAGACCGGCGAGCGCCTAGGCTCCGTGCCTTCTTCGACGGCGCGCTGCCCACCGTATGCGCGTCAGCCCGATCATTCGTATCTACGCCCACTCCTGCCCGCGCGGTTCCGGCAGAGGCCTTTTCTTCAAGCCTCCCCGAAATCTGCCTCCCGTCGGCGCAAAGCCGCTGGAGCGCCAACAGCGACTGCAGTTTACTGAAGTCGCCGGCGTCGATCGCCAGCTTCATCAACCGCCTGACTTCGCTTTCGGCTTGCTCGAAGGTATTGGCGATTCCCATCTAGCACTCTCCGTATTTAGTGTTCTACCTCTCCTATACCAGAAATACCGAGACCATGCAAGGGAAATTTGGATATTGAAACAACTGGTTGATTTATTAGGTACTTACTCGTTGCACAGCTGCCGTGACGGAGGCATCACTTAATTAGGTATTCACCATCTCCCGCAGCGCGGCCAGCAGCCGCTCCACTTCTTCCATGGTGTTGTAGTGAACCAGGCCGATACGCAAAAAGCCACCGTCTTTTTCCACATCGAGGCGCTCGGTCAGGTTGATGGCGTAATAATTGCCGTCCCAGGTGAAAAAGCCGCGCTCGCCAAGTTTCGTGGCGAGTTCGAGCGGCGTGTGACCCGCGATGCGAATGGCCAACGTGGGGCAGCGCTGGTCGTAGCGTGCAGAGTCGATGATGCCGTAAATCTTCAGTTCGGGGATCTCCTGCAATCCGCGAATCAGTGCCTCCATCAAGCTGCGTTCATAACTCCGGATAGCCCCGTAAGCGGCCAGGATCGCAGCACGCCGATTGGCAACCTCGGGATTCGAGCGGCGGCCGAGGCCGGCAAAGTAATCCACACAAGCGATGATCCCGGCGATGCACTCGTGGTTCAGCGTGCCCCACTCCCACCGGACGGGAACTGCGTCGCTAAGGGCACGCACTTTATAAGGGCGCAACCGCGCCAAGTGTTCACGCTTGCCATAGAGCACGCCCATGTGCGGGCCGAAGAATTTGTAAGTTGAACAGACCAAGAAGTCGCAGTCGAGCGCGCGCACGTCGATCAGCCCGTGCGGCGCGTAATGGACGGCATCGACGTAAACAAGCGCACCGTGCTGGTGGGTGAGGCGGACGACTTCGGCGACGGGATTGATCGTTCCAACTGCGTTCGACGCCAGACCCACCGCAACGAGCTTCGTACGATTGCTCAGCTTGCGGCGAAGATCGTCGAGGTCAAGCGTGCAGTCGGCCTGGTTGATGTCCACCATCTGGATAATCACGCCGCGCTCTTCAAGAGCGCGCCAAGGCGAAACATTGGCGTCGTGATCGAGATGCGTGAGCAAAATCTCGTCGCCCGCAGAAACTTCGCGTCCGATGGCTCGGCTCATAGCAAAAGTGAGCGTGGTCATGTTGGGCCCAAAGACAACTTCATCGGGCGCGCAGTTGAGGAAGTCGCTGATGGCGGCGCGGGCGCCGTCGATCACGGTCTGCGTGCGCTGGCTGGTGGCATAGGCGCCACCGGCGTTGGCGTTGTCACGGCGCAGATAGTCGCCGATAGCATCAATGACGCGCCGCGGAACTTGTGTGCCACCGGGTCCGTCGAAAAACACGGCGGGATGGCCGTTCACGGTTTGCGAGAGCGAAGGAAACTGGGCGCGAACGGTTGCAATGTCGAGAGCAGCAGGTGCTTCAACGTGAGCAGAAGACATACCTTTTTGGTATCAAGACCGAAGCCGCGGCGAGGCTCTGATACCTGCTACCATTCCTCCGGCGGACAGAAGGGAGCAACCATGCGTTGGTACCACTATGTGGCATACTTCTTCGGAGGCGCATTCCTCGCGAACACCCTGCCCCATCTCGGCAATGGCATCTCGGGGCATGCCTTTCAGAGCCCCTTCGCAACGCCACCCGGAGTGGGCTTGTCCTCTTCGATGGTCAATGTGCTGTGGGGCCTGTTCAACCTTGCCATCGGCTACGTGCTGGTGTGTCGTGTTGGCAACTTCAATCTACGCAAGACCCAACACGTGCTCGTACTCGGGGCGGGCATACTGATCATGTCGCTCATGCTTGCCCACGCATTCGGACGGTTCCACGGAGGGTTGTGAGGCTAGGCCCGTCTACCCTCTCAACACCGGCCTCGTCAAACACGTTGGCCCGCCGCCGCCGTTGATGCACAACTCCGAGCCGGGGAAAGTCAGCACTTCGAATCCGGCCGCGCGAAGTCTCTCGTTGGTTCGATGATTCTCTTCAAGCGCCAGCAAGCGCCTCTCGCCCAGGGCCAGCACGTTGCAGGCCAGCGTATCGCGCTCGGAAGCGTCGATTTCTATGAACCGGAAATGCCGGGCCTTGAGTAACTCCACCGTCTCAACCGCCAGCCAGGGCAAATCTACCAGAGCGGTGTGCTCGTCCAGCAAGCTCATCAGGCTCATCAGGTGCAAGCAAGCAGACGGCCCGGAGCCGTAAGGAAGCGGCGATGTGATGACTTCAACTCCCTCCAACAACGCGCGCAACTGGAAAATGCCGGCCGCGTTGGTTCGATATCCGCATCCGACCAACAAAGTCCGCGAACCCAGCCAGACGATGTCCCCGGCTTCGGCCACTGCGGGCGACTTAACTTCTCCCAGGATCGAGATTCCCAGGTCGTGGCAGAGCTTCTTGTGAATCTTGGCTTCCACTACGCGGTTCGGCTTGCCCGGATGCAGGATCACCATACCGCGGTCGGTGATAACTGACGGATCGTGTGTGTACACCGCATCCAGCGACAACTCTGGCGAGGCGGGGAGTTCGACGATTTCCGCACCCGCGGCCTTCAGTTGCCGGCAAAGTTCCTGATGCTGCGCCTGGGCAGTACTGAAATCCGGGGCATGACGGAAGCCCAACTCACGCCAATGGTCGGGCTGACCGTGAGTGTCCCACCTGGCCGTGCGCGGAGAACAGACCAGAACCCGGCGAAGCCTGGCTACCATCGAATGTCCGTTCGAGGCCGCACTCATAACTGAAAATCAAACAATGTTGTGACACTTTACATGCATCGGCGTGCAAAAGCAATCGGGAGGAATGCAAGCGCCGGGGAGTGAAAGCGCGGTGCTCAAAATTCCAGATGAAAGCGCATGCTGCCCACCAGCACCGGCCCGCGGTCGCGGTTATAACCCGGATTGTTAATGTGTTGTAGGTTAGGGCTGATGAAGAGCCCGCGCCAAACATGCGCGTTGTAATAGCCTTCAAAGATGTTCTCGCGGCCATAGTTCAAGCCGCCGTCGCCGAGGATGAAACCCAGACCGCCCAGTTGCAGATAACGTTGGTGGTCAGCCGAGATACCGTTGGAAACGAACGCCGCGCCGACCCTGTCAAACCTGCGATGCCAGCCATCACCAGCGAGGTCAGCGCCAAACGCCCACGTCTGATCGGTTTCCGTATATACATAGGACTCGTGTTGTCCTTCGTTCCATCCCCAGCGGGCAAAGCCGCGGAAATTGTGGGCGAACAGCTTCTCCAGATTGACCCCGAAGCCGTACTTGATCGTGGTACACCAAGGATGCGCGTCAATCTCGGGCGTCGGGGTACGCCCGGCGAGAAAATTGCTGATCGCGTCGCGGTAAACGCCCATGTTGGCATGGTTCACGAAATTCAGCAGGCGGACCGTGGTGGTCCGCGAGCCAAACAGCTTGGGATGCAGCTGCAGCTCGATGTTCTCCGCGTGCGCTTGATGCAGGTTCCAGACCAAAACCGGGCCATTGGCCACTTTCGGCATCAGCCCTTCGGCGAACTGCACCGACCAGTTGCGGTCGTAATACGTGGTCATCACCCCGAAAGTGTAACCGCGCGTATCGGCAGCATAGTCATATGCACCGTTGTTGTCGATGGTCCAGTTCATGAACTGGAGGTGGCTGTCACTGCCAGCTGCGTTGTTGTCAAAGAAATCCGCGATGCCGAACTTTCCGGCGCGAATCTCGAGGCGCCGCAGGGAAACCTCGGTCGCCAGCGCAAAGGGCCCGCGCTCTGTTTCCACGCTTTCCTTGCTCAAGGGAATGACCTGCCGCACCATGGCGCGCGCCATATAAGGAGCTTTGGAGAGCAACGGGTTCCGCACCACATCCAGATCGACATAACCGGCCAGACCGAGCGCGTCACTCAGCCCACCGCCGCTGGCTTCTTCAAGGTCAAAGAAGACCTCCGTCGTTTTGCGGAGCTGATACCCAAGATACAGCGTGGACACGTTGGAGGTTGCATTCTGCGCTTCCGGCCGAAGGCTGTTAGCGCCGCTATATTTCGCGTGAAAGGACGGCTTGTATTGAAAAATGATGTTGTCCTGGCCGGAGATCCAGTAGCGCGCCGTCTCGGAGTGAGGAAACATGATGACCGCGGGATCATCGGCCGGCGGCAAGGAGGCGTCGGAAGCAGGTTGGTTCTGGGCGGGCGCGGATTGGCCTAGGGCAGCGGACAGCCACGCCAGCCAGACCAGGCCTAGCGTCAGTCGACGGCGGTTGCGGCCTGGGGATGGAGGCCGCCGTCGAACGATATTGAAATTGAATTTCACTTTCAATTACTCAAGCTATGCGCTCCACCGCGGCCGGTCAACCTCCGCTATCACGCTGCGTTGTGACATCGATCACCCTGTATCTCCCCCGCCAGGCCTGTGTCCGGGCGCGAACCCCGAGTTTACACAGGCTGCGTGAACAGAGTGTTGAGAGTTGTTCCAGCGTCCAACAGGCGAGGCCTGCCTCCACACGGTTAACCTGAGCATACCATAGCGTATTAACTATGGTTAACCAGGGGAAGCTCGTGGCCTGGCTCAGCGGGCGTCCTCGGCTTGTGGGGGCAGAAGAAACAGAGGTGAGTGCGATCGCGGGACGAAAGTCTATCGCGTCACATCTGCTAGCTCTGCACCAGAAAGCCGCGGGGCGTTATCGGAGGCTCGCACCCCGTGCTCCTTTTCACACAATTCTTTGCTTGATGTCAGGCAGGAAGTCTGGCTTTCCTGCCCAGGTCGTTATATACTACCCCCCTAGGGTATATGTCAACAAGAAAAGGGAGCAGAGGATAGGAAGAAGCCGCATGAAGGACAAACTCTCGGAGATCTCCAAGGAAAAGCAAAAGCTGCTTTCCCGCATCAAACGCCTCGCGGGGCAAATCGATGCGGTTGAACGCTCGGTGATTGGCGGCGACGAATGTGCCGACATCCTGATGCTGCTGGCGGCGATTCGCGGCGGCGTCAACAGCCTCATGGCGGAGATTTTGGAAGACCACATCCGTCTGCACATCACCCACCCGGATCGCGGAACGGAGTCTCCCGAAGAATTGACGGAAGACCTGATCAGCCTGGTGCGCGCCTACCTGAAGTGAGGTCTCGGGACAGGATTCGGGCTGCGCTCCACAGCAGATCATTGTTGGTGGTACGATGGCCCCATGAACGCACGACTCCTCGCTCTTTTCGCCCCTCTCATTTTTCTGGCGCCGCTCTTTGCCCAGGCGCCCGGCCCGCCCCAGCAGCCTGAGTTGGTCAAGCAGGGCCAGCAGATGATTCGCGATGGAAAGCCCGAGGAGGCGTTGGTGCTGTATCGCCAGACTCTCAAGGCGACGCCAGATTCGATTCCAGCCAACATCGCGGCCGGGAGCGCGCTCGACTTGATGGGACGCGGCGAGGAGGCGCGCAAATACTTCACCAAAGCAATCGAGGTTGCGGATACGCCTGAGGGCAAGGCATCGGCGAAAAGGGCGATGGCGATGTCATACGCCTTCGAGGGAAATTGCAGCAAGACCATCGAGTACGAACAGCAGGTTTTCGACTTCTACGGCACCGTGCAGAACTTCTTTCAGCAGGGAGAGATTGCCAACGAAGCGGCGCGGGTTTGCATCGAGTCCGGCGATCTGGATGCCGCCTACAAATGGTACAAGACGGGTCACGATGTAGGCTTGAAAGAACCTGATATCAAGCCCGCCCGACAGGATCTGTGGAACTTCCGTTGGGAACATGCGCAGGCGCGCATTGCCGCCCGGCGAGGGGACCAGACGGAAGCACGGAAACACGTGGCGGCGGCGAAGGCCATCCTCGACAAGGGCGCCATTCCTGAGCAGGCAGTTTTCTTCCCCTATCTGAAAGGCTATGTCGCATTCTATGCGGGAGATTACAAGGCGTCGCTGGAACAACTGCAACAGGCCAACCAGAACGATCCATTTATCCAGTGCATGATTGGGCAGACCTACGAAAGGCTGGGCGAGAAAGAGAAAGCTCTGGAGTATTACCGCAAAGCCTCAATGACCGCGTCGCACAATCCGCCGGCGGCGTATGCCGTCCCGTTCGCGAAGAAGAAACTGTCCTGAGAGGTGAGATATTAGGCTAGCTGGGCCCTCATCCTCGCCTTCTTGTATCGCCTAAGGAACCGGTTGGAAAAGCCCGCCTGGACGAGCAATTCAAAGTCCGGGCGGGCCCAGGAATTAAACTACGGTGTAATCTCAAACACGGTTCCGAAGGTCGTGGTGCCGTCTCCTGCGGTCGTGCCATAGAGGTTTCCCGACCCGTCGAACACTAAGCCTCCCGCGGGATACGCGCCATCCTTGTTATCGAAGGCGCGCAGCACCGTCTCGTGCCAGCCTCCGGTTTGGGTAGGCGTCAACTTGAAAACAACCCCGTAGCCGTAGGCTCCGCCCTGGTTGGTTGTGCCATAGAGGTTCCCCGCCGCGTCGAAGATCACACCGGCGAACACCGGCGCACCTCCATCTTTGCCACCGGTGAACTGGTGAAGAACATGCTCCGTCCACTTCCCTTCGGCGTTAGGCGTCAGCTCGAATACATTGCCATGTCCGTAGGCGCTCCACGCGGCCGTAGTCCCATAGAGGTTTCCGGCTGCGTCGAAGACCAGCGGACATTGTGGATACACTCCATCCTTGGGGCCGGCAAACTTGTGCAGGTCGGTTATGCTCCATGTCCCGTCTCCATTCGGCGAGAGCTCGAAAACAACCCCATACCCGTATCTGCCGGCCTTGTAGCCGCCGTATTCGGTTGTGGCGTAGAGATTGCCTTTTGCGTCGAAGATCGGCGTAGTTCCGCTGGGATACCAGCCCACTGATCCCTGCAACCCGTACAGCAACGTGAATGTCCAACCACTGCTACCGGGTGTCATCTCGAAAACGCAGCTCACGCCATCGCCATAACCACAGCCCCATGCGGATGTTCCATACAGGTTGCCGGCAGCGTCGAAGATCACGCCGCCTGCCGGGTTGCCCTCGCCATTTCCTCCCATCTGATACAGCACCGTGTAGCTCCAGCCACCGCCCGTCTGGGGCGTTAGTTCGTACACGTCCCCGGCATAGAGGCCCTGATTGGTCATGCCGTACAGGTTGCCGGCTGCGTCGAAGGTTACTCCCCCGTCGGGGCTGCTGTCCTCGGAGGTAAAGTAGTGTATGACCTTGTGAGCCCAGGTTCCGTCGCCGTTTGGCATCAGTTCGTACGTCGTGCCACAGCTGCCGGTGAAGCAGTTTGGGTCGTATGTGCCGCCGCTGTAAGTTGTGCCATAGAGGTTTCCCGCGGCGTCGAAGATCAGGTACCCGTTGGGAGACGCTCCGTCCTTTCCGTGGAAGGTATGCAGGGTTTTGAATTTGCTGGCCGCCAGGGCGTTGCTCTGTAAGGCCAGAGTTAGAGCCATGACCGCGAGGATTCCGATGATGAGCTTGAAGAGATTCTGTCGTCGCATTTGATTACCCTCCTTCTCTGCGACAACGCAGAAATGAAGCTATGAAAGTGTGGCCATCGCCTGAGGGGTGTTGCGTCCCGTCGTGGCGGCTGCTCTTCGGGAGGCGAGGCTGAAACGCGGCGTCGACGAACGCGCCTTATGGTACAGGTCCTTACTACTCCTCGGCGGCCTGGTTGTCAAGGACGTTCCGCGGCGTGCTTTGCAGGTTGCAAGAGTGCAATCGGAGTGACATGCCTCACAAGATCTAGTGACAAAGGCGTGTGGCGCAGGCGGGGTTGGCGAATCTCAAGCTGCTTGGTAACAAAGGCATGACGGTCAACTTCTGCTATCACGCTACAGGGCTCAAAATCCCTCACCGAAGGGTCTGAAGGGCTGTAGCGTCCGATCCAACAGGGCGCTGTGCGGCGTCAAGTCTTGGCTATTACAGATCATGCTTTGGCGCGGGCGGCGGGCACGCGCATGGGATAAAGCTCGAATCGATTCAATCCGCCTTTCACGGAAGGATCGCCTTCGCCGAACCGTTGAGCCTCAGCTTCGCTATCGACCTCAAGCACAGCCAGGCCGAAAGCCCCGTCCGGCGCCATGACTGGCCCGTACAGAAGAATGATGCCGGCCGCAAATTGCTGGTCGAAGTAGCGGCTATGCTCTTCCATCAAGCGCTTCTCTTCATCCGTGATGTCGTGGGGAAACGTGGGCCGCGGCGGAATCAGTTTGAAAAAGTAGTGCTGCTTGCTCATAGCAACAGGAATTCTAGCATTC
>Ga0187784_10001790_pt1 | contig 17170 bp, 20 predicted proteins | sample 1015_SJ02_MP15_2_FD_132964 | JGI IMG/M metagenome (GOLD analysis project Ga0187784, IMG submission 132964) | Tropical peat soil microbial communities from peatlands in Department of Meta, Colombia - 1015_SJ02_MP15_20_MG | ecosystem: Environmental > Terrestrial > Soil > Wetlands > Peat | place...
AGGTGTAACGTTAAATGAGCGGGCAGAATTTTGGTACTCACCTATCTGATAATCCATATTAGCCCTCCTCCTAATTCTTCTTTTGAGGTAAGGGCTTACAAGTAAGTTTCCCAATCCTGTCTTCGTCTATTTAATTAGCTCAACAGGTTTGTCCCTTAAAATCGCGATCCTCCTATTTTCCGAGGAGCATGTGCTGATTATAGGGTGAAGTCTTCAGGGGAGTTCTTCTGAGTGGGGCATCTACATGGAAGGGAAAGGTGATAACCCTAAATCTTTTTAAAAGAAATCTTCACTCTTCGGGGTAATCCCCGTTAATCCATGGTGGGTCTGCCTGCCTATCTCTTAGGCAAAAAAGGGGGCAGAGATGCAACGTTTTTTCCTGTACTCTTGTAGAAGTCATTTTATCCTTAATAGCGCAGATTTCAATCCGTAATCGAAAAGCTTTATTACGTGGGTTGCTATGTTAACTCGAATAGATTGTATGATTGACGAACTTAACATTTAACGATTTATTTTAATTTGGTTAATAGAGGCAACCTGCTGATTCCACTTGAAGGTTAACCTATTTCTCACCCTCATTTTAACTTTGCTAAAAGAATTAAACCTTGAGGGACTATGTTTGTATCACACTACCTCTTTGGTTAGGATGAGCCCAAGATGAAATTTTGCTGATGAAATTTTGCTTGACTAAGTAGGAATTTAACGCCTATAATGTAACCGCTTACACACCCGATCATTCTTAAAATCCAGTGTATTATGACCTCGAACTCCTGGGGAACGCATGAAGGAGGGTCACGAGAGATTCTAATCTTGAAGCCTTTGGAGGATTCTAAGAACTTCCTTAGAGGCTTTATAATAGATTGACAGAATAAACATTTGTGGTATTAAAAAGCCACAGTGAGGGGGAGCCAAATAAAATTCGAACCGTCTTTCTTACATAACAAGAAAGGAGGGGAAAATGATGAAAAAAGCTTTAATCTTTGTTTTAATGATCTCTTTTATCTTATTGCCTGCCTTTGTCTTGGGACAGGGTGTGACCGACAAGGAGGTTGTGATCGGATTGACCACGCCCCTTTCTGGGCCTGCAGCCATGTGGGGGGTCACAGGATTGGGGGCAAAAGCATGGGCTGATTACATCAATGATCAAGGAGGGATTCATGGCAGGAAGATCAAAGTCATTCTGAAGGATGATGGGTATAACCCGGCCCGTGCCCTGGCTAATCTACAAGAGATGAAAGGCCAGGTCTTTGCTGTAACGGCTCTGCTGGGCACTGCGGTGGTGAGTGCTTGCAGGGACTTTTTCTATGAAAACAAAATCCCTGAGATCTTACCTTACGCAAATACCCGTATGTTTGCCGATTATGCAAAGAATAAGCTTCGGTACAACTTCGTCGCCTATCCCGACTACGAAGATGAGGCAGGCTTTTTTACCAATTATGCCTTGAAGAGCCTTGGTTCAAAAAAGCTCACTCTTTTCTACCAGAACGACGATTACGGAAAGATGGCACTAGAGGGTGTCAAGAAAGCCCTAGGGGAAGATCCGGGTAAGGCCGAGTTGGTTTCGCCTGTCCCTTATGAGGTGACAGAAAGGGCCTTAGGAACTCATGCCCTCAAGCTTAAGGAGTCTAATGCAGATGCTGTGCTCCTTTACGCCACTATGAATCATGCAGCGCTTATCGTAAAGGAGATGGCAAAGGTGGGATATCATCCAAAAGTGATCGCCTCTTTCACGCTGGGGGACCCCATCATGTATAAAATTGCTGGAGAGGTATGGGAAGGCACTTATGTGGCTAGTCCTGCAAACTCAGGAGTCCCAGGGGCCGACCGGGAGGCTGATAAGGTTGCTGATATTTTGAAGAAGTATGATCAAAATATTGCTGGAAAGGAGTATCTTGGCGTCTTTGGAGCCGTCTCCATGATGCATGTGGCAGAAGGTCTTAAAAAGGCAGGTCGGAATCTCACTACAGAAAAGATGATCGAAGGTTTGGAGAAGATTAAGAACTGGAAGCCTGAAGGCCTTGGCGCCCCTATCACCTATGACAGCAACCGCCACTCTGGGGTGAATGGAGTCCGTATGATGCAAGCACGGAAGGGAACCCACGTCCCTATCACAGACTATGTGATCTTCAAACCCAGATTCTGAGCCATGACCCTGCTTGGAATCCATGACCTTGTTATCAGCTTCGGTGGGATCATGGCCTTGGCCGGGATTGACCTCGATGTTGAGGAAGGGGAAATCCTTGCAGTCATTGGTCCCAATGGATCGGGGAAGACTACTCTCTTTAACTGCGTATCAGGTGTTTACAAACCGGATAGGGGTGAGGTTCTATTTGAAGGGAAGACCCTTCTAGGGTTCTCTCCCGATACCATTGCTCACTTCGGTATCGCCCGTACCTTCCAGAACCTCCGCCTCTTTCTGCATACAACTGTCTTAGACAACCTTCTCTTGGGAAGGCATATAAAGTTCAGAAAGAATCCCGTTCATGCTGTATTGAGAATGAGAAAGGAAGAGATCCTCAACCGAGAGGTTGTGGAGGATATCATCGATTTCCTCGATTTGCAACCCTTTCGTAGCGCACGGGTGACGGACTGTCCCTACGGGATTCAGAAGAAAGTGGAACTGGGGCGTGCCCTCGCTTTAGAGCCCAAGTTATTAATGCTGGATGAACCAGTCTCAGGTCTTACGGCAGAAGAGAAAGAGGAATCGGCCTATCGCATCAGTGAGATTCGAGGTCGTTTTCGCACTACCATCCTCTTGGTTGAACACGACCTCCGGATTGCATCGAGATTGGCCGATCGGATGGTCGCCTTTAACTACGGCCAAAAGATTGCCCAGGGAAGCCCCGAAGAAGTTCAACGAAACCCTGAAGTTATCCGAGCTTACTTGGGGAAAGAGTGACTGCTCTCCTTAAGATTGCGAGTATTGAAACGCTCTACTTTGACCGGATCTATGCCTTACATGGCCTCTCCCTTCAGGTGAAGGAGAAAGAGATCTTTACTGTCATGGGACCCAATGGTGCTGGGAAAACGACCTTGCTCAAGACCATTGCCGGACTCCTTAAAGATCAACCCAAAAAGGGAACCATTGAGTTTTCCGGCCGGTTGATCACCCGCCTGCCACCCGAGCGGATCTCTCGCCTCGGGATCGTATATGTTCCAGAGGACAGAGGACTCTTTCGAGAGTTGACTGTCAAGGAGAATCTCGATTTGGGATGTTGGGGAAGGAATGATCACGAGATCAAGGATGACCTCGGTCTCGTCTATTCTCTTTTTCCGATCCTGGAGCAAAGGGAAACCCAACAGGCCGAGACCCTTTCTGGAGGCGAACAACAGATGCTTGCCATCGCCAGGGCCCTGCTTCGCAGACCTCGGCTTCTGATGCTCGATGAGCCATCCCTTGGACTTGCACCCATGGTGGCTCGAGATGTTTTTGAAGCACTGGCCAAGATCAGCCAAACCGGCCCCACCATCTTACTGGTAGAACAGAATGTAAAACTGGCACTTAGGATCGCGCATTACGGGTACATCCTCGAGGCAGGACGGATCGTCCTCGAAGGGACTTCGAAATTGCTCGAGGAGAATTCAGACGTACAGGAATTCTATCTCGGTTCGAGCGGAGAAACAGTCTCTCCGAAGGGATGGCGCCTCTACAAGAAAAGGAGGACTTGGTGATGCAAAAAGGGGCAGAGATTTTGCCCAGCCTCTTCTTCTATCAGGTGGAACGGCTGAAGGACCGTGTTGCCCTAAGGCATAAAGATTATGGGATATGGCACAGGATATCCTGGAAGGAGTATGGTCAGAGGGTTACGGAGGTGGCAGCAGGCCTGATCGCTTTTGGCCTATCCCGAGGAGAATATGTGGCCATCCTAGGAGATAACCGACCCGAATGGCTCATTTGCCATCTTGGAGCCATGACAGCTGGTGGTGCGACTTGTGGAGTCTATCCCACCTCTGCACCGGAGCAGGTGGCCTATGTGGTGGGCCATTCCGAGTCGAAGGTCCTTTTTGTAGAGAATGAAGAACAGGTCGATAAGGTCTTACAGATCCTTCCTCAACTCGATCTTAAGCAGGTGGTGGTTTGGGACCCTAAGGGACTTTGGGGATTCTCCCACCCAAAGATTATCTTCTTCGATCAATTTCTTAAGAAAGCAAAGGCTTATCTTCAGGCTTATCCGGACTGTGTCAAAGAGAGGATGAGTAGCATCGATGCTGAAGATATAGCCATGATCATCTACACCTCGGGCACAACAGGTCCACCCAAAGGAGCCATGATCTCCCATAAGAACATCATGGCCCTCACCCAATCCTTTTTGGCAGCCAACCCTACTTATGAGACCGATGAGGTCCTCTCATACCTTCCTCTCGCGCATATCTATGAAAACCTCATCTCACTCTTCCAGGCCGTGTGGTCTGGTGGTACAGTCAATTTCGTCGAACACATCGATACCTTAGCCCAGAATCTCAGAGAGGTTTCCCCTACCATATTTGCTAGTGTGCCTCGGATCTGGGAGAAATTTGCTTCCATGATCGAGATTCGCATGTCCGATTCCACGCCCTTAAAAAGAGCATTCTATCGGCTGGGCGTCTTGGTGGGACTGCGCTACATCAAGTCAAGGGGAGATTCAAAGAATCGCCCCCTTTGGGCATTTCTCTACTGGCCCCTCTACCTCACAGCCCTCTACCATCTGAAGAGACAGTTGGGCTTTGAGCGCGTTAGATGGGGGGTTTGCGGTGCGGCCCCGGCCTCTCCAGAACTCTTTGAATATTACAATGCTCTGGGAATCCCTTTGAGAGAGGGATACGGGCAGACCGAATCGACTGGAGTGATCGCCACCCAAAGGCTCGACCGTCCCCGATGGGGATTTGTGGGTGAACCCATCCCTAATGTGGAAGTGAAGATTGCCGAGGATGGAGAGATTCTTGTACGGGGTCCCAATGTCTTTAAGGGATACTTGAAGGACTCGGAATTGACAACCTCTACCCTGGAAGGTGGCTGGCTTCACACAGGGGATGTTGGAGCAATGGGAGATGGGTTTCTTAAAATCCTCGACAGAAAAAAAGATATCATTATCACGAGGGGAGGAAAGAACATCACCCCTGCCTATATTGAGAATAAACTTAAATTCAGCCCCTACATTCAGGATAGTGTGGTCATCGGCGATGACCGCAAATACCTCGTCGCTCTTATTTTGATCGATGAAGACAATGTGACGAAGTACGCACAAGACAATAGAATTCCATTTACTACCTTTGCAGACCTGACCCAGAATCTCCAGGTTCAGAAGCTCATCGATAACGAAGTGGCAAAAGTGAACAAGACCCTTTCCCAGGTGGAGACGATTAAACGATTTGCTCTTTTGCCCAGGCGCTTCTATGAAGAGGATGGGGATGTGACGCCTACTAAGAAGGTGAAGAGGCGGGCCTTGGAGAAACGGTACAGCGGTCTGATTGAATCCCTCTATAAGAAGTGAAGAGATTAAGAATGGACCTGATTGAGAGCTATCAAGAAGAACTTCGGCTGGTTCGAAAACCCTGGACGGGATTCTGGGTTGCACTTTTAGTGGCCGGCCTCATCCTGCTCCCCTGGTTCGGCCGGGAATACATCACTTACATTTTCACACTGATCTTCATCTATTCCATCGGCGTCCAGGGCCAGAACCTACTCATTGGATATACTGGCCTGATTTCCTTTGGTCAGGCAGGCTTCTTAGCCATCGGCGCTTACACCTTCGGCCATCTCGCTCGCTCGGGTTCTCCCCTGCCTATCAACCTCCTCTGTGCTGGGATTGCGGCGGGTCTGTTCGGCCTTTTCGTTGGAATTCCATCTCTCCGCCTCAAGGGCCCCTACTTGGCCATTGCGACTCTTGGTTTCGGAATCACGGTCTATCAGATATTTGCCAATTCTGAGATCCTCTCAGGTGGCCGAATGGGACTTAACGTACCCAAGCTCACACCCTTCTTTGGCCTGACAAAACCAATGTCGATCTATTACTTCAACTTCTTTCTTTTCCTCCTCTTTACCCTTGCTTCTTACAACTTGGTTTCATCCTATATTGGCCGTGCCTTCACCGCCATTCGGGACAACGACATTGCCGCTGAGGTCATGGGCGTCAACCTCACCCACTATAAACTCCTCTCTTTTGCCATGAGCTCTTTCTATACTGGGGTACAAGGTGGATTATATGCCCTCTTGATTGGATATCTGGAACCGAATATGTTCACCTTCCTGGAGTCGATCACGCTTTTCGTAGCGGTCATTATTGGCGGTTTGGCATCGGTTGAGGGTTCTATCCTTGGCGCTGCCTTCGTCATTCTCGTACCGCAGATATTCAGCGGTTATAAGACTTTGGTTCCTGTCGTTTTTGGAGTGACGATTTTTATCGTTCTCATCTTTGAGCCTTCTGGTCTTTTTGGAAGATGGATGAAGATGAGGCTCTATTTGAGAAACTGGCCTTTCCGATGATATAGAGCCAGAAGAATAAAAAAATGGAAAAATTCTTACAGTACTCTATCTCCGGCCTCTCCATCGGTAGTCTCTATGCCCTCGTAGCTCTGGGCCTGGTTCTCATCTACCGCTCCACCCGCATCTTAAATTTTGCCCATGGTGATATGGCCACCGTTGGGACATTTTTCGCTTTCACCCTTTTGGGACTGAAATTTAAGTTCTTGGCGAGCTTCATCCTCTCTCTTCTCTTTGGAGGTGGAGTGGCTATGGCATTCTACTTCTGCATCCTCATTCCGGCCCAGAGGCGAGAAGCCACAATCCTTGGTCAGATCACCTTGACCCTTGGCCTTGGTCTTATCTTTCAAGGACTCGTTGCACACATCTGGGGAACTGAGCCCCAATCATTTCCCTTTCCATTATCCGATTCCAAGGTATGGAATATCGGCGGTGTTGTCATTAGTGAATTAGGTTTGGGTGCGTTAGGAGTCGGTTTGTTGGGAGGTCTCTTCCTCTATCTCCTCGTTCAAAAGACAAGGCTTGGATTAGCTATGCGTGCCACGTCAGAAAATCTTCCTGCTGCCCAGACTCTTGGGATACCTACCCGAAGGGTTCTCTCCCTCTCTTGGGGGCTGGCGGCTTTATTAGGAGTTCTGGCTGGAATCTTTCTGGCCCCCGCCCTACTCTTAGATCCCTTCTTTATGTTGGAGCCTTTTTTAAAAGGATTTGCTGCAGCCATCCTGGGCGGGCTAAATAGCCTTCCCGGAGCCATTGCAGGAAGCCTCCTTTTAGGTGTGGCTGAAAGCCTAGCAGGTGGTTACATCTCAGTGGCTTTCAAGAATACCCTCGCCTTTCTCATCATTATTGCCGTCCTCATAATAAGACCAGAAGGACTTTTAGGAAGGGAGTTTAAAGAGAGGATATAGGTTAAATGCCATAAGGAGAACCTCCGTGAAGCAGACCATTAAACAGAAGGCGAAGGAGATGGGAGCTGACCTCGTCGGTTTTTTGAACCTCAAGGACTATAATAGCCCTCGATCACCAGATCCCTGCCGCTATCTTAAATCAGCCAAGTCCATCGTAGTGCTGGCCTTTTGTCCTCTCTCGGGCGCTTATCACTACCAAGAGAATACGTGGAGTAAGATGCCATCATACCTATATAGCATGGAGGCAGCAGGCAATACGGCTGCCTATCATCTGGGAAGATTTATGGAACGTGAATATGGTGCCGAATGTTTTCTCGTGCAAGCCCATCGACCATTCGAACTTGACGAGAACACTTATCGTTCTCCTGTTGGAAGCGTTTCACTGCGACATGCAGCAGTCCGGAGTGGGTTGGCTGTCTGGGGAAGAAATACCTTGGCCTTGACCCCTGAATTCGGACCTCGTGTCATGTTTCTTGGGCTTCTTAACAGCCTGGACCTTGAATCAGACCCTCCCATCAATGGGTATGACCCGTGTAGTCTTTGTGGATATGACTGTAGATCGACATGCCCAGGCAAGGCTTTCACAGAGGAAGGTCGTGTATTGAGTCATCGCTGCGTGAGGGTGAGCCAGCCGAATGATACGGGAAACTTTGTACGATTTTTGACTGAGATGGCAGCAAAACCTTCCATGGAAGAGCGGCTTGAGATGATCAAGTCTCCACGTTTCTTCCGCTATCTCCAATATCTTCAATTTTTTATTCATTACCACTGTGATAACTGTACTCGCTACTGTCCTGGAACTTTTGGGGCTCCGTTGAAAAATCCTGGCGAGGCTTAATGAATCTAAGATAACGGGCATAGGAGGGTCGATTATGAACAGATGGCTCGAAAGTGTTGAACCACTGGTCTATGAGAGCAGAATCAAGGTTCCTTATACCTGGTCTGTGGGGGAGACTGGAAGTCGCTTCCTGATTGAATTGAGGGATCGTAAGAAAATCTTCGGGACCAGGTGTTCGAAGTGTGACATGGTCTACCTGCCCCCGAGAAAAAATTGTAGTCGGTGTTTTTCAAATCTTGGTGAGTGGGTTGAGCTGGGTTTACGAGGAACTTTAATAACCTTTACTGTGGTTCATTATGAGAGTCCGGCTATGCCCATAAAACCTCCCTTTGCTTATGGAATTATTCTCTTGGATGGAGCTAGCACGGGCTTGGTTCACTTTCTTGGGGAAGTCAATATTGAGAAAATCAAACCCGCCATGAGGGTCGAGGCAATATTCAAAGATGAAAGAATCGGCGACATCCTGGATATACGATACTTCAGACCTTTGTGATGAAAGATCCCCTCACCCCTCCCTCTCCCCAGGGGAGAGGGGAACGGTGAGGGGGGAATGGTGAGAATCATGGAAAAGATAGCAATTGTTGGGATAGGTATGACAAAACAGGAAAGAAGGAAAGAGGCCGAGACCTTCTCGGACATGGTCTTTGAAGCCGTCACCAGGGCTCTGGAAGATGCTGGAATGACAATCAAGGATATCGATAATATCGTCACCGGCTGCAACGACTTTTGGGATGGAAGGACAATCTCCAGCATGGCCGTAGGTGATGCCTCCGGGGCATGGGACAAGAACATCTCCTGTGTTGAGGGAGATGGGACCTTTGTGGCCTTTTATGGGATGACCCGAATTCTTTCTAAATCTTACCGGACCACCTTAGTGACAGCCCACTCCAAGGGATCGGAGAGTGTTTCTAGCCTTATCACAAACGCCATGTTCGACCCGATTTACACCCGACCTCTTGGTCTCGATGCCATTACTTCTTCGGCTCTGCAGGCGAGACGATATATGGGCAAATACGGGATCACGGAAGAGCAGTGCGCCATGGTTTCGGTGAAAAATCACGGCAATGCTAAGAATAACCCCTATTCTCAACTGCCCATGGACATTTCTGTAGACGATGTCATGCATTCAAGAATGCTGGCCGATCCTATCAAGCTTCTGGATGCTTCGCCCATCACCGATGGCGCCTGCGCCATTATTTTGGCCAAAGAGGAGACTGCTGAATGTTTCTCGAATCATCCTATTTGGATTAAAGGGGTAGGATTTTGTGCCGATGCATACCATCTGGGCGATAGAGATTTGGCAGAATGCAAGTCTCTCGAGAGGGCAGCTCAGACCGCTTACAGGATGGCTGGGATTGAAAATCCTCTTAAGGAGATAGATGTGGCAGAGGTCTACGATGCTTTCTCATATCAGGAATTGATGTGGGGCGAAGGGCTTAGCTTCTGTGAAAAAGGAGGCGGCGGAAGATTGACGGAGAGCGGAAAGACGAAAATGGGAGGTTCAATGCCAATAAATCCTTCGGGAGGATGCCTTTCCGCCCATGCAGTGATTGCAGCAGGTTTGATTAGAATGGCAGAGGCCGCACTTCAGGTGCGTGGCGAGGCAGGCAATAGGCAGGTCGAAGGTGTGAAGACGGCTCTGGCTCATGGCGTCAATGGACCTTGTGGCCAGTCCCACTGTGTCTGGATCCTTGAAAAATAGATGAGAGGAGGAGAAAATGGGTAAACGGGTAGCCATTGTGGGCAGCGGACAGACCTATCATAAGTCGAAGCGACTCGACGCCAATGGCGTTGAGCTGATCCACGAAGCCGTTACCAGAGCTCTGGAAAACGCTGAGCTTACCCGTGACGACATCGATCTTGTTATCATCGGCAACATGGACCACTTCGAAGGAATCAACTATATGGACATGTGGAGCATTGACGGCGCGGGTGGTTTCATGAAGCCCACGATTAAATTGACCACCGGAGGGACGACTGGGAGTACCCTTGCCATCGCGGGTTATCATATGGTCGCCTCAAGCCTTTTTGACAAGGCCTTGGTTATCGGCTGGGAAAAGAATTCCGAATCAGATACCACTGCTGCCATTAATACAGCCTTTGATCCAATCTGGGATCGGCTGACCTTTGCAGGAGCCATCGGTGGGCTGGCTGTAGAGGCTTCGGCCTACGTGGATGATTACGGAATTACAGAGAGAGACGCTGCGAGAGTGGTTGTGAGAGATCGCAAAAACGCCTGTCGTAATCCCTATGCTCATCTTCGAAAGGAGGTGACTATTGAGGAGGTTTTAAGTTCTCCCATGTTATGCGATCCGATCAAACTTCTCGACATGTGTCCCCGATCGGATGGCGCTTGTGCTGTAATTTTTGCCTCTGAGGATGTGGCAGAGAAGATCACAAAGACTCCTGTATGGATATGGGGGACCGCTAACAGGCATATCTATAGTTACATTAATGACGTTAACTTTCATGGTCTCCAATCTCTCAAGAGGGCCTCGAAGGAATTGTACCAAAAATGTGGTATCAAAGAACCTTTGAAAGAGATCGATGTGATCGAACTCTATCAGCCTTATTCTTTTGGAGGCCTTCTGTGGCTAGAATCGATGGGACTGTGCAAGGATGGTGAGGCTCCACAATTGGTCTGGGACAGAGTTACCGATATGGATGGAGAATTGCCGGTCAATCCTTCAGGAGGGGTTATCGCCACCAATCCGATTGGCGCTACCGGTCTCATCCGGTGTGCTGAAGCAGCAATGCAGATTATGGGCAGAGCAGGGGGGCACCAGGTTCCAGATGTGAAAATCGCGGTAAGCACGGGTTTTGGGGGATGTATGTGGTCAGATATCCTCCTCTACGGAAAAGAAAAACCAAGATGGTAAATGTTCCCTCAAAAGGCATTTGGATCTTAGGTTGTCCGCAAGTCGTTTCTGCCCCTACTTCCGCAGGGGTAAACTTGTCCCAGCGAAAGCGGGGAGCAGGAATCAACATGGTTACCTTTTTACTGGATTCCCGCTTGCGCGAGAATGACAAGACCTGTGCCCTTGCCTCTTCACAGGGGGGAGCAAAAAGGTGTGTAGGGGGAAAATGATGTCTGAAAAAGAGATGGAGTTGCTGACCAAAAGTTCCGAGGAGGCTGAGCAACCTTTTCGATACTCGGTTGGAAGATGGGGCAGTAAATTCCTGATCGAACTCCGAGATCACAAGAAGCTCTTGGGTATTCGATGTCCCAAATGTCAGAAGGTCTATGTTCCGCCCCGCCAGGTGTGCGGCCCATGCTTTCAAAGGATGGAAGAACTGGTTGAGCTGAGCAAGAAGGGAACTCTAGTGGCCTTCACAATCATCCGCTTCTCATTCATCGATCCTGAGACAGGAATCACAAAGCCTGTCCCTTATGGGTATGGCTTTATAAAGCTTGATGGCTGTGATAATTCTTTCCAACACTTTATCAATATTGAAGATGAGTCCAAGGTGAAAATCGGTGCAAGGGTTCAAGCGGTCTTTGCTGAAACTAGAAAAGGAAATCTCATGGACATCAAATATTTTGAAATCATCGGTGAGTGAAGCAGTGTTGGTGAATAGTGTTAGTGAAACGAGTAACCTAAAAAATGAATCATCAGCATGATCCAGCATCACAAACGAAACGAGTTCCCTTTGGATAAACTCATCATCACAGCAGCGGTAACCGGTTCTGTTCACATCCCAGCCCAGACGCCCTATCTGCCTCTCACACAAAAAGAGATCGCTGATGAGGCTGTTCGTTCTGCTGAAGCCGGAGCAGCTGTCGCCCACTTCCATGCGAGAGATCCTAAAGATGCATGACCTTGCTCGGATCTAGAGGTATTCCGGGAGATCATTACACTGATCAAAGAGAGGAGCGATGTGGTAATCTGCATTTCTACAGGAGGAGGAGCAGGAATGTCTATTGAAGAAACAACCAAGGCTATCCCTTTCTTTAAACCCGAAATGGCCTCCTCCAATATGGGGCGATGAACTTTGGGCTCTATCCTCTACTGGATTGGTTCAAGGGATTCAAATTTCCACGATAGAAACCGTATCTGGAACTAACCTGTGGTTTTATTTTTGCAAATACCTTTGCTGATCTGGAATACGTCTGTAAAATCGCGAGGGAGAACGGAACAAGACTCGAAATAGAGATGCACGATGTGCGCTACCTTTACAACACAAAGTTTCTTTTCGATAAGGGGCTATTGGATCACCCTCTTCATATGCAGTTTGTAACCGGAGTCCTTGGAGGCATCCAATCTACCTTTGATGATCTCCTCCACATGAAAAAAACAGCTGACAAACTCTTTGGAGAAGATCAACACACCTGGTCAGTGATGGGTGCAGGATATCCAGCGCAGTTCCATTTGGGAACGCTTGCGGTGATGACGGGTAGACAAGTGAGGGTTGGATTGGAAGACAATTTCAGAATCAGAAAGGGGGAATATGCGAAAAGCAACGCCGAATTGGTCGAAAAGATGGTACGAATAGCAAAGAATCTAGATCGACATCTTGCTTCCTCTGATGAAGCAAGGGCAATCCTGGGCCTGAAGGGAAAGGAAAATGTCAATTTCTAATCAGGGCCGTTTCTTCATGATCACTTTAACCACTCCTCCCATTACTGAAGTACCATCCTGATTTATTACATCGAGCATCAATGCAATTAACCCCTGGCTCTCTTTTTTGGATTCTTTCTTCTCCACGACTTTGGCTAACACATGGATGGTATCTCCTATCTTTATGGGGGCGCGGAACCGCCACTCATCGATTCCGTAAAAGGCCACAATCGTCCCCTCGAGGATATTGAGGCGGACCAGGAGGCCGGTTGCCATTGAAAAACCACACATTCCATGGGCTATCCTTCCTCCAAACATGCTTTTTGAGGCATACTGGGCATCGGTATGAAGAGGGTTAAAGTCTCCTGTAAACCCGCTAAAATTGACAATATCAGCCTCCGTCATTGTTCTCCCTAAGGTCAAAAATTCCATACCCTCTTCAAAATCCTCAAAATATTTCCCAAGAATGACAGCCATACTTATTAACTTCCGTTTATTCTATTGTTACCAACCGAAAAATAAAGAAACTTCATTTTTCGGTTAAAGCCCCAATTGTTTTGCGATGATGTTTTTCATAATCTGCGATGTCCCAGCACCAATATTTGCCAGCCTGACATCTCTGTAAATTCTCTCAACCTCGTACTCCTGCATATACCCGTAGCCACCAAAAATTTGGATTGCTTTATTAGCGACCTGATTTGCCATCTCCGTGGCGAAGACTTTTGCCATATGCACCTCTTTCCTGCATGGTTTCCCATTGCTCCTTAACCAAGCTGCATGGTAGGTTAACTGCTTAGCAGCTTCAATATCGGTCGCCATCTCGGAGAGCATGTGGGAAATCGCTTGAAATTGACCAATAGGCCTTCCAAACTGGATTCTCTTACGGGCATATTTGATGGATAAATCAAGAGCTACCTCAACCCCCGAATAGGACATGGCCGCCCCAACTAACCGCTCATTTTCAAACCCTGCCATGATCGCATAAAAGCCTTGCCCTTCTTCTCCTAAAAGATTTTCTGCGGGAACAACACAGTCATCAAAAAATAATTCAGCCGTATCAGAAGAACGCATTCCCATCTTCTTCAATTTCCTTCCCACAGAAAAACCTGGGGTCTTGGTCTCAAAGATGATGAGAGAAAGTCCCTTTTCGCTTTTCCCAGGCCCCGTTCTCACCCCAAGGGTGATGAGATCGGCCTGGGTCCCGTTGGTAATAAATATCTTGCTTCCCTTGATGATATAGTTTTCCCCATCTTTGACGGCCGTTGTCTCGAGAGAGCTTACGTCTGAGCCATGATTCGGTTCGGTAACCCCTAAAGCAATGATTTTCTCTCCGGCCAAGGCAGGTTTGAGATATTTTAACTTCTGCTCGTGTGTACCGTATTCGTTGATGGCTGGCGTAGCTATATCCGTCTGTACCAGAACGGTCATAGCAAAACCAAGCGTCCCGCATTTAGATATCTCTTCAGCAAAGACGATATTGGTGAAATAGTCTGCACCACCGCCCCCGTATTCCTCTGGGTAGCTGAGACCCAAGAAACCAAGATTACCCATTCTTTTAAAGATCTCCCGGGGGTAACTTTCAGCCTCCTCCCATTCTTCAGCATAGGGACGGATCTCTTTTTTGACAAAATCTCTCACAGATTTCCTAAAGATGTTATGCTCTTCACTAAAATAGATTGAGTCCATTTTGAGCTCCTATGGTTTTCCATAGCCTTGGAGGTGCCATTAAAAACTAAAGGGTTCAACTTCCTCCTGAAATATTCAGCACAATGCCGCTTTGGCAATCTGCCATCTAAAATTCAAAATCTTTTAAACCGTTTCTACGACGATTGCAATCTTGCCGTCAGCCTCATGGTATCGGTGGCAAGACCAAGTCCTGCGATCCAAACCGGTTTCTTGGAAAATCCGCGTAGAATCCTCATACTGGAGTTTCTTGAAAATCCCACTTCATAACTTTCTCCCTTAAAGCTAACGGGTTGAGTTGAAGGTTAATTTAGGAACGATAACCGAGGCTTGGTTTTGGCTACACTTTATAAAGCCAGGATAAAAAAGTCAACACATAATTTGCAGGCAGTAGACGCCTCATGCCACAAATTATTAACAGTCAATCATTATTCAGATTCATAAATTTAAGTTATCGACCACAGGTTGGAAATCTTGTATCGATGGAAGAAATGTAAGAATGACACCTTCTGCAAGTTATTCACCCCTTGTCCACCAATCCTTCCCCTCACCAAAAAGTCTATCATTAATCCCGTCCGACCCCAAGCGTTGAGTCGAATCATCTCCAGTCCTTAACTCCTTAAATCCATTTTGCGGGAAACGATCTGGCTCTTCATCAAATCTGGAACACGGTTTTTATCCAGAACCGGCGATTTCTCGGATAAATTTCGGAATGATCTGAATAACTTCAAAACCCGAGATGGAGGATCCTTGAATCACCTCATTACGTTTTTATGCCCAGCTAACCGAGGATTCTTACCCTGTTATGGAAAAAGGGCGGGCGGGGTTGCCCTGTTTAGTATTTCCTGAAAGAGTGATTTTACATGTTTGGTCACCATACAACCTTCCAAACAGTAATCGATAATTCCTGTTGAAGCTTTCGCCAAAAATTAGTAGACTCTTATCCAACCATGGGGTATCGAATCAAGCTTCCAACATAACCTCAACCTTTTAGAATTGCAGTAATGGGTCTCTATCGAAGGAGAACCCAAGAATGAAATGCCCAAAATGTCAGACTGAGAATCCTGAAAACTTGAAGTTTTGTGTGGTCAATACTATCATGCGTGACCCGGCCTGGAACGAGGGAAGACATCCTTGTACCATGAGGATACACCCCGGTGACACGGAAGAACTTGGAATTACAGATGGCGAAGAAGTGCTGGTCGACACCGAAGCAGGATCGGCCAGGATTGAAACGGAGGTTACGAATAGCTCGTATCGAGGGCAGGTTGTCATCCTTCATGGCTTCGGGCTCGTTCACGACGGAGAGATATACGGAGCCAATGTAAACCGGCTTGCCCCGGCAAAACACCGGGACCGTCTGGCAGCCACGCCGCTCCACCGTTATATTCCCTGTCGAGTCAGAAAGGGATCGTTCGCAGAGACGATCCTCAAAGGGTGAAAGAGGAGAAATTCTATGTTGAGTCGTTTATCCTTTGATACTCAAAAAGACCTTCTGGTTAAGGGGTGGATGTCACACGATGCCAGATGGTTTATGGCAGTGGCAGAGCATTTTGGCATTGACGCTGCCAATCGTTTGAATCAGATTGTGGCCAGAGAATTGGGTAGAGTCGAAATGAAGCGATTCATGAAGGCCTTGACCTTATCCCCTCCGAAGGATGTGGACGAATACTTGGCTCTCCAGGAAGCAGCGATTTCGCTTTATGGTCCTGATCTCATCGAATATCAAATAAAAATACTTGATTCCCTAACGTGTGAGGTGCGTTTGAAAAGATGTTTTGCCTATGAAAATATCCTCAGGGCAGGGATAAAGGATCAATACGAATGTGGCATTTTTGCAAGGCTGCAAGGTTGGATCGATGCTCAAGGACTTGGACATGAACTTACTCCACCCTTAGGGAAATGCATGATGGTTTTGGGGAAACAATGTAGTTATAAGATCACCCTTCGTTTCCATTAGATGAGAGCTGGAATGGTGTAACCTTTCAGTGGTCTTTTCCGTCTTATATACAAAAACAAGAGGAGGAGTTGACCATGGACGAAAAGACCAAGCTTTTGATCTGTTTGAGAGCTGCCACCGCAGGGAACTGTATCCCTTGCTTTGAGCACTACTTTGGGAAGGCCGAATCTGTGGGCCTGACTCCTGAAGAAATTCAGGAGGCGGTTGGTCTTGACAGCCAGGTCGAGAAAGGAGCCTATCTGGCCATCAAAAACAAGATTAACGATGTTTTTTTGATAGATTGAATCGGGTTGCATGATTGCTCCAAGTCGTCTTCATTTGCCAAAGCATCCGTTGACTGAATAGTAGTAGTTGAAAGCCTTAATAAAGATGGCCTGGTAAGAGCTGCTGAGGTGTAATGGAAGATATGGGGGGAATGGGATCGCGGGAGCAGTTGATTCCCAAGGAATCTGCTTTGCGAAGGATCAGTATCTGCTATGAACCCTCTGTTTCCGACACCTCAAAAAAGCGAGGATTTGATTTCCATATATTCACCTGGGATATGTGATTTCAACCAGTAATCCACAGCCCTGATGTCATCGTTGAGCGATGACTTGTAGGTGTACTCAGTAACCAAGATGTGGTTTGACATTGTCTGTCAGACCAAGTACCATGCAGGACAATTAAAAAAGATCATTTCAGTTCCCAATTCTCATTGACACACTGCCTCAAATTGAACAGATTTTATCTTGATACAGGAGATAACTATGGGAACTTTGATAT
>Ga0187784_10001791_pt1 | contig 17163 bp, 15 predicted proteins | sample 1015_SJ02_MP15_2_FD_132964 | JGI IMG/M metagenome (GOLD analysis project Ga0187784, IMG submission 132964) | Tropical peat soil microbial communities from peatlands in Department of Meta, Colombia - 1015_SJ02_MP15_20_MG | ecosystem: Environmental > Terrestrial > Soil > Wetlands > Peat | place...
CATGTAGCCCATCACCACGAGTCCCTCGCTGTGCGCGTGGCGCGCCGCGTGGCCCGACGCCAACGACGGTCCGGCCACCACGTTGTCGTCCATCAGCAGCACCACGTCCGCGCTGCTCCGCTCGACGCCGAGCTGGAGCGCTCCCAAGTGGCCGCGGTGCGCGGTGAGGACCGGTTGCAGGACGGGGAACTCGCCCCGGAGCGACTCGAGGCACTCGGCCGAGCCGTCCACGTCGCCGTCGAGGACGACCAACAGCTCGGAGACCGCCGGATCGCGCGCCACCGCCTCGACGAAGTGGCGCAGCATGTGGCGCCGGTTGTGCGACGCCACCACCACCGCCAAGGTCGGCGGGGGGTTCACGAGGAAGAGGATTCGAGCACGAGCTTGGCCACGCCGTCACCGCCGCCCTTCCAGAGGCGAGCCGGCGTCTTGGCCATGATGCGCAAATCGCTCCAGAACGTCCAGGTGTCGACGTAGTAAGCGTCGAGGCGGATCAGCTCGTGCAACCCCAGGCTGTGCTGGCCGCAGACCTGCCACAGCCCGGTGACCCCGGGCCGCACGTCGAAGCGACGTTCGGCCTGCCCGGTCAGCGCCCAGCACTCCTCGGGGATGAAGGGCCGTGGGCCCACGAGCGACATGTGGCCCACGAGGACGTTGAAGAGTTGCGGGAGTTCGTCGATGCCCGTCCGGCGCAGGACCCTGCCGATGCCCGTCGTCCTTCCCTCGGTCAGCTCGGACTGGAGCAATGCTCCCGAGTGGGCCAGCTTGGCCAGATGCTCCTCGTCGGAGTCCTTGAGCGTCCGGAACTTGATGATGGAGAACGGCTCGCGGCCCCGGCCGAGGCGCTCCTGACGGAAGAAGACCGGCCGGCCGCTGGCGACGAGGACCGCGAGGGCCACGACGAGCAGGATCGGCGACACGAGGATCAGGGCCGTCCCGGCGACCGCCACGTCGAAGGCCCGCTTGATCCGGTCGCGGCGCGCCGGCTCGCAGCGCTGCTGCAGGGAGACGAGCGACAGACCCGAGAAGTCCTTGATCCGGGCCCCCCAGCCCACCAGCTCGAAGTAGCGGGGCACCAGGTCGACGGCGACGGTCCCGGGCAGGACCCGCAGCACGGGCAACAGCTGCTCGGGGAGCACCGACTGCGTGAACGCGACGATGACCCGGTTGACCTTGTGGATGCGGCACAGCTCGGGAAGCTGCTCGATCGAGCCCATGACGGTGCCCCCGTCCGCGTCGCCCGCGAGGGGCCCGTCGTCGACCAGGCCGAGCACCACCGCGTCACCCGAGCGCTCCAGGCGGCTGACGATGTCCTGGGCCACCACGCCGGTGCCGACCACGATGACGCGCTCGGCGTCGGTCCCGTCGCCACGGTGACGCAGCGCGATGGAGCCGCGGAAGACGATCATGGCCAGGCTGCTGAGCGCCAGCGCCACCACGATGGTGGCCGGCGGGATGCGCGACCGCAACCAGGACCCCGAGAGCGCCTCGACGGCGAGGATCGCCGCCATGACGATGAGCGTGATGCGGGCGATCTCGAGCATCGTCCGTCGCGTGCGCCGGTGCACGCCGCTGTAGACGTTCGAGAGCCACAGGCCCACCATCAGTGCGCCCCACACCACGCCGATCGCCAACACCGGCTCCACCTCTTTGGAAGGGTACTGGAGCTCCGCCGACAGCACCGTGATGGTCGAGATGACGGCCAGGGAGACCAGCGCGTCGAACCACGCGAGGGAGACCCGGTGGTGGCCCCGCTCGGCCACACGGTCGGTGTGCGAGAGAGCCCCGATCATTCCGGATCGCTCCGCTCCACCAGCGCGTCGCGGATGGCCGTGCTCTCGTCCTCGATGGTCGACTGGACGAACACCATCAGCTCCTGCAGCGACTTGACGCCGCTCTTGCGGCCAGAGGCGACAGCCTCCACCTCGCCGGCGAATTCCTTCCGCCCGACCCGGTCGGTGTGCACCCGCAGGACGTACGAAACGAGCATCGTCGGCAAGGTACAAAAGGGCTGTCCGTTGTCTGTCCCACGGCTGGCTCATGGCCCACGGGCGGCCGGCTCGGCTCGGCACGGAGATACAGGTGGGACGCCGCCACGGGGGTGGGACGGGGGTCACACCACCGTGAGACCTCGGCGACATAGCCTGGCAAAGTGCTCTGTGAGAAGGCCTTTCGTCGTTCGGCGCCCGTGCCGGTGACGACCTCCCGCTCCCGGACGCGCCGGTGTCGGGCACGGCGTCCGGTCCTGCCTCCGCGTGCGTGGGCGGACCGATGAGCGCCAGCCCGACGTCCACGACGCCGCGTCCGCCGGCGCCGGGAGCCCCGCCGCACGAGCACCTCGAGTTTCTCGCCGCCGAGTCGGACGTGGCGCGCCCCGACATGCGCCGCCCGCGTGCACGACGGCTTGCGGGCTCGCGCCGGCTGGTGCCGGCCTGGCTGCGGCGGCGGGCCTGGCTGCTCGTGATCACCGTACTGGTCGGCGCCGCGGCCGGCCTGGCCTATGGGGCGACCACGACAACCTCGTACACGGCACAAGCCACCCTGGCCGTCCCCACCGGGGCGAACGCGCTGGGCCCGGGGAGCGCGTACGAGGCCCAGCAGCTGGCGACCAACGACGCCGCCCTGATCCAGCAGGACACCGCGCTCCTGGCTCCGGCGGCCAGGGAGCTCGGCATCCCGGTCAACACCCTGAACCAGCGCCTCTCGGTCGGCGTCGAGACGGGGACGTCGGTCCTCACCGTCAGCTACAGCGCTCCCACCAAGGCGGAGGCCGTCCGCGGTGCAAACGCCATCGTCGCCAGCATCGTCAAGGAGGAGCGCTCCAGCAAGGTCGTCCCGGCGGACACGCTCAACGTGGTGCAGCTGGCCACCGACGCCACCGGCAGCGGCCTGTTCGTCAAGTACGGGCTCCTGATCGGCGTCTTCCTCGGCCTCCTCGTCGGCGCCATCCTCGTGCTCATCGCCGAGCGACTCGACCCTCGGGCCGACTCGTCGGCCGACGTGATGCAGGTGTTCGACCGCTCCGTGGCCGCTCTGCCGAGCGAGCTGTCACTGGCCGAGTTCGGGCACGCCGTGCTCGCCACCGCGCCGCACCAGCCCAACGTGACCCTGGCACCGTTGCGCTGGTGGGACGTGCCCGCGGCCCACCACATCGAGCAGACGATGTCCGAGGAGTTCCCCGACAAGTCGATCACGGTCAGCACGGCACTCGAGGAGGGCATGGCGCACCGGCTGCACAGCGACACCACTCTGGTGCTCGTCATCAGGTCCGGTGAGGAGCTGCACGCGGTCGGCGATGTGCTCGAGCGGCTCCGCCTCATGGGCAGCATGCCCGAATGGATCGCCGTCCTCGACCGAGATGACCTCTACGATTGACGCCGGCTACTCGCTGACTTCACTCGGGCAGTCGGCCCGGGAACGCTGTCGACGCCTCGGGCCGGGAGGCTGGGGCGCCCGGCGGGGCGTCAATCTCAAGCTCCTCTTCTGCGCTGTCGTCCTGCCGGTCGCGGCGGTCGCGCTCAGCGCGTACAAGCTGCAGTACGGCATCGCCTTCATCGCCGGCGTCGCGCTGGTGAGCGTGGTTCTCTCGTGGCCCGTCCTCGGCGGCTACCTCCTCATCGGCCTGGTCCCGACCCTCTCGGGCCTCGAGCCCGGCGCCCCGGTCCCCAACGTCCGCATCTCCGAAGCCCTGATCGGCATCGTGGGCCTCACCGTGATCGTGGCCACGAGGCGGCTCGCCGCGCTCCGCTGGGGCCTGCTCGAGTGGCTCCTCCTGGCCTACGGGCTCCTGTGGGCGGTCTTCGGAGCGTACGACGCCGTCGTCCTCGACCAGCACCTCAGCCTGTCCCAGTGGGGCACCGTGATCGGCCAGCTCCAGTTTTTCCTGCTCTACCGGGCCGTCCGGGTGACGCTGCGCACACGCCAGCAGCGCCGGACCGGCCTGATCGTGCTCTTCGTCAGCGCCATCCCCATGACCGTCCTGGCCGTCCTCCAGGAGATGAACGTGGGCGGGCTGCGCACGACGCTGTGGACCATCACCGGCAGCGAGACGACGCTCCAGACCGGCACGATCATCCGCGCCACCGGGCTGTTCGCCAACTGGGCCTCCCTGGCCGGCTTCCTCTTCCCCCTGTTGATGGTCCTCACCGCACTGGCCTTGGGCGGCGAGCTCAAGCAGCGCCGCAACGCCGCCATCGCCCTCGCCGCGCTGTTGCTGGTCGGCATCCTCCTCACCGCCGAGCTCTCCGTCGTCCTGTGCCTGGTCCTCGGCGTGTTCGTCCTCGGCTCGGGGTACCGCCGGTTCCTCCGGATCCTGGCCTGGATCGGCTTGGCCGCTGCCATCTCGGTGGTCGTCGTCGGCCCGGTGCTCGGACAACGCCTCACCGAGCAGTTCGGGGTCCAGGCCGGCTCGAGCAAGGGGTACCAGCCCCAGACGGTGGAGTTCCGTGAGCAGATCTGGTCCCAGCAGTACCTGCCGGCCATCGCCGAGCGTCCGCTGGCCGGCTACGGCGTCCAGCTGCCCGCCACCATCAGCTGGCCGTATCCCGAGTCCCAGTACATCGCCTTCATGATCGAGGGCGGCTACCCCATGTTGATCATGTACCTGGTCCTCCTCTGGGGCATGTTCGACCGGGCCAGACGAGCGTCGAGGTCCCTGGACCCCTTCGAACAGGCGCTCGGGCGATCCCTCTCCGTGTGCACGCTGAGCCTCCTGCTCCTGGGCGTCATCTGGCCCTTCTTGAGCAACGGCGGGTTCCCCCAGGTGATCTGGTGCCTCTTCGCCCTGGCCGAACCGGCGCAGAGCCGGCTCCAGGCCACCGTGCCGTCCCTGGCGCCGACCAGAGGGGAGCGACAGCCGGCGCAGCCCGTACCCGTCCCGTGACGCCGCCGTGACGAGGCCGCGGCGGCGCGGGCGACGCAGGCGAGACGGGAGGGACAGGCGAGACACCGCCCTGGGACATGGCGTCCGTACCGTCCGTCCCATCGTCGGAACATCGGGAAGCGACCATGGGGCCGAAGCAGTGGAGGACCACCGGAGCCGCAGTGGGCGAGGGCGGGCATGACGGAGACCAGCTCGGAACGGAGCCTGTCGGACGCCGCCCCGGAGTCGCTCCCGGCACCGCCGGAGACCCCCGAGCACGCGGCAGCGGGCGTGCCGCCGGCAGGGCCTCCCGGTCCTCCGGGAGCCGCCGACACGCCGGCCCACGGCGCCCAGGGGGACGGGAGCAGGGACGGGCAGGAGGAGCCCATCGCCTCGAAGGCCTTCCGCGGGGCGTCGTTCCTGGCCGGCCGGGAGGCGATCGGCTCGGTCGTCCGCCTGATCGGCGTGATCATCACCGTCCGGCTGATCGGCCCCTCGGGCTACGGCATCTTCACCGGAGCGGCGGCCTTCGTGGCCGTGGTGGTGACCATCTGCCAGATGGGCGCCGAGGTGTACCTGATCCGCGTCAAGGAGACGCCGAGCGCCCGGACCAACAACGAGGTCTTCAGCCTGCTGCTGGTCACCTCGGTGACGGCCACGCTGATCGCGGTCGGCCTCACCTTCGCCTGCGCGTCGTTCCTGCGGCCGGTGGGCGTAGTGCTCCCGCTGCGGATCCTGCTGCTCGCCGTGCCGATCAACGTCCTGTGGGCGCCGGCGCAGGGCTACCTCGAGCGGCGCTTCGACTACAAGAAGATGGGGATCCTCGAGCTCGGGGGCGACTGCGTGCTCTACGCCACGGCGATCCCGTTGGCCTTCGCCGGCTTCGGCGCCTGGTCGCTCGTGGGGGGCTACTTCGCCTGGCAGACCTTCCTCTTGGTGGGCAGCGTCGTGCTCGCCGGACTCCGTCCCCGCTGGGCCTGGTCCAACCACACGGCGCGCCAGGTGGTGCGCCACGGCACCTCGTACTCGACGGCGACGCTGTTCGTGAACCTGGCCGTGGTCGTGAACCCGATGGTGGTGGGGACCTTCGCCGGGGCGGCGGGCGTCGGCTACGTGTCGTTCGCCCGCAACCTGGTCCAGACGATCGGCTTCGCCAAGCGCAGCGCCTACCGGCTCGGGATCGTGACCATGTCGCAGATCCGTCGGGAGGACCCGTCGCGCTTCACCAAGGGCCTCGAGCAGGGCACCTTCCTGCTCACGCTTGGGGTGGCGCTCCCGTTCGCCGTCTTCGGCGTGTTCGCCCACTGGCTCATCCCCGGCATCTTCGGCCACGAGTGGTCGGCCGCCATCCCCGTGTTCTGCTGGCTGTCGGCCGCCGCGCTCATCGGCAGCATTCCCAACATCGAGTCCTCGACGTTCTACGCGCTGGGCCGCAACGGCGTGGTGGCCGTCTCGGCCTTCTTGAACACGGCGCTGCTCGCCGTGATCTCCGTCGGGTTGGTGAAGCTGTGGGGCGTGGACGGGTTCGGCGTGGCCTCGTTGGCGTGCACGGTCTCGTACCTCTGGATGCACCACAAGATGCGCCAGCTCCACCGCTTCTCCTACGGCCGCACGATCGTGGTGACGCTGATCACGCTGCCCGCCATGTTCCTGCCCATGCTGCCGCCGCCGCTGGGGCTCCTCTTGCTGGTGCCGTGGGTCGCCTTCTTGTTCCAGCCACTGCGCCGCGAGACCTTCGGCCTGTGGCCTCAGCTGCGGTCCTCGGTGAGGAAGAAGTTCACGTGAGGGTCGCGCCCCGACACGACGCCCTGCCCGCCGAGGACTGCCGGGTCGGGATCGACATGATCGCGGTCCACAGCATCGAGGAGGCCCGCGCCGCGCACGGCGAGCGCTACCTGCGCCGCATCTTCACCGAGCACGAGCTGGACTCGTGCCGCACGCCGCAGGGCCTCTCCTCCGCCTCCTTGGCGGCCCGCTGGGCGGCCAAGGAGGCCACCATCAAGGTGCTGGCGCCGGCCGAGGGCCAACCGGAGTGGACGACCATGGAGGTGCGGCGGTCGGCCTCCGGCGCACCCACGATGGAGCTCTCGGGCTCGGCCGCCGTGTTGGCCGCGGAGGCCGGGATCACCTCCCTCGCGCTCAGCATGACCCACGAGGGCCCCTTCGCCGCCGCCGTGGTCTTCGCCCTGTGTACGACGGAGCACGCCGGCGAACGATCTCACGGGAGAAAGGATGCAACAGATGCATGACACCACCGATGCCTATGAGGCGCGCGTCCGCCGAGTCCTCGCTGACCACGCGCGTCTGCCGGTGGACGTGTCGACGCTGCAGGTCTACGACGATCTCTTCCAGGCCGGGATGACGTCGCACAACAGTGTGAACGTCATGCTGGCGCTCGAAGAGGAGTTCGACATCGAGTTCCCCGAGGAGATGCTCCAGAAGTCCACCTTCGAGTCGATCGAGGCCATCTGCACGTCGATCTCGACGCTGACCATGATCGGGGACCGCACGTGAGCATGACGACGGTCCAGAGGTCCGAAGTCGTGGAGCGGGCCACGGCGATCGGCACGAAGATCGCGGCCCCGGTGGCTGACGACGTCGACAGCCGGGCCAGGTTCCCCTTCGAGACGTTCGAAGCGCTCCAGGCTTCCGGGCTCCTGGGCACGTTGATCCCCGTCGAGTTCGGGGGGATCGGGGCGTCGCTGTCGGAAGCGGGTGCAAGCGTGACCGCCATCTCGCGCGCCTGCTCGTCGTGCGGGCTCATCCTGGCCATCCACCACTCACAGGTGGCGAGCCTGGTCCGCCACGGGTACACCACGCCACTACAGGACTTCATCGCCGAGATCGCGAGCGAGCAATTCCTCTTGGCCTCGGCCACCACCGAGGCCGGCGTCGGCGGCGCCCTGCGCGAGAGCATCTGCGCGGTGACCACGAACGACTACGGCTTCGAGCTCGAGAAGGTGGCGTCGGTCGTCTCTCACGGCGCCTACGCCGACGCCGTCTTGGCCTCGGCGCGGCGCAACGAGCAGAGCCCCCCGAGCGACCAGGTCCTGGTGGTCTGCCGCCCGCCAGGCCTCCGCCTCGAGCAGACCGGCGAGTGGGACACGCTGGGCATGCGGGGCACGTGCAGCCCCGGCTTCGTGCTCCACGCCTCGGGCTCGCCCGAGATGATCCTGCCCGTCCCCTTTGCCCAGGTCGCCGAGCAGACCATGCTGCCCATCTCGCACATCCTCTGGGCCTGCTGCTGGCTGGGCATCGCTTCGGCCGCCGTCGACCGGGCCCGCTCCCTCGTCCACGCCCACGCCCGCCGCAACGTGGACGTCCCGCCCCGGGGTGCACCGGGGCTGGCCGACCTCATCTTGGGCTGCCGGCAGCTCGAGGCCCTGGTCCGCGACGCCGTCGCCGAATTCGACCGGCTGGACGCCTCCCACCGCGACGGGGTCCCCATGGCCTTCACCATCTCCATGAACTCCCTGAAGATCACCGCATCGAGGCTGGTCATCGAGATCGTCTCGCAGGCGCTCATCCTCTGCGGGATGGCCGGCTACGCCCAGCGGACCCCCCTGAGCCTGGGCCGTCAGCTTCGGGACGCTTTCAGTGCTGCGGTCATGATCAACAACACGCGCATTCTGGCCGATAACGCTCGCATGCTCTCCATCTCGAGCGGGATGATCTGATGAACGACTCGAACGACTTCGGAGAGGCCCTGGTCGCGGCCGGGATCCTCTACCCCACCGGGGTCCCGGGTGTCTCTGGGCGATCCCAGCGGTACCTCGACGTCGTCAAGGGGTTGCACGCGCTCGTCGACGGGTGGGGATCGGAGCTTGGCGCCACTCAGGTCCAGTTCCCCCCGATCGTCAACCGGACCACCTTCGAGCAGACCAACTACATCCAGTCGTTCCCCGACCTCATGGGCGTCGTCACCATCTTCACGGGCGACGACCGCGACCACGCCGAGCTGTGCCGCCGCTCGGAGTCGGGCAAGGACTGGCACGACCTCCTCGAGCCGGCGGAGGTGTTCCTGGCCTCAGCCGCGTGCCACCCGGTCTACCCGATGTGCACGGGGACGCTCCCGGCCGAGGGGCGCTACTTCAACGTCGAGAGCTACTGCTTCCGCCACGAGCCCAGCTCCGACCCGGCCCGGATGCAGTCGTTCCAGATGCACGAGGTCGTGCGCGTCGGCAGCCCCGACCAGGCCCAGGAGCATCGCGACCGCGGGCTGGAGCACGGCATCTCGCTCCTGGGCCGGCTCGGACTCGACGTGACGGTGGTGACCGCCAACGACCCCTTCTTCGGCCGGCTCGGCACCGTCATGGCGCACAACCAGAAGGACGAGGCGCTCAAGCTCGAGGGCACCGCCCCCATCGGCAGCCCGGACCACCCCGTCGCCATCATCTCGGGGAACTGCCACCGCGACCACTTCGGAACACCCTTCTCGATCCACACTGCGCAGGGCGCGGTGGCGCACAGCGCCTGCGTTGCCTTCGGCATCGACCGGGTCACCCTGGCGCTCTTCTGGAAGCACGGATTCGAGCCGGACGGCTGGCCCGCTGAGGTGCGCGCCGCCCTCTGGCCCTGACGCCGGCGGCGACCTTCGAACCGTGACGACGGCGACGCCGATCTTCTTCGGGCCCGCGGACCGACCCCTGTTCGGCTGGGTGCACCAGCCCGAGGGCCGCATGTCCCGGGGCACGGCCGTCCTGTGCCCGCCGCTGCACCGCGAGTACATCAGCGCGCACTACTCGCTGCGCGTCCTGGCCGAGCAACTGGCCGAGCGCGACATCACCGCCATCCGCTTCGACTACGCCGGCACGGGGGACTCCGCGGGCTCGGGAGCGGACCCCGGGCACATGGAGGCCTCCGAGGCTTCGATCGACCATGCCCTGCGCCTGGCGGAGGACCTGGGGACCACCGAGCTGGTCCTGGTGGGCATGCGCATGGGGGCGCTCCTGGCCGCCCGGGCGGCCGCCCGGTCCCCACGCGTGGCGGCCCTCGTGCTGTGGGACCCCTGCGCGTCAGGGCGTGAGTTCGTGCGGGAGCAGATCGCCCTCTTCCGGCTGACCTACGGCAAGGCCAAGACCGTCCACGACGGCACCGAGGTGGCCGGATTCGTGCTCAGCGCCGAGACGGTCGAACACCTGGGCACGTTGGTCGCACCGGACGCCAACCCGACGGTCGAGCGGGCCCTCCTGCTGACCCGCCCCGATCGCTCCCGCGCCGGGTCGTTCGGCGTCGAGGAGACCCGGGTCGAGGACGCGGTGGCCGAGGGACAGGCCGAGCTCATGGACATCGAACCCTTCCTGAGCACCCTCCCGGCGAGCATCGGGACGATCGCCGGGTGGCTGGCGCGGGTGCTGCCCCACGAGCGGCGCGCCCAGAAGGCGCCCGACGGCCGGGACGAGGTGGTCCTCGAGGGGGCGGCCGGCGCGCCGGTCACCGAGCGCCTGGTGCACATCGGTGCGGACCGCCTCTTCGGCGTCGTGACCACGGGCGCCGCCGACCCGGTCGGCCCGTGGATCGTCTTCCTCACGAGCGGGAACGAGTCGCACGTCGGCCCGAACCGCATGTGGGTGGACCTGGCACGCCGCTGGGCCGGCCTGGGCCTCCCCTGCCTCCGCCTCGACCTGAGCGGCATGGGGGACAGCCCGCCCCGGCCGGGGCGCCCCGGGCACGTGGAGCGGGCGCCGGAGGCCTTCCAGGACGTGAAGGACGCGGTCGAGCAGCTGGCCCGCGGCGCCGCGGCGCCCCCGCAGGTGGCGCCGGTGGTCCTCGTCGGTCTGTGCTCGGGTGCCTACCAGGCGCTCGACAGCGCGATCGACCTGCGCACCCAAGGTGCGATCGCCATCAACCCGGTGCTCCGCTTCCCGCCCCCCGAAGCCGGGGCCGGCCGGGTCGACCCTCGGCGGACCCTGTGCCGCCCCATCGACGAGTCACTGCGCAGCGCCTACCGGCGCCTCCCGAACTGGAAGCTCGTGCACCTGGCCCGCCAGGCGTACATCGCGGTGGGCCGCCTGCAGGCGCGCCAGAAGACGGCCGTCCGCTCCCTGCGGGAGATGTCCGCGCACGGGACCGACGTGCTGTGCATCTGCGGCCGCCTCGAGGCCGACGCCCTCTTCGAAGGGTCCAACGTGCCGACCCAGCCGCGCGTCGAGCTCGCGCCGCGGGCGCACGTCGAGGTCATCGAGGGCCTCGACCACGGGCTGATCCCCGAGCACCACCGCCGGCAGGTTGCCGACCTCATGACCCGCCACCTCGTCAGCCACTACGGGGGCGAGCAGGGGGGCGAGCAGGGCCCTGGGCCTTTTGTGGCCGAGGCGCCCGCCGACCTGGTGCCTTGAGCAGGCTGCGACCGGCGGCGGACCCGGTGGCGTGCGAGGGCGGGTCGACCCAGTACCGGCGCAGCGCGGCGCGCGTCAGGCGGTTCTTCGTGGCCGTCAGGAGGCTCGAGCCGTAGTCCCAGTAGTTCACCTCGACGACGTCGTGCCTGGCGAACCATTTGCTGGTGCCCTTGATGAACACCGGGTTGTCCCCGCCGCACACGCCTCTTGCGGCCGTCACCGGCGCACCGCTCCGGCAGGTGCCCCAGCCCAGGCCCCATTCGGGGATGAACATGGCCTTGTGGCGGGCAGCGGCGAACTTGGCCAGCCAGTTCAGCCCGAACGGTCCGTCCTCCACCTGGGTGACCTCCGCCTTGGCGCCGGGGTAGTCCTGCCACTCCTCGTCGTAGACGTCGAGCCCCACGTAGTCGACGTAGGCATTGCCCGGGTAGTACTGGGCGAGGTCGCCGGCGCCGAAATCGCCCCGGTCCGGATTCCACACGAACTTGAACTGCGCGCCGGGCACGGCCCGCATGGTCGTCACGATCTGGCGCCAGTACCCGATGAAGTCCTTCGCGTGGCCCTTGGCCGCCCAGGGGAACCAGATGCCGTTGAACTCCCAGCCGATCCTGATGATGCTGGACCCCTGCCCGGCCGCGACAAGCGTGCGGGCCAGCGAGCTGAAGTAGGTGTCGTAGGCGCCGGTGGCGCCCCGGGCGAGCGACGCCCCGGAGTCCGGCAACATGGGGATCCCCCAGATCATCGAGTAGCCCGAGCCGGCCCAGTGCGACAACTGCCACGTCGGTTGCGTGATGGTGGCCCAAGAGGTCCCGTCGAGGAACTCCATGGCGTACTGCATGCGGGTGCCGACCTGCGCGCCGAACCTCGTCACACCGGCCGGGTTCCCCGCGCCGGCGTAGGCGCCGAGGGCGTAGGTGCGCGGCGCCTGCGCGCGGACCTGCACCGAGGCTCCCGCCATCGGTGTGGGGACCACGAGCACGGCACAAAGGACCGCGAGGGTGGCGGCGCGTGCGAGCATCGCCCGTGTCGTGCCACGAAGGCGTCCCTCAGCCATGTGCCCCCATTGTCGTCCCGCCGTCCCGGGCGACGGACGTCGCCCCAGGGTCGGGCCCTCCTGCTCCCCGGTGGTCGCCCCGAGGTCCCTCGTGGCCGCTGGCGCCAGGGAAACACCAGCTCGAGAGCTACTTCTCTCGCGTCACCGCCTCCCTCGCCAAGGGTCAGAACCGCAAGCCGAGGCTAGACTCTGCCGGTGACCGGCGCCGATCCGACCGACGCCCTCCTCAGGCAGGCGTGGGCGGCGCTCGGCGGTGATCCCGCGCTGACCAGCCTGGTAGAGCTCACCGGGGACGCAACGGGTCTGCTCCCCTCGGCGCTGGCGGCCGTGGCTGCCATGACGGCAGCCGTTTCGGCCTCGACCCTCGCCGCCTCGGTGCTCGACGCAGCTCGTCGGCCCGGGGCGCCGCGGCAGGTCGCGATCGACCGCCAGCATGTCGCCGTGGCGGCGCGCTCCGAGCACTACGCGCGCTCCGAGGCGCACCAGGAGTCCGAGCGGATCTCCCCCCTCCGGCGCTTCTGGGAGACGGCCGACGGTTACTGGTTCCGCGTGCACGGGGAGTACCCCTGGCACCGCGACCGGGCGCTGGCGGTCCTCGGGTGCGAAGATCGCCACCGCGCTGTGCGCGAAGCCGTCGCGCGCTGGCGGGCCGAGGACCTCGAGGACGCCCTCGCCGGCGCCGGCGGCCTGGGTTACGCCGTGCGGACCGAGCAACAGTGGCACCAGCACCCGCAAGGACGCGCCGTGGTGGACCTGCCGCTGCTCGAGAGCGAAGTGGGGCCCGGCCCGGCGCGCCCGAGCGGGCCGGGCCGCGGAACGTCGGGCCTACGCGTGCTCGACCTCACACGGGTCCTGGCCGGACCGATCTGCACCCGGACCCTGGCGGCCTGGGGGGCGGACGTGGTGCGCATCGACTGTCCGCGGCTGCCCGAGATGCCCGGGCACGCGCTCGACACCCTGCCGGGGAAGCGCAGCGCGGAGCTCGACCTGGTCGAGCCGTCGGGCCGCGCCCGCTTGGAGGAGCTGTTGACCTCCGCCGACTTGCTCGTGCTGGGGTACCGGCCCGGCGCCCTGGCACGCTTCGGGCTCGATCCCCGCCAGCTGGCCGAGCGCCACCCCCACCTCTGCGTGGTCACGCTCTGTGCCTGGGGCCCCACGGGCCCCTGGGCGGAGCGGCGCGGATTCGACTCCCTCGTCCAGTGCCCCACCGGGATCGCGCTGGCCGAGGGCACCGAAGGGCGCCCCGGGACCTTGCCCGCGCAGATCCTCGACCACGCGACCGGCTACCTGGCCGCCGCCGCGGGCATGGTGGCGCTCGCCGCTGTACAACGCGGCGAGCCGCCCCGCTCGACGCAACTCTCGCTGGCGCAGACGGCCCAGTGGCTCCTGGGCGCCGGGCACCACACGCCCGAGACACCGCGTCGCGGCGACGTCGACGCCTACCGGGTCGTCCTCCCCGGTGCCGCGACACCCGTCGACGTCATCCGCCCCCCGGGCCGCCTGGCCGACCTCGAGCCCCGGTGGTCCTTCACGACCGACCTGGGCGCTGACGCGCCGGAGTTCGGCCCGTCAGCCCGTTGAGTGCAACGGCCGTAGAACGGACGCCTGTGCCACACTGACGCCATGTCGGAGATCTGGAGGCTGGCTGCCCGGCGGTCGAACGAATTCGACACGGCCGCGGTCGCCTACGAGACCTATCGGCCGCACTATCCCAAGGAGATCTTCGACGACCTCATGGAGCTCGGGGCGCTACGGCCCCGAGCGCGGACCATCGAGATCGGCGCCGGCACCGGTATCGGCACCGCCGGCCTGGTGGCCCTCGGCCTGCAGGTGACCGCGATCGAGCCTTCGGCCGCCATGCGAGAGCTGGCCCAAGAGAAGCTCGGGGACCGGGCCCGCTTCATCGAAGGCCGCTTCGAGGACCTCTCCCCCACTGAGGCGGTCGATCTCATCGTGGCGTTCAGCGCCTGGCACTGGGTCGAACCCACCAAGGGCCTGGACCTGGCCGCCGCGCTGCTGCCACGAGGCGGGTCGCTCGCCATCGCGTGGACCGAGGTTGTCTCCTGGGGCGAAGGCGACTTCGAGGACCGCCTGGCCGACGTGACGGGCTCGCCGTGGCCCAAGAGCGTCGAGCACATGGTGGCCTCGCTCGGCCCAGTCGACGACGATCCGCGCTTCGGCGAGTTCGCCGTGCGCCGGCACCGCTTCCAACGAGTCCTCGACGCCGACTTCTTCATCGGCCTCACCCGGACGTACCCGGGCTTCCACACCGAGAAGAGAGACGAGCAGTTCCGACAAATCATCGACAACGAATTCTCCGGATCGATCACCCGCGTCGAGGACGCTGTGCTCTACCTGAGCCGCCGTTGTTAGAGGGTTGTGAGCATCAACTCATGCTCAAGCCAGTGCTCCAATCGGCCGATCGAAAGCCGATGTTCGATCGAGCGCGACGTGCCCATTTGGGCGGCGGGAGTAGTGTTTGGAAATGGCGGAGTGCGGTAAGGCGGGGTCTATGACGGACAAGCCATTGTTGGCAGTGGTCTACAGTCCGCGGTCGCGGCCGTGGATGGAGATCTCCGAGATGGCATCCGATCTTTGCCGCATCCTGTGGGTCGTCGACGAGTCCGAGCTCGACACCACCGCCAAGGCCATCCGCAAGGTGGGCAAGGTCGTCAATGTCGAGGGGCTGTGCCCCGAGGAAGTGATCCAGCGCGTCGACGCGGAGAGGCCCGACGGGATCACCTGCTACTTCGACACCGACCTGCACCGGCAGGCCTGGCTGGCCGCCGCCCTCGGCCTGCCGAGCACCTCCGTGCGGGCCGTGGCACGACTCAACGACAAGCTCCTCCAGCGCCAAGCTCTCGAAGAGGCCGGTGTTCCCGTGCCGCGCTTCTGTGAGGTCAAAGAGGGGGTCGACGCCGAGGAGATCGACCGGCTCGTGTCCATCGTGGGCTTCCCGGCGTTGCTCAAGCCGCGCAACGGGACCGCCTGCCGCGGCATCTACCTGGTCGAAAACGTGTCCGATCTGTGCCGCGCGCTCGACGAGACCGAGCACCCCTCGACCCTGATCTACGAGGAACGCATGGAGGACCTCCCGCCCACTGACGCCCCGTATGCGGACCGCATCAGCGTCGAGACAATCGTGAGCCAGGGGGTCCACAGCCACCTCGGCGTCACCGGACTGTTCCCGATGATGCCTCCCTTCCGTTCTCAGGGCGGCTTCTTCCCGGCCGACCTGCCCAAGTCCGACATCCCTGAGGTGTTCGATCTGGTCACCTCCGCCATCAAAGCGCTCGGATCGGACTTCGGCTGCTATCGGACCGAGATCAAGCTCACACCGCAGGGGCGGAAGATCATCGAGATCAACGGCCGCCCCACCGGGCTCAGCCCCGCCACCATCAAGCTGGCTTCCGGGGTGCAGCTCATGAAGCTGGGCATGCGGCTCGCCCTCGGCGAGCACGTCGTCGTCGACGGACCGGTTCCCTGCGAGCGGATCGCCTACCGCTTCTACCGTGAACCTCCCCTGACGGCGACCAAGGTCACCGGGATCACCGGACTGCACCAACTCGGCGAGAAGGCGGGCGTGCTGCAGATCGACGTGCACAAGGAGGTCGGTGACCCCGTCGACTGGCGCAACGGATCGCTCGACAAGGTCTTTCAGGTCACCGGTACGGTCGGCGACTATGCCGAGCTGGCCGACGCCTACTCCGCCTGCTCGGCTGACTCCTACGTCACCTACGAGCACGAGGCGTAGGGCGCGGGCGGACCGGCCCGGGCCACGCCGCGTCCAGCGAGCCGGCTTCCTCCTCGCACTCACGGGCGCGGCCCTCGGAGTGGCCGGTTGCTCGTCGGGGTCGCCGAGCCCCTCGGCCCAGCGGGCCGTGAGCGGCATCCTGAGCTCGACCACGACGGCACCCGACCAACCCTCGGGGGCGGGGGCGCGCCAGGGAGCTGGCGCAGGGTCCGGCTCGGGCTCCGCCTCGGGCTCGGGCTCGGGCTCGGGCTCGAACAGCACCGGGGGCAGCACGGAGCCGGGCGGCGGTGCGAACGGATCGACGAGCCCGAGTGTGGCGAACGGGACGACCACGACCTACTCCACGTTCACCTGCATCTCGCCGACGAGCACGCTTACCGTGTCCTACGCCCCCAACGGGTCGCGCTCGCCCTACCCTGACGTCCCGACCCTGTCGGGCACGCTGACCAACGAGTCGGTGCAGCTGCCCCTCACCGATGTCGTGATCACCTTGACGCTGAGCGGCGGCGGGCAGGCTGAGCGCATGATCCCCCCGACCGTCACCATCGCCGGCCCGGTGGCACCACGTGCCAGCTCGCACTGGACCCTGACCGAGGCCCCGCAGACCGCGCACTTCGCCAGCATCGGCATCTTCCGCATCTCCTGGGACGCGGGTGGGTACCCGTGTGGCAACGCCGCACAGGGGCCGTGACGCAAGCCGGATCGCTACAAGCGCACAAATGAGGCCGGCAAACCCTGCAGCTCCCCCGCACCCTGTGACAATTTGCGATGGTCCGGCGTACGGAGGGGGCTGTGGTGATGTCGGTGCGTCTGCTGCGTGCGTCCTGTGGCGCCACATTCGTGGCCAGCCTGCTCGCGGTCTCCACGTCGGTGCTGGGTACGACCACCGCGTCAGCGGGCACGCCGGTCCCCGGCGCCCCCAACTGCCCGATGTTCCCGGCCGACAACGTGTGGAACACGCCCGTTACAAACTTGCCCGTCGACCCGCACTCGGCGCAGTGGTTGGCCAGCATGGACGCCTCGACGACCAATTTGCATCCTGACTTCGGCCCGTCGGGCGACCCGTCGAACCCCTATGGCATCCCCTACACCGTGGTGCCCGCCGGCCATCAGTTCGTCAACATCTCCTTCGAGTACGCGGACCAGAGCGACCCCG
>Ga0187784_10001792_pt1 | contig 17162 bp, 15 predicted proteins | sample 1015_SJ02_MP15_2_FD_132964 | JGI IMG/M metagenome (GOLD analysis project Ga0187784, IMG submission 132964) | Tropical peat soil microbial communities from peatlands in Department of Meta, Colombia - 1015_SJ02_MP15_20_MG | ecosystem: Environmental > Terrestrial > Soil > Wetlands > Peat | place...
CGGCGGTCAGCAGCGTGCGCGTCACCTTAATGGGCATGCGGCGGCCGACGCCGTATCGGCCGGCGGTCCAGCCGGTGTTGACCAGCCAGCAATCGACATTGTGCACGGCGATCAGCTCGCGCAGCAGGTTGCCGTAGACGGTCGGGTGGCGCGGCAGGAACGGCGCGCCGAAGCAAGTCGAGAACTCCGGCTCGACGCCGACCAGGCCCTTCTCGGTGCCGGCGACCTTCGCGGTGTAGCCGGAGAGGAAGTGATACATCGCCTGCGCCGGCGTGAGCTTGGCGATCGGCGGCATCACGCCGTAGGCGTCGGCGGTAAGCATCACCAGGTTCTTCGGCATGCCGGCGCGGCCGCTGCGCGAGGCGTTCGGGATGTAGTCGAGCGGATAGGCCGAACGCGTGTTCTCGGTCCGGCTCTCGTCCTCGAAGTCGACGATGCGCGTTTCGGGATCGAAGCCGACATTCTCCAAGACCGAGCCGAAGCGCAAGGTCGCGTCGTAGATCGCGGGCTCGGCCTCACGCGAGAGCTTGATGCATTTCGCGTAGCAGCCGCCCTCGAAATTGAACACGCCGTGCGGGCCCCAGCCGTGCTCGTCGTCGCCGATCAGGGTGCGGTGCGGATCGGCCGAGAGCGTGGTCTTGCCGGTGCCGGAGAGGCCGAAGAACAGCGCGACGTCGCCGTCCTTGCCGACATTGGCCGAGCAGTGCATCGGCATCACGCTTTCGGCCGGCAAATAGTAATTCAGCGTCGTGAACACCGATTTCTTCATCTCGCCGGCATAGAATGAGCCGCCGATCAGGATCATGCGCTTCGTCAGGTTGAGCGCGATCACGGTCTCGGAGCGCACGCCGTGCTTCTTCGGATCGGCCTTGAAGGTCGGCAGGCACAGGATGGTGAAGTCGGGAACGTAGTGCGCGAGTTCCTGGCGCTCCGGACGGATCAGCAGCGAGCGGATAAACAGCGAGTGCCAGGCGAGCTCGGTGAACACGCGCGCCTTGATGCGGTACTTCGGATCGGCGCCGCCATAGAGATCCTGCGCAAACAGCTCTCTGCCCTCGGCATGGGCAAGGAAGTCGGCGAGCAGCACGTCGAACTGCTGTGGGGAGAGCTTGCCATTCTTCTCCCACCAGATGGTCTTCTCGGTCTGCTCGTCGCAGACCACGAACTTGTCCTTCGGCGACCTTCCGGTGTGGACGCCGGTCTCGGCGCAGAACGCGCCGCCCTCGACGACGTGACCTTCCTCGGCCGCGATCGCATATTCGTAGAGCTGCTCGGGAGGAAGATTCCAGTGGACCGCGGCCAGATCCTTCAGGCCGAACTTGTCCGCGCCGTGGGCGCTATTCCTTAGACCCGTTTCCTTCACGCAAACCTCCGCCAACATCCGGCTCGGCTACGCGAGCCCCCTCTGCGCCCGTCTTATGGTTAACGCCTGCAGGGCCGGTTCGGGTCCCGGCCGAGCCCCTGAACGGTCGAGGCCGGGACCTATAGTCGTGATCATGACACATGCCAAGGCGGCGTGGCGCCGCCAAGGCGCCTGTGCGCTAGCATGTTAGCCCCAGGGTTACTGTCAGGCGAGCCGTTTGCTGCGCCGCATCAATCGACCAGGCCCTTCCCGACAAGCCATTTCTGGATCACCGCGGCGACCTGATCGGAGTTCTTGTCCATCATCATCATATGGGTATTGCCCTTGATGCCGATGTCCGGGAGGTCGATCACCTCGACGCTGCCGCCGGCCTGCTTGATGAGGCCCGCATAGTCGTGGACGTTCTGGCGGATCTTGCTCCAGCGCGGATGCTCCTTGGCGTTGTCGCCGAAGATGATCACCGCCGGGACGTCTTTCAGCGCCGCGGCCTTGTCCCTGCTGCCGCCGCCCGCCGGCTCGGCGAGCACCAGCGCCTTGACCTTGTCGGGTCGCGCCTCGGCGACCTTGAAGGCGAAGGGACCGCCCTGGCTGTGCGCCAGCACGACGCACGGGCAGACCTTGTCGACCAGCGCGACATAGGCCGCGATGATCTGATCGTCGGTCGTGACCCAGCGCGGCACGCCCTGCTTCATGAACTGCTCGTAGGCCTCGATCGGGAATTGCACGCCCGGATAGGTCACGCGCTTGGCCTTGTCGTCATTCCATGAGCCGGGCGGGCCGAGACGGAAGCGCTCCCACGGATCGCCGAGCGGCAGGAATACCGGATCGCCTTTGAACTTGTCGGTCCAGCCGGAGCGGCCGCGCTCCATCGCGTCGGAGAGGTAGACGTCCCAGCCGTGACGGAGGAAATAGTTGAGCCAGCCCGAATTGCCGTCGGGCTTGGTCTCGTAGGTGACGCCGGTAAGGCCGCCACCGTGCCACATCAGGAGCGGCAGCTTGCCCTTCCGGTTCTGCACCAGGAAGTACTGCGCGTACATCTGCTCGACCTGATACTTGCCGTTCGGATCGACCTTGGCGGGCACGCCGCCCGGCGTGAACAGCACTTCCTTGGTGGGTTGCCCGGTCACCTCGATCAGCCGGCCGCCGACATGGAACGAGCCCATGTCGCGCAGCGCGATCGGCTCGTTGCCTTGCGCCAGCGCAGACGGGGCGGCGAGCGAGGCCATCAGGGCGATGACCGCAAGCCGTGTATCAAAAAGCAACATCCTGTTCCTCCCGCGCGATCCATTCGTCTTCGTTCAGCATTCATTTGCCAATCACCGAGCAGAAGCGACCGGGTGCGCAAGCAGAATCTGCCGGGCAGAATTTTCAGCGTCGCAATGTCGCAGCGGCAGGCGCCGGAATGCCCATTTTTCGCGGCTTTTCCGGAAGGTTTTGCAAACCATTCCCTGACAGCTTGCGCGCCTTGTTCTGTGGCAACGTGTGAACATTGGTGGTGTCCGATGCGCGAAGCTCTCAGGCGTTTCGTTGCGGATGAGTCCGGTGCGACGGCGATCGAATACGGGTTGATGGCCTCGTTGATCGCGCTCGCCATCATCACGGTGGTGCAGGGGGTCGGCTCGAAGCTCAACACGACGTTCGCCAATGTGAAGACGGCGCTGAAGTGAGCGTCGAAGCATGATCCCGAAAAAGCCTGCCCCGCACTTGATGCGGGGTGTGCAGCGGTTTTCGGAAAAGATCATGCTCCATTAAGACAGCGCGGCTCACTGGACCATCCCCTTCGCGGTGAGCCAGCTCTGGATGACGTCGGCGATCGCGGCGTTGTTGTTCTCCTGCATCATCATGTGCGAGTTGCCGGTGATGCCGATGTCGGGAAGGCTGACCACGTCGACGCTGCCGCCGGCTGCCCTGATGGCGTCGGCGTATTCGGTGTCGATCCTCTTGTACGCCGCCCAGCGCGGATGCTGATCGACATAGTCGCCGAACAGCATCATCACCGGGATGTCCTTGAGCTTGCCGGCATTCGCCGGTTTGCCGGCGGTCGCGGATTCGACCGCGACGATCGCCTTGATCTTGTCCGGCCGCTCTTCGGCGACGAGGAAGCCGAAATTTCCGCCCTGGCTGTGGGTCAACAGCACGCACGGGCAGACCCTGTCGACCAGCGCCAGATAGGCCGCGATGATCGCCTGGTCGGTCGTGAGCCAGCGCGGCACCGTCTGCTTCATGTAGTTGTCGTAGGCCTGAAGCGGGAACTGCGTCCCGGGCATCGGCTTGCGTTTGGCGGGATCGGGATTCCACGAGCCCTCGCCCTGCCCGATGCGGAAGCGCTCGTAAGGATCCTGGTAGTTGAGGAAGATCGGCTCGCCCGGCCACACATCTCCCGAGGCGAAGCCGGAGCGCCCGCGCTCGACCGCATCCGACACGTAGGTGTCCCAGCCCTTGCGGATGAACAGGTTCATCCAGCCTTCGCGCCCGTCGGGCGTCGACTCGTAGGTGACGCCGGTGAGCCCGCCGCCATGCCACATCAGCAGCGGATATTTGCCCTTGCGGTTACGCGGCAGGAAGTATTCGACATACATCTGCTCGACCATGAACTGCCCGTTCGGATCGAGCTTCGAGGTCGGCCCGCCCGGCACGCGCTGGATCTCGCGCACCGGCCTGCCGCTGACCTCCGCGACGCGCCCGCCGACATGGAACGAGCCCATGGCGCGCAGCACGATGTCGTCCTCGGCATGCGCCGTCGTCGCGGCGAGACCCGTCGCGATGACAAGTGCTCCCGCGATCGCGATGCGACGCATCCTCTCCTCCCCGATGTCTTGGCGGTATTGTCGCTGATCCGACGGCGGCTCGCCAGTGCGTGATCCCGAAAAGTGGATTCCGGTTTTCGGACAAGATCACGCACAAGCAAGAATCTTGGGCAGCGATGGGCCGGAGTGATCTAATCGGCAATCGGCTCCAGCCTGATGATGGAGGCGCCATGATTGCTGCCGATCCAGACCGTCACCGGCCGCGTCCGGTCATCGACGAAGATGCGCCGGATATTGGTCGGGCGCGGCAGCAGGTATTCGGTCGCGGCGCCGCTTGCGGGATCGAAGCGCAGGATGCGGTCGCTCGCCATCGAGCCGCTCCATAATTCGTCATAGCGGTCGAGGAACACGTCATACGGATAGGTGTGCGGCGTCGGCGCGTCCCATTCGCGGAACGCCTCCTTCACGGGATCGAACATCGCCAGCTTGTTGGCGGCAAACTCCGCGAACCAGATGCGCCCCTGCGCATCCATCATGGTGCGACGCGGACGCGAGCGCGGCGTCGGTGTCGGATAGATCGTGGCGCGTCCGCTCTTCGCGTCGATGCGCCCGATGCTTTCACCGGCAAAGTCCATGAAATAGAGATTGTTTTCGCCGTCGGCCGCAAGCCCGTAGGGCGAATGCGGGCTTCCCTTGCGCCCGACGAACGGGTCGAACAGTTCGTAACGCCCGCTCGCGACATCGAGCCGCAGGATCGCGCCGCGATTGACGTCGTTGGTCCAGACCTTGCCGTCAACGCGCGCCTTCCCCGGCATCACGAGCGATTGCTGCATCGCGTCGCTGTCGAGCGCGGCGGGCACCGGGAAATGCCGGAAGGTGCGGCTCGTCACGTCGAATTTCATCAACCCCGACTGGAACATCGTCGCAAGCCAGAAATTGCCGTCCTCATCCCTCTCGAGCGCGAGCGAGCCGGTGGGAAAGCCGGGCTTCGTCTCCGGATAGGCGAACTCCTCATGCGCGCCGGTGCGCGGATCGAGCCGGCCGAGAAAGTTCTCGACGAAGTTCGAATACCAGACAGTGCCGTCCGCATCGGTGCGCACGTCGTGCGGCGCGATCGTGCGGCGCGGCAGGTCGTATTCGGTGATGATCACGCGCGTGGCGCGGCCCGTGGGTCGCGGCAGCGTCGCCAGCGCATACGGCCACGCGCCGTGGCTCAGATTCACGGTCGCAAGGTAGTCGGCGGTGCGGCGCAGCTGCTCGTCATTGACCTGCCGCTCGGCGACACGCCTCTGCACGCGCTGCACCGTGGTGTTGTTGGCGTATTGCGGCATGCGCTGCAGCACGTCGAACATCGCATCCGCACCGTAGCGCGAGCGCACGACGCGCTCGAAGGTGTGGCAGCTCATGCACTCGATCAGCGGCCGCTTCTGCTCGGCGGTGCCGGGCATGCTCATGAGCCATTCGGTATTGGTGAGCTGCGCGGCGAGATCGGCCGTCTTGGTCAGAGGCAGGTCGTGCGCGGCGCTCTCACCGCCGATGTCGGCGGCCTGCGGCGCGGCAAGCGCGTAGCCGACTGCACGGATGCTCAGCGTGTAGTGGCCCGCGCTGAGGCGCTCGGGCGGAAAGCGATAGCGGCCCCTCGCATCGCTGACGACCGTGATGGTGATCGGCGAGCCTTCGCGGCGCGCGCTCACCAGCACGCCTTCCATCGCGCCTTCCTCGGCCGATGACACGATGCCGCTGAGCGCCGGCGCGCCCGTCTCGGCGCGCGCCGCCTCGCGATCAGCGCGCAGTCCAAGGAGGCACAGCAGCAGCGCGCAGGTCGCGCCTCTTAGATGCGTTGCAGCGTGCACTCGACCTCGAACGCCGTGACGTTGGGACCCGGAGTCGTGCGTTGCAGGATACGGGTCTGCCGGTAGCCTTCCTTGGAGCAGGAGATCGTGACCTTGGTCGGATCGGTATCCTTGCTGAAGCCGGGCAGCCGGTAGACCCCGAGTATGTCGGTGCGCGTGACGACGGATGGTCCGTCCTTCACCTCGCCGACCACGCGCGCATCGCCGACGCCGAGGCCGCGGGTGTCGCGCACGAAGCCGAAATAGGAGAGCTGATCCTTGCTGTGATCATCGTCGTCGAAGCTGCCGCCGGCAAAGACCGGCGCCTCGCCCGCGAGAGCGAGCAGCGCGATCAACGAAACGGCAATGCGGCGCGAGCCGGGCTTCATTGGCACCTGCGGGGTTGCGTCGGAAACTAGCGCAGGAAGTAGCCCTTGAGAAGAAAAGCCAGCGCCGCCATGGCGCACAAGGGAACCGTCCAGGCAAGGCCGGGCCAGATGCGCCGGGTCAGGCCTTCGGGCAGCAAGCTCACCGCCGTCGCGATCACGCCGGCGCCGAGCGCCGCGGTCGACATCCAGCCATACCAGTACATCGAGGGCCCGGCCGGCGCTGCGCCGGTCAGGGCTGCGAAGGTGTTGGTCGCCGGATGATAGGTGAACAGCGCCCAGTTCTGCTCGACCGCGGCGACGTAGATGATCGCGTAAGCCGCCGCGAAGGTGGCGGCGAAGGCGGCCAATCGCGACGACGCCTTCATGTGGCGAGCCCGCGGATATTGTTGGTCAGATGTCCGACGATAAAGCCCCACCAGATGATAAAAGCGAGCAGCGTGGTCAGGATCAGCCGCGTGCGAGTGTGCTCTTCGGTGCGCCAGACGTACCAATAGGCCGGCAGCAGCGCGAGCCCGAGCGCGATGAAGTGCTCCTTCAGCTCGAAGGCGCCGAAGGTCTTCCAGAACTGGCCCTGCTCGAGCGTGAGCCGCGCCGAAATGCGATAGAGCGTGTAGATCCAGCCGCCGACGATCGCGGTCACCACGTAGAGCACGATGATCGCGTTGACGTACGCCGCGCCCGGCACCGCGCTGAAGCGCGCGAAGATGTTGCCGCGCCGGGCGTGCGGCGGCGCCCACAGGCTCACAACCTGATGGGTAATCGCCCCGAGCAGCAGAAAGGCCAGCAGCCCATGAATGATGAGCAGCGCGAGCCACATGCCGAGCTCCGTCCCCGACGTCTCAACTTAACCCCGCCGGCCGCAAAACGGCCGGCGGGGTTGTGCGCTCAGTGCGCGAGCGGATCGGGCCGGACCTGGATCTTGTAGACCTTCGGCCGGTTCTCGGTGCCGCCCTCGTTGTGGAAGACGGTGCGGCTTCCGAACGTCGTCCAGACCGCGCGGCCCTTCCAGCCGGCATTCGGATCGTCGATCCGCCCGTCGATGTTCTTGGTGAAGAAGCCGAGCGGATACGGCACCCGGACGTCGACCATCTTGCCGTCGACGACCGCGAGCAGCGACTCGCCGCCATTGGCCTCGGCGATCGGCACGTCCTTGCCGAGACCGAGCGTGTTGAAGCGGTCGACCCAGACGTAATAGGCGTGATTGGCGCTGCCCTTCTCGTCCACGCCCTTGAACTGCGGTCCCGGCATCCGGTAGACGGTCCAGCCTTCCGGACAGATCTTGCCGGTCGCGGCGTCCGGACCGTTCAGCGGACCCTTGCACTTGCGCCGGTCGAGGCTTGCCATGTGGCCGCTCGCGAGCGCGGTCCACACCACGCCATCGCTGGTCAGATCGAGCCCGCGCGGACCCCAGGTGCCTTCCGGCATCGCATAGACCTCGGTCAGCGCGGTGTTGGCCGGATCGGGTCCGGGCACGAGCCGCAGCACGTAGCCGGGCTGTGCCATGCGCGAGAAGCCGATGTCCATCGACTGGCCCCAGACCGAGTCGTCGACCGGGCTCGGCTGCACCGCGTAGAAGGCGGCCGGGATGCGCTTGTCGGTGTCGTCGCGCTTGCCGTTGCCATTGGTGTCAATGACGATCGGAACCCAGCCTTGCGACTTCGCCTCGTCGCCCGTCTCCTCATACTTCGCAACGTCGAGCCAGCCGACCACGCCGCTTCCCGGCCCGCCCGCGCTGGTCCACAGCGTATTGCTTCTGTCGTGACCGAAGTAGAGGTGATGCGTCGGGAAGCAGGTATCGATCAGCGTCCATTTTTCCGTCTTCGGATCGTACAGCGAGAGCTGGCGCGGCGACTCGTTGAGCGGCGCCGCCTTGGCGAACGGATTGTCGGAGCCCTTCTTGCAATAGTCGGGGTTCGCGGCCGGACGAATGCGCGCCGTGAACCACACGCGCCCCTTCTCGTCCATGATCGGGTTGTGGATCGAGGTGTGTCCGTCCCAGATCGGCTTTTCGCCCCAATAGGCCGACGGGCCCGCCGGGAGGTCGAGCGAGGACGGCGTCTTCGGGTCGCGATAGGGATGCTTGATCACGCCGGCCGTGTTGGTCACCGGATCGAGCCACGGCACCTCGTCGGTGCTTTCTTCCGGCGCGCCGTAGACCTTGCCGTTGGCGTTGACGGTCGGATTGCGTTTGTCGGTCGAGATCAGGTCGTGCATGTAGTGCTCCGGCGTCGACCAGTCCCACATCGAGATCACGACGTTGCGCTCGACCCCTTGCGGGCGCGGCGGCTTCGACGCCGGCACCTCGCCCTTCTCGATCCGGTCGGTCCAGTCCGCCAGGATCTTGAAGGTCCGGTCCGGACCGACGCGGCTCAGCGACAGCGCCATGTTGCCCATGGCCTGTCCGGCTTGCGTGCGCAGCGCCCACGCCTCGGCCGAATCCTTGGCCTGCTTCTTGAAGAACTCCGGGATCACGCGCACGCCGTGCGATCCGAACGCATGGCACGACTGGCAGGAGTTCTTCACCGTGTCGAGCCAGGAGTGCTGGTCCTTCAGCACATCCGGGATGCCGTTGCCCTTGTCGCCGGTGCCGGGAAACTCGCTCGCGGCCGGCACGTTGATCATCGAATACCAGTACATGCCGGGGTAATATTCGGCCGCCGCCTTCTCGTTCGGTGCGGCGACGGCCTTGAGGTCGAGCGTCTTGCCGGGCTCGGCATCCACCTTCGCCGAGTCGACGAGCCCATAGCCGCGCACCCAGACCTTGTATTTCGCCTTCGGCAGCTCCGGGATCAGGTAGCGACCCTGATCATCGGTGACGACGACTTTCGCGAACTTGGTCGGCAGGTCCGTGGTCTCGGCGATCACCCAGACGCCGGCTTCCGGTCCGTTCGCGCCGGTGATGGTGCCGCCGACATCGTTCGCGCCGATGTTCACCTGCGCATGCGCCAAGCCCGGCGCGGCGAACAGAAGCGCCGCGACTGCGATCGCCGCAAGGCTGGTACGGTAGTCGTTGAGGATTTTCATGAGGCCCGCTCCCTGAACTTCTTTAGAGTTCTATTGGGCGGCATCCTACTCCGGGCCACGGCGCTGTCCACGCCGCGCGCGAGGAGTTGATTTGAAAATTCTTTGAAAGTTCTTGCGTGCTTTCGCCATGCCGCAACCGCAACCGTTTCACGATGTGGCACGCGCTTGCTTCGCGAGCGCAACCAGCGCGGCGCGCAACGCGCTCGCCGAGGTCACACGCTCCCTGAACGGCAGCCGCGCAATGCGATCGCCGGCGATCAGGTCGGCGCCGTCCGGATCGATGCCGCTGATCCTCCAGGGGCCTTCCGCCTCGCCGAGCAGATCGACCGCGTAGAGCTCGATCGCGGCGGCGTGATCGGCATTCATGTGCGCAATCGCGCCTTCCTCGGTGGCGATCAGGTCGGCCGCATCGGAGACGTCGGTGAGCACGTCATGCGCCTGCAGATCCGCCGCTCGGGCAAACCCGCCATTGAGGTGCGCGGAGACGGCCTGCATTCGCCAGAATGAAAAGTCGCCGAAGCCGGCATAGAGCTCCGACTTCGGATGGCGCGCGAGGAAACGGCGCCGCACGCGCGCCTCCTCGGCGCTCTCCTTCGCGACCGCCGCGAAGCGGCCGAGCACCGTGAGACGCGGATGCGCCAGCGGATCGCCCTTGCCGGTCTCGGCCAGCAGCACGGAGGCGCGGCTGTCTGCCTCCAGATTGGCCGTATGGGTCGCGAGCCGCGAGGTGAGGATCAGCGGCGCGCCGTCGACGTCGGTTGCGACGTTTACCAATGACGTGAACGGATGGCCGGTGTTGCGGTCGAGCGTGCCGAGGGTGCCGGCGCGAATCGCGCGCAACAGCGTCTTGGCGAGGCCTCTCGGATCGAAGTCCGCGGGCGGGCGCGCGCCCTCGGGCAGACGATCCGGCATTGCGCCGGGCAGCGTTTCGGTCATCGCGAACCCCTTTACCGAACCTCAGCCAAATGCCTCATCTGCCACGATTTTTCTCAAACCTGCCACAATTGCGCCCGTTCCTGGGGCTTGTCTGGAACAGGGGCCGGGCGGGTTTTCGCGCGGCCGATTCATTGCTAGAAGGCCGCCATGCCGACAATCGCTCTGGTCGATGACGACCGCAATATCCTGACCTCGGTTTCGATCGCGCTCGAATCCGAAGGCTACCGGATCATGACCTACACGGACGGCGTCTCCGCGCTCGAGGGCTTCAAGACCTCGCCACCGGATCTTGCCATCCTCGACATCAAGATGCCGCGCATGGACGGCATGGAATTGCTCCGCCGCCTGCGCCAGAAGACCGACATGCCGGTGATCTTCCTCACCTCCAAGGACGAGGAGATCGACGAGCTGTTCGGGCTCAAGATGGGCGCGGATGATTTCATCCGCAAACCATTCTCGCAGCGCCTGCTGGTCGAGCGGGTCAAGGCCGTGCTGCGCCGCGGCGCGCCGAAGGACGGGGCGCCCGTCAAGGAGACCGACACGCGCAAGGTGCTCGAGCGCGGCCTGCTGCGCATGGACCCGGAGCGCCACACCTGCACCTGGAAGGACGAGCCGGTGACGCTCACCGTCACCGAGTTCCTGATCCTGCAGGCGCTCGCGAGCCGCCCGGGCGTCGTCAAGAGCCGCAACGCCTTGATGGACGCCGCCTATGACGACCAGGTCTATGTCGACGACCGCACCATCGACAGCCACATCAAGCGGCTGCGCAAGAAGTTCAAGGTGGCGGACGACTCCTTCGACATGATCGAGACGCTCTACGGCGTCGGCTATCGCTTCAAGGAGGCCTGAGCGCGCGGGCCGCGCCGGTTTCGGGGCACCAGGCTCGCGCCGTCTCGATTGCGCTGAGGCTCTTGCGCGCGGGCGTCGGCGCGGCCAGAGCATGACGCCGCAGGGATCCCGACCGGGCTTGAACCGGGACGGATTCTGGCATTGGTTTAGGAAGATGCCCGGATGACAGGCGCGGCTCGGGGCTGGGGCCGGACGCGCCGCTTAAGGTTTTGCCAGCGACGAGACTTAAAGGGTGCTGGATCGGACTGCCAGTATGGCCGCTGCGGTTGCCGAGGCTGCGCCTCCGGCGGAGGCGACGCCGCGCCCGGCGCGGCGGCGGTTGCGCCGCCTCGTCAACTCGGCCGTCAAGCGCTGGCAGTTTCTGGTCGCGCAGGCCTCCTCGAGCCTCACGCGGCGCATCGTGCTGCTCAACCTCGCGGGCCTGTTCGCGCTCGTCTTCAGCATCCTCTATCTGTCGCAGTTCCGCGAAGGCCTGATCGAGGCGCGCGTGCAGAGCCTGCTGGTGCAGGGTGAGATCATCGCCGGCGCGATCGCCGCCTCCGCGACGGTCGAGACCGACACGATCACGATCGATCCCGACAAGCTGCTCGAGCTGCAGAGTGGCGAGAGCTATGGCCCGCTCGACGAATCGATGTCGGCGCTCGAGTTTCCGATCAATCCGGAGCGCGTCGCGCCACTCTTGCGGCGGCTGGTGCTGCCGACCGCCACGCAGGCGCGCGTCTACGACCGCGAGGGCGCGCTCCTGCTCGATACCCGCAATCTCTACGGACGCGGCGACGTGCTGCGCTTCGACCTCATCCCGGTCGATGACCGGCCGAGCCGGCTCGAGCGCGCCTGGATCGCGATCAAGAACTGGTTCAGCCACGTCAACCTGCCGCTCTACAAGGAGCTCGGCCCCGCGGCGAACGGCAAGAACTACCCGGAGGTCGCGCAGGCGCTCACCGGCGTGAAGTCGAGCGTCGTGCGCGTCAACGAGCGCGGCGAGATCATCGTGCTGGTCGCGCTGCCGATCCAGCGCTTCCGCGCAGTGCGCGGCGCGCTGATGCTCTCGACCCAAGGGGGCGAGATCGACGGCGCGGTCGCGGCCGAGCGGCTGCAGGTGCTGCTCCTGTTCGTCGCGCTCGGCGCCGTCATGGTGATGCTGTCGATGCTGCTCGCGCGCACCATTGCGGGCCCGGTACGCCGCCTCGCCGAGAGCGCCGAGACGGTGCGGCGGCGCATCAGGACGCGCGTCGAGATTCCCGACTTCACCCGCCGGCGCGACGAGATCGGCGAGCTGTCCGGCGCGCTGCGCGACATGACCTCCTCGATGTACAGCCGCATCGAGGCGATCGAGAGCTTCGCCGCCGACGTCGCGCACGAGCTGAAGAATCCGCTCACCTCGCTGCGCTCCGCGGTCGAGACCATGCCGCTCGCGAAAACTCCCGAGAGCCGCGCGCGGTTGCTCGCCGTGATCGAGCATGACGTGCGGCGGCTCGACCGGCTGATCTCCGACATTTCCGACGCGAGCCGGCTCGATGCCGAGCTGCAGCGCCAGGACGCGATGCCGGTCGATCTCACGCGGCTGCTCAACACGGTGGTGAGCGTGGCGAACGAGGTCAAGCGCGGCGACGGCGTGAAGATCACGCTCGCCTTCGAGGGTGGCGCGCCGGAGGCGTTCGTCGTGCCCGGCCACGACTCGCGGCTCGGCCAGGTGATCGACAATCTGATCGAGAACGCGCGCTCGTTCTCGCCGGAAGGCGGCACCGTGCGGCTCACCGCGAAGCGGCTGCGCAACGCGGTCGAGATCACGGTCGACGATGACGGCCCCGGCATCCAGCCGGACGCGATGGAGAAGATCTTCGAGCGCTTCTACACCGACCGACCGCACCAGGGCTTCGGACAGAACTCCGGCCTCGGGCTCTCGATCTCGCGCCAGATCGTCGAGGCGCATGGCGGGCGCATCCGCGCCGAGAACCGCATCGGCGTCGCGACCGGTCCGGACGGCCCGAAGGTGCTCGGCGCCCGCTTCGTGGTGCGCCTGCCGGCGATGTGATGGCTCTGGCTATCGATTGCGCGCTGCGCGCGCCTCATACGCGGCGCGTCCCCTCCCCCGCTTGCGGGGGAGGGTTACGGAGGGGGCGCTTCGGCACCGCCGTTTCCCCCTCCCCACCCCTCCCCCGTAAACGGGGGAGGGAGCGGGCCGAGTGCGTGGCGCCCACATCGCACACCATCAACGCCGCCGCACCATGACCACCATCCACGCCTCGGCGGTGCTCACCGGCGCGCGCGCGGTGCTGATCCGCGGACCATCGGGATCGGGCAAGTCGCGCCTCGCCTTCGCGCTGATCTCCGCCGCGGCGTCCGGCGCCTTCCCGTTTGCGCGGCTCGTGGGTGACGACCGCGTCCACGTCGAGGTAGCGCATGGGCGCGTGCTGGTGCGGCCGGCCGAGGCGCTCCAAGGTCTGATCGAAATTCGCGGGCTCGGCATCCGCCGCCTGCCCTTTGAGCCGGTCGCGCAGGTGGGCCTTGTCGTCGACCTGGCGGCGGCGGATGCGACACGGCTTCCCCAAGGCGCATCTGCCGTTACGGACGTCGGCGGGGTCACCCTGCCGCGACTTGCGGTCGCGCCCGGAATGGACCCTGGTCCGGCCGTCTTTGCTGCACTGCGGACGGAAGATTCCGGTCTCTGACGGCGCTTTCCGCGGCCGCTAACGCAGTTGCGAAATAATGTTGCGGAAGGTTGCTACCCCCTTGCGCTTGCCCCCCACATGGTCATGATGGCGCCCTTTCGTGCGGCGCCAAGGGGAAGGTGCCGGCCGGAGTCTCAAGATTTCACAATGATCGGCTTGGTACTTGTGACCCACGGGCGGCTTGCCGTCGAGTTCCGCGCGGCTCTGGAGCACGTGGTCGGTCAGCAGAAGCAGATCGAGACGGTCACGATCGGCCCCGACGACGACGTCGAGCAGCGCCGCCGCGACATCATCGACGCGGTGAAGCGCGCCGATGCCGGTGACGGCGTGGTGATCCTCACCGACATGTTCGGCGGCACGCCGTCCAACCTCTCGATCTCGGTGATGAACCGGCCGAACGTCGAAGTGGTCGCCGGCATCAACCTGCCGATGCTGGTCAAGCTCGCGAAGGTGCGCGCCGACTGTCCGCTCGACAAGTCGGTCGCGGCCGCGCAGGAGGCCGGCAAGAAGTACATCACCGTTGCAAGCCGCGTGCTTGCGGGAAAATGAGCGAAGCGCGCTCGGACCCTCAGCCCGATGGCGCCATCACCCGCGTGATGAAGATCATCAATGAGAAGGGCCTGCATGCGCGGGCGTCGGCGAAATTCGTCGGCGTGGTGGAGAAGTTCAAGGACACGGCGCAGATCAAGGTGAGCCGCGGCGACGAGACCGTGTCGGGCGATTCCATCATGGGACTGATGATGCTCGGCGCCGGCATTGGCTCATCGATCACGGTGTCGGCTACCGGGCCGGAGGCGCGGCAGGCGATCGACGCGCTCGATGCGCTGGTCTCGAGCCGGTTCGGCGAAGACGGATAGCGTGCTTCCCTCTCCCGCAAGCCGGAGAGGTGAAAGAAACAGTGCATGGCACCCCCGCTTCTCACGCTGCAGAACATTCATCTCACTTTCGGCGGCACGCCGCTGCTTGAGGGCGCCGAGCTGATCCTAGCCGAGCGCGAGCGCGTCTGCCTGGTCGGCCGCAACGGCTCGGGCAAGTCGACGCTGTTGAAGATCGCCGCCGCCCTCGTGGAGGCGGATCGCGGCACGCGCTTCGTGCAGCCGGGCGCGACGATCCGCTACCTGCCGCAGGAGCCGGACCTCTCCGGCTTCAGCTCGACGCTTGCCTATGTGGAGGCCGGCCTTGCGCCGGGCGATGACCCGCACCGCGCGCGCTACCTCCTCGCGCAGCTCGGCCTGACCGGCGACGAAGACCCGGCGCGGCTCTCCGGCGGCGAGGCGCGCCGCGCCGCGCTCGCGCGCGTGCTCGCGCCCGAGCCGGACATCCTCCTGCTCGACGAGCCGACCAACCACCTCGATCTGCCGGCGATCGAGTGGCTCGAGAGCGAGCTCGCCGGCGCGCGCTCCGCACTGGTGCTGATCAGCCACGACCGGCGCTTTCTGCAAAGGCTGTCGCGCGCGACCGTCTGGCTCGACCGCGGCGTGACGCGGCGCATCGAGAAGGGCTTCGCGTCGTTCGAGCAATGGCGCGACCTCCTGCTGGAGGAGGAAGAGCGCGAGCAGCACAAGCTCGGCCGCAAGATCGCCGCCGAGGAGCACTGGATGCGCTACGGCGTCACCGGGCGGCGCAAGCGCAACATGCGCCGCGTCGGGGAGCTCAAGCGGCTGCGCCAGGAGTTCCGCGAGCATCGCGGCGCGCAAGGCAATGTGAAGATCGCCGTGAGCGAGGCCGAGCTCTCCGGCCGGCTGGTGGTGGAGGCGAGGAACATTGCGAAGTCCTTCGGCGCTACGCCGGTCGTGCGCGACTTCTCGCTCCGCATCCAGCGCGGCGACCGCATCGGCCTGGTCGGGCCGAACGGCGCCGGCAAGACGACGCTCCTGAAGATGCTGATCGGCGCGCTGGCACCCGATGCAGGCAGCGTGCGGCTCGGCGCCAACATCCAGATGGCGACGCTCGATCAAGGGCGCGAGGCGCTCGACCCGAACGTCTCGGTACGCGACACGCTGACCGGCGGGCGCGGCGATTCCGTCTTCGTCGGCGGACAGACGCGCCACGTCGTCGGCTACATGAAGGACTTCCTGTTCACGCCCGAGCAGGCCGGCACGCCGGTGAGCGCGCTGTCGGGCGGCGAACGCGGCCGGCTGACGCTGGCGCGCGCGCTCGCGCGGCCCTCCAATCTGCTGGTGCTCGACGAGCCGACCAACGACCTCGACCTCGAGACGCTCGACCTGCTCGAGGAGATGATCGACGACTATCCGGGCACCGTGCTGCTGGTCTCGCACGACCGCGACTTTCTCGATCGCACGGTTTCGGCCGTGATCGTCGCCGAGCGCGGCGGACGCTGGAACCTCTATGCGGGCGGCTACAGCGATATGGTGGCGCAGCGCGGCCAAGGGGTGACGGCAACAGGCGCGAGTGCGAAGGCTGCGAAGGCCGAGCCCGAGATGGCCCGCGCGAAAGTCGAGCCGCCTGTCCCACCGGCGCCGAAAGCGCGCCTCTCCTTCAAGGACAAGCATGCGCTCGAAACCTTGCCGGCGCGCATCGCCGCGCTCGAGGCGGACGTTGCGAAGCTGTCGAGGACGATCGCCGACCCGAACCTCTACGCGCGCGATCGCGCCGGCTTCGATGCGGCCTCGGCCGCGCTCGCGCAGGCGCAGGCGGACTTGTCCGCCGCAGAGGACGACTGGCTGCGGCTCGAAGAACTGCGCGAGCGGGTCGCGGCGCGGTAGCTATCGACTAAGCTATTGCTCGGATTGTCGCTTTTCGCGCCCCGGCGCAGCACATAAAGAAATCTTTATATCCTTATTGCCGCCCTCGCCGGCCCCTGCTATAGGCACGCGCACGAACCGCGCCGGCCTCCCGGCGCGTGCGCCTCACTTCACATCAGGGACCGTCATGACCGCTGCAGCAGCGTCCGACTACATCGTGAAAGACATCGGCCTCGCGGAGTTCGGCCGCAAGGAGATCTCGCTTGCCGAGACCGAAATGCCGGGCCTGATGGCGACGCGCGAGGAGTACGGGACGAAGCAGCCGCTGAAAGGCGCGCGCATCGCCGGCTCGCTGCACATGACGATCCAGACTGCGGTGCTGATCGAAACCTTGAAGGCGCTCGGCGCCGACGTGCGCTGGGTGTCGTGCAACATCTATTCGACCCAGGACCACGCCGCGGCGGCGATCGCGGCCGCCGGCACGCCGGTGTTCGCCGTGAAGGGCGAGAGCCTGAAGGAGTACTGGGACTACACCCGCAAGCTGTTCGAGTGGCACGGCGGCGGCTATCCGAACATGATCCTCGATGACGGCGGCGACGCGACGCTGTTCGTGCATCTCGGCGTGCGCGCCGAGGGCGGCGACAC
>Ga0187784_10001793_pt1 | contig 17156 bp, 10 predicted proteins | sample 1015_SJ02_MP15_2_FD_132964 | JGI IMG/M metagenome (GOLD analysis project Ga0187784, IMG submission 132964) | Tropical peat soil microbial communities from peatlands in Department of Meta, Colombia - 1015_SJ02_MP15_20_MG | ecosystem: Environmental > Terrestrial > Soil > Wetlands > Peat | place...
GAAGGAGGAGAGGCGGCGCATGGCGCTGTCCTCAGTAGGTCAAAACGATATCGGCGAGCACGGAATAGAGGTAACGCTGCTTGTCCTGGGTCACATAGAGGTCCTTGAAGCCCTGTTGCGGAATGAGGATGCCGCCGGAGAGCCGCAGCACGACGTTCTGCGTGAAGAACGGCCGGTAGGTCAGCGCCGCCGAGAGATCGAAACCGATGCGCTCCTGGATATCGCCCTGCTGGCGCAGCACCTCGAGCACGGAGGTATTCTCGAAGCGGAGGTAATTGGCGTTGGTCGAGAGCTTGAGCTCGGGGAGGATGTCGGCATCCGAGCCGACGCCGAAAAGCAACAGGCCCGGATTGATGAAGTTCGACTGTCCCTCGTCCTCCGAGGTCCGCAGCGAGGGCAGAATCGCGTTGCGGCCGGAGAGCACGACGCCGCCGCCGCCGATGAAGGGAATGGCTTGCCGGATCCAGTAGCTGGTGTCGGCGCCGGCGAACTGCGGGTTCTCCATGATGGCATCGAAACCCGTCTCGGTCCTGCCGTAGGGATTGCGGTCGCCGCTGGCGTAAAGGCCCGAGAGCCGCACGCGCAGCCAGTCGAAGTCCACCGAGGGCTCGATCGCCGCGAACTCGGCGCGTATGTTGGCGGGCTCGCCGCTGAAGGTGTTGTGACTGTCGTAGCCGTTCGCGTAGTAGGCCGAGCTCATCAGATTGAAGCGGCCGATATGGCCGTTCATGTTCCAGCCGGCGTAGGTCACGTCGTAATTATGCCCCCGCTCGTCGCCGATGGGCGCCGGGCGGACGAGGAAGTCGTCCTCGTCGTAGTAGCGCTCGTTGCGCTCGCGGTTGCGGTTGAAGACGACGGTGAGCTGCTGGGTCAGGCCGGGCCAGGGCAGATCCTGGCGGTAGACGTTGGTGACGAGGACCCAATCCTTGCGCCGCCTCAGGGTCACGTCGTTGAGCCCGCTGTTGGTGTCCTTCTCCAGGCGCTGGAACAAGGCAGCATTGTATTGCCAAAGATTGTTGTCGCGGTTGCCGTAGAGCCGGGCGCCGAGCTGGTCGTCCTGGAAGAGAAAGCCGCGGAAATCGGTGGAGATGGGCTGGATGCCGAAGCGAAACGAATCGAAATCATAGCGCTCCGAGACGTCGCGCAGATGGTAGTCGACGAATCCTTCCTGCAAGCCGCCGAATGTCTGCAGGCGCGTGTCGCCCCTGAGCGGGTTGGCGTTGACGATGCCGACCTCGTCGACCGAGAGGTAATTGACGTTGAAGACCGGCGTCAGCCGGACCTCGAACTCGGGTGGCTTGAAGGCGGTGTCGCCCTTGGTGAGGGAGAAGCTCGAAAGCAGAGTCTCGTCGATGAAGGCCTGGCCGATGCGGCCGTAGGTGTCGATCTCGCGTGCGTTCTTGGTCGACTGCACGCCCACTGGCGTCGGCACCGTGCGCGGCTCGAACACGGTATCGTTGACGAAGGAGGTACTGAAGAACCAGTCCTCGCCGAACAGCGGCCGGTCGCCCTTGAAGGTGTTCTGGCTGTAAGGGTTCCACCAATGCTCGTTGACCCCGATCTCCTCGATCAGGCGCCAGCGGTCCGGCACGGGGATGAACTCGCGGGGAATATCGCTCGCGGGCGGCGCCACCGCAGGGGGGCCGGTCTCGGGCGCCGGCGTCTCCTCGACCGGCGGCGGCTGGCCGGGCAGCCGACGCCCGTCCTGGGCAATGTCGAGGTCCTCGGCGAGGTAAGGCTCGATTTGATATCCCGCGGCCCGCGCCGGGGGCGATAGCGAAAGCGCGAGCCCGACTGCCAAAAGCGTGGGCCACGGGCGCACGGGGTGCCCCTATTTCCCGGAGCAGGCGTCTTGGTTGGGCTGTCCGAGGAAGGGGTCCACCGGACAGTTGACGTAGCGTAGTGCCACCCCCAAGGGCGACAGATTGTCGGCACGGATACCGACCGGGGCGTTGCCGATGCCCGTGTTGAGTACGCCGCCCGCGTTGTTGAGGCCGAGGAAGCTCACCAGATCGTCCTGGTCGATGCCGTCGCCCGAGGTGCCGATGCCGCCCACGAGCAAGGCGCCGCGGTAGATCGGTACGCTGCCGGCGAAAATCTGGATGCCGTTGGGCAGCCGCGCCGCCCCGGTGCAGGCGGCGGGCGTATCGGCGTTGCTGCCGAAGAGGAAGCCGACGTGCTGCACGATGTTGGCGGCAACGAGATCGAGCTGGAGCCCGTCCGTGAATATGCTCCACTGGTTGATGGGATTGCTGAAGGGCCCGTTGGGCTGGCCGTCGATGCCGTCGGGGTAGTACGGGCGCGAGAGGTTGCCGATCGCCCGGTCACTGAAGGCGTAGACTCCGGTGAGCATGGCCTGCCCGACGAAGGCACGCGCGGCGCCCACGAATGCGCCCATCCCGGCCGCGGCGAGATCATTGCCGGCAAAGGCGCCCGAGAAGAAGGCGGCGCTGCGCGCCTTCTGCAGCGCCACGTCGACGCCGAACACCGGCGCGTCGGGCGCACGCACGAAGCCGAGGACGACGCCGTTGGTGTCGACCACGAAGGTCGATACCTGCGCGGCGCTGTTGAGCGGCTGGCGGATCTGCGAGCGCGCCTGGAGGCCGACCGCAAGGGCTTGGGTGAGCAGTTGCTGCACCTCGGCCGCGGTGAGCGCCTGCATCCCGTCGGTGCCGGCGCGGGGCGTGAAGCGGTTGACGTTGCTGGCATTGACCAGGACGTAGGCCTGCGCATTGCCGAAGAGGCCGGCGCTGTCCGGCGCAATGCCCGAGGCCGGCGTGCCATAGACCGTGCCGTTGAGGGGGACGAGTCCCGCGGTATAGTAACCGTTCACGCTGACGAGCGCGCCGGCGGTGCCGTTGATCGCGGCGAAGGGAGGTGCCGACGCCGGATTCGCGGCGAGTGCGGTGGTGTCGAGGTCGGTGTAGGGCAGCAGGAGCCCGTTGATGGTGATCTTGTTGGCCCGGATGCCGACCGGGGCATCGAAGCCGACGGTGCCGGCGAGTGCTATCAGCTCGTCGGGATCGCTTTCGGTGACGAAGACGGTGAGGTCGTCACTGTAGACGCCGCGCGAGGTCACGCCGATGCCGCCAACGAGCACGCCGCCCGAATAGAGCGGTATGCCACCCGGATCCGCCGAGAGCCCGAGCGGCGAGCGCTGCGGCCCGGTCATCCCGCTCGCGGGAAAGCGCGAAGAAAGGTCGGAGCAAGGCAGCTGGCTGAACTGCACGCCGAAGAGCGGCCCGGAGGGCTGGTCCGTCGTCCCGGGCGCGAAGTGCTCCTGTATGATGTAATTGGCCGTGCGCGTGGTGAAGGCGTTGCCGTTGGAGGAGAGGTAGGCGCCGGTGATCGCCTTGGCGATCGCGGCCGCGGTGTCCGGCACCACCGCATTCTCCAGGCCGCCCACCACACCGCGGCCCGAGGTGACCGTCACGTCGAGCGGCGCGCCGTTCATGCGGAAGACGCCGAGCACGTTGCCGACCCGGTCCACCACCGCGATGGTCGCGGGCTGATTGCGCGCCTTGGCCTCGCCCACCGCCTGGGCGATGATTTGGGCTACGGCACTGCTGGTGAGCTGCTGGGCGCGAGCCGGCGCCGTCCCGAACGACGTGGCGGCGAGCGCCGCCGCCGCAAATGCCATCGCCACGCGGAGAGCATGCCCGCGGCGGCTGCCGACGGCTTCCCTCGCTGCCCGTCCCTCGCCACGACGAGGTCGCGATTCCGCCGCAACCATGTGCCCCCCCTTCGCCGCGCATCCCCTCTGCGTGCCAGCCCCGATTAAAAGGCATAGGGTGGCGCAGGTCAAGATGCCCACCGACAGATGCCCGCGGCACTTTCTTCATTTTCTTTCCGACAGTTGGTCGGCTTGTCAGGGACGTTTTGGGGCTGCGGCCTCGACCGGTCGCATGAGCTCGAGATTGGCGCGGTGAAAGATGTGACACAGCAGGCAAGGCGACGGCACCGCCGCCGTCGCCGCCGGGCCGCCGTGGCATTCGCGGCATTTGGCGATCTTGGGCATCATCACGATCTCGCTGGTCGTCGAGCGCTCAACGCCCACGTGGCATTCCTGACAGCGCAAGGTGCCATGCTTGCTGTGATCGAACTCCGCCTTGGGCATCCGACGCTGCGTGAGCAGCACGGGTGCGATCTCCCAGTTCCCGCTGGCACTCGCCTCCGGCGGGATCACGGTGTGGCAGGTGCCGCACATGCCGCTGCCGAAGACGATCTTGCGCAGCGTGATCTTGGTCTGCTCGTCGGCCCACTCGCGCGCCTCCACGCGCTCCGCCTCGGCGAGCGGCTCGCCCGGTAGCCCGCCGAGGGTTGCGGGTATCACTCCGCGGCTCAGCGAGCGCGCGGCATAGAAGTCCGCGACGATGCGGATGACCTCGGCCGGCTTGCCGTGCGGCAGCTGGCGCTCGGGGGCATTGAGGTCGAACTGCAGGCGATGGCATTGCCCGCACTCGGTCTCCATGCGGGTCGGCTGCATGAATTTGCCGCCCGGCTCGAGCTTGTGGCAGTCGGTGCAGGTGAGCACCACGGTGCCCCTCCTGGGGTCGCGCACGCCCTTGGGATCAAGGTGCTTCTGGTGATTGAACTTGAGCCCGGAATGCTCCACGAGCGGCGTGCTCGCGGCGAGCGACAGGCGCTCAAGCTGCGGCTTTGCCGGGTCGACCACGACCGTGGGACGGAACTCGGGATGGCTGGCGGCGAAGTCGGAGACGTCCTCGAGCGTGGTCTCTTTGTCCTTGCGCTTGAGATCGGCGTGGCAGTCGGTGCAGAAAGCCTGGTCGTGCCGCACGATCGGCTGCTCGCCGCGGTGCTCCTGGTGGCAGACCCCGCAGCGCACGAGCTGCAGCTCCGCCAAGCGCAGCTGTTGCGGGGGGACGTGGTGATGGACCGCCTTATGGCAGGCGACGCAGGAGCTATCGGCGACCTTGGCGAAGGCCTCCTTGTGGCAGGCCTGGCAATTGCCGACCAGATTCTTGTGCGGGGCCGAGATCGTTCCGCTCGACACCATGCGGTCGGGCGGCAGCGCGGCAGCGGTAAACAGGCTGCGGGTGGTCTTCGAGTAGAAGGCTGCCATGGGCAAGGCAAGCGTGACGGCGATCATGCCGAGAAAGAACACCCAGGACCAGCGGCGCTTGCTCGGCAAGAGGGCCGCAAGCTGGAGGCCGGTGATCGCCGCTCCCTGGCTCGAGCCCTCCTCGAGCGGGTTGACGAGCTCGACCTCGACGACGAGGTCGTGATCGCCCTCGGCCTCGTTGAGGCCGATGCGATAGGGACCGATGCCGATCTCGTCACCCTGCTGGACGACGGCGCGGGCGACCGGGATGCCGTTGACCGTCATCAGGTTCCCGCCGCTCGCGGCGATGACGTAGGTGCCGTCGAGCAGCCCCAGCCGCGCGTGGCCGAAGGCGACGCGGATGTCGGGCAGGTAGACCTCGTTCGCGGTGCCGCGCCCGAAGCGCAGGATCGCCGTCTCGACGGACTGGTCGGAATGGGAGATCGCGCCTCCGGCGCGCCGGGTAATGAATCTCACGAGCCAACGCACGGCGGGCGACCTTTGCGGATCTCAGAAATAAAAGAAGACCGAGACGATATGGGCGGTGAGGGCAGCGAGCAGCGCGAAGGAGAGCGGCACATGGACGTAGAGCCAGATCTCCATCAGCGCCTTGTAGCGGAGGTCGAGCCGGACCTGCGCAACCAGCGCCTGCTTGCGCTGGAGCTCGCGGCGCAGGCGCATGACCGGCACGTCGAGCTTGGCGGGCACATCGGCCGCGAGCTCTTCGATCCGGGCCAGCGCCCGCGTCGTGCCGCAGTTGCTGTCGACGCCGCTCAACTGCCGGCGCAGCGAGCCGCCGATGCGCGTCTCCTCGTGGCTGATCCGCACCGCGGCGGCAAAATCGTCCGGCAGGTTGAGGCACGCCGCGCGCGATTCGCGGTCGATGTCGGAGAGCTTGATGAGCATGCTGCGCAAGGTCTCGCCGCGGCGGTTATCGGTCATGAGCCGGGGATAGCGGGCATAGACGTAGATGCCGAAGAGGCCGCTCCCGATCACCAGCATCATGAGGACATAGGCCAGGGTATGGATGTTCCAATGGAAGCGGAAGCCGGTGTGCAGTGTGGCGATGATGACGAGCGCCAGGCCGAAGTAGACGTGGGCGGAGAGCCATGCCTCGAGCCGCCACTCGCCGGGGCCGTAGCGGCGCTTGCGCACGCCGAACCACATCAGCCAAACGATGAGAAGTGCTGCCACCGTGCCGAGCGTATAGCCGAGCCAGGTACTGCCGCTCGGCACGCCGCGCGGCGAGTCGACGGCGTACCAGACGAGCGCCGCTCCGGTCATCGCCGCTGCGATCTTGGGATAGAGCAGGTTGCGGTAGACGAGGAAGGATTCGTGGAGGCTCATTGCGCCCCCCGGCCGAGCATCATGGTCTCCTCGGGGCCGCGCCGCACGGCGGCCCCCGTGGGACAGGCGCGCACGCAGGCGGGTCCGCCCTTGATGTCGCGGCACATGTCGCACTTGACGGCAAGCTTTGGCGCCTTGCTCTTGCCCTCGTGGCTCTTATGCGGGCTCTTGTCCGCGCCGGGGCCCGGGCCGCGGCCCAAGAGGAGCCACAGCAAGAGGCCGGGCTTCGGCGGCGGCAGTGCTGCCATCTGGATCACGCCGTAGGGGCAGTTCACCTGGCAATTGCCGCAGCCGATGCAGCTGTCATCGATCCACACTTCGCCGCCGGGCGCCCTGTGGATGGCATCGGGCGGGCAGTCGGTCATGCAGTGCGGATGCTCGCAGTGGCGGCACGAGGTGGGAATATGGAGCGAGCCGAAGGTCGGGCCCGCCTCGCGGTCGAGGCGCGAGATGCCGTCATGGGTCTCGGCGCAGGCCTTTTCGCAATTGTCGCAGCGTACGCAGAGCGCCTCGTCGATGAGCAGCATGTCGGTCGCCTCACCGCCGCCCTGGGCGAGGAAGAATTCGAAGATGTTGCTGTGATCGATCTCCGCCTCATGGCGCAGGTCGCTGAGGAGATAGCGCCGCGCCTGCTCCTCGAACCTGGCTTTCACCTCGGGGTTGTGCTCGAGCACGCGCCGCACCGCGCCTCCGTCGAGCTTGATCGCCTCGCTCTTGATCGCGGCGGTCACGGTGGCCGAGCGCGGCGCTCGTCGCAAGAGGGCCATCTCACCGACCATGTGCCCCGCGGGGACGTAATTGAGCACGATTTCGCGGCCGCCGATCTTGCGCGACGCTTTGACCGAGCCGGTGCGGATGACGTAGACGCTGTCGTCGCCGACGGCACCCTCCTCGATGAGGCTTTCGCCGATGTCGAAGGAGACGATCTCCGCCGTGGAGGCCAATTCGTGCAGATCCTCGTCGGAGAGGCTCTGCTCCAGATGGGCGCGCAGCTGGCGGACAAGCATGGTCTCGTCCATCAGGCGTTTGGTCGCGGGGATCGTGTTGATCAACTTGATGGCGGCAAAGCGCAGCACCTCGATGAGCGTGCACTCGGTCGCGGCACGGACCGTGGCGGAGCGCCGGCGCCCCGAGATGAGCCCGATCTCGCCGAAGAAGTCGCCCTTGCCGAGCGACACGGTCCGGCTCGGGTCGGCGGCATCGATCTCGATCGCGACTGAGCCGTCGAGGATCGCGAAGAGCGTGTCGCCGTAGTCGTTGCGCAGGAATACGGGCTCGCCCGGCGCTTTGACCAGTACCTCGCTGCCGAGGAGGAACTCGCGCAGCTGGAGCCGCGTGAGCCCGGCGAAGAGCGGTACGGACGCCACGATGCGGTCGAGCACCTCGTTGACGCCGGGCCGGCCAGGGATGACCGCGAATTTCTCCTGCAGCAGGGGCTCGTCCGCGGGCAGGATGCTCTCGCCGCGGATGTACTCGATGATCTCGTATCCCTGGTTCATGCAATGCTTGATCAGCGGGTAGCCGGCCAGCGCGCCGATGATGTAGAGGCCCGGCACGTTCGATTCGTAGGTGTTGCTGACCTCGGGGAACGACTTCGCGTCGCTGCTGCGGAACTTGACGCCGCAGGATTCGACGAACTTGCGCGGCGGATTGGCGCCGAGCCGCGCGATGATGCGGTCGCACGCGATCGTACCCTCCCCGGTGAGCCCCTTGAGCGCGACGCGGCCGGCCTCGATGCGTACGGGCTCGGCGTTGTACTCGCACTTCAGGGCGCCGGATTCGATCGCCTGGCGGATCTGGTTGCGGTTGCCGGTCTTGGCCCGCGAGAACTCGCCGCGGCGGTTGACGATGACGACGCGGTTCTGCCGCGCGAGCGCTATCGCGTTCTCGATCGCGGCGTCGCCCGCGCCGATGACCACGATGGATTCGTCCTTGTATTCGCCGGGATCGTCGAGCTGATACTGCACAAACGGCAGCTCCGCCCCCGGCACGGTCAACTTGTTGAGATTGCCCTGGAGCCCGATCGCCATGACGACGTTCGCGGCCGTGATCGCGGTACCGTCCGCAAGCTTGACCTCGAAGGCGCCGCGCGAGCCCGAGATGCGCACGACCTCGCCGTTGAAGCGGATGTTGACGCCCTTCGCCTCGAGTCCAGCGCGCCAAGTGTCGAGGATGTCCTCGCGCGAGCCGGCAGCGAAGGCGAGCGCGCTCCTGAGCGGCAGGCGCGCCGGCGTCGCCATGACGTACTTGCCCTTCTGGTACTTCTGGATAGTGTCGGCGAAATGCGGCGCGCGCTCTAGGAGAAGATGCGAGATCTTGCATTCGGCGGCGCGTCCGGCAGCGCTGATGCCGGCGGGGCCCGAGCCCACGATGACGACTTCGTAGCTCTCGCTCATTGCCATCCCGTCGCGCGGGCGCCGAAGCGTGCCAATCGGCACGCATTGCGGATTGCCGTGCGCATGGGCACCCGTCCAGTCACAATCTTCAGCTTTTCGGCCTGGGTGTCAACGCGATCCCGCGCCTCCTTGCGCCGCGAGGGCGCGCCGCCGGCCACGCGGCATGACGCGCCCGGCCGCCATGGCCTACTTGAACAGCTTTTCGCCCGACGCCGTGGCGCCGTCGACCACGCGCCGGTTCGACAGTTCTTCGATCAGCGCCTTGGCTTGCACCGTGCAGCCGACCGTTGCCATCCAGCTCAGTGCTTCGGCATCCGTCACGACTCTTGCGGGCATGATGCGCAGCGTGAGCTCGCGCGTCATTTCCGGCGGGGCGAAGGTGACGACATAGCCGGCACCGTCCGCGACGTTGACGCGCTTCGGCCAGGGCATGACGATCTTGTCCGCGGGCCACTCGAAGCTGCTGTGCTCCTTGGTGCCCTGGTGCGTGATGGTGATCGACACGGTCTGCATTGGCGGGGGCCGCCACAGCTCGAGCTCCGTCGCGGGCTTGATGCATTTCGTTCCCGAGAGGGCGACGTTGATCGACCAGACCGTCGGCATTTTGGCGGAGGGGCCCAAGCCCCGCGTCACGCCGAGGGTGGTCATTCCGCCCGAGCCCTCGGTCGTGACGATGGCGGCCATCCGCGTGAGCAGGCTGGGGCCGTCCGCCCGCTCTTCGCCGCCCGGGATGCCGTTGTAGGGCCCCCTCACGGTGACCACCTGGCCGCTCTCGTCCATCAGCACGACGTAGTTGTCGGCCCTGACCGCGAGCCTTTGGCCGCCATCCACGGTGTCGCCCTTCTGCAGCCCGGTGTCGGGCGAGCTCTCGAGCACGAGGAGCTTCGCCGCGCTCGCCGGCACCGCCGAGAGTATGAGTGCGGCGAGCACGAGCGCAAATCGTGACCAGCGCATCATTTGTCCTCCAACACGATTGTGATGCCAGTCTCCCCCCGCCGCAGGCGTTCCAGATGGAACGCCGCGAGCGGCTCCTCCGGCTGGCGTCGGTGGAGCGCCTCGAAGGCGGCCAAGGCTTGAGGGGAGCCTTGCCGCAGCAGCTCGAAGGCCGCGCAATAGTCGGCAAGGCCAGGAGAGTCGTCGTCGGCAGGCGCGAAGACCGCGACGCTGTGCGCTTTGCCGCGCAGCACCACGTCGCCGACCGGCCGCGAGGGAATGCCGCCCGCCTCGGCAACCACCGCCTCGCTCGCCGCGATATCGGTTTGGAAATACTTGTTCGCACCCTCGAGCCGCGCCACGGTATTCACCGCGTCGCCGTGCGCCATGTATTCGAGCCGGGCGGCGCCGCCGAAATTGCCGACCGTGGCGAGGCCGCGGTGGACGCCGATTCGAGTGCGCCCGAAATCGAGTCCTTCCGCCGCCGCATTCCGGCGCTCTTCCTTGGCGAAGCGGTTCATCGCGAGTGCCGAGCGGAGCGCGTGCTCCGCCTGCTCGGGATCGTCGAGCGGCGCCCCCCAGAAGGCGAGGATCGCATCGCCGATGAAGCCGGCGACAGTGCCCTTGTGATCATAGATGATGCTCGTCATGCCGCTGAGATAGCGATTGAGCGCCGGCACCAGGAGCTTGGGATCCGCGCTCTCGCACAGCGTGGTGAAGCCGGAGATGTCGGTATAGACGAAGCTCATCATGCGCCGCTCGCCGCCGAGCTTCATGTCCTCGGGGTGGAAGAGCAGATGATCGACCACCTCCGAGGGCACGTAGCGGGTCAGAACCGAACGGACGAAGCGCCGCTCCGCGGCGTGGAGCTGGCGCGCGTGGGCAATGCCGATCGTCATGGCGATGAGGAAGCCGGCGGCCGGCATCACGAGCGGGAAGATCGGCCCCGGCGTCACCACCGGCGCCGTGGCGCCGCCATAGTGAAAGATCGCCCCGGCCGCGACCAAGAGCAGCGTGATCGTGGCGAACCCGACGATCACGCGCAGCGACCACGCCATCTCTCGGCGGCCGATGAGGAAGCCGAAGGCGGCCAGGCCGGCAATGAGCAAAGCCGCGGCCCACGAAGGCACGGCCTCGACCCCGCTCCCGTCGAGAAGCTGGGCCACGCCTTGCGCCTGAAGATAGACCCCCGGCGTGCCGGATTGGCCAGTCAGCGGATCGCTGGCAAAGGGCGTGCGGTGGAGATCGACATTGAGAAGATTGGCGCCGATGAGCACCACGCGACTGGCAAGCGTGCGGCTCTGCACCCGCCAGATCTGCGGCACGTCGGGAAAGAGCAGGTGCGCGGGAAAGCGGGTGAAGGGCTGCTGATCCTTGAAGGGATGGCCGTAGTAGGCGAGCGGCCGCGTGAGGCCGACGGGTGCCGTGCCCCCGGCACTCTTGCTGAGGAGGAGATCGAAGCTCTCCCGGACCGCGCCCGCGGGCGCACGCAGGAGGAGCTGCCGCACCACCCCGTCGCGATCCTCGCGCATCACGCTCAAACCGGGCACGACGAGAGGATTGTCGATTCGCCTGATGAAGTTTTCGAGATACGTCTCCTGCCAGTGCTCGATGGCGCCCGGCGCATTGACCGCGTCGATCCAACCCAGCACCACCGGCACGCGCACGCGCTGGAGTGCCGCCAAGAGGGCTGCGTCCTTCTCGGGCTCGCTCGGCTCGTCGAAGAGCACGTCGATGCCGATCGCGGCCGGCTCGGCGGAGGCCACGGTGTCGACGAGCTTGGCGAGCAGGCCGCGGTCGATCGGCGAGCGGCGGCCGATCTTGGCCGCCGTCTCCTCGTTGATCTCGATCACGGCGATCTTCGGATGGGGGGGTGCCGAGGGTGCCAGAAGCGCCAGGCGAATGTCGCCGAGCCAGGTCTCGAGCAGGCTGAAGGGTGGCACGCGCGTGGCAAAGAGAAGTGCTGCGAAGAGTGTCGCGAGGCTTGCCGAGGAGCGCAGCCAGATCTTCCATGGGCGCGGCGACTCTTCCAGAAGCGTGGTGGCATGCCCATCGCGGGACCGCATCAAGCCTCTCCCAACCGTCCCCTTAGCGGGCGAACTATACCCCCGACGAGGCTCCGCCTCAGACGGACGGGGCGCGTGGCGCGCACTGCGGATTGCCGAGCGCTTGGGCCCGGTGCGGCCACAATCTTCGTCTTTTCGGCCTGGGTCTCAACGCGATCCCGCGCCTCCTTCCGCCGCGCGCGCCCCCGCTCCGCCGGCAATCCGGCTCTACCGGCCCAGCCTTTCCTCGCGAGGCGCCTGTTGCTATTATCGCCGCCACGTCCGTCCGCGACAGCATCAAATAAAGAGTAACATAATGGACAGGCCGGCAAAAGCTGGACGACGAGGCGGATCGCCCTCCGCCGCAGCGGCGCGGCGGCCCGGCAGCGGACGCGATGCGAGAGAGGCCTGCTGGGCGGCAGACCCAAGCGGTCTCAAATGGATTAACTTGGCACTCCAAGGCGGCGGCGCCCACGGCGCTTTCGGCTGGGGTGTGCTCGATCGCCTGCTCGAGGACCAGCGCATTGCCATTGACGGCATCTCGGCCACCAGCGCCGGCGCCATGAATGCGGTCGTGCTCGCGAGCGGCCTTTCTGCCGGGGGGCGCGCTGGTGCGAAGACGGCGCTCGCCGATTTTTGGCGCGCCATCGCGCAAGCCGCGGCGTTCAGCCCGCTTCAGCCCACGCCCCTCGACCGCCTGACGGGCAACCGCGCGCTCGAGGCCTCGCCGCCTTTCGTGTTTTTCGACCTCTTGACGCGGCTCTTCTCGCCCTACCAGCTCAATCCGCTCAATTACAATCCGGTGCGCGAGGTGCTCGCCGCCACGGTCGATTTCGCGGCACTCGCGGACGGCAGCTGCCCGGTCAAACTTTTCCTCTCCGCGACCAACGTGCGCACGGGCAAGATCCGCGTCTTCACCAATGAGGAGATCGGAGCGGACGAGGTGCTCGCGTCGGCCTGCCTGCCGCTCTTCTTCCAGGCCGTCGAGATCGAAGGTGAGCATTATTGGGACGGCGGCTACATGGGCAATCCGGCCATCTATCCGCTCATCTATCATTGCGAAAGCCGCGACGTCGTGATCATCCACATCAATCCCATCGAGCGCCGCGCCCTGCCTAAGACTGCCGCCGAAATCCTCAACCGCATCAACGAGATCAGCTTCAACTCCTCGCTCATGCGCGAGATGCGCGCGATCGCTTTCGTCAGCCGCCTCATCGAGGAGGGCAAGTTCCGCGACAACGACATGAAGAAGATGCTCATCCACGGCATCGTGCCCGGCGAGGCGATCGACGAGCTCGGCTACGCCAGCAAGCTCAACGCCGACTGGGGGCATCTCACGGGACTCATGGAAGTCGGGCGCGCGCGCGCCGACGCCTGGCTGGGCGAAAGCTTCGAGCGCATCGGCGTCGAATCGACCGTCGATATTCGCGCGAACTATCTCTAGCACCGCTTCAGCTGGCCCTCTCCCGCTTGCACGAGAGGGAATTAGGGCGATTGCGCAGGACTCAGCAGCCGCGGCGGCCCGGCTAGGCGATGCGGTCGCCCTTCTTGACGTGGACCGCACGGCTGTCCACGGCCGGCAGCATGCGCGCCGGGTCGCGCGTCACGATGACGTCGATCACGGTCGGACGGCTTCGCTCGGCGATGCCGCGGCGAAGGGCGCCGCCGAGCTCGGCAGGGTCCTCGACCCTAATGCCGCGGCATCCCATGGCCTCCGCGATGCGGGCATAGTCCATCTCGACCAAGTCGCTCGACTGGTAGCGCTCTCCGTACATCGCATGCTGGAGCGCCTTGACGTAGCCCGAGGCCGCGTTGTTGACCACGACCGTCGTCAGGTTGGCGCCCGTGCGGCGTGCGGTCTCGAGCTCGCCGAGCGCCATGTTGAAGCCGCCGTCGCCGCTCACGGCCACGACCGGCACCTCCGGGGCGGCAAGTGCTGCGCCGATGCCGCCGGGGAGCCCGTAGCCGATGGAGGCGAGGCCGCGGTCGGCGATGTAGCGCCGCCCGGGCGACTTCGTGTCGTAAAGCAGGCTGGTCCAATGGGCGGCGAAGCCGCCATCGGCCACGAGGATGCTCTCCGCCGGCATCGCCTTGTTGAGCTCCGCCACGAGCCGCGCCATGTTGATCGGCCGTTCCGCCGAGGCAAGCCGCGGCGCCGCCTCGGCCTGCCACGCCGCCATGCGAGGCGAGAGCTCTCCCACATAGTCCGCGTGCAGGGCCTTGAGGCGCCCGGCATCCGACTTGAGCGCGGCATGGAGATCGCGCAAGCCCTCGCGCGCGTCGCCCCAGAGCGCCACGCTCGCTCGCCGAGAGCGCCCGAACTCCTCGGCCAGGATGTCGAGATGGACGAGCGGGACCGCGTCGGGCAGCAACGCATAACGCTTGGTTGCGATCTCGCCGAGCTTGCAGCCGACCACCAGCAGGCAATCCGCACCCGCAATCAAATCGTTGGCGATGCGGGAGTAGCGGCCGAAGAGCCCGGCGGAAAGCGGGTGCGTGCAGGCGACGGCGCCCTTGCCGCTCATGGTGTGGGCGACGGGGATGCCGATCGCCTGCGCGAGCTCGAGCAGGGCCGCACCGGCGAGCGAGAGATGCACGCCGCCGCCCACGAGCAGCAGGGGGCGCTTGGCGGAGGCGAGCAGCTTCGCCGCGCGCTCGACATCGGCTCCCGCCGGACGCGTGCGATGCGCGGGTGCGGCCGCCGTTTCCGCGTCGAGGTAGAAGTCCGCGCTGCCGAACTCATGCTCGCCGTGGGCGACATCCTCGGGGACGTCGAGAACGACGGGACCGGGGCGGCCCGAGGTGGCAACCGCGAAGGCGCGGCGCACGAGCTCGGGGATTCGGCTCGTGAGCTCGACGCGGATCAGCTCCTTCGCCGCCGGCCGCAGCATCTCCGTCTGCCGGCATTCCTGCGTCATGTTCTTGTTGGCGTGGCCGCGGTTGGCGTCGCCCGTGATCGCGATCAAGGGTATTCCCGCATTCAGGGACTCCGCGAGCGCGGTCGCCAGGTTGGTGGCGCCGGGTCCGAGCGTCGCATCGCAGATGCCGGGCCGATTGGTGACGCGCGCGTAGGCATCCGCCGAAAAGGCACCCATGCGCTCGTCGTTGATGAGAAAATGCCGCAGCCCGAGCTGGGCGATGGCGTCGTAGAAGGGGAGGAGTTGGAACCCGGCCATGCCGAACATGGGTCCGGCTCCGGCAAGTGCCAGCATCTCCGCCAATGCCCGGCCGCCATTCATCCGGCCCGCGGGCCGATTGGGTCTCGCCATTGTCCTTTTTCCTCGCGGCTGTCGGGTCTTCGGCGCGGCTCGACGCGGGGCGCCTGAGCGCTCGCCGCTTCAATAGAGACAACGCGAATCACGAGCAATGAAAATCTGGCCGCGCGGCGCCCTCGCCTCACCGCGTGCTTGCTGTCGCGCGCAGCGTGCTCCGCACGACCGAGATCAGCGGCGCCGTCTCGGGCCACGGCGAAGGCAGCGCTGGTCGGCAAGAACTGCAATGCCGCGCGCTCTTGTCCGAATCCACATGCTATTGTAGAGTATGCGGGGCTTCGTCCATAGATATAGATCATCTGATGTCGCGCCTTGCGCTCGTCCTGCTCTGTGTTGCGCTTGTTTCCGGATGCGGCGCCGAGCCGCAGCGCCCCGCGCCGCTCTCGCGCACCACGCTGAGAGATGTGCAATGCCCGGCTTTGATGTGCGCGCCGCGGCAGAACGCTCAGCGCACCGTCACGACGCTCGAGATCGCGGGCACGTTCAAGGCCTATCGCGGAAAGGCCATGATCCTCCGCGTCGACGATGCCTCGAGCCGCCGCGCCGTGATCCGGGAGAGCGGGCAGACGCTCGATGACGGGCGCTACGCGGCAAGCATCGACGCCGACCGGCTCCAGCCGGGACGCTATGAGTTCCTCATCGTTCCGGAAGAGTCGCGCGGCTTCGTCCTCGCGGTCGGGCGCTTCACGGTCGCGCGCGGCAATTTGGCGGAAATGCCGCCACGGCAGGCGAGCCCGATTGCGAGCGGGCCGGCCCAGGCGGCGGTGCCGCCCGCGGCCGCGACCCCGATCCAGGCCATGCGCGCCCTCGTCGGCACGTGGCGCGGGACGAACGGGGTCGCCGGTACCCTCGACATGCGCGCCGACGGGACCTACGTCTACAACGGGCTCTCCCGCGGCCATTACAAGTTCTATGGCAGCGAGCTCGTCTTCGATGGCGCGCTTGCGGCGTGGAACGGCGGACATGCCACCGTCGAGGGCGACTATCTCGACTTCTATTGGACGAGTCTCGACGGCGCGCAGCAGTGGTACTCGTTCACCAAGAGCTCGTAGCTCGGCGCGGAAAAAGCCCTCGCCCTTCGAGACGCCGCCTTCGGCGGCTCCTCAGGGTGAGGGCGACGCTTTGAAATTCAAACTTCCTCATGGTGAGGAGCGCGGCCGAAGGCCGCGCGTCTCGAACCATGAGGTGGTTCGCGCTCGTTTTGCGCAGCCTGCTGGCCGGAGGCCAGCACCGCCTTACGTGGAGATGCCGGCGGCCCTCGCTCTGGAGCGATGAAAGAATTTGACAGCGTCGACATAGGCCGCTCAAAGTAGCGCGCGACGCGGCCGACGCTCCTCGGCCGCGGCCTCATCAACGGCGGGCGCTCAGCCGGGTGCTTTGCGATGCTCAACTGCCGTCTCGACTCGTTGCGGGAGTCGCCGTTTCGGCGTCTCGCCGATCTGATTGCCGGCATCAGCCCGCGGACGAACGTGCTGCCGATCGATCTCTCGATAGGCGAGCCGCAGCATCAGCCGCCTCAGTTCATCCGCGCGATCATCGATGCATGCTCCGACACCTGGAACCGCTATCCGCCGCTCAACGGCACGCCCGAGTTCCGCCGGGCCTGCGCCGACTGGCTGCAGATGCGCTATCGCCTGCCGCCGGGGATGATCGAGCCGGAGACCATGATCTCGCCGTGCGCCGGCACGCGAGAGGGGCTTTACATGGCGGCGACGCTCGCGGTGACGCCTCGGCAGGACGCCGGCGCGCAACCGCTCGCCTTCATGCCCAACCCCTTCTACCAGGTCTACGTCGGGGCCGCCGTGCTTGCAGGTGCGGAGCCCGTCTTCATGGCGGCGACGCGCGAGAGCGGCTTTCTTCCAGCACTCGATGCGCTCCGTCCGGAAGCGCTCGCCCGCGCCCAGCTCATGTATCTGTGCTCGCCGGCCAATCCGCAGGGTGCCGTGGCGGACCTCGATTATCTCAAGGGAGCGATCAAACTCGCCCGCGAGTATGACTTTCTCCTGGTGATGGACGAGTGCTACGCGGAGATCTACACGACCGACGCGCCGCCCACGGGTGCGCTTGAGGCGGCGGCGGCGCTCGGCGGCTCGCTCGACAA
>Ga0187784_10001794_pt1 | contig 17155 bp, 11 predicted proteins | sample 1015_SJ02_MP15_2_FD_132964 | JGI IMG/M metagenome (GOLD analysis project Ga0187784, IMG submission 132964) | Tropical peat soil microbial communities from peatlands in Department of Meta, Colombia - 1015_SJ02_MP15_20_MG | ecosystem: Environmental > Terrestrial > Soil > Wetlands > Peat | place...
CCCGCGGCAACCGGCGCCACACACGTGAACTCAGCGCCCGCATCGGATGATGCAGGCAGGCCTCCGCTTGCCGACGTGTATGCGATGCCGGTAATGTCCACAAAGGTGCCGGACTGGCCGCCGCTCCAGGTGATGTTCAGGTCCTGATCGCGGGATATGGGACTCTGGGCCAGGGCGCTCTGATTGGTCCAGGTAAAGGTTGCCGTCCTTGTCCAAATCCAAAAACCAGGGTGACAGTGTGAGCGAGAGCGATGTCCTGGTGGGCCCATTTCCATTGCGCGGGATGGAGATGAGGTGGTGGACGTCCCCAGCTCTCAAGTCAACCAGTACGGACTGGTCGTCCGGCGCGACAGCCAGAGGAAAGAAACTTATGGTCGAGGGTAGTTGGAGATCGAGTTCGGGCGCAAGCCGCCGCGTCTTTCCCGAGGTGAGATCAATAATGTAAAGGTGATCCGAGGGGTCCGCCTTGTCTTGTTCCAGCGTCCTCGCGAAAAAGACGGCGTCCTTACCGTCGCGGAAGGCTCGCACCGGGGGAGCTAAGTCCAGGGCCTCACGAAAATAAGCGTCAAGGGCTTCGAGGCGTCCACTTTCAGGCCAGAACCGATACAGTTGGAAATTTCGGTCCTTGTTTACTCGTGCCACGAGCAAGCTGCCGTCCGGGAGGACCTGCGGTCCAATCGCGTCTTCCAGAACCAGGTGTTCATCGCCTCCAAACCGTGAAATGGTGTAGATGCCGCGCGGGACTGTAAGGTCGCGGTCGAAATAGATTTCGCTCCCGTTGGGCGCCCAGTTCAATTCCGTGACATATCCACGCGAGCGATCTTTCGTCAAGACGGTCCAATCTGCTGAGTCAGTGTCCATGACCGCCACCTGCATTAGGCCGTCCATCATGGCTTGAAAAGCCAGCGTGTGGCCGTCAGGGGAAATGCGCGGTCCCAAGGCGAGGCTCGGCCCACCCAGCATTTGGCCGGACCAGTCTGGGCTCGAAGGATTTCGTCGGACTCCTGCCCACCAGCCGACAGCAATGCCGACCGCCAGCGCCAAGCAAACTGCGGCAGCCCACGGAACGGCGCGACGCCAGGGTTGTAGGGACGACTCTTGTGGTCGCTCCAGGGCGGGCACCAGCCCAGCCCCTGCGTCTGCGCCGGTCAGGGTTTCGTCAATTGCAATGCGCGCGTCGCCGATGGCTTGCAATCGTTGCGTGGGGTCTTTCACCAGGCAGCGACGCACGAGTTCGCGAATCCTGGGCGGGGTCGTCCCGGGGAGGGCACCCCAATCCGGGTCGGCGCGAATCACCGCCGCCAAAACCTCTGAGGTCGTTTCGGCCTCAAAAGTCGGCTTCCCCGTCAGCATTTCATAGAGGAGGCAGCCGAACGCCCAGATGTCTGCGCGCCGGTCAACAGACTTCCCCTTGGCTTGCTCCGGGCTCATGTAGGCCGCGGTCCCAAGAATCATCCCTGCCTGAGTTGCGGCGAGGCTAATGGTGGGGGAGTTGGATTGGTTCAGTTGGGAAGTGGAATCCAGGGGATTGAACGCCTTGGCCAAACCAAAATCCAGGATCTTCGCCCCGCCTTCCGGAGCCAGCTTGACGTTCGCCGGCTTCAGATCGCGGTGCACAATCCCCTTCTCGTGAGCGTATTCGAGCCCCGCGGCGATTTGCCGGGCCAGGGGCAGAGCTTCGTCGAGCGGCAGGGGGCCTTGCGCGATGCGCTCGGCGAGCGTCGGCCCGGCGACCAACTCTATCACCAGCGCGCGCTGTTCTCCGCTGTCCTCGAGGCCGTAGATGGCCGCAATGTTGGGGTGATTCAGGGAGGCAAGAACCTGGGCTTCGCGCTTGAACCGCGCCATGCGCTCGGCGTTGTGGGCGAAGGCAGGGGAGAGCACTTTCAAAGCCACGTTGCGGCCCAAGCGGCTGTCGTGCGCGCGGTAAACTTCCCCCATACCGCCCGCACCAAGCGGCGAGAGGATTTCGTAAGGACCTAATTTAACGCCTGAGGTCAGTCCCATCGATCAAGATTATTATACACGAAAAGGCAAGGGGCAGTCGGCTGGCGACTTCGCTGGAACTGATCGAGGGGTCGGAACAACTTCGCCCGCTCGAGCACGGAATCGCCCGCGCGCTCGTCCGTGTCAGTTTCGCTGCAAATCTGGTACGATAGTGGGGTTCGCACAGGGTCCCAGCGACTTTCATGCTAGGGCAAACCATTTCCCATTACCGCATCCTCGAGAAGCTGGGCGGTGGAGGGATGGGTGTCGTCTACAAAGCCGAGGACACTCGACTCCATCGTTTCGTGGCTCTCAAGTTTCTTTCGGGTGTGGGATTGGGCTTAGCCCGGCCACCGCAAGCACAGCCCGCAGTTGATCCCTTCGCACTGGAACGCTTCCAACGCGAAGCGCGCGCTGCTTCGGCGCTCAATCATCCCAATATCTGCACGATTTATGACGTCGGCGAGCACGAGGGCCAGCCTTTCATTGCCATGGAATTGCTGGAAGGGGAGACCTTGCGCGACCGCCTGAAGAACACGGAACTCGACAATCGAAACTCGCAGATCGGCCCAGGGGCGAGTTTCGAATCTCGAGATTCGAGAGTCGCGTCGCCTGCCAGAGTACCTCTTCCCCTCGACAAAATGCTCGAATTGGCAATTCAGGTTGCCGAAGGGTTAGACGCCGCCCACACCAAGGGCATCATTCACCGCGACATCAAGCCGGCGAATATTTTCGTGATCCCGCGAGGCGGGACAGTGCAAGCCAAGATTCTGGACTTCGGTTTGGCCAAACTAACTGTAGGGGCGGGGCTCCCTTCGACTTTGCCCAGGGACGGTGAGCGAAGTCGAACCGTTGCCCCGCCCAGGGCACCACAAGGGGCGCCACTACAAGAGGCGCCCACGCTGTCCATCGACCCCGAGCACCTGACCAGCACGGGCGCGATGTTGGGAACGGTCCAATACATGTCCCCCGAGCAAGTGCGCGCCGAGGCCGTGGACCAGCGCACCGACCTTTTCAGTTTTGGCTTGGTGGTCTATGAGATGGCCACCGGACGGCCCGCGTTTGCAGGCGGCTCGCCCGGCGTCATCTTCGAGGCGATCCTCAACCGCGCCCCGATCCCGCCACGGCAAATCAATCCCCAGGTGCCGCCTAGGCTCGAAGAAATCATTCATCGCCTGCTCGAGAAAAATTGTGAGCTGCGTTACCCCAGCGCCGCCGATCTTCTTGCCGACTTGAGACACTTGAAGCGCGACCTGGAATTCGCAAGCGTCGTAGGCGCTGGGCTTGCCCCGGCCTCGCGGGGAGAACTCGCTGCGGAGGGGCCGCCTTTAAGGTCGGCCCCGCACGTATCGCTGGGGGCAGCCCCGCGACGACGCGCCATGCTCGCAGTTGCATTGAGCTTGCTTCTGGCAGCGCTCGTCGGGGGCTCGGCGCTGCTCTTCTTCAATGTCCACGAGCGTCGTGCGCCGATGCTGACCGAGAAGGACACGATTGTGCTCGCCGACTTCACGAACACCACGGGCGACCCCGTGTTTGACGAGGCACTTCGGCAAGGGCTGGCGATACAGCTTGAACAGTCGCCTTTCCTCAGCCTTGTCTCCGAGGAGCGTATCCAGCGGACGCTGCGCTTGATGGGCCTACCGCCGGACGCGCGCCTCACCCAGCAGTTGGCTCGGGAGATCTGCGAACGCACCGCCAGTGCTGCCGTCCTACAAGGCTCAATTGCTAGCCTGGGAAGCCAGTACGTATTGGGGCTGCGCGCCAAGACCTGCGGCGCTGGCGACGTCCTCGATGAAGAGCAGGTTCAGGCAGCCAGGAAAGAAGACGTCTTGAATGCGCTGAGTCAGATTGCCAGCAAATTCAGAACGCGTGTCGGCGAGTCGCTCGCCACCATCCAGAAGCACGCCACTCCGCTCGACGAGGCTACCACACCGTCGCTCGAAGCCTTGAAAGCCTATAGCACCGGAATGAAGGTTTCTTTCTCTAGCGGTTTTGCCGAAGCCGTGCCTTTATTCAAGCGCGCCGTCGAAATCGACCCGCAATTCGCGACAGCGTACGCCTCCATGGGGCTGATGTACAGCAATCTTGGAGAGTCCGTCCTGTCCATCGAGAGCACGAGCAAGGCCTACCAGTTGCGGGATCACACCAGTGACCGGGAGAGGTTTTTTATCACCACCCTCTACCATCGAGATGTGACCGGCAATCTGGAAAAGGCGCAACAAACTTTGGGGTTGTGGGCGCGAAGCTATCCGCGCGATCGGGACGCCCACGGATTGATGTCGGGGTTCGTTTCCCAAGGCTCCGGGCAATATGAGAAGTCACTCGAAGAAGCCAAAATCGCGATTGGGATCGACCCAGATTTCAGTCCCGGCTATATCAATATTGCCTTCGCCGATTTTTACTTGGACCGGCTGCCGGAAGCCGAGACAACCGTCCAGCGCGCGATCGAGCGCAAATTCGAGGTGCCCGAGTTCTTGCTGCTCCAATTCTACCTCGCTTTCTTGAAAGGCGACCGCGGCGGCATGGACCGGGCAGCGGCCTTGGCGAAAGGCAAGCCGGGGGCGCAAGGCTGGATGGAGCATTCAGAGGCTCTGGTCCTGGCCCGTTCGGGCCATCTACAAGCAGCCGCGGAGTTCTCGCGCCCCGCTGCGGACCTCGCTCAACAAGCCGGCCACCGGGAAAGGGCCGCTACTTATAGGGCCGGAAAGGCCGTGTGGGAAGCCTTTTTCGGCAATGCGCTTGCCGCAAAGCAGAGCGCTGTGGCAGCGCTTGAGCTTTCCAAGGGCAGGGACGTGGAGTACGGCGCAGCGTTTGCGCTGGCGCTCGCGGGGGATTTTCCTCGCTCAAAGGCCCTGGCCCACGATTTGGAAACCCGCTTCCCTGAGGATACGTCAGTCCAATTCAGCTACCTGCCGGCGCTTCGCGGACTCTTCGCGCTGAATCGTCATGAGCCGCAAAAGGCTGTTGAGCTACTGCAAGTCGCCGCTCCTTACGACTTCGCTGTACCCGCAATCGACTTCAACGCCTTTTTCGGCGGGCTCTATCCGGCCTACGTGCGCGGCGAGGCATACTTGGCGGAACGCCAAGGCGCCCCAGCCGCTGCGGAATTCCAGAAGATTCTCGATCACCGCGGGATCGTTGCCGGCGATCCCGTAGGCGCAGTGGCGCGCCTGCAACTTGGCAGAGCGTTCGCTTTGTCGGGAGACATGGCCAAGGCAAAGTCTGCCTACCAGGACTTCCTCACCCTCTGGAAAGACGCCGACCCCGACATCCCCATCCTCCAACAAGCTAAAACGGAGTACGCCCGGCTAAAGTAGCTCACGGCGCGTTTTAGAGAAGCACCTGGGATCGGGGGATGGTGTCGAGGACCGTTTTGTCAGCCCCCAGGACAACGATTTTCAGTGACGAGGGCGTGTTTTCCTGGTAGCATGCGGTTTTGAATGTGGAACACTGCCATGCCGAAAAGAAAACACCAACCGACCAACCTGAAATTCGCGATGGGCCAAGGCCGCGAATATCGCTATTTCTCCAAAGCCATCGGTCGCGCCCTCGACATTTTGGATATCTTCAATCACACTTCTGAAGCTCAGTCTCTGAGTGAGATCACACGGAAGACCGAGTTGCCGAAGAGTTCAGTCTTCCGCATCCTCCACACGCTGGAGGTGGCGGGCTATGTGCAACGTGGTGCCGGAGACAGGTACGTCCTTTCCCCTTTGATGGTCGCTCGCATACCGAACGGTCAGGCGCACAAACTAGCGCAAGTCGCCCTACCCTTTGTACTCGAGCTTAACCGCGAATTGCGCGAGAGCGTGAGTGTCGCGTGTCTTTTTGAGAACCACATCGAAGTTGTGGTGACCGCGCCCAGCCCTGAGAAGATCCAAATGACCAATGTCCAGGGCGGCATCATTCCACCTCATGCCAGCTCGCTGGGAAAAAGCATCGTTGCCCACCAGACCGAATCGTGTCGTGACCGGCTTCTGAGAACGTACGGAATCACGGCCTTCACGCCCAAAACCATCACCCGCGAGGTGGACATCAACAAGGAGTATGAGATGGTGCGGAAGAAGGGATATTCCACCGACCTGGAAGAGACCGCCCTGGGCGGCTATTGTTTTGCCGCGCCCATTCGTGACGGCAGCAAGGTGATCGGGGCCATCAGCATCTCCGTGCCGAAAATGAGATGCGACAGTCGAGAGAAGTTCATCAACGCTATAGTATCGACCGCCGCCGAAATCTCAGCCAAGGTGGGCCAAGCATAGTTGCGGCATGGCTCGCGCTGCGTCCTCTTCCCTGAAACTCCATGCCCCATGACCCAAGGGTAATCCTTCGCGTTCTGCTGAGGCGCTGCCAGGGCTTCGACACTTTGTTCCATATATGAAACATCATGCAGAAATCGCTTGACAGTGTTTCAGACGCATGATATTTAAAGGGTCTCATTATGGGTCTGAAGCTACAGGGCGTTTACGCAGCGCTGCTCACTCCCTGGGATAGCAAAGGGAACGTCGACTTTGCTGCGCATGACCAAATCCTCGATTTCCTGCTGGAACGGGGGGTGGGTGGAGTCGTCATCGGAGGCGGGACCGGTGAGTACCCGCACCTCAGTCTTCCCGTGCGGGTGGAACTGGCTGCGCGCACCGCCCGCCAACTTCAGGGCAGGGCTCAGATGTTGACGTCAATCGGTGCTTCTTCGATTCACAGTACCCTGAAGCTGGGTGAATGCGCCCTCGCCGCAGGAAGCGAGGCCCTGCTCGTTCCCATGCCGTACTTCTTCCGCTACGAGCAGCATGACTTGAGGGCTTTCTGTGAGACGGTTTGTAAGACTCTTCAGGCGCCCTGCCTCTTATACAACCTGCCATCTTTTACCAACGAATTGCACGTGGAGACAGCCATCCAGCTTCTGCTCAGCGAGAAGAACCTGGTGGGAATGAAAGACAGTAGCGGGAACAAGGACAACCTGCACAGCCTCGCCCAAGCTCGTGCCGCGCGTGATTTCACCCTGTTTGTCGGCGATGACGCGCTGCTTTTCGACGCCCTGGCAGCCGGCTGGGACGGAGCGATCTCCGGCATTGCGTGTTTTGTGCCGGAACTGGTCGGAACGCTCTTCCGCGACTACAAGGCCGGGAATTTCATCCGGGCCCGCTGGGCGCAGGTTCACCTGAACAGACTGATCAAGGAGATTCTGCAATTGCCCATACCGTGGGGCATACGAGTGGGGCTGTCAGCCAGAGGCCTACCCGCCGGGGATTTTGCTCTTCCCCTTTCCGATGTGCGCAAGGGTCAGGTGGCCAGACTTGGCGACTGGATGTCAAGGTGGTTCGACGAGATTTCTGAAGGACTGGAATGGAATGCGAGCGTCGGGCTTGAGAAATCATGAGCAAAGGAGTCAGGAGGTGAAAGCGATGAACAGTAATCTAAAGTTCAAGTCAGTGCTCCTGGTGGTGTTCTTTGCCTGTGCGACGAGTGTCTACGCGGCGGACGTCACCGGAGCGATTGGGGGATTCGTGAAGGACTCGACGGGGGCACTTGTTCCCAACGTCAGCGTAGTGGTGACCAACGAGGGCACGGGGGCAAAGTTCACCGCCCAAAGCGACGCGACGGGTAGCTATACCCTGGGGAACCTCCCGGTCGGCGTTTATGACTTGGTGGCGGAGATGAGCGGATTCAAGAAGTTCGTGGCGCAGGCTGTCCGCGTCCAAGTTAACGAGACCTCGCGCCTCGACATAACCCTTTTGGTTGGCTCGGTCAGCCAGAGTGTGGAAGTGTCAGCTCATGCCTTAACCGTCGACACTTCGGACCCCACCCTCAAGGAGGTGGTCGACGAGCGACGCATCGTCGATCTGCCCTTGAACGGACGAAATCCCGTCCAGCTCATGCAACTCGTGGCAGGGGTTGAGTCTGATACCATCAACGCCGACGTTACGTCGGGCTGTACCTATCCGGGAGTCACTCCGGTCTCCGTCGACGGAGGGCGCGCCAACACCACCAACTACATCCTGGATGGCGCGCAGAACAACGACCATTACAGCAATGCGCCCAACCCCATGCCTAATCCCGACGCACTTCAGGAATTCAGCGTCCAGACCAACAATTTCAGCGCCGAATTCGGAAGGAACCTGGGTGGGGTCGTCAACGCCGTGACCAAGTCCGGCACCAATTCCCTGCATGGCAGCGCCTTTGAGTACGTGCGTAACTACGACCTCAATGCTGACAACTTCTTCGCTCCATTGCTTCCCGACGGCAGCAAGCAGAGCGACGGCCTCGAGCGTAACCAGTTCGGCGCCACCCTGGGGGGACCGGTTGACCTGCCCAAGCTTTATAACGGGAAAGACCGGACCTTCTTCTTTTTCTCCTACCAGGGAACCCGCAACCATATGGTGCCGACTACGGTGAACCAAGTAGTTCCCACTGCCGCCGAGAAGGGCGGCGATTTTTCGGCCCTGGGCGTGCAGTTGCAGGACCCCTTCACGGGCGGCATATATCAGAACAACCAGATCCCATCCACGGACTTCAGCCCGGCGGCATCGTACATTCTCGATAATTGGGTGCCCAACCCGCCGGCGGGCCAGGACACGATCTACTACAGTATCCCGAGTCTCCTTGATGACGACCAGACGCTGGTCAGGATCGACCATCAGTTGAGCCAGAACAACAGGCTCACGGGACGGTTCTTTATTTCAAACGCCAACCAACCCGGATACTTGGACCCGACTGACTACATTGCCGACATGTACGGAGAGACTTGGCGCAACGTCAGTGCAGTGGGCAACGACACGTACAGCATCGGCCCGAATGTGGTCAACACCGCCGTTTTCGGCTACGACCGGACGAACTACAGGGCCGTCCCCATCTACCCAAGTAAGAGCTTTCAGCAACTTGGGATTAACATGTACAGCGACAACGCGGAACCTGAAGATTACGTCGACGTAGAAGGCTACTTCGGCATCATGGACCAGGGCAATTCGGACACCAACACATTCTTGCGCGAAGAATACCAGGCTTCCGATACCCTGCGCTGGATGGCCGGGAAGCACCAGCTCACTATGGGCGGCGAATACGGGCATGGCATCGGCAACATCGTCAACACCTACCGGAACGGCGGATATTTCACCTTCTCCGGCGCGGCTCCCTTCACGGGCAATTCTCTCGCCGACTTTTTGGTCGGTAAGTTCGCCAACCTCACGCAGGGGGCCGGGGAATACAAGGCCACGAGGTTTAACTACATGGCGCTGTTCGTCCAGGATTCCTACCGCGTGACCAGCCGCCTGACGGTGGATCTTGGCTTGCGCTGGGAGCCGTTCTTCCCCTATACCGACTTGAACGGGAAAATAGCCGCATGGCGCCCCGGCCAGCAGTCCCATGTATACCCCAATTCCCCTCCGGGGCTGTTGTTTGCGGGCGACCCCGGTGTGCCAGCCGGTGGATACAACACGGCGTGGGGGGACATTGGGCCGAGAATAGGACTCGCCTGGGACGTATTCGGAAACGGCTCCACCAGCGTGCGAGCAGGTTATGGAATCTTCTACGATCGCCCCAATACCATTTCGACGAACTTCCAGGCCGACCAGGCTCCTTTCGGCCCAGTGGTGTCGATCAATGGCAATTCCACCAACAGCTTCATGGACCCGTATGCCGGAACCAACGATCCATTTCCGGCGAGCACCACACCTCCCTCCAACGTGTCTTGGAACCTCTTTCTCCCCGACGTTGCCTATGTCGATACACCCGGGATGCGCAACGCATCGCTGCAAGGATGGACCCTTTCCATCGAGCACAAATTGGCGCCCGACTTGGTGGTGAGGGTGGCTTATGCCGGTTCGGAGGGAGAGCACTTGGCCTCCCTGCGCGAGGGGAACCCGGCGATTTATGCACCGGGCGCTACCACCGCTACCACCAATCAGCGCCGTGCCCTATATCCGAATTTCAGCAGTGTGACCTTCGTCGAGCCGGGCGATACCTCCAGCTACAATTCCCTTCAATTGACCATGGAGCGGCGCTTCCGTAACGGTTTCTCCCTACTGGGGAATTACACCTTTTCGAAGAGCATTGACACCAGCTCCTACAACAAGCAGACCGGCCAGACCGTGACAGACCCCTTCGACCGTATGTTCGACAGAGGCCTGTCAGACTTCGACCACGCTCACGTCGCGGCGATTTCGGGATTGTGGGCGCTTCCAGGCAAGTATGGCAGGCCGGTCACCCGCACGCTGTTCGGGGGCTGGAATCTGTCCGGGATCGTGTCCCTTCGATCGGGCTTCGTGAATACCGTGTTCAGCGATGTCGATAACTCCCTGAGCGGAGTCGGCTCGGATCGACCCGACCTTGTCGGCAACCCTTATCTACCGTCCGGGAGGAGCCGTGGCCAGCAGGTGGCCGAGTGGCTGAACACAGCGGCATTCGCACCCAATGCGTTGGGGACCTTCGGGGATGTGGCGCGCAATGCCTACTTCGGTCCGGGCTTCGCTGAGACGGATATGGGCCTTCACAAAAACTTCGCCCTTCGCGAAAAGCTTTCGGCGCAATTCCGCTTCGAGGTGTTTAACATTTTCAATCGAGTCAATCTTCAGGCGCCGAACTTGTACATCGACTCCCCGACGTTCATGCAAATCAGTTCGGCGTACGACCCGCGAATCCTCCAGTTCGCGCTCAAGCTCAATTGGTAGCGAACTCTCGAGGCACACCGGGCTGGCCCTCGGGTCAGCCCGGTTGCCGCGATTTGCTTCCGGGCGACGCCACTCAGGAGGAGGTTTGTTTATGCTCAGCAAAGCCTTGATCGCGGCCTCGTTCATGTTTTTCAGTGCCTTGGCGTTTGCGGTTGAGGCCAAACTCAAAACCAAAGTGAGTGAATTCATTTTTGAGACCGCCCCCTTTCGCCAATGCCATGCCTCGACCATTGTGGAACTGGTCAACGGCGATCTTCTGGCCGCATGGTTCGGCGGCCAGGAAGAAGGGGACAAGAGCGTCGCCATCTGGCTTTCCCGCAAAGCCCTGGGTGGAGCGTGGTCGCCTCCGGTGAAGGTGGCAAGTTACACCGAGGTGCCTTGCTGGAATCCCGTTCTGTTTCGCGACGCCAAAGATGTCGTCTGGCTTTTCTTCAAGGTGGGGCCTAATGAGGAATCGTGGGTAGGCGCGTACCGGACATCCAACGATGGTGGCAAGACTTGGAGCGACACTACTTACTTGCCCGCAGGCCTGCTCGGTCCAATCCGCAATAAACCTATCCTGCTCTCCAATAGTAATATCTTGGCGGGGTCGTCGAAGGAGGCAGGCATGCGGCGCGGCGATAGCCGCCCTCAGCCCTACTGGAGTTGGGCCTCGTGGACTGAACTTAGTGAAGATGGCGGGAAGACCTGGACGATACACGGGCCGATCGTGTACCCGGGTGTGAACTACGGAATCATTCAGCCGACCCTTTGGGAGAGCCAACCAGGTCACATTAAGATGCTGCTGCGCTCGACTGAGCTCATTGGTTATATCTGCGAATCGAGCTCGACCGACGGGGGAAAGACTTGGACGCCGGTGCGCCCGACCTCTCTTCCTAATCCGGACAGTGGAATTGACGCGGTCCGCATGAAAGACGGCACAATCGCACTCGTCTATAATCACACCAAACACGCCCGCACTCCCCTGAACCTGGCCATCTCCAGCGACAATGGAGATACCTGGGGAGCCCCTTATGTATTGGAAGACGCTCCCGGAGAGTTCTCCTACCCTGCTATTATTCAATCCGGGGATGGAATGCTCCATATCACTTATACGTGGAAGCGAATGCGAATCAAGCACGTCGTCATTAATCCTGATGATATTCCCAAATGAATGCTCACCAAGGAAGGATTTCAATATTATGCGCGCACTCGGAGTCATACCGGCCCGATTCAAGTCTACCCGCCTGGAGGGAAAACCTCTTAAGGACATCCAGGGGAAACCCATGATCCAACACGTCTACGAGCGGGCGCGAAGAGCCAAAGGCCTGAGCGACGTGTTGGTCGCCACTGACGATGAGCGGATTCGCACGACGGTAGAGGGGTTTGGGGGTAAAGTAATAATGACCAGCAGGCGACACACCACCGGAACGGACCGCGTGGCCGAGGCGGTAGCCAATCTGGACGTAGATGTGGTGGTCAATATTCAGGGGGATGAGCCACTCTTGGATCCGATCCTGATTGACGAGTGCCTCATCCCTTTCAATGGGAACCCTCCCGCGGAGATCGCGACTGTCATGAAACTTCTCAGCGACGAATCCGCGTTTTCCGACCCGGCGGTGGTGAAAGTCGTGCGTGACCTCTCGGGACGGGCCTTGTATTTTTCTCGTTCGCTTCTGCCTTTCCCAAGGAACCGGACGAGGGACTTTCGTGTATACGAGCACATCGGGATCTATGCGTTTAGGAAGGAAACTCTCTTGGAATTCTCGCGGCTGGAGCCTACTTCGCTGGAACTGATCGAGGGGTTGGAACAACTCCGCGCGCTCGAGCACGGAATTGCCATCCAGGTGGTGGAAACTCGGTGGCAGGGTGAGTTAGTCTCTGTAGATACTCCCGCGGACCTGGAAAAAGTCCGCCAGATCATGGCGGGGTCCGCAAAAGAGGGAGTTATGAAATGAGACCTGGCCGCCAATTGATCGACCATCTGCGCGCTTCGCTACCTGAATCTACGCAGGCCCATCTCGACCTCGCGATCCAGAGAATTGTCGAGGCTAAAAGCAGGAATGGGTCCGTGGTGGTGGTTACGGGCAGCGGCCCGAACATCCATGAAGGCGCCACAACTCTCATTGCGGAATTGATGCGGAAAGGGATTGTGGACGGGGTCATCACGAGTTCCGCTGTGGTGGCTCATGAAATGGCGGGCACGCTGGATCGGGTCAAACGCATTCGCATCGCGGAGGACGAAGATCAAGGCTTTCCTGTGGGCCTCCTGCCCCGCGGACGGACCTTCGAGGTCACGATGCTCTCTGCGGCTGCGTGTGCCGAGCTGCGCGAGGAATTCTCCGCCGGCTGGGACCTCTACGAGCGCCTTCAGCAAAGACCCGGTGACGTGATCATCAAAGCCGCCGGCAATATGGCTTGGCCGATGGGATTCCGCACTGAGCGCCTGGCGCGCGAAGCGCAAGAAATCGCGAAGCAACTGGGGACCACCGTCGAACACGTCGCCGGACTGGGCGCCGACCCGAGGACCATGATCGGGACGGGAGCGGGGCGGGGAATTCCCGTCGTGGTTTCAATTCCCCAGTTGATCGGCGGCGGCGCAGTGGGGCTGGCCATAGGTGATGCTATTTCTCTCAGCCGGCGCGCGCGCCTGGTGGCGGAACTGCTCCAACGCGCCGCGGTGATCGTGGAGTCGGCCATCGCTCTTTCACAGGAGATCCACGACGGCCCGTTTGAGACCTACACAGGCCATGGCATTTGGGCCGCCTGGGATCGTCTCCCGACTTACAGCCTGGAAGGGAAGTCATTGGTCCGGATCGATCTCGACCCCAACCTCGAGACCGCCTGGAAGAACGAGCGGCAAAGCGCCGAGGTGCAAAAGGCCATCGACCTTGGCTTGCCGAAGACCAAACAATCCGGCATCCCCTTTCGCATGGAAATGTCGGGCTTCGCCCGCCTGGAAGGAAGTATTCCCGTCACCGCAGACATTGGCGTGGCTTGGCCGATCATTGCCTATGCCCTGGAAGAGAAATTGGGAGTTAAACTAGACTTCATCCCGGCCCCCCAGGAAACGCCCGACGGCCAACGCATGCGCGATTGGATTGTGCAGAACGTCGCTTACGCGAACCGACGCCAGATGTTGGCGGCGGCAGGAAGCATCTTGTCCCACCCCGGCTGCGCCAAGCCTGAGAGCGGCAACCACGCATGAAGCCGAATTACAAATGGTATGTGGTGGGGATGCTGTGGTGGATCGCTTTCTTCAATTACGCCGACCGCCAGGCCATTTTCTCTGTCTTCCCATTGCTTCAAAAAGAGCTTCACTTGACTCCCGTTCAATTGGGGTTGCTCGGGTCGTCGTTCGCCTGGGTCTACGGCATTTGCGCGCCCTTTGCGGGCACCATTGTAGACCGGGTGCGCCGTAAGACGGCGATTCTGGCAGGATTGCAAACTTGGAGCTTCATTTGCCTCGCTACGGCCTTCTCACGCAACCTGCGTTACTTGCTCTTCTTTCGCGCGGCAGAAGGCGCGGGAGAGACATTTTACTTTCCCGCCTCAATGTCGATGCTGGGCGACTATCACGGCAGGAGAACACGCTCGCGCGCCATGGGCTTTCATCAGAGCAGCGTCTACGTGGGCACGATTGCCGGAGGGTTTTTCGCCGGCCTGATCGGACAACACTACGGCTGGCGATCGTCCTTCATAGTCTTCGGTGCCTGTGGAATCTTGTTGGGCTTCCTGTTGAACCGCTTCTTGCGGGAGCCCCAGCGTGGCGCAGCCGACCTCAAAGACGTGGGCGCGAGCGCATCAACGGCAACTCTGCGTCGCATGTCGATACCCGATTTTCTCCGGGTTATCCGCAGGACTCCGACCGTAATTTGCCTCATGCTGGCCTTCATGTGTGAGAACTTCACCACCATGGTGCTGTTCACCTGGATGCCGAGTTTCCTCTACGACAAGTTTCATCTCAGTCTGGCCATGGCAGGGCTCACGGCCACCATCTATATCCAACTCGCCAGCATGGTGGGCTCTCCGGTGGGTGGCTGGTTCGCCGACCTCCTCCGCAGCCGCACCCCTGGCGGGCGCATCATCGTGCAAGGTATCGGCATCCTCCTGGAAGCGCCGTTCGTGGTGTGGTGCGCGCTCACCGGTTCGCTTTTCTGGTTGCCGGTGGCCTTGGTGCTGTGGGGGCTTTTCCGCGGCCTCTACGAAGCCAACATTTTCGCCTCGGTTTTTGATGTGGTTCGCTCCGAGGCGCGCGGCACGGCCACCGGCTTCATGAATATGATGGGATGGCTGGCGGGGGGTGGCACTGCCCCAGTAGTAATCGGTTACCTGGCCGAGCGCAAAGGCTTAAGCACCGCCATTGCCGCTACCTCTTCCTCTTACGTGCTGGCAGGATTGCTTCTCTTCACGGCGGTAATGTTCTTCGTTCGTCGTGATGCCACGAAAATGCAAGCCGAGATTGCCGCCGGCGCGCCCTCCGTTGTGCCCGTCGCCGATAGCCTCGGCGGTTGACCAGACCCACTGCCCATGTGTAATTAATGGGCGAAAGTGTGGACCAACTTGCGAGTGGCTGACGGTCTGGACGGAGCCACCTGTGGCAAATCCGGTATAAACTGTTAACCGGGTGGGGCTGGCGCAGACCGAAAGCTCTGCGGCCCCAGGGCACCGCGCCTCCGCTGGCCGCAGAGCTACGCTCTGCGCCAGCCGCGGACCTTAACTGACTGCCTCGAGAGGCCCCGCATGATTTCCGGCAGGGAATAGGTACGGGAGGCCGCGGTCCACACCTTTAATCGCAAAGAGTAGTGTACTTTCGAGTTGCGATCGCTATATCCTAAGCAGAGTTTCGGCCGGAATAACCATCCCGCGCCGATCACCAGAGGAACGAATATGAGTACAAGTGTAATGAGGAGACGGATCTCAGAAGCGTCGCCCGGTTTCAAGGCCAGGATTGCCGGTGCGGTTTATTTGCTTTACTTCATCACGGCAGTGGCGGCCGAGTCCTTGATTAGCCGGAAACGCGTTTCATTTGGCGACGCCCTTAATCTAATCGCGTACGCCCTCTATATCGTTCTGACACTGCTCTTCTATTACCTGTTCAAGCCCGTCAACAGGAGGCTCTCTTTGCTCGCCGCGGTCTTCGGCCTGTTGGGATGCACCGTTGGGGTTCTCGAGGTGTTTGATCTCGCGCCCTCCCGCCTTAGCCCGCTGTTCTTCTTCGGGTTCTACTGCCTCTTGATCGGTTACCTCACCTTCAGGTCGACGTTCCTTCCCCGACTTCTAGGCAGTTTGATGGTGCTTGCCGGGCTGGGTTGGCTGGCCTTTTTGGTGCCGGTGATCGCGAAGACTCTGTCCCTCTACATTGAGGTTCTTGGCATTGTCGCGGAAGCCTCGCTGATGCTATGGCTCCTCGTGAAGGGGGTGAATGATCAACGATGGAAGGAGCAAGCCAGCGCAACAGCAGCTCCCATCCGCGCATAAAGGGTGCGATCCACAGTAGAAAATTGCGAGCCCTGGACACGGCGTTCGGGAACCAACAACAATTCTCCTCGGCGGTCGATCCCTCGTGAATTCCCCTTGATAACCGAGAGGTGTTTGGTGTACTCTACCTAGGTAACCGAGGGGAGGGCGTGTGAGTAAACCGTCAGATCTAGTTCAAGGCACACTGGATTTGCTCATCCTGAAGATTTTGGCGTTGCAGCCGCTTAATGGCTGGGCGATTAGCCAGCGTCTGAAGCAAGTCTCCGACGACGTCTTGCAGGTCAGCGATGGATCGCTCTACCCGGCGCTGCACAAGCTGGAGCAGGAGGGCTGGATTACGGGCGAGTGGAAGGCCAGTGAGAATCATCGTCGCGCTAAGTTTTATTCGCTCACCAGGCTAGGACGAAAGCAACTCGACAGGGAGGCCGCCCACTGGGACCGCCTTTCAATGGCCATCTCCAACATCGTCAAGCTGAAGGAGGCCTGAGCATGCGCGTGGAGCACTGGGTCTACACGATACCGTTGCGGTTGCGCTCCCTTTTCCGCCGGGCGCAGGTTGATGGGGAACTCCGAGAGGAGCTGCGCAACCACCTGGAGGCCCAGATCGAAGAGAACATTTCCAGGGGCATGCCGGCTGAGGAGGCGCGTTACTCCGCCTTGCGCGCTTTCGGGGGTGTCACGCAAGTGGAAGACCAGTGCCGCGACAGACGCCGGGTAAGCTACATTGAGGACTTCCTGCGTGATTTCCGCTATGGCGTTCAGCAAGTGCGTCGAAGTCCCGGCTTTTCCATCCTGGCCGTCTTTTGTTTGACCTTGGGCATCGGCGCCAACGCCGCCGTTTTTAGTTGGATCGAAGGCTTGCTGCTGCGTCCATTCCCGGGCGTAGCCCATCAGGAGCGGCTGGTGGTGATGGTAGGCACGAGTCGCGCCGGCGGCGACAAGAGTGAAAAGGGATTGAGCTACGACGATGTTTCATGGCCGGATTTCGTCGATCTTCGGGGGAATTGTACGCTGATCGATGATTTTATCGCGGACAAGATCACGGGAAC
>Ga0187784_10001795_pt1 | contig 17146 bp, 15 predicted proteins | sample 1015_SJ02_MP15_2_FD_132964 | JGI IMG/M metagenome (GOLD analysis project Ga0187784, IMG submission 132964) | Tropical peat soil microbial communities from peatlands in Department of Meta, Colombia - 1015_SJ02_MP15_20_MG | ecosystem: Environmental > Terrestrial > Soil > Wetlands > Peat | place...
AGATCGGTGCGATCGATCGCGACGCTTATCTGGGCGACCCGAAATTCGTCGACGTGCCGGTCGAGCGGCTCACCTCGAAACAGCACGCCGCCGCGATGGCGGAGCGCATCAAGCGCGGCGAGAAGGCCGACGTGCCGCGCTTCGTCGCCAAGAAGGAAGCGGCCGATACGACGCAGGTCTGCGCGGTCGACGCCAGCGGCATGTGCGTCTCGCTCACCCACACGCTTGGCACGCCCTCCGGCGTCGTCACCGAGGGGCTCGGCTTCATGTACAACGGCGCGATGGGCGCCTTCGACCCGCGTCCCGGCCGCTCCGGCTCGATCGCGCCCGGCAAGGCGCGCGCCTCCTCGATGGCGCCGAGCATCGTGTTCCGCGACGGCAAGCCGTTCTTCGTGGTCGGCGCGCCGGGCGGCACCTACATCACGCCCGGCATCCTTCAAGCGATTCTCAATGTGGTCGACTTCGGCATGAGCGCGCTCGAGGCGATCTCGGCGCCGCGCTTCTGCGCGACCTCGAACACGATCTGGCTCACCAACCGCATCCTGCGCTCGGCCGAGCGCGATCTCGTCAAGCGCGGCTATCCGGTGAAGCGCTCGCCGCAGACCTATTACTTCGCCGGCGTGCACGGCATCCGCGTCGTCGACGGGCATTGCGACGGCGCCGCCGATCCGGGCCGCGACGGCATGGCGCTCGCGGTATAGCGCGCCGGAAGAGCGGTACGCCCAGTTACCCTCCCCCAATAGCCCGTCGAAGACGGGCTATGGGGGAGGGGAGCGCACCGTGCTTGGGGCGCGGCTTACTCAATCGTGGCTCCCGTCAGCCTCACGGCGTCGGACCACAGCGCGCGCTCGCGTGCGAGGAACGCCTCCGCCGTCGCGGGCGGCACGAGCATCACTTCCATGAAATTCTTCTCGAGCGCGGCCGCGTAGTCGGCGCTCGCGATCACGGCGCCGAAGTCGGCCCGCAGCCGCGCGAGGATCGGCGCGGGCGTGCTCGTCCGCGCCACCACGGCGAACCAGGTCGGCGCATCGAGGCTCGGGAAGCCGCTCTCGACCAGGGTCGGCAGATCGGGGCTGAAGCGGCTGCGCTTGCCGGTCGTCACCGCGAGGGCACGCAGCTTGCCGGATTGCACCAGCGGCAGTGCCGCCGAGGCCGCCGTCAAGGTCATCCCGATGCGGCCCGCGAGCAGGTCGGTCATCAGCGGCGCCGCGCCCTGATACGGCACATGCAACAGCTCGATCCCGGCCTGATGCGCGAGGATCGCGCAGGTCAGGTGCGTGAGCGAGCCCGGTCCGTTCGACGCGTAGGAGATCTCGCCCGGTTTCTCTTTGGCGCGCGCGATCAGCTCCGCGAGCGTATTGACCGGCACGACCGCCGGATTGACCAGCAGCACGTTCGCGATCACGCCGAGCATGCCGATGAAGGTAAAGTCGGTCGCGGGATCGTAGCCGAGCGTCTTGTAGAGCGCCTTGTTGATGGCGAGGATCGCCTGGCCGGCGACGAGCAGCGTGTAGCCGTCGGCTTCCGCCCGTGTGGCGGCCTCGCCGGCGATATTTCCGCCGGCGCCGCCGCGGTTCTCGACGACCAGTCGCTGGCCGAGGCGCTCGCCGGCGCGCTCCGCCGCGATGCGCGCCAGGACGTCGGTTGGCCCGCCGGCCGGAAACGGCACGATCAGGCGCGGGCTGCGCGCCGGATAGCTGTCGGCGGCCGCGCCGAACGCGAACGGCGCGCCGAGCGCAGCACCGAGCAGAGTGCGCCGCGACCACATCAGCTTGTCCTGTCGTGCCACGATGAAAGCTCCAGCATCGCGCTTTGTCACCCCACGAGCGTGAAAAACCTGCGCGCCGGTTCGGTCGCGGCGCCCTCCAGGAAGAACTGGACGAACGACGCGGCGCTCCGTTCCCCGATCACCGGCTCAGTATAGCGGCGGAACTTGTCGACGACCTGATCCCGGCTCATCGGCAAGGCCGGATCGCCCGCCACAGCATCGACGCTTTCGGTGACGCGCTCTCCGGCAAACTCGATCGCAACCGTGGCGCCGCGCCTTAGCCGCGTTGCGTCGGCATCGACGACAACCAGCTGCTCGAGCCGGCTGATGCGCGGATCGTCAACATTCGTGTAGGCGTCGGGACCGACGTCGCCGAGCACGAGCGCCGCCGCGATCGCATAGGTGAGGCTGAATTGCGCCTGGATCGCGCTGCGCGGCGCGCGGTTGCCGCAGTACTGCACCGCCTCCGGATAGACCTGGAGCCGGATCGCCGTGACCGCGTCGGCCCGGATCGCATGGCGCGCGCGCAGGCGCAGCGCCGCCTCGACGCCGTAATGCGTGTGGCGCACGCCGGCGAAGGGTTTGAGATAGCCTTCCAGAATGGTCCACTGGCCGGCGGGCGTCGGCGACGCGTCACTCGCGGCGCGCAGCACGCGCCGCCGCGCTTCCTCCAGGGCGCCGTCCGGCATCCTGAAGCCTGCGACCGCGGCGGCGGCCGCCAGCATCCCGAGCAGCGCCGCATGCGCCGGATAGGTGTTGCGCGCGACCGAGCCGGTGCTGATCGGCAAATAGAGGCTTGCAGGAATCTGACAGGCGGCCGCCTCGATCGCGGGGGCGATCCGCGCGGGCCCGCTTGTCAGCCGCGCGACTGCGGCGGCGACGCCGAGCGAATGCCAGCTGCCGTCGACATGCCATCCGGGCGGAATGCGCCAGGCTTGGCCCGCGCGCGTGCCGATCTCGTAGCCGGTCACAAGCGCGACCAGCAGCGCCCCAAGGCTCACGTCGTGCGTCGCGCTGAGCGCGAGCAATGCCGGCACGACTGGCAGACCCGGTCGGCCATGCGCAGATGAATGACCTTCGCAGGCCTCGTCCCAGCACGCGGCTGCCGCGCCGAGCGCCGCGGCGCCGGCGGCGCCGAGCCGGATGTCGGAGCTCGGCCAGGCGGTGTTGCCCGGAAACGCCAGGCGCAAGGCGCGCCCAAGCTCCTGCACCTGTGGATGGCGGAGCCCGGCGAGCAGACAGCCGAACGTGTCGAGCAGCAGCAGCCGCGCCTTCGCGTCGACATCGGCCGGCAGCGATTCGGCCTGCGCGAGCCAGCGCGTCGTGTCCTCCAGGCTCACGGATTGCGCGCCGCGGTCGTGACGATCTCGATCAGCACGCCGTCCCCGAGCGACGAGATGCCGAGCGTCGCGCGGGCCGGGAGGATCGAGGTGTCCTTGAAGAATTCCTTCCAGGCACGGTTCATCTCCGGCTTCTGCGACATGTCGGTGATGAAGATGAGAATCTGCAGGATGCGATCGACGGCCGATCCGTTCTCCTTCAGGAGGCGTTCGAGATACTGCAACGCCTGCATGGTCTGACCCGCCATGTCCTGCGTCAGGTCGTCCGCCACGATGCCGCCGAGGTAGAGGATGCCGTTATGCTCGACGACTTCGTGCAATATGTCATCGTATTTGCCGGTCCGCTTGATCATTGACTTGAGTCTCCATGGCGATGTCGGGGTCGCGCTCGAAAAGCGCCCGCGGCCTCTTCGGGCCGCGGGCCTCCGAAGTCACGCTATCGGACCGAGGACTAGCTCAACAACGCACGCGTGTCGCGTGCCGCAGCACGAGCCGCCATCCGTCGCGCTCGCGCCGCCAGACCGTCGTGCACAGGAGGTTCGTGTCGTCCTTCGGCTTGCCGCGCTCGCCGACCAGCATGCGGGTCAGCCCGGTTCGCACCAGGGTATCGCCATCGATCCAGTTGCGCGCATGCACCGTGTCGATCGCGCCGTAGTCGTAGAGGCCGGCAGCGACGCCGGCGAGGTAGGCCTCCTTCGACTCCGACACCGCGGTCGAGTGGATGTACACGACGTCGTCGGCAAGGATGGCGCGCAGCGCGTCGAAGTCCTGCGCGATCATGGCGCGATAGAGCGCTTGCTCGGCCGCTGCGACCTCGTCCTCCGCGCGCGCCATCACGCCGACCCCAGTGCTTTCATCGCAAGATCGAGGAAGTCCTTGCCGATCGAGCCCTGGAACTGGTCGTAGACCGGACGCGTCGCCTTGACGAACAGCGCCTTGTTCTCCGGCGTGATTTCGTTCACCTGCATCAGCGTCTTGAGCTTCTCGAGCGCGGTTGCGATCTCGTTCGGCTGTTCCTTCCATTGCCAGTCCATTGCGGTGCGCATCGCCTGTGCGACCATGTCGCGCTCCTCCGCCGAGAGGCCGTCCCAGATGCCCTTGTTGAACGAGATGATGAAGATGTCGGTCGTGTGGTTGTCGAGCGAGAGATATTTCGCGACCTCGTAGAGCTTGTAGGCGAGCAGATCAGGGATCGGATATTCGAAGCCGTCGATCACGCCCTGCTGCAGGGCGAGATAGAGCTCGGAAGGGTCCATCGCGACCGTGCTCGCGCCGAGCGCGCGGAACGCCTGGATATAGACCTGGCTGTTGATGACGCGGATCTTCAGCCCGGCGCAGTCGGCCGGCGTGTTCACCGCCCGCACGCGGTTGACGATGTGCCGGCCGCCGATCAGCCAGTAGCCGATCACCTTGAAGCCGGCCGCATCGCCGAGCCTGTCGATCGCCTTGCCGAGCTCGCCGTCGATCGCCGGACGGAGCTTTTCCGGCGCGCTCACGATATAGGGCAGCGTGAACGCGTCGATCGGCTTCATGAACTTCGAGTACCAGGCCGGCACCGCCATGGTGATCGGCAGCGAGCCCACCTGGGTCGCCGAGAGCATCTCGGCGATGCTGCCGAGCTGCGAGCTCGGATAGACCTCGACCTTCATCCTCTGCGAGGAAAGCCTGGCGAACTCGTCGGCGAACATCAGGCACGCTCGGTGATAGATCGTGTCCGGCGGCATCATGCTGCCGAAGCGCATCACCCGCGCGCGCTGCGCGATCGCGGGCGCCGCGACGCCGAGCGCCGATGCGCCCGCCGCGAGCGCGAGGAATCTGCGCCGCGCGATCCCGGCTCCGGCGTTTCCAGGCATGCTCATGACGTTCTCTCCCTGTTGCCGCCGCGCGTTTTCCGCGGCGTTGTTGTCTTCTCAAGTTGCAGACATCAGCGCAGTCCGATCAGGTGCGGCAGCCAGACCGTGATCTGCGGCACCAGGATCACCAGCATGAGCCCGAGCACGAGCACCAGATTGTAGATCAGGCTCGGCCGCATGGTGGCGTTCACCGGCGCCTCGCCGATCGCGCAGGCGATGAAATAGCCGATCCCGACGGGCGGCAGGAAAACCCCGATGCCGACCGCCATGGTCAGCACGATGCCGAACTGCAGCGGATCGATGCCGACGCGGGTCGCGACGGGAAGCAGGATCGGCGCCGCGATCAGCACCGCCGGAATGCCCTCGAGCACGAAGCCGACCACGATCATCACCGCCATGGTGACGAACAGAAACGTCGTCTGGCTGTGCAGCGCCTCGAAGCTGCTCGCGAGCGCGCGGCCGAGCCCGTCGATCACGATCGCCTGCGACAGCAGGTTCGAGGCTGCGACCATGAACAGCACCATGCCGGCGGTGAGCGCGGCATCGCGCAGCGCGGTCCAGGCGAGCCGCAAACCGATGCTGTGATAGACGAAGAGCGCGGCGGCGAAGCCGTACACCACTGCGAAGGTCGCCGACTCGGTCGGCGACGCGATGCCGCCGATGATGCCGCCGAGCACGATGATCGGCACCAGAAACGCCGGGATCGCGAGCGGCGTCGCGCGCAACGCGCGCATGAGGCTGAACGCCTCGCCCTTGCGGTAGCCGTTGATCCGGCTGCGCACCACGACCGCGATGATCAGCGCGAGCGCGAGCACCGCGGCAGGCAGGAGGCCGGCGACGAACAGCGCGCCGACCGAGAGCGTCGTGATCGAGCCGAGCACGAGCAGCATCAGCGAGGGCGGGATGGTCTCGCCCATCGCGGCGCTCGCGGCCAGCACCGCGACCGACTCGGTCGGCGGATAGCCGTAGTGGCGCAGCGGCGCCTTCATGACGCTGCCGACGGTCGCGATGTCGGCCGCCTTCGAGCCGCTGACGCCGGAGAAGATGTACATCGCGATCACCTCGGCGATCAGCAGGCCGCCGGTCCAGTGCCCGACCCACTCCTGCACCATGTCGACCATGCGGCGCGCCATGCCGGTCACTTCCATCAGGGTGCCCGCCACCATGAAGAACGGGATCGCGAGCAGCACGAAGCTCGAGACGCCGTATTGCAGCGCCGACGGGATGGCGGCGAGCGGCGCGGACTCGGTGATCACGTAGAAGAGCATGCCGGCGAGCGCCAGAATGCCGGCAATCGGCGTCCCGGTGAGGAAGGCGATCACCAGGATAGGCACGATCGGAATGAACGGGTCGATCGTGATGATTGCTTCGGCGTCGGCGTAGCGCAACGCGAGCACCGCGAGGCCGAGCATGATGCCGACCGCGATGCCGATCGCGGCCGCGCGCCACGACAGGAGCGCGAGCTTCTCGAGCGCGAAGATGCAGAGCAGCACGAGGCCGACGCCGAGCCAGATCGCGACATATCCGGAGGAAATCTCCAGCACCGACATGACCTGCGTGCTCTGGCCGGCGAAGAATTTCGGAAACGCCGCGAGCGTCACCAGGCAGGTGCCGAGAAAGATCGCAAGGCCGCAGGCCTCGATGGCCTGGCGCCTTGCGCCCGCGGCCTGATCGATCAGCGCCGTGTAGGCCATGCCGGGCGTGCGACGGAAGCACGCCGCCGCGCCGAGAAAAGTGATGACCGAGATGAGGATGGCCCACAAATCGGTCGCCCAGGGAAAGTCCTGGCCGGTGAGCGCACGCATCAGCGTGTTCGCGAAGGTGGTGACGATATTGACGATCAGCGAGCCGACCACGAGCGCCTCGCACAGCGTCGCGAGCGCGTCGAGGGCGCGGCGCGCGATCACGCCGCAACCCCGCGCGCGCTGCATGTCGCGCTTGCGGCGCGCGCCTCTGTGAGAGTCCTTCGACCCTTGCATGGCGCGCTTGCGGCGCGCGAATTGCGCGGCGTGACGAAAACCGCCAACGTGCGCGCAAAGCCTCGGAGGACCGATGTCAACGCTCGTGCTCGCCGAAAGCCGCATCCACTACGAGGTGAGCGGCGAGGGATATCCGGTGTTGCTGTTCGCGCCGGGTTTCTTGAGCTCGCGCATCGAGCGCTGGCGCACCAATCCGGCGCGGCCCGGCGTGCCGCAGGATTTTCTCGACCCGATCGAAGGCCTGTCGGGGGATTTCCGCACGGTGGCGCTCGACATCCGCAATGCCGGGCAGTCGCGCGGCGGGGTCGGTCCGGACGACGGCTGGCAGAGCTACACTTGCGATCATCTCGCGCTGATCGATCATCTCGGCATCACGCGCTGCCACGTCATGGGCGCCTGCATCGGCGTGTCGTTCGCGCTGGCGCTGGCGCAGGCGCGTCCGGGCCTCGTCAGCGCGCTCGTGCTGCAAAATCCGATTGGGCTCTCGCGCCGCAACCGCGACGCGCTCACCGCCGAGTTCGACGTCTGGGCCGCCCAGGTGAAGGATTTTCCCGGGATCGACGCGCGCCGTCTCGCCGCGTTCAACCAGCGACTGTTCGGCAACGACTTCCTGTTCGCGGTGTCGCGCGCGTTCGTCGCCTCGTGCGATATCCCGATGCTGATCATGCCGGGTGACGATCTCGTCCACCCGGCCGAGATCTCGGCCGAGATGGCAAAGCTCGCGCCGCATGCCGAGACGCTTGAGCCCTGGAAGGGCGCGGCGCACAAGCAAGCCGCGATGCGGCGCGTGAAGGACTTCTTCATCGCGCACCGGCCGCGCTGAACCCATTCGCGCCGTGCGGCTCATTGCGTCGTCCCTGCCGGAACCTTGACGAATTTCTGCAGCGCGCGCACCGGCCTCGGCACCGGCTCGCCCGGGAACAGCGACGGCCAGGCGGTCACCGCGACCTCGCCGACGTAAAGGTCGCCGCGCGAGTCGACCGCGAGCCCGTGCGGCGAGAGGAACTGGCCGGGCTTGACCCCGGCGGTCGGCTCCTTGCCGAGCCGCGCCAGCAGCTTGCCCTTGTTGTCGACGATCGTGACACGCGGCCCGAGATTGGGCGCACCGCGGTTGAAGCTGAGGTACGGCCCGATCTCGCCGATGTAGCAGATCGGGCACTTGCCGGCCGGCAGGTAGAGCCCGCTCGGCCGATGCAGGTCGTGCCATTGCGTCTCGAACCTGCCGTTGCGGTCGAACACCTGCACGCGATGGTTCTCGCGATCCGCCACATAGACGAAGCCGTCGGCGTCGCAGCAGATGTTGTGCGGCAGGTTGAACTGTCCTGGCATGCAGCCGGGCTCGCCCCAGGAGAGAACGAGCTTGCCGTCCGGCGTGTATTTGTGCACGCGCGCGTTGGAGTAGCCGTCGGAGACGTAGATCTCGTTGTCGGGCGAGAGCGCCGTGTGGGTGCAGCGGCTGAACGGGATGCCGCTCATGAAGGCCGAGGGACGCCCCGGAATGCCGATCTCGAGCAGCACCTTGCCGTCGAGGCTGCATTTGCGCACGGTGTGGTCGCCGTCATCGGTGCAATAGATCGTGTCGTCCGGACCCATATGGATGCCGTGCGCGTGCTTGAAGATGTCCTCACCCCAGGAGGTGATGAACGCGCCGTCGCGGTCGAACACGCACATCGGATGCGTGCCGCGATTGAACACGTAGACGCGGTCGCGCCGGTCGACACCGACCGCGGCGACGTCGCCGAACTCCCATCCGGGCGGCAGCTTCTCCCAGCCCTCGACCACCCGATAGGTGTAGTCGCCACTGCCAACGATGACGCCCATGCGGCACCTCGTTCCGGTTACGCGAACAGCAACGCAGCGCTCCCAAAGCCCTCGAAGCTTGCGGCGACGCGATCGCCCGGCTTGGCGATGTGAAGGCCGGTGAAGGTGCCGGTCGTGATGACCCGGCCTTGCGGAATGCCTTGCGCGCGCAGCGCGTTGACGAGCGCGACCGCCGGCAGGATCGGATCGCGCGTCACGTGGCCGCCGGTCTGCTCCACGACCGTCACGCCATTGATGACGAGCGACGCTTTGAGCGCCGCAAGATCGATCGAGCGCCAGTCGGGCCGCGCGGTTCCGGCGATGAAGGCGCCGTTCGACATGAAGTCCGCGAGGCGGTCGAGGATCGGCGTGTCGGCATAGCTCGCAAAGCGCGTGTCGACCACCTCGATCGCCGCAAGGGCGGTCACCGCATCGGCGATCTCGTCCTTCTCGTAGGCGCGCTCGCGCGGCGGCAGCGCGCGCTCGAAGCGGAACGCGATCTCGGCCTCGAGGCCGAGCATCGGCACGTCCTTGGCGGCGAGGCGCGCGGGGCTTGCGAGCGTGCGCGAGCCGATCAGCGGCGCGCGCGCCACCTCGCCATTGATGATGCTCACCTTCCAGCCGGTGATCGTCTCGCCGAGGGCCGCGAGGGTGGCATCCTGGATGGCGTGCGCGTCGGCGACGCTTTTCGGCCGCGCGCCGGCGGGCAGCGCGCCGAGCAGGCGGCCGCTGCGCCTTGCGTCCGCCAGCACCTGGGCGACACTTCGAACCGTTGTTGCATCCATGGTCAGGTGACCTCGCTCACCGCAGGTTCCGCGCCCAGAGATCGAACAGCTTCTCCCAGGTCGCCTCGGCGGCGGTCGGGTTGAAGTCGGGCCGCGCCGAGAAGCAATAGCCGTGATGCGTCCCCGCATAGGTCTCGAGGAAATAGCGCGTCTTGGCCTGCTTCAGCGCCTTCTCGAGCTCCGGAACGACATCGGCCGGCACCGCCGGATCGTGCTCGGCGAACGCGAAGTAGAGCTCGCCCTTCACGTCCTTGAGCAGCAAATGCGGCGAGTCCTCCTTGTCGGTGACGATCGCGACGCCGTAGAGCGAGGCTGCGGCGGCGATGCGCGACGCATAATGCGCCGCAATGGTGGTGACGAACGAGCCGCTCATGCAGTGCCCGACGCAGCCGACCGGCCCTCCCTTCACCTTGTCCTGGCCGTCGAGGAACGCGATCATCCCGCCGGTGTCCTCGGAGACGAACGCGTTGGTCAGGCTGTCCATCGCGCCGCGGATCACGACCGACATCGCCGGGTTGCGGCGCGGAATGTCGAAGCGCAGCTGGCCGAGCCGGTAATAGAGGTCGGGCAGCAGGCAGAAGTAGCCGCGCGCCGCGATCCGCCGCGCCATGTGGCGCAGCTCCTCGCGGATGCCCGGCGCGTCCATGTAGAGGATCACCGGCGGATACTGGCCCGGCCCGTCCGGGCAGGCCGCGAATGCCGGCTGCGCGCCGTATTTCGTGGTGACGATGACGTCCTTCTCGATCATTTCTTGAGACCTTGTTGAAACAGAACCTCAGCTCTCCGCTGCGCGCGCGAGCTTGACCAGATCGGGCGGGAACAGATCGGGGAATTTCGTGATCACGCCGCTGCAGGCCTCGCGGAACGAGTCGGTGTCGACGTCGAGCGTGACCTGCATGCCTTTCTCCTTGAGGAAGTCGTAGGCCGCGGCCTCGTCCTTCTGGGTGTACTGGCGCAGCCAATCGGTCGCGTCCGCGGCGGCCGCGAGCACCGCCTCCTGCTCCTCTTTTGAGTAACCCTCGAACGTTGACGCGTTGATGATCGAATAGGCGTTGGTCAGGATATGGTCGGTCTTCGAGATGAATTTCTGCACCTCGTAGAACTTGTTCGATTTGACCACCGAGGGCGGCGTGTCCTGCCCGTCGGCGACGCCCTGGCTCAGCGCCAGATAAAGCTCGCTCAGGTCGACCGCGACAACCGCCGCGCCGGTCGCCTGCATCATCGCATTGTAGGAGCGCGAATCCGGCACGCGCATCTTCAGGTCGCGCATGTCCTTCACCGATTTGATCGGGTGCTTGTTGTTGGTCATCGAGCGGAAGCCGAGATCGTTCCAGCCGACGATGCGGAAGCCCTGGGCGAGCGCCTTCTGTTTCAGTGCATTGCCGAGCGCGCCGTCGAGCGCCGCGTAGGCCTGCTTGCGCGAGCGCCACAGGAACGGCGCGTCGGTCACCGACACGTCGGGCACCCAGTTCATCAGCGCGACGCCGACCGACGCCATCTCGATCGAGCCGATACGCACCGCCTTGGCGATGTCCTGCTCGTTGCCCATCTGCGCGTTGGGCGAGATCGTCACTTGAATCTTGCCGCCGCTCCTCTGCTCGACCGCGCTCTTGAACTGCTCGCCCCACAGGTGCCAGCCATGCGTGGTCGGGGTCGAATGCGCGTAGCGGATGCGCCTGGCGCGGCCCTGCGCCAGCGCCGGCATCGCGGGGAGAAAGGCCGCGCCCGCCGCCGCACCCTGCAACAGCTTCCGCCGTGTGACCGCCCGTCCGACTGTCATGATGTCCTCCCGGTTCGTTGTTGTTCCGACTAGCCGTTGAAGTGAAAGTAGTCCGGCAGCACCAGCGTGATCCATGGCACGAACGCGACCAGCAAGAGCCCGAGGCACAGCATGAGCAGATAGACGAGCAGCGGACGCGCCGTGCGGTCGACTTGCGTCTCGCAGATCGAGCACGCGATATAGAGCGCGAGCCCGACCGGCGGCACGATCGAGCCGATGCCGAAGGCTTCGATCAGCACGATGCCGTATTGCCGCGCGTCGACGCCGAGCGCGGTCGCGACCGGCAGCAGCAGTGGTCCGAGAATGATGACGGTGACGATGCTTTCCAGCACCGCGCCGAGCACGATCGTGATCAGGATCACGGCCGGCAGGAACGCGGCCGGACCGAGCGCGCGCAGATGGGTGGCAACGAGGTCGGGCACGCCCTCGAGCGAGAGCGCCCAGGAAAAGAGGGTCGCGCCCGAGAAGGTGAAGAAGATCATGCCGCTCATCAGGCTCGCCTCGGAGAGCAGCTCCCAGAAGCTGCGCGCGCCGATCTCGCGATAGAGCAGCACGCCGAGCAGGAGCCCGTAGACGACCGCGAAGGATGAAATCTCCGTCGGCGTGCCGATGCCGGAGACGATCCCGCCGATCAGCAGCACCGGCATCATCAGCGGCACGATCGCCTGCAGGGTCGCGGCGACGCGCGCCGCGCGCGAGGCCGCCGGCGCGGCCTGCCGGCCGGCGAGCAGCGCGCGCAGATAGACCACGACCATCAGGCAGGCCGCGATCGTCGCCGCCGGCAGCAGGCCGGCGAGGAACAGCGCGCCGGTCGAGACGGAGGTGGCCGAGCCGAGCGCCAGGATCGCGATGCTCGGCGGGATGCTCTCGCCCATCGCGGCGGAGGCGGCGAGCACGGCCGCGGCCTCGTGCGGATCGTAGCCGGCGCGCCGCAAGGTGCGGTTCATCGGGATGCCGATCGCCGCCATGTCGGCCGCCTTCGAGCCGGAGATGCCCGACGCGATATACATGCCGACGATCAGCACCTGCATCAACCCGCCGCGGAAGTGGCCGAGCACGGCGGAGAGAAAGTCGACGATGCGCGTGCCGATGCCGCCACGGTCCATGATGAAGCCGCCGAGGATAAAGAACGGCAGCGCCAGGAAGATGAAGCCGCCGACGCCGCGCTGCGCGTTCATCGGCACCGCGATCAGCGGCGCGGCGGCGGTCGAATAGACATAGACGAAACCCACGGAGGCGAGCACGAATCCGACCGGCAGGCCGATCGCGAGCTGCAGGAAGAACACCGCCGCGAGCACCGCGTAGAACCAGCCGCTGTCCACCCAAGCGTTGTCGATCAAGGCGCCGTCGCGCGTCGCCATGAAGGCGGCGGCGATCGCCGCAACCGCGAGCGCCGACAGGACGATCGCGCGCGTCGGGCGCCGCGAGAGCGCGACGCCGGCATGCGCGATGAACAGCGCGCAACCGAGAATGACCGGAAGCGTCATGAAGAGATACGGGATGCCGAGCATGGTGGTGTGCTCGCCGGCATTTGCAAGCTGCAGCGGGATCGCGAACGCGCCGATCACGCCGGTGATCAGGATGATCATCCAGGCGACCGCGGCGGCGAGGAAGTCGCGCCAGGCCGGCTCGAGCCGCGCGACGAAATAGTTCACCGCCATGAAGCGGCCGCGGCCATAGGCGACGGCCCCGCCGAGGAACGCCGTCATGATGAGAAAGAGTCGCGAGGTTTCCTCGACGCCGGGCAGCAGCATCGTGTGACTGGTGTTCCTGAGCACGGTGTTGAGGAACACGATCGTCACCTCGGCGACCAGCGCGAGGTTGATCAGGCCGATCGTCGCCGCGTCGATCGGCCGCAGCCAGCACGGGACGGCAACCTCGGATGCGGAGTGCAATGCGAAGTCCGCTCCCGCGTCGTGCCGCGGCAGCGCCGTGGAGCTCGCAAGTGAGGCATGCGAGCGCTCGCTCATCCCCCGCCTCGATCCGCCATGGTTCAATCGCCAAGCAGCTGCTTCGCGCCGGTCACCAGGATCTCGCTGACCCAGGCGAAGTTCATGAAATCCTCGCGCACGCGTTTGCCTGCCTTGCGCACGCGCGCGCTCGCGTCCTGCACGGCGCGCTTCACGTCGGGATGAGCCGGATTGCCGGGATGGCCGAGCGACTGCGCAAGGTCCATCATGCCGAACGAGAGGTAGTCGACCCCATCGAGCGCGGCGAGCTGGTGCGCGGCGTCGAGCCCGGCCTGGCTCTCGATCATCAGGCAGAGCGACACGGTCGCGTTGCGCTGCGCGATATGCGCGGGCTTGTCGTCGATTGCGAGAAAGAACGGGCGTCCGCCGCCGAACGAGCGCTGCCCGAGCGGCGCGAAATATGTCGCCTCGATCGCCTCCTTCGCGTCGTCGACCGACTCGACATGCGGCGCCACGATCCCGAGCACGCCGCGATCGAGGAAACGCGTGATCGTCGCCGCCGAGCGGTCCGGCACGCGTGCGATCGGCGTCATGCCGTGACGCTCGGCGGTGATGCAGCCGATCTCGATGTCGCGCCAGTCGAAGGTGCCGTGCTCGCCATCGAGATAGACGAAGTCGAGCCGTGCGGGGCTGAGGATCTCGATGATCGTCGGCGCCGCAAAGGTGAGGTGGATGCCGCGCACGGTCTGCCCGCTGGCGGCCGCGGCCTTGACGGCGTTCCCGATGGTCATTTTTGACGTAACCCCTGTTAGGGCCGATGTTAGCAGCCGAAAACAAAGGGTAAATTCGATTTTCCCCGAGGCTCATGATAGGATTTTCCTATGCCGCTGACGCTTCAACAGCTTCGGACCTTTGAACGCATCGCGCGGCTGGGGAGCTTTCGCAGCGCCGCCGACCATCTCGGGCTGACCCAGCCGAGCGTGTCGCAGCGCATTCGCGAGCTCGAGAACGAGCTCGGCACGCAGCTGTTCGTGCGGCGCGGTCCGCAACTCAGCCTCACGGTCGAGGGTCACACGCTGATCGAGTACGCCGATCGCATGCTCGACACCGCGGGCGAGATCGTCGACCGCTTTCGCAGCCGCGATCCGCTGAAGGGGACGTTGCGCCTGGGCCTGAGCGAGAGCTTCGCGCTGATCTGCCTGACCGATCTCTTGAAGCGGCTGGAGGGCCGCTATCCCGACCTGAAGGCCTCGGTGCATGTCGGCGACACCGGCGCGGTCAGCGCGCTCTTGAACGAGCGCAAGCTCGATATCGCGGTCGTCTCCGAGCCGGTGGTGGAGCCGCACGTGCATGCGCGTCCGATCGGCACCAATCAGCTCGGCTGGGTCGCGAGCGCGAGGTTCGACATCGCGCAGACCGTGCTGTCGCCGCAGGATCTCGCCCGGCATCACCTGATCATCAGCCCGCCGACCGCGCGGCTGCACCTCACGGCGACCAGCTGGTTCGCGCAGGGCGGCGCGACGCCCACCCGGGTGAGCACCTGCAACAGCCTGTCGGTGACGGTGCTGAGCATCCTCGAAGGGCTCGGGATCGGGCTGGTGCCGATCCGCGTGATGCAGGAGGAGATCGCGCGCGGCAAGGCGAGGCAGATCCCGACCGCGCCGCAGGTCCCGGGACATCGCGTGTCGCTCTGCTATCAGGCGAGCGAATTCGGCCCGAGCCTGACCTCCGTGCTCGACATCATCCGCGAGCTGATCGTGCAGCACAGGCTGTTCGTGTAGCGCCGCGCGCGTTGCGCTTGCCCACGCTTCGCCCACCTTTGTCATGCGCGCCGCGTGAAGCTGCCGCGCCGCGGCCGCCGGCGCGCGGGAAGATTCTTTCCAGCGCGCATGGGCAGGTGTTACGCTCTCGCCAACTTGAAAAAATCCATGCGGGGAAATGTCCGTGGCGACTGCGACGCCGCCGGTCCTGGAACAGGTCGCCACGCCCGACGGCGTGCGCGTGTCGGTCGGCGAGTGGGGCAATCCGGCCGGGCCGGCGATCCTGCTGATCCACGGCCAGGCGCAGTCGCATCTTTGCTTCAATCGGCAATTCGACAGCGCGCTCGCGCGCGACTTCCGGCTCGTGGCCTACGATCTGCGCGGCCACGGCCTGTCCGACAAGCCGACCGATCCGGCCGCCTACCAGGACGGCAAGCGCTGGGCCGACGAGGTGCATGCGGTCATCACCGCGAAGCGGCTGTGCCGGCCGGTCGCGGTCGGCTGGTCGCTCGGCGGCCGCGTGCTGCGCCAGTACCTGATCCATTACGGCGACGCGGCGCTCGCCGGGATCAACTTCCTTGCGACGCGGCCGATCGAGGACAAAAGCGTCGTCGGTCCCGCCTCGAAGGCCTATCACGCGGTCGCGGGCCGCGATCTTGCGACCCGCATTGCCGCCAACGTGGCGTTCCTGCGCGCCTGCTATGCGAAGCAGCCGGACGAAGCCGATTTCGTCACCGCGGTCGCCTACAATTTCATGGCGCCGCTGCATGTGCGCGACGCGCTCGCCGGCTGGGCGACCGATCCGGCGCAGGTGCGCGCCGCCTTCGCCAGGATCACGGTGCCGGTGCTGATCACGCATGGGCGGCGCGATGCGCTGATCCTGCCGCACGCCGCCGAGATGACGGCGGCGGCGATCACGGGCGCGACCATCTCGCTCTATGATGATTGCGGTCACGCGCCGTTCTACGAGGACGCCGCGCGCTACAACCGCGAGCTCGCCGCCTTCGTTGCGCGAGCACAGGCTCCGGCGCAGGAGCGCCGCCATGGCTGACCACACGCACTCCGCTCATTCCCGCGAAAGCGGGAATCCAGGGGCTGCGTACTGGGCCGAAGAACTGGGTCCCCGCGTCCAAAAGGGCGTTTACGCCCGTCTTCGACGGGCTATGGGGGACGAGCGGCAATCGAATCTCGGCACGCTGCTCGAGCGCGCGATCGGGGTGTTTCTCGAAACGACCACTGCCGCGCTGGTCGTTGCCGAGATCGCGATCCTGTTTGTCGGCGTGCTGGCGCGCTACGTCTTCCACCGCCCGCTGGTGTGGTCGGACGAGCTCGCCTCGATCCTGTTCCTCTGGCTCGCGGTGCTCGGCAGCGCGCTCGCGTTCCGGCGCGCCGAAAACCTGCGCATGACCACGCTGGTGAACAAGCTCTCGCCCGCGGCGCAGCGGCACTTCGCTGCGCTCGCGCTCGCCGCTAGCGTCGCCTTCCTCGCCATGATCATGCCGCCGGCGATCGAGCACGTTGAGCTCGAGGCGATGGTGATGACGCCGACGCTCGAATGGTCGATGACCTGGCGCACGCTCGCAATGCCGCTCGGCATCGGGCTGATGATCGTGCTCGGGCTCCTGCGCTTCCTGCGCGAGCCGCGCCGCGAGATGCTGCAGGCGCTGCTGCTGGTCATCGCGGTCTGCGCCTTGTTCTGGCTCGCGAAGCCGTGGCTGCTCTCCCTTGGCAAGCTCAACCTCGTCATCTTCTTCCTCGTGGTGGTGCCGCTCACCGTCTTCGCCGGCATTCCGATCGCCTTCAGCTTCGGGCTCGCGACCTTCGGCTACCTCGCGCTCGCGACGCGCATCTCCACCTCGGTGCTGATCGCGCGCTTCGATGCCGGGATGTCGCATTTCATCCTGCTGTCGATCCCGCTGTTCGTGTTCCTCGGCCTCTTGATCGAGATGACCGGCATGGCCGAGGTGATGGTGCGCTTCCTCGCCAATCTGCTCGGCCATGTCCGCGGCGGACTGCACTACGTGCTGATCGCCGCGATGTATCTCGTGTCCGGCATCTCCGGCTCGAAGGCCGCCGACATGGCGGCGATCGCGCCGGCGCTGTTTCCCGAGATGGAGAAGCGCGGCGCCGATCGCGGCGATCTCTCGGCGCTGCTCGCCGCGACCGGGGCG
>Ga0187784_10001796_pt1 | contig 17141 bp, 12 predicted proteins | sample 1015_SJ02_MP15_2_FD_132964 | JGI IMG/M metagenome (GOLD analysis project Ga0187784, IMG submission 132964) | Tropical peat soil microbial communities from peatlands in Department of Meta, Colombia - 1015_SJ02_MP15_20_MG | ecosystem: Environmental > Terrestrial > Soil > Wetlands > Peat | place...
AAGGCCACGGTGCTGAAGACGGCGAAGGAGTTGAAGACGCAGATCGTGAAAGCGAATCTCCGTGTGGCCCTCGACGAGCGTGAAGGCTTCAGTCCGGGTTGGAAGTTCAATGATTGGGAGATGCGCGGTGTGCCCGTGCGCGTGGAACTGGGGCCCAAGGATGTGGCCAAACAGGCGGCCCTGTTGGCGCGCCGCGACAAACCGGGAAGGGAAGGGAAGTTCAGCGCCGCCCTCGCCGATTTGCCCGCCACCATCGAAAAGCTCCTCGCGGAAATTCACCAGTCGCTTTTCGACAAGGCCTTGGCCTTCCGCCGCGCCAACACCCATGAAACCTTGAACTACGACGAGTTCAAGAAAGCGGTAGAAACAGGCTTCGCCTTTACTTTCTGGTGTGGCAGCGGGGATTGCGAAGCCAGCATCAAAGAAGAGACGCGGGCCACCATGCGTTGCATCCCTATCGACCCCGACGTGGTGCTCGGCCACAGCTCCGCAAGCGGTAATGGCGCCTGTGTCTACTGCGGCAAGCCGGGGGCCCACCGGGCTATTTTTGCCCGCGCGTATTGAGCTCCGGGGGTTGCGCCTAAAGCACACCGCAATCGCAGGATTCTCGACACCCCCCAGCCCCGGTGGTAGCGTAATTAAAGAGAGGGATAATTTTGCTCTGCCGGAATTGGCGGGGCGGCCCATTGGAGTGTTTCTTCGTGAGCTTTCCATTGCAAACCTCCCGGCATTCCCAGCGCGGGGAAGGCAGATTAAAAGCGATTATTTATACGGTCATCCTAGTTACTGCGGTATTCCTAGCAGTCAAGTTGGTGCCGCTGTATGTAGCGGAGTACCAACTCCAGGACAAGATGAACGAACAGGCCAAATTCGCTGTCGTCAACCGCTACACGGAAGACCAAATTCGCGACATCCTCATGAAAGTCATCCAGGATCTGGATATTCCGGCGACGCGCGACGACATCAAGATGACCAACACCAACCATGGCATCTCCATCAGCATCAGCTATAGCGTTCCCGTGGATTTCTTTGTGTATAAGACCGACATCACCTTTTCTCCCACAAGCGAAGGACTTGACATCCTCAAGTGAGCCCGCGATTCGCAGGTCTGGGAACCGCCGCGGCTTCCCTCCTGCCAGCAGATGCGTCACAATGAACGTGTCCACCCTGGGGGAGTAAGCAATTGCGATTGCGCGTGCAAAAGGGCTTCTGGACTTCCACATTTGGTCTTGGACTTTTGGCCGCGGTGGCCTTGTGTTTTCTCCTCGCCGCCGGCGTCTTCACCTACTTCTACATCAAATATTCCCGCATGATTGATGCGCGGCTGTCCGGGCACGTGCTGCAGAACACCACGCAGATTTTTTCGGCGCCCGAGCGTATCTCCGACGGCCAGCCATGGGGCGTCGCCGACCTGGTCATGTACCTGCAGCGCGCCGGCTATCGTCCCGATGCGGAAGAGAACGCGCTCGGAGAGTATACGGTTGACGGCAGTGCGGTGGAAATACGCCCATCGAAGTTGTCCTTTTTCGCCGGAGCCAACGCCATCGCCGTGCAGTTTAGCGGCAAGGTAGTTCGCTCCATCCGCCCGCTTGCCGGTGGCGCGGATTTGGGCACCGCGGAACTCGAGCCGGAACTCATCACCAATCTCTTCGATAGCGCGCGAGAGAAGCGGCGGCCCGTTCGCTATGAGGATCTCCCTCCCCTGCTCGTTCAGGCCATCCTTTCCGCGGAGGACAAGCGCTTCTTTGAACATCCTGGTTTCGACTTCATTCGCATTTTTGGCGCGGCCTGGGCGGACATCCGCCACAGCCAGCACTTGCAGGGCGCCAGCACCATCACCATGCAGGTGGCGCGCACCTTTTTCCTCTCCACCGACCGCACCTGGCGCCGCAAGCTGGCGGAGGCGATGCTCTCCTTTGAACTGGAGCAACGCTTCAACAAGCAACAGATTTTCGAGCTCTATGCCAATGAGGTGTACCTCGGCAACCGCGGCAGCTTCGGGATTCGCGGGTTTGCCGAAGCCAGCGAAGCCTACTTCGGAAAAGATCTGCGGCAGTTGAGCTTGCCGGAGTGCACCTTCCTGGCGGGACTCATTCGCGCCCCCAATTACTACTCCTCTTCCGACCGCCACCCGGAACGCGCGGGTCAGGCGCGAGACCGCGTGCTTGCCCAGATGCTCGATAACAAGTACATCAACGAAGCCGACGTGCAGGACGCCAAAGGTGTCCCGCTCAAAATCGTGCGCACCGCCGTGGCGGGGAACGAAGCGCCGTACTTCGTGGATATGGTCAAGGACCATCTCCTGGACAATTATTCCGAGCAGGACCTCTTGAGCCAGAACTATCGTGTGTACACCACGCTCGATCCGCAATTGCAGCGCGCCGCGGCCATTGCGGTCGACGCCGGCATGAAGAATGTGGATGCGCTGATCGCCAAGAAGTACGAAAAGGTGAAGAAGCCCAAGGGCAAAAACGCCCCCAGCGAGCCCGTGCCGCAAGCACAGGTGGCGCTCGTGGCCCTCGATCCCCGCACGGGAGAAATCAAGGCGCTGATCGGCGGGCGAGACTATGGCCAGAGCCAGTTAAACCACGCGCTGGCGCACCGCCAGCCGGGGTCCGTCTTCAAGCCCTTCGTCTACGCGGCTGCCTTCAACAACGCCGTGGATGGCGCGCAGCCAGTGGTCACGCCCGCGACCACTGTGGATGACGAGCCCACGGTCTTCGAGTACGACGGCCAGGAATACACTCCCAACAATTACGGCGAACGCTTCATGGGCAAAGTGACCGTGCGTCAGGCGCTCACCAACTCCCTCAACGTCGCCACTGTGAAGGTGGCGGAATTGGTCGGCTACGGCCGCGTGGTGCAGATTGCCAGGCAGATGGGGCTTCCCTTCAATATCCGGCCCACGCCGGCAGTCGCTCTGGGCGCTTACGAATTGACACCCGTGGAAGTGGCGGGGGCCTACACGGCATTCGCGACCATGGGCACGCGTGCCGATCCGTTCTTCCTGAAAAGTGTGGTCAGCGCGGGCGGCACTGCTTTGGAGAAGTTCTCTCCCACCAACAAGCTGGTGCTGGATCCCAGGGTGACCTACCTGGTGGACAGCATTTTGCAGGACGTCCTGAACAAAGGCACCGGAGCCGCGGTGCGCGCCAACGGCTTCACACTCCCGGCTGCCGGGAAAACCGGGACATCGCGCGACGGCTGGTTTGCCGGCTTCACGAACAATCTGGTCTGCGTCATCTGGATTGGGTTTGACGATAATCACGATCTCGGGCTGTCGGGCGGCGCATCCGCCGCGCCTATCTGGGCGGACTTCATGATTCGCGCCACTTCCATGCCGGCCTATCGCGACGTCAAGGATTTTGACAAGCCCGAAGGCGTGGATACCGTGGTCATCGATGCGGACACCCTGCAATTGGCCACGCCCAACTGCCCCGTGACGCGCGAGGAAGTTTACGTGACAGGCTCCGCGCCCACGCAACTCTGTGAAGTGCACACTGGTCATGGACCAGTATCCGCGGCGGGATCCTTCCTCGCGCATATTTTTGGTGGCGGCTCGCCTAAAGCTCCGCAATCCCCGGGCGATGCAAACACCGCCGCGGACCAGCCGGATAAGAAAGCCGCCGCGCAAGACGGCACACTACCCGCCAATGACAGCAAAGCTGCCGAGAAGAAAAAAAGCCCTTTGCAGAAGATTTTTGGTATCTTTGGGGATAAGAAAAAGAAAGAGCCCGACAAACCTATTCGGGACAAAGGAGATTCGCCATGATCAGGTATCTCTTGGCGATTCCAGGCGTTACCTTCCTCTTTTGCTCGCTTCTTTCCCCCGCCTGTGCTCAAACCGTTCCAAACACCCCGCCCCCCTCTTCCAGCGCCGCCAGCACGGCCGCTCAGGCTGCTCCCCTTTCCGATGAAGATATGGCTAAACTCTATATGGTTCGCAAAGAGTATACAGCCGCTGAAGTGCTGTTTCGCAAGCTGACCCGGCAGCAGCCCAAGAACGCGGTCTTCTGGAATGAACTGGGGATTTCGCTGCACAACCAAGCGGAGTTGGGCCCCGCGAGGAAATGCTACGAAAAATCGGCCAAGCTGGACTCTCACTACGCCGATCCCGTGAACAATATCGGCACTGTGTGGTACGACGAGAAAAAGTATCCCAAGGCCATCCGAGCCTTCAAACGGGCTATCAGCATAAAAGGTGATAATGCAACTTTTTACATGAGCCTTGGTTACGCCTACTTTGCCGACAAGAAGTACGAGGATGCCATCGCTAATTTCCACAATGCCCTGGTGCTCGATCCGTACCTGTTTGACCATTCCACTTCCCGCATGGGGACAGTTGTTCAGGACAGGTCGATCGACGCTGACCGCGGGCGCTTCTACTTTTTGCTGGCGAAGTCCTTCGCCCAAGCCGGCAACTTGGAGCGTTGCATCATCTATCTCCGCAAAGCCCGCGACGAAGGCTATAAGGATATGGACTCCGCGAGAACCGACCCAGCCTTTGCCGGGGTCTTGAAGGATCCTGCGATCCAGGAAATACTTTTCCCCGCGCCGCCGCAAACCACGCAGCCCTGAGCGGCTGCTCCTCTTTGCCCGGAGCTTCGAAGAGACGTTGCTCTTAAGTTTGCCTTTGCCGTGCGGCGGCTCGCCGCCGCTTTTGCAGTTGCATGCCAGCCGACAAGACGTGATTTCTCCAGCAGCCCGCTACTTTCAGCTTGAGCGCTTCTAACTCTTCTTTTCCGCGCTCGGGTCAGAAATCCGGGCTAGAATACAGGCCAAATGAAGACGCGGCTGTCAGCATCCGGCAATCCCTTCCGGCCTGTTCTCGCCATGCTCTTTTTTTTCTCGGCGAGCGGCGTCGCTGCCCAGCAGATCGCTCCTTTTTCTCAACACCCTGCGCACGCCCTCCCGCAGGAAGGCATCTACCTGGTATTCCCATTTGAAAATGTTGCCGCCCCGGCGCGACTGGACTGGATTGGCGAAGGCCTGGAGGAATTGACGATCCAGCGTCTTTCCGCCGCGGGCCAGCAAGTGTATTCACACCGAGGCCGCCTGAACGACATGGACCGTTATGGTTTGCCGGCCTCGGCAAAATTGAGCCGGGCGACCATGCTACATATCGCGCAGGAGCTGGATGCGGATTTTGTGGTGTATGGCAAATTCACCTCCGACGGAAAAGACCTGACGGTGAACGCCCGGGTGCTGCGCGTGAGCCCGGCGACGCTCCTGCCAGTCGTACAGGAAAGCGGCGCCCTGGAATCGCTGATGGATCTGCATACACGGCTGGTGTGGCGCCTGCTGGGAACATGCGACGCCAAGTTTCCCGTCAGTCTGCCGGAGTTCACCAAATTACAGCGGCCGTTGCAACTGGCAGCGTTTGAGGAATACGTTCGCGGGCTGCTAGCGAATGATGATGAGGTGCGCGTGCGTGATCTGAGGGAGGCGGCGCGGCTGGAACCGGACTGGCCCGATCCCGCGTTTGCCTTGGGGCAGATCTATTTCCACAGGAATGACTGCTATTCCGCGTTGCTGTGGCTTGGGAAAGTTCCCCCTGCGCATGACCGCAGCGTGGAGGCGAATTTTTCCATCGGGGTGTGCCGCCTGCGATTGGGCCAGCCTGAAAAAGCCGAGCAAGAGTTTGCATCGCTACAGGAGGATTTGCGGCACAACCTGGTGAGCGGCGCTGACCTGCCGGAGATACTCAATAATCTGGCCCTGGCACGCGCCCGGCTTGGCCATGTCGCGGCGGCGCGAAGCGACCTTAGCCGTGCGAGCGATATCGACCCTGATGAGGACGACTATCCCTTCAACTTGGGACTGCTGGCGCTTCGCGCGAAGGATTTGGCCGCCGCCGCAACTCACTTCCGCGAGGCCGTCCATCGTGAACCGGACAATCCCGAGGATCGCGCCTTTCTGATTTACACCCTGGAGAAAGCCAAAAAGAAATCAGAGGCGGCGGAAGAACGCGGAGCTGCCCTGGAAGCGTTGGGATCGACCGGCTTGCCGGCCATAAAGCTGGAAGCGAAGAAGGAAGCCGCTTCCAAGTACGAGCGGGTGAAGCCGGAATTGGATACGACCACGTTGCGGCTTGAATTGCGCGGCCCGGACCCTTCGCTTGCGGCCAGCGCGGAAGCAGCGCCCCCAACCGATACGCCTGCCGCACACGTGCGGTTCGGCCGGATAGACCTGGCCGCGGGACGCCTGGACGCCGCGGAGAAGGAATTTCGCGCCGCGCTGCTGGCGGAACCCAACAACGCCTTGGCGCACCAGGAAATCGCCGAAATCTACCGCCGGAGGGGTAGACTGGAGGAAGCCACCCAGGAGTTGCAGATGTCTCTGGCTGCGCGCGATTCGGCTGCGGTGCGCACCACACTGGCGCGCATCTACTTGGAACAGAAAAAACCGGATCTGGCGCGCGCGGAAGTGGAAAAGGCCGTAAAGCTCGCTCCAAATTACGCGGAGGCAAAGGAATTACTCGAGCGCCTGCAACAGGGCAAGCCCACGGGAGGCAAAAAATGATCGCTCGTGGCGTGACGACCTTCGAACGACTCGTGAACTGGATGCTCGGAAGCAACAAGCGTGGGGATTTGGCAAGAGTTCTCTGCTCCGCCGCCGTGGCGATCCTGCCTTTACTATGCCTCACTGTACCCATCACTTCGGCTGCGGACGACCATGGCGCGCCGCTGGTGCTGCAACTGAAACTCAACGACATGGTTGAGCCGATTCTGGCCACCTACATTGAAGAAGGACTGGCGGACGCGGCGCAGCGCCACGCTGCACTCGTGCTGATCACCATGGACACGCCCGGCGGACTCAGCGATTCCATGACCGATATCATCCACCACATCCTGGAATCGCCCGTGCCCGTGGTGGTGTACGTGGCGCCGGTTGGCGCGCGCGGCGCCTCGGCAGGCTTTTATATTTTGCTCTCGGCGGATGTGGCTGCCATGGCCCCGGGAACGCATACGGGGGCCTCTACGCCGATTTTGATGCCGGGTGGTTTCTCGGTTCCGATCGACGATGTCTTGCGCAAGAAAATCAACCAAGACGCCATGGCCTTCTTGCGCAGCTTCACGGAAAAACGCGGACGCAATCCGAAACTCGCGGAAACCGCCGTGACGGATGCGCGCGCCTTCACGGAAAAAGAAGCCCTCGACGGCCACATGATCGACCTGATCGCCAACGACCGCGACGATCTCTTGAGGCAACTGAACGGCCGGGAAATTACGCGTTTTGACGGCAAGACCCAGAAGTTGTCCCTCCAGGGCTACATGTTGACGGACTTTGAGTTGTCCGCCCGCCAAAAGTTCCTCTCGCGCATTGTGCAGCCGGACGTCTTCTTCATATTGCTGCTGGTCGGCGTACTCGGGCTGTACACGGAATTCAATCACCCCGGCATGGTTGCGCCCGGCGTCATCGGTGGAATTTGTGCGGTCCTGGCGCTCTACGCCATGCATCTGCTGCCCGTGAATTTTGCGGGCGTGCTGCTGATCTTGCTGGCGCTGGCGTTGTTTATCCTCGAAGCCAAGCTCGCCAGCCACGGTGTTTTGCTCGCAGGAGGAATAGTGTCCATGCTTCTCGGCGCATTGTTTCTGATTCGTTCCCCCCTGACGCCCGGGGGCGTGAGTGTGGGCGTGGCCCTGGCGGTAACCATCCCCTTCGCGTTTATTGCCGTATTCCTGACGCGCCTGGTGCTGCGCTCGCGGCGCTGGAAGGTCTCCACCGGCAAGGAGGAATTGCTCGGCGAAGAAGGCATCGTTACCACCGCGCTCTCCGCAGGCGGCGAAGGCATGGTCCGCATTCATGGCGAGCTGTGGCGCGCGCGTTCTTCGGCGGCGATTGCCGATGGCAAGGTCGTTCGCGTGGTGCGGATCGACGGATTGAAATTGATTGTGGAACCGGTGGATACGCCGGCCACCACAAGCAGATAGAGTTCGTTCAAGTTCAGGAGGCGGGATATGTTTCAGTTCTTTGGACTGGGCACGATGATCGTGGTGTTCTTGTTTCTGATCTGGATCTGGAATTCCCTGTACATCATTAAGGAGTGGGAGCGCGGCGTGGTGCTGCGTTTGGGGCGGCTCTTGCCCCATGCGAAGAGCGCGGGCATAAGACTGGTATTCTGGCCCATCGAAACCCTTTACCGCATCAACTTGCGGTTGGAAACCCTCGACGTTCCGCCGCAGGACATCATCACCCGCGACAACGTCTCTGTAAAAGTGAACGCCGTATGCTATTTCCGCGTGGTTGACGCCAACCTCGCCATCTCTCAAGTGCAGAACTATCAGTACGCGACCTCTCAATTGGCGCAGACCACTCTTCGCAGCATTGTCGGCCAGTTCGAGCTCGACGAAATCCTTTCGCAACGCGACAAAGTCAACGCCAGGTTGCAAGTCATTCTGGACCAGGACACCGAGCCCTGGGGCATCAAGGTCAGCAAGGTTGAAGTGAAACAGGTGGACATTCCCGAACAGATGCAACGCGCCATTGCCAAGCAAGCCGAAGCCGAACGCGAGCGCCGCGCCAAGGTCATTCACGCACAGGGCGAGTATGAAGCTTCGCAAAAGCTTGCCGATGCCGCCAAGGTTCTGGAGACGCAGTCCTCCGCGATCCAATTGCGCTACTTGCAGACGCTCACCGAGATAGGTGTCGAAAAGAACACAACGATTGTTTTCCCACTTCCGATCGATATTATTAATAAGTGGACACAGGCGCTCGGAGGGGCGCAGAAATAACGATGGCGTCTGGGGGAAAGCGCGGAGCGGGCGAGCGTGTGCTCGAAAGCAAGCACGTCATCGGGCTGTTTCTGCTGATGCTGCTGTTTTCGGGAGTGTTTTTCACGCTCGGCTACGTCATGGGGCGTAACCAGTACGACGGCCAGGTGAGCGCGGCGATCACAAACTCGCGCGCGCCTGCGCGTGAGCCCGTGGCGTCCTCGAAAACGAAACCCGCGCTGCCGCAGACTCCGGAAGCTCCTCCGGCTGCAACCGAATCCGACCCCGCGACGTCCGGCAGCAATAATTCCGACTGGGAATTTTACGGCAGCAGCAAGCCCGCCAAAAATGAGCCGCATCTGGAGCCTGTGCCGAAAGCATCCGCAACTCCACCGTTATCGAAAACGGTAAGCACAAAAGCCAAAGTCGAAGAGGCACCGCCCGCGGCGGCCACCGCGAAAACCAGCAAGCCTGTAACGAACGCGCCGCTCATTCCGAACGGCGCGCTGGTCCTGCAGGTGGCGGCGCTGACCAAGCAGGACGATGCGCTCTCCATCGCCAGCAGTTTGCAGAAAAAGCATTTCGCGGCCTACGTTCTGACGCCGCAAAAAGACAAGTTCTACCGCGTGCAAGTCGGCCCGCTTAAAGACAAAAAGGCCGCTGACGCCGAGAAAAAACGCCTGGAGAGCGAAGGCTTCAAGGCATTCTACGTAAACCGCTGATGTCTTCCCAGGCTTGGCATACCTACCTGCGGCCTCACCGCTCGCCAGAAACACCCGCCGCCATGCGGCTGATACTGGCGATTCTGAGCGGCGCCATTCTCTCTTTGTGCTATCGCGGCAGCTATTTGAGTTTGTATTCCTGGGTGTGCCTGGCGCTTTTGCTGGCCTGCGTTTTGGGCTCACGGGGCTGGGTCGCGTTTGCCTGCGGATTTCTGCACGGACTAGTTTTCACTCTCACATGCGTGCCGTGGATTGCCGAAGTGCTCTCGGTTCACGGCGGCATGTCCATGGCCGCGGGCTGGGGCGTGCTCCTTCTGATCGCCGCGGTGTGGGGTGCGATCATTGGGCTGTTCGCGCTGGCGGTGCAGAGATTGTCGAAGCGCAGCGTGCTCTTGGCGCTCGCTGGCGCTCCCCTCCTCTGGGTTTCGACCGAGGTGGCGCGCGCGTATTTGCCGGAGATCAGTTTTCCCTGGGCCTTGTTGGGCTATCCCGCGGCAGGCAATCCGGCGCTGGCGCAGTTGACGACGCTTACCGGGATTTACGGCGTATCGTTCGTGGTGGCGGCGTTCAACGCGCTGCTGGTGTGGAGCGATTCGGCCCGCACGCAGGAAAACACCAAACGGCGATGGGGAGTAGTTGCCGCTGTAGCTGCCGCGCTGCTTCTGGTCGCGTGGATTGGGCCGCGTTTTGTGCCCAGGGCGGAAGCGCATCATGTGGCGCGCGTGGTCCAGCCGAATTTTCCGGAAAACGTCGAGTATGTGGGCGATTGGTACGCCGATCACAAGGCGGACATGGCAGAACTCGAGCAGCTCAGCCTGCGCCCTGCACCTGCGGGACATTCGTCCGATCTCCTGATCTGGCCGGAGGCCCCGGCGCCATTTTCCTTCAGCGATGCACATTTCGGGCCGGTCATCTCGCATTTGGCTCAGGAATTCCATCATCCTGTTGTGGTAGGAGTAATCGAGTGGAAGCCGGACACGGAAATCGTGCATGGTGTGCCCCACAACACTCTTGTTCCCTACAACAGCGCCGCGATGTTGAACGAGTGGGGCCAGCGCGCCTTTTCCTACGACAAGATGCACCTAGTGCCCTTCGGCGAATATGAGCCGTTTCCGCTGATCCACCAGGTGGTCACCAGCGTCTCGGAGGAAGTCGGCGGCTTCCGGAAAGGGAAGGAGCGCGCGGTCGGGAAATTCTCGAATGGCAACACTTTCTGCGTGTTCATCTGTTATGAAGCGATTTATCCCGGCGAAGTGCGGGAATTTGTGGCGCGCGGTGCGCAGTTGCTCATCAATATCTCAAACGATGGCTGGTTCGGCACATCGCAGGCCGCGGAGCAGCATCTGCGCATGGCCCGCGTGCGCGCGGTGGAAAATCGCCGCTGGCTGCTGCGCGACACCAACAGCGGCATTAGTGCTTCGATCGATCCCTACGGCAACATGCTCCGCGCCATGAAGCGGGACACGCGGGACGCCGCCGATCTTCCCTACGATTTCCGCACGGACAAAACACTCTATGCGCAGTGGGGCGACTGGTTCGCCTGGATGTGCGTCGGTGTTTCCGTTATTCTGGTACTTCTGACATTCAGAAAGGTAAAGTGAGCCCGGCTGGCCCAGGGCTTCACGAATACAGCATGATACTGGAAGATCTGCAGCATCAGTACGAAGGATTGCAGCAACGCATCTCGCTTGTGCGGAGTTATCTTTGACGCGCCCCAGCACCGCGCGCGACTGAAAACCCTCGAAGAGCGCATCGCCGCACCCGATTTCTGGAACAATCAGGAAGAAGCGCAAAACGTCCTGCGCCAGCGCAAGCTCGCCGACGATCAGATCAACGCTGACGAAAAGCTCGGCAAGCTCAATGGCGACATCGAAACGTATATCGAACTGGCGCAAGCGGAAACCAACGCCGAACAGCGCGAAGAGCTGCTGAAGGAGTTGAGCCGCGAATTGACCGCGGCAGACACGTATATCGGCGAGCTGGAAACGCAAACGCTCCTTTCCGGCGAAAACGATCACCTCAACGCCATCATGACCATCAAGCCCGGCGCCGGCGGCACAGAATCGCAGGATTGGGCTTCCATGCTGTTGCGCATGTACTTGCGCTGGGCGGAAAGAAAGGGCATCAGCGCCAACCTTCTGGACGAAACGCCCGGCGAAGAAGCTGGCATCAAGAACGCCACGATTCAGTTCAGCGGAGAGAATGCCTACGGTCTGCTGGCCGGTGAAACCGGCGTGCACCGCCTGGTGCGCATTTCGCCCTTCGATCAGGCGGCGCGGCGCCACACTTCCTTTGCCTCGGTCTTTGTGATCCCGGAAGTGGACGACCGCATCGAGGTCAACATCAAGCCCGAAGACATCAAGCTCGATACGTTTCGTTCCGGCGGCAAGGGTGGGCAAAACGTCAACAAGGTGGAAACCGCCGTGCGCATCACGCACATTCCCACTGGCGTTATTGTCGCTTGCCAGATGGAGCGCAGCCAGCACAAGAACCGCGAAATGGCCATGAAGATGTTGCGCTCGAAACTCTATGACTTGGAGATGCAGAAGCGCCGCGACGAAACCGACCACCTGGACGAATCCAAGCTGGACATCTCCTTTGGCAGCCAGATCCGCTCCTACGTCATGCAGCCCTACCGCCTGATCAAGGATCACCGCACCAAATTCAGTGTTGGCGACGTGGATCGCGTCCTCGATGGCGACATTGACCCCTTCATCCGCTCCTGCCTGATGGCCAAGCGCACCAAGGGCAAGCTGACCGTGGAAGCCGACGACGACCTCGACGCGGCGTAAGACGGCTAAAGTTTTAAGTATTAAGTTCTAAGTTTTAAGTTCAAGGCGAAGAGAAAAGCAAGCAAGCGCGGACCCACCCTTTGCCAACCCCGCTAAGGGTAGGCCACCCGGGATTGCTTCAGCGGTTTAAGTGTGCGCCACCCGCCCGCCGCTATGCGCAAGGCCGAAGGAGAATGTGGCGGCCATCTTCAGATGGCCACCTGAAGGTGGCCCCTAGAACGAAAACCCGGGAGTACTTGTTTGCTGGGACCTGGACGCGTAAAACTGGATTCAGGGGCGCGATGAGCGAAGAAACACAACATATCGTGCTGAAGGGCGAAAAAGGCGTGCCGGTCAAGGCCTGGGTTAAGGGTGTGCCGCTGGAGGAGCAGGCCAAGCAGCAACTCCTGAATGTGGCGCAACTGCCGTTCGTGTTTAAGTGGGTGGCGGCGATGCCCGATGTGCACTGGGGCATTGGCGCGACGGTGGGCAGCGTGATCCCCACCAAGGGCGCGATCATTCCGGCGGCGGTGGGCGTGGACATCGGTTGCGGCATGATGGCGCTGCAAACCGATCTGAACGCGCGGGACTTGCCGGACAATCTCCACGCCATGCGCACAGCGATCGAAGCCGCCGTGCCGCACGGGCGCACCAGTCATGGCGGGAAGGGCGACAGGGGGGCGTGGCAAGCCATTCCCGAGCGCAACGTGGAAGCTTGGGGCGCCTACTTGAAGGACCGCTACGAAGAAATTCTCCAGAAACACCCGCAGCTCGATCGCGGCAACCACGCCAATCACTTGGGGACGCTCGGCACAGGAAATCACTTCATCGAGGTGTGCCTGGACGAAGCGGAGAGCGTGTGGTTCATGCTGCACAGCGGCTCGCGCGGGGTGGGCAACCGCATGGGCAGCTACTTCATTGAACTGGCGAAGAAGGACATGCAGAAGTTTTATCTGAATTTGCCGGACAAGGACCTAGCGTACTTTCCCGAGCACACCGAACATTTTGGCGATTACGTGGAAGCCGTGGAATGGGCGCAGGACTTCGCGCGCACCAATCGCGACCTGATGATGCAGCAGATCATTGATGCGGTGCGCGAGTCCGGCGAAGTGCGGCCGTTCACCGCGCGCGTGCAGGCCATCAATTGCCACCACAACTATGTGGCACGGGAGCGGCACTACGGCCAGAACGTCCTGGTAACCCGCAAAGGCGCCGTGCGCGCCCAGGTAGGAGACATGGGGATCATTCCGGGAAGCATGGGAGCCCGCTCCTACATTGTTCGCGGGAAGGGCAATCGAGAGAGCTTCATGAGTTGCAGCCACGGAGCGGGGCGCGCGATGTCTCGCGGCGAGGCCAAGCGGCGCTTCACCGTGGAAGATCACCGGCGCATGACCGAGGGTGTGGAGTGCCGCAAGGACGCCGACGTAATTGACGAAACCCCGGCGGCGTACAAGTCCATTGATGCGGTGATGGCGGCGCAGGCGGACCTGGTGGAAGTGGTGCACACGCTCCGCCAAGTCGTCTGCGTCAAGGGCTGAGCCGCTGGAGACTGGCCCTGGCGGGTGGCCGGGGAGCAAGAGTTTGGAGTGGTTGTGATTGCCCACCGTGAAGGATGCGGCTTCAGCATATAATCGGGAAGTAGCGAGACTATATGGGTGCCCCAGGTTCGCCGTTGGTTTCTGAACCTGGGTCTTGGGGTTCTCTTTCTGGCTTGAGGTTTTTCGATGCCGGCCGGACTCAGGCGTTTCTACGGTAAAGGCGATATTCATTTTGTGACGTTCAGTTGTTTCCGGCGCTTGCCCCTGCTGGAAGCTCCGCGCACGCGCGATCTCTTCGTAAGAGAGTTGGAAAAAGTTCGCGATGCCATGAGGTTTCGTCTGATCGGTTACGTGGTCATGCCCAACCACGTCCATCTGCTGATTAGCGAACCGCCGACCGGGACGCCTTCCACTGTGCTGCACAAACTAAAGTTGGGTTTCTCACGAGCGATCCGGAAACGGGGAAGAGTGGCGCGCGTGGAGCAATTGCGATTGGCAGTCGCCCGGCCGGGGGAGTCGCTGCCGTCCTTCTGGCAGACGCGATTCTACGATTTTAATGTTTATTCGACTGGCAAGTTGAAAGAGAAACTAAATTACATGCATGCGAACCCGGTGATTCGCGGATTGGTGCAACATCCCAAGGATTGGCCGTGGAGCAGTTGGTCTTTCTACGACACAGGCAAGACGGGATTGATCCGCATCGATGCAGTTTGAAATTGACACCAACCCATGACCCAGGTTCATGAACCAACGGCGAACCTGGGGCACCCGCAAACACAAAGAGGAGATTCGCCGCTCGGCGGCGAAAACTCGCCGTTCGCTGCGGTGCTAAGCCGCGGAGAATCAGTGCGTTGATTCCTGGGCGCGGGGATGGTAGCCTTCTAAAATGGAATCTGCGCCTCGCGGAAACCATGAGGTTGGGGCGTCCCCACCCTGTTTCTTATAGCCGAGCATCATAGGAGAGGAGCTTTTGAGCGAATCGAAGAGGAATTTTCTGTTTACGTCAGAATCGGTGACGGAGGGTCACCCGGACAAAATTGCCGATCAGATTTCGGACGCGGTGCTGGACGAAGTGATGCGCCAGGACCCCAAGGGCCGCGTGGCGTGCGAGACGCTGGTCACCACGGGATTAGTGGTCGTTGCGGGGGAAATTACCACTAGCGCGCACGTGGATTACGACGAACTGATTCGCAAGACGGTCGAACAGGTCGGCTACGACAACGCTCTCTACGGTTTTGACGCTACCACCTGCGCGGTCATGTGCACCATCAAGCGCCAGTCTCCGGACATCGCCATGGGCGTGGACACCGGCGGTGCCGGCGACCAGGGCTTGATGTTCGGCTTCGCCTGCGATGAGACCGAAGAACTGATGCCCATGCCCATCCTATTGGCCCACCGCTTGACGCACCGCCTCGCCGAAGTCCGCAAGAGCAAGAAAGTTGATTTCCTCCGGCCTGATGGAAAATCCCAAGTTACCGTGGAATATCGCGACGGCAAGCCCTTCCGTGTGGATTGCGTGGTGGTTTCCACGCAGCACAGCGACACCGTGCCGAACGAAGACCTGCGCCACGCCGTGATCGAGTACGTGATCAGGCCCATCATCCCCGCGCACATGCTGGACGCAAAAACCAAATATCACATCAACCCCACCGGGCGCTTCGTCATTGGCGGGCCCATGGGCGATGCAGGCCTGACGGGGCGCAAAATCATCGTGGACACCTATGGGGGTTACAGCCGGCACGGTGGCGGCGCGTTTTCCGGCAAGGATCCGTCGAAGGTGGACCGTTCGGCCTCCTACATGGCCCGCTACATCGCCAAAAATATCGTGGCCGCGGGTCTCGCCAGCCGCGCCGAAGTGCAATTGGCTTACGCCATCGGCGTAGCCGAGCCCGTCTCGGTCATGGTGGACACCTTCGGCACCGCCGCCCTCCCCGACGAAAAGATCACCGCGCTCGTGCGCGAGAATTTCTCGCTCACGCCCAAAGCCATCATTGAAGCGCTCGACCTGCGCAAGCCCATCTATAAGCCGACCGCGGCTTACGGGCATTTTGGCCGCACCGGCCCGGGTTTCACCTGGGAGCGCACCGACCGCGCAGACGCGCTGCGTAAGGCAGCGGGACTCGCGGCAGTTGCCGAAGTCGCGGCCCGGCGTTGAGCGAAGCGGCGGGCGCCGCCGTCCGGTGGATGTCGCGGCCAAAGTTTTTCTCTCCTCGCAGGTGTGCCCGGCTTGCCGAGGGGAAGCCCTAAATGCAGAATTGCCCCTGGTTCGCGAATTCTATCTCTTGAGGAGTGTACGAATGGCCACGGCTGAACTGAAAAAAGGCGATGTGAAAGATATCGGACTTGCCGACGCGGGCAAACGGAAGATCGAGTGGGCGGCGCAGCAGATGCCGGTGCTGGAGTCCATCCGCAAGCGATTCGCGAAGGAGCAGCCGCTGAAAGGGCTGCGCGTTTCCGCGTGCCTGCACGTCACCAGCGAAACCGCGAACTTGATGATTGCTCTGCGGGACGCCGGCGCGAACATCGTGCTCTGCGCTTCCAATCCGCTTTCGACGCAGGATGAAGTGGCGGCCTCGTTGAATCGCGATTTCAACATCCCCACGTATGCCATCAAGGGCGAGGACAACAACACCTACTACGAGCATCTGAATGCGGCGCTGGAGCACAAGCCGCAGTTCACCATGGACGATGGCTGCGATCTGGTAACCACGCTGCTGACCAAGCGGAAGGACCTGGTCCCGAACCTGATTGCCGGCACGGAAGAAACCACCACGGGCGTGATCCGTTTGCGTGCCATGGCCAAGGACGGCACGCTGAAGTATCCGATTATCGCGGTCAACGATGCCATGACCAAGCATTTCTTTGACAACCGTTACGGCACCGGACAATCCACGATCGATGGCGTGATTCGTGCGACGAACGTGTTGCTGGCGGGCCTGAAAGTGGTCATCGCCGGGTACGGTTGGTGCGGGCGCGGCGCTGCCATGCGCGCCAAGGGGCTCGGCTCCGATGTCATCATCACGGAAATCGATCCCGTGAAGGGGATTGAAGCGGTGATGGACGGATTCCGCGTGATGCCGATGGCGGAGGCGGCCAAGCAAGGCGATGTCTTCATCACGGTCACCGGCAACAAGAACGTGATTCGCCGCGAACACTTCGAGGTGATGAAGAGCGGTGCGATCGTCTGCAATTCCGGCCACTTCAACGTGGAAATCGAGATTCCCGCGCTGGAAGCGCTGGCCACCGGCAAGAAGGAAGTGCGTCCCATGGTGGATGAATTCCTGATGAAGGATGGCCGCAAGATTTATCTGATTGCCGAAGGACGCCTGGTGAACCTTTCGGCCGCCGAGGGCCACCCGGCTTCGGTGATGGATATGAGCTTCGCGAACCAGGCGC
>Ga0187784_10001797_pt1 | contig 17139 bp, 17 predicted proteins | sample 1015_SJ02_MP15_2_FD_132964 | JGI IMG/M metagenome (GOLD analysis project Ga0187784, IMG submission 132964) | Tropical peat soil microbial communities from peatlands in Department of Meta, Colombia - 1015_SJ02_MP15_20_MG | ecosystem: Environmental > Terrestrial > Soil > Wetlands > Peat | place...
AACACCGGAGTAGCCCTTTTTTGCCAACCCGGACGCCCTGGCGTGCTGTGCGCTCATACTCATTACACCGCGACGTCGTTCATGCTGACAATCGCGAGCAGCATACTCAGAATCAATGTGCCGACAATCAGCCCCATGACGAGGATGACCAGCGGTTCAAATAGAGAAGTAAAACGGCGGATCGACGTGCGCGTTTCCGCGTCGTAAACGTCGGCCATTTTGTTGAACATCGTGTCCAGGCGTCCGGTTTCTTCGCCCACGCTCAGCAGGTGCGCTGCGAGCGGTGGAAACTGGCCGGCGCGCCGCAGCGGCGTGGCGATGCCTTCGCCGCGCTTCACGCCCATCGAGACCGCTTCCAACGAGTTCGAGATCCTGCGGTTGTTCAGCGTCGCGCCGGCTATGGCAATGGACTGCACCAGCGGCACGGTGTTGGAAACCAGCGTCCCCATGGCGCGCGCGAAACGTGCGGTCTCGGCTTTGCGGAGCGCGTCGCCAAGCACCGGAATGCGCAACCGCAACGTGTCCCACCACAGCCGCCCGCGCGCCGTGCGAACCCAGGAATACAGGCCGATCGCGGACAGAACCAGAACCGTGAGCGCGACCGCGCCGTAATTTTGCAGGAATTTGCTGCCTTCCAGCAGAAACTTGGTGGGCAGCGGCATCTCAATGCGGGACTGCTCGAAAACCGAGGCGAAGCGCGGCACCACGAAGTTCATCAGCACCAGAATCGAGCCGGTACCCACCAGCACCAGCAGCATCGGGTAGGCCATCGAAGAGAGGATGTAGCTGCGCAGGTCGTCGCGCGTGCGCTCGAATTCGGCCAGGCGCTCGAAGACCACGGCGAGCGATCCACCGGCCTCGCCGGCGCGCACCATGTTGACGTACAACTCCGAGAAATGCTCGGGGTGCGTCGCCAGACTGTCGGCGAGTGATTTACCGCCCTTGAGCACTCGCAACACGTCTTGCACCAGCACACGGAAGGACGGCCGGTCGGTCAATTCCAAGGTGATGGAGAGCGCGCGGTCGAGCGGCACGCCGGCGTTGAGCAGCGTCGAGATTTCTTGGGTAAAAAACAGGACGTCCTTGCGCTTGGCGCCGGAAAAAGACGGCAGCTTCAATTCGAACGATTTCTTGGGCTCGGCTCCGACGTAGACCGGCGTCAGCCCCTGCCGGCGCAGCTCGTTCGCCACAAAGCGCTCGGTCTCGGCATGAATGGTCCCGGTGCGAATCTGCCCGTCGGAAGCCACCGCCCTGAAATAAAAGCTATTCATAACAATCCGGGGACACTACACCCATTCCCCAATTTTCTGCCAAGCGGTTTGAAACGAAATTCCTTATTCCGGAAAGACTGGCAGCGAGAGAAATCGGGGATTGAGTGTACTGTCCCCGGATTTCAGAATTCTTGTGTGACACGCATCACCTCGTCCGGCGTCGTCTGACCCTCGGCCACCTTCAGCCAGCCGTCCTCCCTCAAATTCCGCATGCCATTGCGCCGCGCCGCCATGGTGATGGCCACCGCGTCGTCGCCGCGCAGGATCAGCTTGCGGATGTCGTCGTTCAACTCCATCAGCTCGAAAATCCCGACGCGGCCGATGTAACCCGAGCCGAAGCAGTTCTCGCACCCGGCGCCGCGATAGCATCGCACAGTTTCACCGTCCGGCGCGATCCGCGTGCCGTTCTCCACCTTGCACTGCGGGCAGATCACGCGGACCAGCCGTTGCGCCATCACCCCCACCACCGATGAAGTGATCAGATAATTCTCGACGCCCATGTCGATGAGCCGCGTAATCGCGCTGGGCGCGTCGTTGGTGTGCAGCGTCAATAGACAAAATGCCCGGTGAGCGACGCGCGAATCGCGGTGTCGGCCGTTTCGCGGTCGCGGATCTCCCCCACCATGATCACGTCCGGATCCTGCCGCACGATATGCCGCAGGCCCGCGGCGAACGTCAGCCCGATTTGCGGATTCACGTGGATCTGATTGATCCCGTCCATCTGGTATTCCACCGGGTCTTCGATGGTGATGATTTTCTTGTCGCTCTGATTGATCCGCTTCAGGGCCGAATACAGCGTCGTGGATTTGCCGCTCCCGGTCGGACCCGTGACCAGAAAGATCCCATGCGGCAGCCCCGTATAGTGCTCCATGCGGCTCAGCATGTGGCGATCGAAACCCAGCCTTCCGAGATCGTAGAAATCCCCGGCCGAGCGGTCGAGCAAGCGCATCACCACGCTCTCGCCGTACAGCGTCGGCAGCGTCGAAACACGGAGGTCCACTTCGCGCCCCAGCGTCTTGATCTTGATGCGCCCGTCTTGCGGAAGGCGGCGCTCGGCGATGTTCAGCTTGGCCATCAGCTTCACGCGCGAAATCACGGCCGCCTTCATCTCGCGCGGCGGCTTTTCCTGCTCATAGAGCACGCCGTCGATGCGGTAGCGCACGCGAAACTCTTTTTCGAACGGCTCGAAATGAATGTCACTGGCGCGCTTTTCGACCGCCTGCGCGATGATCGCGTTCACCAGGCGGATGACCGGCGCCTCGCTCGCCATGTCGCGCAGATGCTCGAGATCCTCGGACATCTCGGCCGCATCGCCTTCCATCTCATGCTCGGCGCGCGCCGAATCGCCGTAATAACGGTCGATGGCGTCCAGAATTTCCTGCTCGGCCGCGAGCACGCTGTTCACCTTCAGACCCGTGCACAACCGCACCTGCGCGATGGTCTCGACATCCAGAGGATCGGCCATCGCCAGCGTCACGGTGTGGTCCTCACGGCTCAGCGGCAGGCAGCGGAACTGGCGCAGGAATCGCGGCGAGAGCGCCTCGGTCTCGGGAGACACGGCCGGAGGACCTTCAATGGAAACCAGCGGCACATCCCACTGCTCGGCCAGCGCCGATAGCACATCGCGCATAGCGATGAAGCCCATGTCGACCAGGGTTTTTCCGATCTTGTCGCCGCGCTCTTTTTGCAGTTCGAGCGCGCGCTCCAGGTCTTCGGCCGTGATGAGCTTGCGCTCGATGAGAATCTCGCCGAGACGCATGAATCAGTACTCGTCGGCGGTGATGGCGGCTTGACCGGCGCCGGTCTTAGCGGCCAGCAGCACCTTCTTGGGCGCGTGCATTACGATCTGGTTGGGAAGCCCGTCGTGATTCTCCCAGTTCCAGTAGAACAGCGAGACACCGAGCGCGACCTGATCGTCGGCGGGAACCGAGTCCAGCGACGCGGCCGCGTCCACCAGCATGGATCGCAGCGTGGCCCTGAACTGATCCATGCGCTGCACCTTCTTGTCGTGCGTGCGCTTGATCTCGTCTGGCTTGATGGTGGGATGAAATGGGGTGATGCCGGCCGCCGGCGCCAGATTCACCTTGCTCATGAACACCACACCGTAGCCGTTGAGGTAGGCGCTCTGCGGGACACCCATCACTTCCACTGGATCCTGCGGCCAAATGGCGGTGAATTTCGCATCCAGGATGCTCTCCACCTGCTCCAGCATGGCGCGCGGCACGCGCGGTTTGTCGGCCATCGAACTGGTGGATAGCGCGCACAGTAGCAGACCCGCCACAACCGGTGTTCTCATTGGCCACTCCTGGCCGCGTTGTTGCTGGCGACTTCGAATTTCGCGTTCTGATCGCGGTAGTAATCGGCCATCTGGCGCGCGTCAACCAGGGCGCGCTGGTATTGCGCATCGAAGCGCTGTTGGGCTGTGGCAACGGCCTGCGTGATGCGCTGGTCCTGGCGTTCCTCGGCGGCCGCGACGGCCTTGGTCACAGCCGCGCCCACTCTGGCATCCACTTGCTGCTGGATGCGCTGCTCCATCCGCGCCGTATCCACCGGCGCAGCGGCGGGGCGCGCATAAGCGTGCACAAAGATCGCCGCCGCCAGCAACGCTGCCGACGCGAAGCCCATGGCCGGACCCGATCGCCAGATGGTCTCGAACCAACGCGGCTCGAAAACCTTGTCGGAAACGAAGGCAATTCTTTGGGGCAGCTCTTCGTCAGCCAGCAAGGCCAGCGCCGCGCGAGTCGAATCCAACCGTTCCAGCTCTTCGCGGCAGTTCGCGCATGCGTCCAGATGTTTTTCCACCGACCCTCGTTCCGCAGCCGGCAGTTCCCCGAGAAAATACGCCTTCAAATCTACAGATGAGCAGCTCATTCCGCCCCTCCCGTGTTGACCGGAGCCAAACTCTGTTTCAAAAGGTCAAGCGCCGTGTACAGCCGCGACTTGATGGTCGAAACCGGGCATTCCAGAATCTCGGCCATCTCTTCGAATTTGAATCCCTGATAAATCTTGAGCACCACGGCTTCGCGCTGGTCCTGGGACAACCGTCCCAGCGCTCCCTGAACCGCCAGGCTAAGCTCAATCGGATACAGGCGCGCACTCGCTTCGCCCGACCTGGGTTCGGAGGCGAGTTCCCCATCCGGCCGGTTCTTGCGCAGCAGCGAATAGGCTTCATTGTGCGCGATGCGAAACAGCCAGGCGGGAAACTTAGCCGGATCGTCCAGCTTGCGCAGGTTTTGATAGGCTTTCAAGAATACGTCCTGGCTCAAATCGAGTGCGTCCTCGCGATCGGCGACCAGCCGCAGCAGATAATTAAAGACACGCCGCTCCCAGCGCGACACGAGGACGTTGTAGGCGTCCACGTTGCCTCGCCGCGCTTTGGCGATCAGGTCGCGGTCCTCAACCTCCCGAAATATCAAATTTCGGCTCCTTCCATGAGACGCGCCCGGGGACGAAAAAGACGAAGGGCGGTCGTACCTCTGAAATCATTCTGCCATTGAGAGGGCCGTCTGTCCCAGAATGGCTAGGATGCCGCACCGTGTTACGCTCAACTCTGTGGAAATTGCTGCCAATGCCGAATCCATGATCGATCTCACATGGCGTCAGAAAATAGCGGCGTTCTGGTCCATCTCCTGGCCGTGCTGGCTAGCGTCTTTCGTCTTGGTCTCCTTCGTTATCGGCAGCAAATCTCGCGGTGAACTCGAAAACGAATCAAGTTCCCTCGGCTTGGTGGCGAATATTGCGTTTCTGGTGCTACGGTTCCTTCTAATTCCAAGACTTGTCAGAAAAAAGTACCGGTCGTTCCGAATCTTCGTGGTCCGAGGCGACGACCAACCGGTTCGCGGCCTCTCTGCGAATGAGGCTGTCCGGGTCTGGCTTCAGATTGTGTGGCCGCAGGTGCTCTTCTTGGCAGGCACCGCACTGATGTTCTCGCTGGAGTCATCGACTTTCTCGCCAGCCACCATCCAGTCGCTGTCATCTTTAGGGCTCTGGATACGTGTACTTGTTATCGGTCCCTCAGCCATTCAGTTCGCAATGCGCGCTCGGTACGGAGGGTTTCGGTTGCAAGCCTATGGGTATCGATTAATTTAATCGCTCAACTTGCTTGGATCGTGCCCGCGAACCCGTGCCGCTAGCCGGTGCGCATGAGGTCCGACCGACGCATTGAAGGTACCCCGCTGAGCTGTGAAACAATGTAAACGTGAAGCGACCATTTGCCGCGACGGTCTGGCGCGAGGGGAACTGGTTTGTCTCCCAGTGCCTCGAGGTGGACGTCGCGAGTCAAGGCGAAACCGAAGAAGAGGCCCTGGCAAACCTGAGGGAAGCGTTAGAGCTTCACTTCGAGCAGCCGCGCGCCACTCGTCCCCCAAAACTTCGCACAGTCGAGGTAGAGGTTGGGGCGGCTTAAGCCTCTGCCTTTCCGCGAAATCAAGCGTCGACTTGAGGTAGTCGGGTTCGTCGAAGTTAGCCAGAAGGGCAGCCACGTCAAGTTTGCGCGAAAGTCAGGTGACGTTGTCGATACGGCGATCGTGCCGAAGAAGCATGAAGTGCCGGTCGGCACGGTGCGGAGTATCCTTAGTCAAGCTCACATCGAACCGAACGATTGGGAGAAGCTGGGCTGAACCCTTGCCCGAAACGACCAAGCGAGCGAAGACCTTTGTGACGCTACAATAAAACCAACCTAACAATTCACGGCTTGAACTTGGATAAGCTGCACGCTCTCCCTGCCTGGGAACAACTCCGCACCGCGTTTTTCTCAAACGGCGAGGCCGCGCCCGTGCTCGCCGGCTTGTCCCAACTCGTCGAGCAAACCGCGATTCAAGCGTCCCGCCAAACGCTGGCCTCTTCGGGCGATCTCGCCATGCTCGCGGTCGGCGGCTTCGGGCGGCGCGAGCTTTTTCCGTACTCCGACGTCGACATCCTGATCCTGGTCGACAAGGAGTCACAAACCGCCGGCCTCAAGGACGCGCTCTCGGAATTCGTGCGCATAGCCTGGGATTCCGGCCTGCGCCTTAGCCATTCGGTCCGCACTGTTGCCGAATGCATCGAAGTCCACGATCAGAATGTCGAGTTGACCATCAGCCTGCTGGACCGGCGCCTGCTGGACGGCTCACAAGAAATCTTCGCCAAACTAGAAGACAAGTTGCCTGCCTTCCTCGAGCGTCAGGCCCGCACTCTCACCCGCCATCTATGCCGGCTCACCCGCACCCGCCACACGAAATATCAGCGTACCTTTTACCATCTGGAGCCCGACATCAAGGAAACGCCAGGGGGCCTGCGCGACCTGCATCTGATCGCGTGGCTTGCGAAACTGAAGAACTCCGTCGCCGGGCCGGACGATCGCCTCTCCGCACCCGCGCGCTTTCTCCACTCCCTGCGCTGTTTTCTGCATTACCAGGCCGGACGCGATCAGAACCTGCTGAGTTTCGAGGCGCAGTACGACCTCACCCAGCAGGGCTTCCTGAACACGCGAGAGCCGGCCGCCTTCATGCGTCAGTATTTTCGAAACGCCCGCGTCATTTACAACGAAGCGCGCCGAGCGCTCGACCTCAGCGAAAAAGGCGAAAGCTCGCTGCTGAGCAATTTCCGCGATTGGCGCTCGCGGCTCTCCAACGCCGACTTCACGGTCTCCAACGAACGCCTCTTTCTGCGCAATCCCGCACAGCTCGAGAGCGATCCTGAACTCTTTTTGCGGCTGTTTGAATTCGTAGCGCGCCACGGCATCCCACTGTCCGCCGAAACCGAGCGCCGCCTGGAGACCGCGCGCGAGGCCTTCGCCCGGTTCTGCGCGGGCGGCCAACCGCTGTGGCCGGCGCTTCGAAAAATCTTGTCGCTGCCCCATGCGGCGCTCGCCCTGCGGGCCATGCACGACACCGGTCTGCTGCAAACTCTGTTCCCCGAGTGGAACACTATCACTTGCCTGGTGATTCCCGACTATTATCATCGCTACACCGTCGACGAGCACACGCTGGTTGCCATCGAGAAACTCGGCGAGCTAGCCGGCGCAGCAGAACCGTCCAAGAAGCGTCTGGCCGAGGTTCTCTCGGAAATTGCCGACCAGGCGCTGCTGCGTTTCGCGCTCCTGTTTCACGACGCGGGCAAAGGCGACAACGATGGAGACCACTCACGCCGCTCGGTCGAGCTGGCCCGCACCGCCATGCAACGCATCCAGATGCCGGCTGACGACCAGCACGCCGTCGAGTTCCTGATCGAGCACCACTTGGATCTGTCCGCGGTGATGAACTCGCGCGACCTGCACGATCCCGCCACCGCGCGCACGCTAGCCGACCGCATCGGCACCCTCGAACGCCTCAAACTGCTGGTCGTGCTCACTTACGCCGATATCTCCGCCGTCAATCCTGCGGCCATGACCCCCTGGCGCCTGGAGCAGCTTTGGCAGGCCTATCTGGTGGCACATCAGGAACTGGTGCGCGAACTTCAAACTGAACGCATCCAGGATGTCCCGCCCGAACTGCCCGATGCCTCCGGATTCGTCCGCGGCTTCCCGGTGCGTTATCTGAGGACGCACACGCCTGCCGAGATCCAATCGCACATCGAACTATATGAGTTCAGCAGGCCCACGGGCGTCGCGGTGCAGTTGGATCGCTGGGGCGGCGTCTATCGCGCCACGGTCGTCGCGCGAGACATGCCGGGCCTGTTCGCATCGCTGGCCGGGGCCATCTCCAGCTTTGGCATGGACATTGTCAAGGCCGAGGCATTCGCGAATACAAAGGGCCAGATCCTGGACACCTTCGTCTTCGCCGATCCAAGACGCACGCTGGAGCTAAACGCACCCGAGAACGAGCGGCTGCAATCCACGCTGGAACAAGTCGCGCTCGGCAAGCTGGACGCAAGCAGGCTGCTGGACGGACGCCCCGCGCCCCCGCACCAGAAGCTACGCGCAGTGCGGCCCAGCGTGCATTTCGATTCCGATGCCTGCGAGACCGCTACTTTGGTAGAAATCGTCGCCGAGGACCGGCCGCGCTTGTTATATGACCTGTCGTCGGCCTTTTCGTCAGCGGGCTGCAACATCGACGTGGTGCTCATCGACACCGAAGGCCGCCGTGCGATCGACGTGTTCTACGTCGCCTGCGATGGCGCCAAGCTGAGGCCGGAAATCCAGAACGTTCTGGAGAAAAGACTTCTCACCGTGTGTTAACTGGCTCCTGGCAACGCGCGATCCAGCCGGCGCGTATCAAAAAGTGGAGAGCGTGCACGCTCTTCATGCTTCGAAAAGAGCAAGGAGGAGTAAGCGATGAGATTTCCGAAATTTGGGCTAGTGTTTGGTACGTTTGCGCTCGGTTTGGTATTCACCGCCGGCTACCAGATGAGCATTTCCACTCCGACTTGGGTGAATGGAAAAGAACTGCAACCGGGCGACTACAAGCTCCAGGTGCAAGGCAGTAGCGTCACCATCACGGGTCACGAAACTAGCATTCAGGTTCCGGCGGAGATCCAAACCAGTGCGGCAAAGCATCCCTACACCACACTCCGCAGCGATAACATCAACGGGAAACAGCAACTCGAGGAAGTGGATGTGGGTGGAACGAAAACAACCATCCTCTTTAAAACGGGATCGAGCGGCAACCCGGCCGGCGAGTAAGGGCCTGATCTCTCCCTGCGGACCGATCGCGCTCCAAAGGCCGAGTTTCAGCGCCGGAGCCTCACCGGCCTGAGAGCTTGCATACTCGGCCCTCGTTGGGATGGTTTTGGCCGTCCCCCGCGTTCCACCCTCGGTAGTGACGACCACTGCCTGTTGGCCCGTTCCGATAGAAGGCACTTGCGCGTTCACCTGCCCAGGGCTCACATCCACGAATGCCAATTGGCCCCCCCACCTTAACGGTCGTGCCGGCCAGTGTGGTGGGCGTTGCTACCGTGGAAATCCGAGCCGGCCCATTCATACTTGAGCGTCGTTCCGACGTTCAGTCCATCAATCTCAATCCAAGTTGCGGTGATGACGCCTGAATCTCATGGAGCGGATTGAAAGTCCCTGTTTACCACCCCGGTCTCGACCTCGGCAAGGGGGTTGAATCGCGATCCTAAGACAGCCGCTAGATCCTGACTTTAAGCGAGCGGAGGAACTCGACATCCGATTCGGTAGGATCAACTGCCGATGGCCGAGCGCTCGAGTTCGGGTCAGCCACGTGAGGCAAGAGCACGTCAATGGATATACGAAAGTCGCCAACCGCTTCTTCCAGAGCGGCTGCCGCATCCAGAAAACGATCTGAACGCGAAAGTGCCTGGCTTATTGCGTCGCTCAGGTCATCCAGCAGGTCTGACGGATCTTTCATATGTCTCTCCAAAGCCAATCGTGTCGAGAGTGATCTACCAGATGGCCGGAGAAAACTCTCCGGGGTGCGGCTCCGGATCTGAACAGTTGACTCTAGTCAACTGGCAATTGTTCCTGTAGTAACGGTAACAACGGCTGCCAGAAATACAGTCAGACGTGGCGAGTCGCTAGGGTCACCGATGCAGCATGTCAGCAGGCTATGGGGGAATTTTGCAACCAGGAACGGTGTTCCCGCCGCGCTCGTCACAAACTTGTGATATTCTGCATGTCGGATAATCCGTCCCCGGCAAATCTATGAGCCTTACTCGCAAAAAGTCGCTGAACGTGCTGCTCGACCAAGCCAACCACAGTGACCTCAAACGCACTCTTACAGCCAGGAGCCTCATCGCCCTGGGGATCGGCGCCATCATCGGAGCCGGTCTGTTCGTTCGCACGGCAGCCGCTTCGGGCGAAGCTGCTGGCCCGTCGGTCATTCTGTCGTTCGTGGTGGGCGCCATCGGGTGCTGCTTCGCCGGCCTGTGCTACGCCGAATTTGCCTCCATGATTCCGATCGCCGGGAGCGCTTACACCTATGCTTACGCGACCATGGGCGAGTTCGTAGCCTGGATCATCGGCTGGGCCCTGATTCTGGAGTACGCCATGGGCGCTGGAACGGTGGCGATCGCCTGGAGCGAGTATTTGAACCGGCTGGTGGGCGGGTCGATACCGTTCGAATGGTGTCACTCGCCGATGGAGGTTTCCCCCGCGGGGGTTCACGGCATCTTTAATATCCCGGCGCTGGTCATCGTCCTGGCCCTGACGGCACTGTTGATCAAAGGAATCCAGGAATCAGCCACGGTGAATGCCATCATTGTCGCGGTCAAGGTCACCATCGTTCTGATCTTTATCGCGGTGGGCTGGCGGTTCATCAATCCCGCCAATCATACGCCCTTCTTTATTCCTCCCGGCACACCAGGCCACGAAGGGACCATGCAGCATGGCATCGGTGGGATGCTGCGAGGAGCGGGGATCGTATTTTTCGCCTACATAGGGTTTGATGCGGTATCAACGGCGGCGCAGGAGACCAAGAATCCCGGCCGCGACATGCCTCGGGGTATTCTGGGTTCGCTCGCGATTTGCACGGTTCTCTACATCCTGTTCGGCTACGTTTTAACGGGCGTCGCCGACTGGCGCGAGTTTCTGACGGTGGGTAAAGAAGCTTCGGTCTCCTATGCGGTCGAACATCACATGCCGGGATTCGGCTGGCTGGCAACGGCGATTACGGTCGCGATCCTCTTCGGATTCTCGTCCGTGATTCTAGTCATGCTGCTCGGCCAGAGCCGCGTGTTTTATTCGATGGCGCACGATGGTCTGCTGCCGCAGCAGTTTTGCCAGGTGCACAAGAAGTTTCTCACTCCTTACAAATCCAATATCACGCTGTTTTTCTTTGTCGGCGCGTTAGCGGCCTTTTTGCCGGAGTCGCTGCTGGGCGATCTGACCTCGATCGGGACGCTGTTCGCATTTGCGCTGGTCTCGCTGGGCATCTGGATCATGCGGCGGGCAGAGCCGGACCGGCCGCGCCCATTCCGCACGCCGTTCGTTCCCGTGGTGCCGATCCTGGGAGCGATCGTTTGCTCGGTCATGATCGTTTCGCTCGACACCTACACGCAGTTGACTGCGCTGGGCTGGATGCTGATCGGGTTTGTAATGTATTTTCTCTACGGCCGGAGACACAGTAAGCTGAATGCGGGTCCGGAACCGGAATTGGCGACGGCGCGCCGTTAATTCCGCTATTCCAGCGAAACAGGCCGGTCGAAAACCACATCCAGCGTGGAGCCGCGGCGAAGTTCAACCTCTTTGCCGCGCGTCAAAAGCACGGTAGCGAGTCCGACGCCCGAGCCGATACCCGCGCCAATGCCTGCGCCCGTCCAAGCGCGATCAGTCAGCCCTCCCAGCGCCGCGCCGCTTCCAGCCATGATGGCGATGCGCTCGGCATCCTTGCCGGTACTCGGACCGGCTTCGACCGTGTTTTCCTTGCCAGTTATCTTCTGCCCGTTCTGTTCGTCCTCCACCGAACCGAGGTGTGGCGAAAACTTGAGCACCTTGCCGCTGGCGAGAGTCAGAGTCTCCAGCCGGATTCCCAATTGCGCCCGGCCTTTGACGCGTCCGCTGCGCTTGGATTGCGCCACTACGCCCTGCACGTAGCTTCCTTCGGGCACCGCGATCTGGCCGCCTACGCTAATCGGAGTCGCGGTACGCAGATAGACGTAGTCGCCTTCCTGCGCGGTCCGGGTGTTGATGGAGTTTTCCATCCGAAGCAGTACGTGAGTGCCTGGCGGGATCTCGGCGGCTGTCGCCGCGATGGATGCCAACGCGAAAGCGATTGCAGCGCGCATGGTGTGCTCCTTATTCGATGATAACGCCGCGCGAACACGCAGCGGCTCTCAGAGCCATTCTCGTACTGCGGCCCACACTTGATCTACATCAGTTTGCTCCAGTGCGCCGGCCACGATGCGCACGTGTTCGCCACGCGGCGCCCAAATGTCGGGGTCGGTCGGTCCGAAGATCGCGACGACCGGCGTTCCAACAGCCGCGGCCAGGTGCGTGATTCCGGAATCGTTGCCGATATAGACGCGCGCGCTGCGAAGCCAGCACGCCAGGTTCCACAAATTCTCCATTCGCACCGCGTTATCCAGCGCTTCTTCGGGTCCGGCGCACCATTGCACTTCCATGGGCAGGCGGCGCGCCAATTCGCGGTATCGATCCAGCGGCCAATTCTTGCCCGGGCTGCCGGAGAATGGATGCATCACGGCGAAATCGCGCCGCTCGGCGGATGGGCATTCAATGCGCGGTACAGCTAGTCCGGCGCCCCCGGCTTGTACCAGAAAAAAATCCGCGGCATGCATTCGTAAGCCGGCCGGCGGCAGAGCGCTGAGGAATCGGAACTCGAGCCCCAACGCTTCCACGTGCTCGCGGAATTCGGGACGATTGGCGCCGTACCAGGAAACAATCGAATCGAACGACCGCAGGCGCTCGATCAACGAATGCGGTGGGACAGTTCCCGGCAGGCCCAGCAGATCGAGCCCAGTGGATGCGATGGAACAGACGCGGTCCGCGAATCGAACCAACGGAGCAACGTCGCCACGCACCCAAACTTCGGTGGGTTCCGCTTTGAGATGCTCCAACGCGGGAAAAGACAGAATGCAATCGCCGATCCCGCCCGGACGAATCAACAACCTGCGCAAGCGGGTCTACTTGATGCTCCGGCTGGTTTCAAACAGCGGACCATCCATGTCCTGGATGCTGAGATGAATGGCCTTGGCCGACTCCAAGTCGCGATCATTCACATCGAAGCGCACCGCCAGCATGCGGTCCACCGTGCTGTGTGGTGGAACGGTGTCCTTGATGGCTAGGCCGTCGTTGTACCGCTCTCCCAGAAAGCGATTGTATTGGAACAACTGCTTCAGATCTTCCTTCACGACATTATTGCCTTCGATCATGTTGCCGTTCGGTTGCTCTAACGAAACTTCAACCTGCCGCACCACGAACGGAAGATCGGAAGGATTGGTAACGCGGAAATCGAGTACCGCCACGCTGTCGGCGTCGCTTAGGGCCCCGGTGCGAATCTTGAGGATTTGGCCTTGGAGCACCAGGTGCGAGCCCTTGGTATAGCTCAGGATTCCAACGACAGCTAGAACGACGGCCACTATTCCGACGCCGAAGAAAATCATGAATTGCTTGCTCATTCCAGCCGCTCAATCTCCCAGCAGCTTGCCGTATCCTTGCAAACTGCTGACATTATCGCAGACCGCTTTTACTGCGGCCGTGATGGGAATTGCGAGCACCAGGCCGATGGCACCCCACAGCGTGCCCCAGAACATCAGCGCCACCGTCACCACCAGGGGATTCAAGTGCACACGCGAGCCGACCACTTTGGGATATAGCAAGTTCAAGGCGATGAGATGCAGCACGGCAACGACGATAGCGATCATGACGTACACCGCCGGCTCGCTGTACTTGATCAATCCAGCCAGCAACGGCGGCAACGCAGCGAGTGGGAGTCCGACATACGGAACCAGGCTGAGGAACCCGCTCAGCGGTCCGATGACCGGCCAATACGGCAGGCGGATGGCGAAGAAAAATGCGGAGCTGAGGATCGCCAGGAAAAAGCCGAGGACAAAGTTGCCGATCACGTAAGCGCGCACCATTTCCGCCACGCCGCCCCAGCTTTTTCCGACCACGTGCCGCCCCGGGTCGCTGAACAAATAGAAAAAGCTGCGCCGCATATGATCGCGCCAGCTCAGCATGAAGTAAACCAGAAACGGCACGAAGCTGGCCATGAGCAGCACGTCATAGAACGAACGCACGTATCCATAGACGTAAGTCAGCAGAGGAGTGGGTTCGGTATGAATCCTCACCTCGGGGATCGTAGGCACGGGCTGGTCCGGAGGAGGAGCCGCAGCCTTGCCTGACCTCCGGCGGCCCTTGGTCTCAACCGGCGGCGCGGGCACGGCAGGTTGAGTTTCCTGGAAACGCTTCGGCACCAGAAACTGCATGGTTCGTTTCTCGACTTGATCCACGCGCGTGGCTACGTTGTCCACGATGTCGTTCATGCGTTGGCTGTACGCGGGCAGATCGCCCAGGAATGAGGAAACTTGCGTGTATACGCCGAGCCCCAATAGATACAGAACCAGCAGCGCGATGCTGCACACGATGAAGCTGGCCACCGCGCGAGGCAGGCGCATTCGGACAAAAATCGTGACCACCGGATCGAGTAGGAATGCAATGATTGCGGCGAAAACCACGGTAATCAAAAACACGCGGCCAAAGTAAAGCAGCGCGACGGCAGCGGCGGCAGCCAGTACCGCAACGCTGATCTGCCCTGCTTTCTGCGACGGCAATGGAGGGGCGGTGGTGGACATCCAGGCTTGAACTGCTGCTTCTATGATGAAATGAAACTGGAGCGTACGGCAAATTCGGGCAGTGGAGACATCTCAGACGGCTTTGGCGAATCCAGGCAGGGTGTTGGCTTTAGACCTTGGCAAGCGGCGCATCGGCTTGGCTTTGAGCGACGCGCTGGGCATTACCGCGCAAGGCCTGGAGACGCTGGAGCGCACCAACATCCGGGCAGATCTGGCGCGGCTCAAGCAAATTATCTCGGAGTACAACGTGTCGCGCATTTTAATCGGATACCCGCTGCACATGGGCGGCCAGGAGGGACGCCAGGCCGAGCACGCTCGCGAATTCGGCGCAAGACTTCAAACCGCCACCGGGCTGCCGGTAGAATTCTGGGACGAGCGCCTCACTACCGTGGAAGCGCAACGCGTGTTGCGCCAGAGCGGAATCAGCATCGAGAAGCGCGCCAAGGCAGTGGACCGGCTGGCGGCCGTCATTCTGCTCGAAAGCTACTTGGATTCACACCGGTTATGACTCATCGCCACGTTCGGAGTGGAGGCATCCTGCTCCGGTTCATTGTTTTTGTCGTGCTGATTGGCGCGGGTGTAGTTTTGCTGCTCGCCTCCACGCTGGCTATGGGCTATCAGGGTTTTGCGACGTCGGTGGTTCTCGATTTCCCGAAAGGGACCAGCGCGCAAGCCATGGCGCAGGAACTGGCGGACGCGGGGGTGGTGCGATATCCGTGGCAGTTCGTGCTGGCGCGCCTGCTGCATCCCACCGTTCGGCTGCAGGCTGGAGAATATCAATTCACCCATCCCGACACCACCTGGAACGTGTTCAACCGCATCGTGCGCGGCGACGTGTTTTTCTATGTCCTGACGGTTCCGGAAGGCAGCAATATGTTCGATATCGCGGGAAGCCTGAACCAGTTCGACTTTCTTCACGCGGCCGACTTCCTGAGCGCCGCGCGCGATGCTTCGATGATCAAAGACCTCGCTCCGAATGCTCCCACGCTCGAAGGCTATTTGTTCCCGTCCACCTACCGGCTCACTCGCCGGACCACCGCGCGCGATCTGTGCCAGATGATGACCGATCAGTTCCGGAAGCACTGGCAGCAAGTGCAAGACCCGAATCACCCGGCGCCTGTGAGCCAGACCGTGACGTTGGCCTCTCTGGTCGAGAAGGAAACGGCGATTCCGGCCGAACGGCCACTCATTGCATCGGTGTTCGAAAACCGGCTGCATTTGGGCATGCCGCTGGATTGCGACCCGACCACGATCTACGCCGCGCTGCTGGACGATCGCTATCACGGGGCCATTTACAAGTCGGATCTGGAAAGCGCCAACGCGTACAACACCTACCAGCACGCCGGCCTGCCTCCGGGACCGATTGCGAATCCGGGCGCAGCCTCGCTCAAAGCAGCCATCGCGCCGGCGGGCACTGATTTTCTTTATTTCGTCGCGAAAGCCGACGGGTCAGGCAGCCACCAGTTCTCTAAAACCATGGACGAACACAACCGCGCCGTGCAGAGCTACCGCCGAAACATCCGCAAGCCCGATCCGCCGCAACAGGTGCGCCGCGCTCACCGGGCCTAGCCGGTTATGATGAATCCTTGGCCGCACGCCCGGAATCTGCCACCGCGTTTATCGCCGCGCAAGCCGATCGTCTGCGCCGGCTGAAGCCCAAGCGCCGCATCGTTTTCCCGGAGGGCGACGAGCCGCGTGTCCAAGCCGCCGCCGGACGCCTGGAGCGCGAAGCGTTGCTCACCCCGGTTCTTTTAAAAACCGCTGAGACGGTGGCCGGGCCCGAAGCTCGCAGGTACGGGAAGCTGTATTTCGAGCGCCGGCGGGCCAAAGGCGTTACAGAAGTGGAAGCGGAAGAGATCGCCAGGCGCCCGCTTTACCGGGCGGCCCTCATGGTTGCGGCCGGCGATGCGCACGGCTTGGTCGGCGGCGCCGTGAATACCACCGCCGAAACCGTGCGCGCGGCCTTGCAGTGCATCGGGCTGGCGCCTTCGTCCAGTATTGTTTCGAGCGCGTTTCTGATGGCCGTTCCAGATCGCAGCTTCGGGCACGACGGTCTGCTGGCGTTCGCCGATTGCGGCGTCGTCGTGGATCCTTCCGCCGTCGAGCTAGCCGAGATCGCCATTGCAACCGCAGCCACAACGCGGAATGTCATTGGAGCTGAGCCGCGCGTGGCGCTGCTGTCGTTCTCGACTAAGGGCAGCGCGAAGCATAAATGGGTGGACAAAGTGGTGCAGGCTTTGCGCATCGTTCGCGAGCGCGCGCCGGATCTCGCGATCGACGGCGAGTTGCAAGGCGATGCTGCGCTGGTGGAAGCTGTGGCGCGAGTGAAGGCGCCCGGGTCCAGCGTGGCGGGCCGCGCCAACACGCTCATCTTTCCCGACCTCACGTCTGGCAACATCTGCTACAAGCTGGTGGAGCGGTTGGCCGGCGCTGCTTCGTTCGGTCCGTTACTGCAGGGCCTCGCGAAACCGGCCAACGATCTTTCTCGCGGCTGTTCGGCCGACGATATTTACGGCGTCGCCATTCTCACCGCGCTCGAATCCGCGCATGCTTCCGTTTAAGCTCATCTATCATCCCGGTTATGACTTGAACCTGGGCGCGCATGTCTTTCCTTCGCGCAAGTACCGGCTCATCCACGATCAATTGCTGGACGAAGGCACGGCCGAGCCGTGGGATTTCG
>Ga0187784_10001798_pt1 | contig 17138 bp, 16 predicted proteins | sample 1015_SJ02_MP15_2_FD_132964 | JGI IMG/M metagenome (GOLD analysis project Ga0187784, IMG submission 132964) | Tropical peat soil microbial communities from peatlands in Department of Meta, Colombia - 1015_SJ02_MP15_20_MG | ecosystem: Environmental > Terrestrial > Soil > Wetlands > Peat | place...
CCGTGATGTTGGAGAAACATTTCGATGGCCCATTCTGCGTCTTGAGGGACCCCGAAATGTTTCTCCAACATCACGGCCAATCTTCCTATTTCGGCCACCTCGTCATCTTGTAGACAGAAAGCAGATCTCTTATGCAGGGGGGTTTCCTCTTCAACGACTCCCACCTTCTTAAAGATAACATATTTCTGTTTTGTCCCAAGCTTTCTTTCATGAACCTGCAAACTCTCCTTATCAACGATGTAGGTATCCGGCACGAGCTCACCACTGACCACGCTCTCCCCGAGTCCCCAGTTTGCCTCCAAGATCATTCTCGACAGGTCGCCTGTGTTCGGATCGGCTGTAAAGACGACGCCAGCGGCTCGGGCATTCACCATCTTGAGAACGGCAACGCCGATCGGGTCGCTTTCCAAAGGCATGCCCTTCCGACTTCGAAAGGCTAACGAACGAGGGTTAAAGGAACTTGCCCAGACCTTAATGATGTTTCTTAATAGGTCCTCTTTTCCTTTCACATTGAGATAAGTTTCGTACTGACCGGGGTGGCTGACAGGGCCAGCGGATCTTGTGGCTACTGCCGCGTCCGTTGCATTACATTTTTGGCAAAGCTCGTCATAAAAAGAGAGAATGATCTTTTCCATCTCCTTCGGCATTTCTTTTGATTCAACGATCTGACGTATCCCCTTACTCGCCTCATTGAATTGGTCGATGCCGCCTATCCCGCCGCTCATTGTCCGTAAATAGTTCCTGATTTCCCGCAGGGCACTCGTTTTCTCAAAAAAATCTTCATAGGCTTTTACAGAGAGGGCAAACCCGGGGGGGACTGGCAAACCTATTTTAGCCATCTCCCCTAAGTTAGCACACTTCCTTCCCACGAGGGCATTTTGATCTTGTCCCAACTCCTCAAACCAATAAATCCATCGTTCCACCACTCATCCCTCCCTTCACTAAAATGTGGTATGGTATCATCCCGGTCGAATTTTTTACGGTAATCTTTTGCCGAAATCTAATGGCAGGAGACTTTATCACCATTCTCCCCTCCTTATAACCTCTATTCAATGAGGTCCGATGGACCAACCATTTGATCAAACAACCTCATGACCTCATCACTGAACGCATTGTCATTGATATGGGCATCCAATTCTACCACATTAAAAATCAATCAATGAAAACAATTCCCACTGTCAATGCACGAGGCACTTCCTTAGGATCTACACTTCTGTAGATAGGATAAATATCCCATCCTACCTGGGTCACCAAGCGGTAGACATTAATCCCTAAGCTCTCCATGGAAGGGCGTGACTTAAGCGGATAAGGGCATTTTCCACCGCCCAGCACCAAGCATCGGTCCTGTCTACACAATACTTTTAAACAACAAGACTGGGCAAGACCCAGGGCGAAGTAGTAACCATGACCGAAAGCTAAGGTTTCAACCTTGGCCGCTATTTCCATACATTTCTTTGACCATTGAACGCCGGCCTCGCGTTCTGTGGAATCTCCTGCAAAATGCTCGATGGGAGTGACATCGATTGTAAACAGAACGGCCCAACTGTATCGTCTCAATGCCCCCCGAACGAATTCCGGCTCAAATCCGTTTGGTGGACAGTGAAGACATGCACCGTAATACGGACAGAGGGGTATCGCACACTTGAGTCTGACTCTTTCATCGATCTCGGCCCATTGGGCCGGTATGGTTTCCGCCATGGAAGCACCTAAACTCAATGCCTCCAGCCTAAGATTCTCCAGGTCATGTTTCAAGATTTCATGAGGCACCTGTAATGAAATCCGTCTGGAAGTTCCTTTTTTTTCTTCAGACATCCGATACACTCCTCCCTGCTATATCCCTCATCCATCTGAACGATGTTCTGGGCTATTTGCCTAAAATATAGACAGCTGCCCGGTCGCCATCAATTTTCACCCGTTGTCCGGTCTTGATTTTCGAGGTTGCTTTAATGGTGCCGACGACACAGGGAAGCCCATATTCCCGGGCCACAATGACCGGGTGTGAGAGCGCACCACCCCCGTCGCAGATCAGGCCCTTGATAATATTGAAAGCAGGTGTCCAGGAAGCTGTTGTCCCCGGTGCTACCAGAATCTCATCTGGTTTTAGATCAGCCAAGTGGTCGATGCTCATGATCACGCGGGCTATCCCCTCCGTGACCCCGGGAGTGGACGCTGACCCGTAGAGGTCAGCTTTCAACTCTTCTCTCACGATGGGATGCTGGGTGGCGGAGACTGCAAGTGTCGGATCGCTGCTGATCACTTCTTGGACCTTGTCAGGATTTCCCAAGAAAATGGGAGGTTCTGTCTTGTGGTTTTCCTCCCAGGCTTTCTTTCGTGATGCCACATGGGGCCGTAAGTTAACCATTCCCATCGGAATAGCCGCCTTTCTGATGTCATCGGGCAGGAGGAAGAAGATGTCCTCCGGGTCGTCAATGCATCCAGCTTCGGCGAAGCGTCTGCCATACTCTGTAAAAATCCATCTTCCGATCGCCGCTGAGTAGAAATCGGAATAGAACGTATGATCCTCACTCCAGTATCCGGCCATTTGCCCAGCCTTCAGCAAAGCCAGGAACCAATCCCTCTGATCCGCAGGAACCTTGGTGATGACTCTTTTCTCCGCTTCCTCCCTTTTCTTAATCAGTCGCCCTCGTTCTTCATCTGGACTATAATTCCTTCTTCCCATGGTCAATCGGATGGAGTCTATTCCGATGCTTGGCTTCTCAACCCAGGTCGGCGTATTATATTCCTGCATCCGCAAGCATCGCCAGCCGTTCTCTTCCAGGAACATTTCGTATTCTTTGAGCCACTGTCTCCCCGCTTCACTCATGTCTAATTTGGCAAGCACCTTTTCATTATCTTTAAGAGAATTGAAAATTTCCTCCAATCCTAATTCTCTAACTCGTTTGCCCAAGCGCCAGATGAGCTTATCAACCTTGAAAAGTTGGCTATCGAAACCAGACATCAAGGCCTGGTATTCAGGATCAACCGCGGCTTCCACCCCAAAGAGTTCTTTCCACATCTTTTGAAGTAATCCGAAGACATAAAAAGTGGAAACCATCAGAAGCATGTGGATTTCCGCTTCTCTTCGGCAGACGTTGAAAACGAATTCGTTCATGAGCGTCAGAAGATCAAGGTTACCGATCTTTCGGATATCTTTCCATTGAGTCATTCCTTTTGATTTTTTTAGATTTGCATACGCGTCGATCAGCTCTTTTTTGAAGGGCTCCCAGATTCCATTGGAGTCTTCAACAAACGGCGTAATCTTCTCCCTGAATACAGGTTCCCTCTGCCTTTGCTCTTCGGGTGTCGTTTTAATTGCCGTGATATAATGGTGTCCATTCACGACCCTGGTATCCCAGCCTTTGCTCGTGGGGAGACACAATGTCTCTGCAGCATATCTTACCGCATAATTGTACCAGTACCAGCCCACGTAAAAGTACAAGGGCGTCATGGGTGGCACGCAATGAACCATATCACACATCAGGACCCTATAACTCTCGACATCCTTCTGGTCATCGAACTCATAGGAGCTCATACCATAAGCAGGCGATAACATATTGCGCTCCTTTCTCATCTTAGTTGGAGAATAAAGTTCAATGTCATCTGTCTTTCTTTTGCCGCCTCATTGTGCCGAGGTCCGCATCCCTTTTTTCTGCCAGTCTAAGGCTGCCTCCGTAATTGTCTCTGAGAGGGTCGGATGACCTTTCACCACTTCACCTAAATCCTCTATCGAAGCCTCCAGGTTCATCGCCAGAAGACATTCACCGATGACCTCGGTGGCCTGTTCACCCAAGATGTGAACCCCCAAAATCTGGCCCAATTCTTTTTCTGCTACGATCTTTACAAATCCTTCGGGTTCTCCCATCGCCCATGCCTTCCCGCTGTTGCTGTAAAGAAACCTACCCACCCGGATGTGATATCCCTTTTGCTTCGCCTCAGATTCATTCAACCCAACAGAAGCTGCCTCCGGAAAGGTGTAGAGACATCTCGGGATCTTTTGATAGTCCATCTCACGCACTTTCCCCATGATATTCTCTACCGCTGTGATCCCTTCTGCTGAGGCTGCGTGAGCAAGCATCATCTTTCCGATCACATCTCCGATGGCATAGACGCCTTCCACATTCGTCTCCATCTTGGAATTGACCTTGATAAACCCTTCTTCCATCTCGACTCCAATTCTATCAAGCTGGAGGCCGTCTATGTTGGGAGCCCTCCCAACAGCCATGAGGACCTTCTCCCCAGAAAATTTCTCTTTCTTCCCTCCTCGATCAACCGTTACTTCCACGCTGTTTTTCTTGACGGAGGCACGGAGGACTCTTGCTCCAGTGAGAATCTCAATCCCTTGCTTTTCCAATAGCAATCCTAACCCCTTGACCACCTCTTCATCCTCATTCGAGATAATTTGAGGAAGCATCTCAAGGATGGTCACCTTTGCGCCCAAACCACGAAAGATGGTTGCGAATTCAACCCCGATCATTCCCCCTCCGATAATCAGTAGATTCTTGGGAATCCGTTGCTTCAAATCCAATGCTTCATCGCTTGAAAGGACCATTTTCCCATCGATCGCAATGCCTGAAATCGAAGCAGGTCGTGAACCGGTTGCAAGAATCAGATTCTTGGCCTGAAAAACCTTCGTTCTTCCATTTGAAGACACTTCCAATCTTTTCCCGCCCAGTAGCCTTCCAAAACCCTTGACGGGATCAACCCCTTGGTTCCGGAGAAGCGACGAGGTGCCTCTCCTCATTGCTTCAACCACTCGGTTTTTTCGAGAGGCCATCTTGATGAGATCAATCGATACCTTCCTCCCGCCAGTAAAAAGATCCGAATCCCGAACCTTCCGGAGGCTTTTAATATCGGAAAGAAATGACTTGGTTGGGATACAGCCCCGATTCAGACAGGTTCCTCCCAAATTACCTTTTTCAATCAGGAGCACTCGAGCGCCCATTTGGGCAGCCCTCATGGCAGCGGTACAGCCCCCTGGCCCTGCGCCAAGAATTGCAAGATCATAACTTTCTCTCGATGACCTTGGAGAAGTCGGTGGCAGAGTTCTTGGCACGGGTTTTTCACCCTCCGGCCTGCCCGTGCGATATTTTTCAGGCAGTTCTTCTCCTTTCTCTGTAATGATGGCAACCACCGTCAGAACAGGGACTTCAGTTCCTTCCGGGATAAGAATCTTTTTGAGTAGTCCAGTAGCCGGTGACTCGACCTCCGTCACGACCTTGTCTGTCTCCAATTCAAAAATCGGCTCCCCTTTTTTAACAAACGCTCCCTCGGATTTAAGCCATTTGACAATCTTTCCCTTTTCGTTGCTGAACCCTAACACGGGAACAACCACTTCTGATGCCATGAAATCTCCTAAAGGGATCCGAGACTCGGGTTTTCCAATCTATGCTTCAACGACTCCAAAAATTTCGCTGCCAATACTCCGTCGATGACCCGATGGTCTACTGAGAGACCGAAGCGCGCTATTTTCTTCGTGACAACCTTTCCCTCTCTTAAGGCAAGATGGTCGGTTTCCTTCCCGATGCTGAGGATGCCGCTCTGAGGAGGGTTTAGGATGGCCGTAAAGAAAGTGATATCGAATTGGGCCAGGCTCGAAATGGTGAAGGTTCCCCGTTCGATCTCTTCCCACTTCAATTTTCGTGTCCTGGCGCGGTCTACCAGGTCTGTTCGAATCTGTGAAATCTCGGCAAGACTCAATCGGTCAGCTCGGAGAATGGCTGGGACGATCAGGCCTTCTTCCAAAGCCACAGCCAGTCCCACATTGATTTCCGGCATGATATATATTTCTTCACCCTGAAGCCTGGAATTTAGAATTGGAAACTCGCCAAGAGTTAGGGCCACTGCTTTAACGAAGAAGTCATTGATGGAGATTCGAATCCTAAATTTTCTTTCGAAATCCGGCAGAATTTCCTCACGTCGTCGGTTCAGTGCATCCATCTCCACATCGGTAAAAAAGTAGATATGGGGAGCCGTGAAGACACTCAGGGACATCCGCTTGGCAATCGCTTTTCTCATCTGCGTCATGGGCAGAGTTTGGCCAAACATCCCTTGTCCATCCAGAAAAATCGCTCCTTTCTCGACGGCTCTTGCGACATCGGCCATCATGATCCTCCCTCGATTTCCTGTTCCACTCATTTTCTCAAGAGAGATTCCTTTCTTCGTAGCCAACTTTCTTGCCAGAGAAGAAGCCGATCTTTTTTCCGTTGGTACAACCGTTCCCATCGCGCTTTGCGTCGTCCTGAACCTTTCGAGATCTTTCGGCAGGATCACACCCTCCGGCCCTGTTCCTTTTACCAGGGAAAGATCGATCCTCTCCTTTTTCGCCACCCATCGAACCAAAGGAACTGCCCGAAGAACCTCCGACCCATCAGGAACATTCGATTTCGACATCGCCCTATCTTTTGTCAAGTGCATGCCTCATCTCATAAGAACGCTTTCATCTTATTGACGGCTTGGATCAGATCGTCTTCATCGGGAATATAGGCCTTTTCTAAGAGAGGACTCGTTGGCACGGGAGCATCCGGTGACCCAACACGTAAAATCGGTGCCCGAAGGTATTCAATGGCTTCTTCTGCAATCATGGCAGAAATTTCACTCGCCACTCCGCAGGTGACCGGCCCCTCATCTGCCACAATGAGTCTTCCCGTCTTTTTTACCGATTCAATAATGGATTCCTTATCCAAAGGTTTAAGGGTCCTTGGGTCTAAAATCTCGATCTCAATTCCCTCCTTGGCAAACATTTCAGCGACATTGAGCGAGCGATGGACCATGGCATGCGTTGCCACAATGGTCATATCTCCGCCCATTCTTTTGAAATCCGCCTTGCCAAATGGGATCGTATAATACTCCTCTGGAACATTCCCAGTTAGGGGAAGTAGTTTCTTATGCTCCAAAAATAAAACAGGATTTTCATTAAGGATCGCCGTATTCAAAAGACCCTTTGCTTCATGGGGGGTTGAGGGGACCACAACAAACAATCCAGGAATATGGAGGAAAAAAGCATGAAAGCTCTGAGAATGCTGGGCTCCGGTCCCTCTACCGGCCCCTAAATTCGCCCGTAATACTAATGGGACTTTTCCCTTGCCTCCGAACATGTAGTGAATCTTAGCCATCTGGTTGACGATCATGTCCATGGCACAAGTCGTAAAATCAATGAACATCACTTCCACAACTGGCCTCATGCCGGTCATGGCAGCGCCAATAGCAGCCCCGACAAAACCCGACTCAGAAATAGGGGTATCGATCACTCTTTGGGGGCCAAATTTGTCGAGTAATCCCGCGGTAACCTGGTAAATCCCTCCGTATTTCCCAATATCCTCTCCCATGAGGAAGACCCGCTCGTCTCTTTCGAGATTTTGCTTTAGGGCTTCGTTGATCGCCTGGACGTAAGTGAGCTCGCGCATAAAAATCCTAAGAACTAAGAAACATAAACGTCTTCGAAAATATCCCCGGGATCAGGAAATGGGCTCTGATTCGCAAATGCCACGGCCTCTTCAATCTTCTTTTCAACCTCTTTCCAAATATCCATCACTTTTTTCTTGTTCAAAACTTTTTCCTTAGCCAACTTTGCTTCAAAACGTTTAATCGGACACTTTTTCATCCACATTTGAATCTCTTCGAGCGTTCGATAACGTCTTCCTTGATTCGGATCTCCTTCATAATGCCCGCGCCAGCGATAGGTTTTATACTCCACAAGCGTTGGACCCTCTCCTGCCCTTGCTCGCTGGATCGCCTCTCCAGAGGTTTGGTAGACAGCTAAAACGTCATTTCCGTCAATCGTGATCCCCGGCATGTTGTAGGCCACGGATCGGATAGAAATATCTTTGATGGCCTGGTGCTGTTTTTGCGAGACGGAGATTCCATAAAGATTGTTCTCACAGATAAAGACAACGGGGAGGCGATGAACAGAAGCGAAATTTAGGCCTTCATGGAAGGTCCCGTTATTGCTCGCACCATCTCCAAAAAAGCAGATCGTGACCTGATCGGTTCCTCTCATCTTGCTTGAGAGACCTGCTCCCACTGCAATAGGAATTCCGCCTCCTGCGATCCCATTTGAACCAAGAATTCCTAAATCAAAATCGGCGATATGCATCGATCCGCCTTTCCCCTTGCAATAGCCGGTCTTTCGTCCGAACAGCTCAGCCATCATGTATTTTAGATCCGCACCTTTTGCGATGAGATGCCCGTGGCCCCGGTGGGTGCTTGTGATGTAATCCTCTTTTCTTAAATGGGCGCAAACCCCTGCTGCGATGGCCTCTTGTCCAATATAGAGGTGAACGGAACCCGGGATGGAGCCCCTGGCGTACAGATCCTGTATCTTCTCTTCAAATAATCGAATCTCTATCATCTTCTTGTAGAGACCCAACTTCTGATCACGGGAAAGATCCATCATGCCTCGCAGTTTCCATAATAATCGTATTGCGTTTCCGTGGTGTCATTGCGAACGAAGCCCTACACCGCATGGTGTACAGGGCGAAGTGAAGCAATCTCATAGGATTGCCGCATCGCTTGGCTCCTCGCAATGACAACTTTGTCAACGCATTCATAAGCCCTTATTTGCTTTCATTCTCAGGCCAGACCCGTATTGGAACATTGGGTGGCTTCGATCTCTCGATCAATTCGAGAATCGTTCCGAACTTTTCTTGCGTATCAAAATACGCAAACCCTCCCCCTTGAAATCTTCCGGTTTGGACTGTTCTTAACCCGTTCGATTCGAATCTTTTTATTTCTGAATCCAAATCATCAACGATAAAGCCCAGGTGATGCAGGCCCTCCCCTCTCTGTTCCAAAAACTCCTGGTATGTGGTATCCCCGGCAAGGGGTTGAATGATCTCAAAATAGATATTTTCCATTTGGCACATTCCTATGAGGATCCTATATTTTGCCGGTTTTCCTTTTACGGTCATTTCCCGCAGAAGAGGCTCTTCGAAGAGAAAGATCTTCCAGGGACCGATACCAAAGTCGGTCCAGTAATGCTCTATCGTTTTTTGAAGATCTCTCACCACGAGGCAAATTTGGTCCAGTTTCTTGATGTGTTTCACCATTCTTGCGACGCCTCCTTTTCCCTCTCCTTGTTTACCCGCGTCACCGGCCTGAGGATCGTCGAGGTTCCTTTCTCCAATTCCCCTACAGTCCCAAGTAGGATTGTCTGACATAACCATTCTGAAGAAACCTTTCACAGGTCCCTTCCAAAACAACCCTTCCGCTCTCCAGTAAGTATGCCCGGTGCGCAATTTCCAGTGTATGTTTCACATTTTGCTCAACCAATAAGAGAGTGGTTCCTTGCTGATTCAATATTCCAATGATGCGGAAGATCTCTCCCACTAATAAAGGGGCTAGCCCATAGGATGGTTCATCCAACATGCATAGCCTTGGTTTTGACATTAAGCCCCGGCCGATTGCTAACCCAAAACCGTCATGGGATTTACTGCCGCGACAAACGGATCGTGAAGGCCCCTTCAAATTTTAAGAAGCAAAATGTCCTGCGAGTGCACCCTCTCTATCAATCTAAACTCCCCCGGGATTTGCCGCTAAATGGCTTCATTCCGGTTGCCTCGCGGTATTCGGGTCCGGTCATCGGTTCCCTACCCAGCATCCGTGCTATCGTAACGGTTTGCTCCACAATCTCCTTATTGGAGACAACCACCTTATCGCTGTGGGGTAACCTGTAAATCGTATCCTCTTTGCCCACGCGGACATTACAGCCTAACAGGATCGCCAGGGTTGTCAGGTAAGAAGATCCTCTCCCACAAGCGGCAACGGTCATGGATGGATGTTCTGTCTTATCAACGTCTTTAATGCGTCTGATCATGTGGAGGAGCGTTTCAGCCATGCCCACGGGATCGTACATCGGAGAACCTCCTGGCATCCCGGGTAAAACAATCCATGACAGAGGAGGTTTCACGATCCCGGGCTGAATCAACCACCTGTAAGTGTTGTCGATATCCCCTGGATTATAAACTGCGAGCAAAGGTTTCTTACCGTATGCTTGAAGTACCTCGGCAGTGGCCTTGCACGATTGAGGGGAGAGGTAGGAAAGTGTGTCGCCCATAAAATCTGCGTGACAGTTTACCGCGGCTGATTCATAGAGGTCTTCAACAATGGGTTCCATCATTTCCATGAAATTGTTTCCGAAAAGAGCCTCTCCATCAATATGAATTTTTCCACCGAATCTGCTGCGAAGGGCCTTTACCACCTTCTCGGTCATCATTCGATCTCCAGAGGGAAACCCTTTCTCGTCACGGACATGAACGTGCACCGAGCATGCTCCAGCCTCAACGCCTTCGATAGATTCCTTGATAATCTCATCAACTGTGTAAGGTTGGTGAGGATTTTGAGCATGCGTCACAAAGGCTCCGGTGGGCGCAAGGATGATGGCGACCTTAGAGGGGATATCCCATTTTGCATGCTGGGTGAAGTCTATGACAACTTCACCAAAAGGCTGAAAGCCGATGATCGGAAGATCTTTGTACTTTGAAATATCAATCTTTACCATGACCACTACCTCCTTTTCCCCAGCTTTTTTGAACGAATCCGCACTACAGCTACTGAGTTTCCCATAGCTTTTTAATCAACTGGGCCTTCATCTCAAACCGTGGTAAAGACCCTTCAGGGACGAGATTCACGGCAGCCTTGAAATTAAGTCTTGAATTCAGTTGAGCCTCGATCTCCTTTTTCAACTTTTCAAGATTCGACGCTCCTCTGCTGACCTCCGCTTCGATATGAACAGGCGGAGTGACTGCTGGACCCGGTTTATCCAAAACCACTTGAATTTCCCCAGTCGTCTTAGGTCTTAATGAACCTACAACGTCCCGAATGGCAGAAGGGAAAACGTTGACTCCTAATACCGTCAACATGTCGTCGGTCCGGCCAAAGCAGCGCACCCTGAAACTGGTTCGGCCACAGGCACACCGCTCCGTCCAGACCTCAATGTAATCTCTCGAGCGAAACCGTATCAGTGGACAACACTCTCGATCGAGGTGGGTATAAACCAGCTCCCCTTTGGCGCCTTCTTTCATCTCCAGGACACTTCCCGTATCCGGATCGATCAATCCGCACAAAATATGTTCTTGACCGCAAAAGTGCATGCCCGCTTGCTCTAAACACTCTCCGAAAATAATCGGAGCCGCATCCGAATTTCCCATCCCTTCTGTGACAATACAGTCGTAGTCCTCTTGAATTCTCTTCCTGATGGAAGGGACTCCTCCTCCCATCTCCGCCCCGCAAATAATCTTCCGAATACCCAGTTCTTTCGGGTCCATATTCTTTTCTCTCAAATAATCTGAAAAGTAGATTGCATAAGAAGGCGTACAGTGAAGCACATTTGCTCGGAGGAGTTGGGTCGTGAAGATCACCCGTTCTGAGGCTCCTGTCCCAATGGGAACGAACGTAGCCCCAAGATGCTCGATGGCATCTTTTACTGGGAGCCCTCCAACGAAAAGGGTGAGACCGATGGCATGGATGATCACGTCCTTGGGACGAATTCCCCAGGTGTAAATCGAGCGCTCTGTGATTTCAGTCCATACCTTCTGATCATGGTGAGTAATCCCGATGAAACTCGGATTGCCTGTGGTGCCTGAGGAGGAGTGGATCCGAATAATCTTCTTCATATTCGCTGCCGCATGCGAGCCCAGTGGAGGATCTTTCTCCTGGCTCTCCCTTAATTCATCTTTTGTGGTAAAAGGGACTTTTTTCAGGTCTTCGATGGATCGGATATCCTCTGGAACCAGCCCTACCTCTTTAAACTTCCGTTGATAGAATTTCGATTTCTTGTAGACGTATTGTATTTGCTTTCTCAATTTCTCCTCTTGCAAGATCCGCAACGCTTCGGGATCCATGGTCTCAACGGTTTCATTTTGAAATCGATCGTTCTTCATCAGAGTTCCTATCCCCTTCGTGAAACCCTGTTTATAGTTCAATCGGCCATCGAATGACCCACGTTTCCGTTTCCAGATTGGAAACGATTATCAAAAAAATATTACCGCTTATAGGAATACATGACAGCCAGGATCTTTGCCTTTTTGTTTCCGAGACTTCGACCGCTATGGGGGATGATCGAATCAAAATAGATACTGTCTCCCTCCCTTAGCAAGTATTTCTTGCCGTCATAAATAAACTCATGTGTCCCCTCGAGAACGTACATGAATTCTTCCCCCTCGTGGGAGAAGATACCTTTTTCATCAAAAGCGGGTAATATGATATACGGGTCCATGTTTTTCCCGATCTTTTTGTGAGCCAGAGCTTCATAATGATATCCGTAGAGCGTTCCCCTTGACACAATTTCTTTTCTCTCGTTCTTCTTTACGATGCATAGATTGATGTTTTCTGGAACTTCAGAATCTTCGGCCATCAAAAGGCTGATATCGGTGTTGAGAGCGTCCGCAATTTTAATGAGGGTCGAAAAAGGAGGGGATTTATCTGAATTCTCAATTTTAGAAACATATCCTTTCGTCAAGCCGGTCAGTTTGGCCAATCGTTCAAGAGACATCTTTTTGCCGGTGCGAAATTTCTTGATGTTCTTGACGATCTGTCTCTCATCCATTATTCGTTTTTTGTTCTTGTGTCCGAATGATAGAACAAGAAGGGGCTTTTATAAGGTATCCTAGAAGGAAACGGGAGTCAAGAAGAAAATTGCCTTGTCCATTTTTTCACAGCAAGGCTTTTTTCTTATGCTGATACAGAAAAAGAACGGTAGCGCAGATCCTTTTGTCAGTTAACTCTTGTTTTTCGCTACTTGCCCTCTTGCCTGTTCGCATGCTGCGATTCTTCTTCGGGCAAAATGCCGTGGACTCGAATCATTTCATGTTTTTTGCGATTCACCGTCAGCTCGAAAATGTCTGGCCTTCCGTAATGTCCGGCCACATCAAACTGATAGCGCTGTCCTTTCATTTTTCGGGTATCGACTTCAGCATAGAGGATCTCCTCCCGATGACTAACTGGCTCTACGAGAAAATTGCCGTCTGGATCGACAATTGCACTCTCTCCGGGATTAAGCCACTCTGTCTCCGGCAGAAATTCCTTTTTGAAGGCATAACGGTCGGGAATGTCACTGTGCTTCATCGGCGTGCAACAACTAATAACGTACACACGGCCTTCCTTAGCAATATGCCGAAGCGTGGAGGCCCATACCTCTCCTCGATCCCAGGTAGGTGCTGCATAAAGTTGTGCCCCCCAAGCGTACATCGCATACCGGGCAAGGGGCATGTAATTCTCCCAGCAGATCAGGCCGGAAAGTCGTCCAACGGGGAGATCATAGACCTTGAGTGCACTGCCATCACCCCATGCATGTACGAGGCGCTCTGCTGCCGTTGGAACCATCTTCCGATGTTTACCCAGAAGATTCCCATCGGAACCGATGAAGAGTAATGTGTTGTAAAGAGTTGTTCCACTTGCTTCGGAGTTTCGTTCATTGACACCGATCACGACGTTCACCCCCGCTTTCGTTGCTGCATCACACAAACTGTCGGTTTCTTGACTGGGGACGGTAACAGAATTATCCACCAGCTCCACATAAAGCTCGCGGAGCACTTGACTCTTAAAAGGGGGTACGTACCAGGTCCAGACCGGATAGGTCGGAATGAATCCTTCAGGGAAAATGGTCAGTTTCGCCCCCGCATTCCCAGCCTCGGTTATTAGAGAACAGGCTTTCTCAATGCAGGCTGCGCGGTTAAGAAAGACTGGAGTGGCTTGTACAGAAGCCACAAGAAAAGATGTAGTTCCAAATTCAGCCATTTTTCGGGCTCCTACAGCCCGCCCGCAGGAAATGGGAAAACATACCTTCCAAAGAGTCTCGATACGTACAGGAGCCCGGAACAGTATGAAAAGCTCCTTCATGAAACTTAATCATGTGTCCACTTTTTCGGGGAAAGGTCAATCGCAAATCTTCAGATCCCGGAGAAAGCCCAATTTCACTCTTTGTTATCCACAGCCCCATTTCTTGAAAACTCCTCCCCCAAAGTCTTCCTTCCCAAAAATTAGGATGTGGTGTATATTACAGGCCATAAGCGATGGTGGGAAATCTACACATGATGGTCGAATGCTACGGCGCCCCCCGCCCTCAGACCGGTCGAAGCGCAAATGAGGACGCATTCGTCATTGAGCGCAATCCATTACCGTATGCCGCAGTTTTCGATGGAGCCGGAAATGCCGAGCAAGCCGCGCGTCGTGCCTTGCGGTTCTTCAAATTGCTAATCAAGGATCAGTGTGCAAAGGTGGCCGACCTGGTGGCGTGGCCAAGCTAGGTCAGGCTTATGGATTCGCATTTGATGGGTGGCGGACAGAGCACGTTCGTCGGCGTTGCTGTAGTGGACGAGGGAAAGGGTTCAGTCGTGGGTGGCTATGCAGGGGATTCTCGTGCCTACTTCATCGGTGAGGAAGGTGCAAGGTTGGTAACCACGGAGAGTTCACCTGCCCGGCTCGGGAGTGGGAAGGCCCGGGCATCCACGATCACCCTTACACTCCAACCCCGTGATGTCTTACTCCTTATGAGGGATGGTGCATGGACCCCTCTCGGCGGGACCTACCTACTGAAGAAGGCGGTGATGAAGGCAGCCGTGGAGCACTTTTCTGCTGTTCCGCAGGCGGTGCCCGATTTTTCCGCGTGCACCGGGGTGGATGACGATATGACAGTGGTGGCGCTCCGGCTTCGCTAATGCCTATTCTTAGTTGAAGCTGAAAGAGAAGATTCTGCCGAATTTGAGGCCGACAACGGACAAGGCTGCGGCCCGTAGAACCGGGGTGGGAAGCGCGTGGTTGACCACGGCCTCAAACCATCTTTCTATGGTTGCTGACAAAAAAAAGAATGGTGACAGTTGTTCCGTTCGACAAAGGCAAGAGGTGATTTATTCTGACAGAGGGCTACAATCTATTACTTCCTTTAATTCTTCTCATGATAAGTTTGGGTGTGATTTTTTCCGTTTACGCTTTTCGTGGGCGGAGAGCTACTTTTAAAGTTATAGAGATTTTTCGACAACACAATGCTTTGGGGATTAACAATGCTAAGGCTGCTGAGGAGCTTGGACTTGAGAAGCCAGATTTTGTGCAGAGGGTTACGAGAGGGCGTGATTTTAGGCAATATGCTCTACAGGTTCTTATAAAAAGAGGCGTTATCTATGAAACTGAAGACGGAAGGTTATATATGCTTGAACACAAACTTGACCACGAACTGAGGGGATGACGCGCCCGAGGAATTTACCGATGATACTTTTGGGTTTGTGCTCCGTTTCCATCCGAGCTGAAGGAGGTAACGTAAATGGCAATCCCACTCCACTTTAAACAAATCATATCGAACTATTGATCAAGAATTCAGAATCAGGGAGTCTAATTTAGTTGGAGTGTTTTATGAGGGACTATCCATGGTTTAAGCACTATGGGGCCGGCGTGTCACATTCGTTGCAGCCTTACCCTGATATCACAGTGCTCGATGTGCTTGCAGATAGCCTGAGGCAGCGGTCGGAGCATCCCCTGGCCATCTTTCAAGGTAGGGAGGTATCGCATCGGGAGGTCGAAGAGCACAGCAATGCCCTGGCTGCCGGGCTCATGGCCAACGGCGTAAAGAAGGGGGACAGGGTCATATGCCTTTTCCTCAACTGCCCGCAGAGCTTTATCGCTTTCTTTGCCATTTGGAAAACAGGGGCCATCGTGGTGCCGCTCAATCCCCTGTATACACCGTTTGAATTAGAGCGCTCGATCAACGATGTGGAAGCGGAGGTAGCAATCATCGGCTCGACCTACTATCAGGCGGTCAAGTCCTTCCAGCTGCGAACCAAGCTTCGCTTCGTGATCGCCTCGGACCTGGAGACCTACGCCAGGTTGCCGATGAAGAGAGAAGGTGATTGGATCAAGCTCGAAAGAGGAGATGTTTGGTGGAGCGACCTGATCGATAAATATAAGGGGTTGGGACGTCCTGCCATTAAAGTGCTCCCATCAGAGACCGCGCTGATCCTCTTCAGCGGTGGTACGACCGGCACTCCCAAGGGGGTTATGGGAAGTCATCATTCGATCATCATCACAGCCATGATACACAAGGAATGGGGCAAGTCGGTGATTGCCGAATGGGAGGATAAGTCGCTGGTTCCGCTGCCTCTGTTTCACTCTTTCGGTGTCTACGGTTCCTTCGGTGTGTTGCTGATGTCTCACGTCCCCCAGGTACTGATTCAAAACCCACGGGATATTAAGAATGTGGTGGATACGATCAGAGATTATAAAATAACCCGTTTTTCAGCTACTCCCACCATGCTGACCTCCATACTGAACTATCCTGGTCTGAAATCGGACGATTTGCGGTCGCTGAAACGTGTCGGTTCAGGCGCGGCGCCACTGATGAGCGAGACCAAGCACCGGTTCGAAAAACTCATCAGTGGACCCGTTGTAGAGGGATACGGTCTAACGGAATCTGCGATCATTGGCGCAACCTTCCCCATGAAAGGAAAATGGAAGCAGGGATCGGTGGGAATCCCTCCGACGGACGTCGTGGTGCGCATCGTGGACATTGCTACCGGAACAAAGACACTGAAGCAAGGAGAGATCGGAGAAATCGTTATCAAGGCCCCCCAGCTGATGCAGGGATACTGGAATCGGCCGGAGGAGACAGCCGAGACGTTACGCGATGGATGGCTGTACACGGGAGATATCGGCTACCTGGATGAAGATAGCTTCCTCTTCCTGACATCGCGAAAGAAAGACCTGATCAAGTGTGGAGGTTTCCAGGTGTGGCCGCGCGAGATAGAGGAGATACTCATGATGCACCCCGCAGTTGCAGAAGTTTGTGTTGGAGGGATCCCGGACCCTCGGCAGGGCGAGGCCGTGAAGGCATGGGTGGTCCTTAAGGAGGGACTTCAGGCAACGCCGGAAGAGCTGCAGCAGTTCTGCAGGGAGAAACTCACAGGCTATAAGGTTCCCAGGTTCCTCGAATTCCGCAAGGACTTGCCCAAGACCGTGGTGGGAAAGGTATTGCGGAGGATACTGCAGGACGAGGAGAAAGAGAGACAGGAGAAGATGAGGTAAGGATAAGTGATCACGGAGTAAGTAAATAAAAAGGGGACGTTCGTGCAGAGCGTGCTTAGCAGCGCTGAGGGTAGGGAGTAAATTGGGTTTATGGCTCGTTCAGCAAGGTTAGACGCTCCGGGTGTTCTTCATCA
>Ga0187784_10001799_pt1 | contig 17138 bp, 9 predicted proteins | sample 1015_SJ02_MP15_2_FD_132964 | JGI IMG/M metagenome (GOLD analysis project Ga0187784, IMG submission 132964) | Tropical peat soil microbial communities from peatlands in Department of Meta, Colombia - 1015_SJ02_MP15_20_MG | ecosystem: Environmental > Terrestrial > Soil > Wetlands > Peat | place...
GAACATCACGTTGACGCCAAACTCCTTGTGCCAGTCGAAGTACTCCCGAGGGTTAATGAAAGCCCAGTCGTGGGGAGCGGCGGGGGGCGTTTCCCGAACCGGCTTGTCGAGCCGCACCCAATTCAAGTCGCAGCAAAACAGCTTAATCGGTTTGCCGCCCGACGCTAAACCCCCGGCCCTTCCGGTTCCTTTTTCCGTTTGGCCGTCCCTTGTCTTCGCCGTCGCAACATCGACGGGCAATGGTTCTCTGCCCGCGACAATCAAACCCAGCGATGCGAGCGAAGCTCTTTGAAGGAAGCCTCTCCGGCTCAAATCCTGGGGAATTTGGGTTTCTAAGGGAAAGGGTGTCATGGGCTTCTCCTATGTGCTAAAATAATCGGTGGATGATGCAGTACGGTGGAGTACGTTGCAGTGCGGGGAGCAAGCGAAACCATGTCAAAAACGATAAGTGAAAAAACTCCGGACTCGGTTGAGGTTGCCCTGGAGAAACTATACAGCGTCGTGGAGGGGCACTTCAATTCCCTTCCTCCGGAGGAGAAGAAAAAGAAGCTTGAAATCATCGGCGAGGTTCATTCTCAATTGACCGCACGAGATTCCAAAAGGCGCTCAAAGCGGCGGAGTAATGTTCGTCCTCAGGCCCTATGCCAAGCTTCTCGTTGAGATACTCCTTAAACCCATCCTCATCACGATTTCTGGCGTAATATCGGAATGTCCACAGCAGTTCTGCTTTCTTGCGATGTAATGGGAAGTCCTCGCGCACTCTAACCCTCCAGCCGCACGCACAGAAAACACTCGACGAGGGAGCTTGGAACCGGGCAGGTTTATGCTTGCGTCGAGGTCCAATCACTCCCCGCCGCCCCGACACGGCGCGTCAGGTATAAATGGCACGCAGCCAGTCACCCTCTGCATTATCCAGACGTAAGGTATGTCCGTCAAGCCTGGCGAGAATCGAGTACGGCTCGCTGCTCCCTTGGGTTCGTCGGAGTGCGGTTCCAGCGCCCAAACCTACGGCCAGCTTCGAACGCTCCCCAGGCTGCAACGGAGTCGGTGAAGGAGCGGCAGAGCCGCTTTATTCCCGACTTGGGCACCGCCCTGCGAGGGCTCCTCAAAGGGGCTCCTCAAAGGGGTTGACATCCTACAGCCATGCGCGTAGATTTTCTACAGCCATGAGACCAAAAACGGAACGCTATCAAAACCGCATTGAGTTGTTGCAAGGGACGCTCGACATGCTCATCCTCCAGACGTTGCAGTGGGGACCACAGCACGGCTACGGCATCAGCCAATCCATTCGCGGGCGCTCGGGCGAAGTCTTGCAGGTTGAGACGGGGTCGCTCTATCCAGCGCTCCATCGCCTGGAAAAGCAAGGATGGGTAACGTCGCAGTGGAAGCAGACGGAGAGCAATCAGCGCGCCAAGTTCTATCGCCTGACGGCGACCGGCAAGAAGCAGTTGCTCTCCGAGCAGGCCCGTTGGACGCAAATCGTCACCGCCATCGCCGGCATCATGAATCCTGCGCACGAGGAGTCTGTGTGAAAACCTCGTGTGATCAGGTAATCGATCGGGGTCGGGACCCCCTCACCCGACCCGCGCCGGCTGATGAAGACGCCGTCGCGGGCCACCCTCTCCCCCGAGGGGGAGAGGGCTGATTTTTCACACAGACCTCGAGGAGGGACAGCCATGAGTCCCTGGGAAACCTGCGCCCAAGACGCGCGCTACAGCCTGCGCCAGCTCAAGCGGAATCCCGGTTTCACGACCGTGGCCGTCATCACCCTGGCCCTCGGCATCGGCGCTACCACGGCCATTTTCACAGTCGTCAACGCTGTACTTCTTCGTCCCTTGCCTTACCCGCATCCCGAGGCACTGGTTTATGTTCAGGAAATCTTGGGAGACTACGGGCTCAATCCTTTTGCGTGGAACAGGGAGTTCGTCGCCTGGAGGAATCAAAGCCGAACGCTCAGCCCGATTGCTGCCTACATGGATTTTGCGGCCAACCTCACCGGAGGTGGCGAGCCGGAGCGAATCATCTGCGGCATGGCTACTACTTCCTTCTTCTCCATCCTGGGTGTTCGTCCCGCTGTCGGACGGCTCTTTCTTCCCGAGGAGGACCGTCCGGGCGGTCCGCCCGTAGTGGTGCTGAGCGAAGCCTTGTGGAAAAAGCGTTACGGAGGCGATGCCTCGGTGATTGGCAGGGGCGTGAGCCTGGATGGCAAGGTCTATACGGTGGTGGGAGTGCTTCCCGCCACTTTCGTTATTCCGGATGAGTTCAAGATTCAGCATGCCCTTTGGGTACCAGTTGCCGAGAGCGAAACGGGAGCGGGACCATTTCGCATCTTTCGCGTCGTCGGCCGGCTCAAGCCTGGAGTGAGCGTGGCAACAGCTCGTACGGAACTGGACACGATCATGCAGCCTACCCTGCCCGGCGGCATCAAGAAGAGCGTTGTCGTCTCACCCTGGCAAGAGCAGATCGCCCAGGGATCACGACTCTCTTTGCTCCTCTTCATGGGCGCGGTTGGCCTTCTGCTTCTCATTGCCTGCGTCAACGTCGCCAACCTCTTGCTTTCCCGCGCCGCCGCGCGTCAAAAGGAGATAGCAGTCCGGCTAACCGTGGGCGCCGGGAAGACTCGGATCGTCCGGCAGCTTCTCACTGAGAGCACGCTTTTGGCCTTATTGGGCGGGTTGCTCGGCTTAGCTTTGGCGCACTGGGGAAAGGACCTTCTCGTTGCGTTCATTTCCCCGAACCTCCCGGCGCTGGAGCCCATAGGCCTGGACTATCGCGTCCTGGGCTTTTGCTTGGCTTTGGCTGTGGGTACCGGACTGGCCTTCGGCCTGGCTCCTGCGCTCCAGGCCTCCGGGATTCCGCTGAATGAGGTGCTCAAAGAGGCGGGCCGTAGCGGCGGCGAACTTCGGTCGGGCATGCTTTTCCGCAATCTGCTCGTTATTTCCGAGACCGCCCTGGCCATGGTGCTTTTGGTCGGAGCGGGCTTGCTCTTCAGAAGTTTCCTGCGTGTACTCGGGCTCGACCTGGGATTCAAACCAGAGCATACCCTGTGCCTGACCATAGACCTGACGCTTTCCAAGTACCCAACGCCAAAGGACCAAGCAAGGTTCTTCGAACAGGTGATACAAGGGGTCAGAAGCTTGGAAGGAGTGCAATCGGTAGGCGGCAGCGGCATGCCGCCGCTCCTCGATACTCGATCAGGTATGGTCACAGGTTTGGGGGTCGAAGGACGATCAGAAGCAATAGGGAGTGCTTCCTTCGCTACCATTAGTCCGGGATACTTCCGCACCATGAGGATTCCCCTTAAGCAGGGACGCGATTTTGGCGACGGCGACCGCGAGGGCTCACCGAGCGTTGCCATCGTCAACGAGACCTTCGCTCGCCGTTACTTCCCCAATGAGATCTGTCTTGGCAGAAGGCTCGGCAGTTGGGTTCACAGGAAGGATTGGCTAACTATCGTGGGGGTAGTGGGTGACGTTCGAGATGTGGTAGAAAAGGACCCGAACCCAGAGATTTTTCTTCCCTATATGCAGGATGGTGAACCTTCTATGACCCTCTTCGTCCGCACGGAAGGAAATCCACGCCTTTGGGAAGGGGCGATACGCAAGCAGGTGGCGAGTGTCGACAAGGACCAGCCGCCCCACGACTTCGCAAGCCTGGAACAAGTCCGGGAGGGTTCTCGCACGTCGCGGCGCGTCAATCTGCTCTTGCTCAGTGCCTTTGCAGGGTTGGGCCTAATCCTCGCATCGGTCGGCATCTATGGCGTGGTGTCCTATTCGGTAAGCCAGCGAACGCATGAAATCGGAGTGCGCACGGCCTTGGGGGCCAGTCGAGGTTCGATTCTGAGGCTCATGCTCGGCCAAGGGCTGCGCTCCGCGTTGATCGGCACGGGAGCCGGCCTGGCAGCGTCGCTTGGGGTCACGCGGTTTCTGCAAGCCATGCTGTTTGGCGTCAAGCCCGCCGACCCGGCAACATTCCTCGTTGCGGCACTGCTTTGGATAGCGATTGCCCTGCTGGCGTGCTATATTGCAGCACGCCGCGCCACGAAGGTCGATCCGCTGGTGGCCCTGCGGTACGAGTGATTTTCGATTGACGATTGACGATTGCGGGAGATGAAGCTCGGAATTCGAAAAACGAAAAACGAAATTCGAAAATCGACTGGTTCGCAGCGATGCGTTTATTTCGCTGCTTTGAGAACGGCCTTGTCATTCCGAACAGTCATGGGCCTGGAGCCTACCCACGGAGATGAAAGTCCCTCTCCCCCTTGGGGGAGAGGGTGGACCGCAGCCGGCGTTTTCACCAGCCGGGGCGGGCCGGGTGAGGGGGTCCTACCTACACGCGCCTTGACTTTCGACGGAACGAAGTGAGGAATCTCGCATTGTTTCCGGACCAGAATAGAACCAAAACCAGATTCCTCACTTCGTTCGGAATGACAAGCTGTTTCACTTTTTTCGGTAACGCTGCACCAGGCAACTATTTTCCAAGGTCCGCCGTCCTATCAGCAGTCCATAGGTTCGTTTGCAACGATGACAACCAGCGCGCGCTTTTCGGCTCCGCACCTCCTCCATATGACTCCCCACACTGCACGCCCTTCGCAGACTCCTAGCCTCTGCGCTAGCTTGGCCGTTGTCTTACTTGTTCTTCAGGCGACGAGCATGGCTTTTGCCCAGAGTCGCGGCGAACCCAGTCGACCCGACCCCACTTTGGATATTCTCGCCCCGACGCTCGAATCAACTTTGCACACCCCCTTGCCTGAGCAATATATATGGAGTGCTGAGGCAGGGGACACGAACGCGACCACGTACCTCTACTTTCGCAAAACTTTCTCGCTGAAGAAGGCCCCGGCGGTGGCGACGCTCTACGTCGCGGGCCCGAATTACCTTAGGGTGTACATCAATGGACGACTCTTGGCCAGCGGGGAGCGTGATGCCAAGGATAGAATTCGGCCCTTTGTGCTCGGGGTAGATGTGTCCGGACAAATGCGGGCAGGCCGGAACCTGATTGCCGTTGTGGCGGCGCAGGGCGACAGATTGGTGTTGAAAATCGTTCCGGCTTCGCTCCAGGTCGTGAAACCTGCACTTCTTCTGACCGACGCCACTTGGAAATGCGATTTCAGATTCTCCGATGGATGGGAGCGGCCGAGCTTCAATGATCGCGCCTGGCCCAATGCGAAGTCGCTGGGAAGGATCGAGGAGAAGAGCGATTTCTTTCAGGGCAACGAGGATGCCGCCATGTATCGCTGGCCGGGTTATGACGGCATTTCACCTTTTCTGGCGCGCGCGGTCTGGAAGGCAGGCGAGATCGCCTATGGCTCTGAAGGCATGGGGAAGTTCCGCAACATTTCGGCGCTACAGGGGAAATGGTTGTCGTCTGGCCCGCTGCTGCCAGCGCCTTCCCCGAAAAGCACGGTCAAAGGTAGCGAGAAAACGCGTGCGAGTTCGAGCGAGGCGATGGTGTTTCTGCCCGCCCGAAAGCTTCCGGCATCAGAGTATCCTTACCTGGTGTTTGGGTTTGGGAAAGAGTGCCCCGGCCGCCTTCGCGTGATCTCCGACTCGCCCGCGCCGATGCGCCTGGAGGTTCAATATGGCGAATCGGCGGAAGAAGCTATGGCGAGCCCCTATCTTGGGGCTAACGAGATTTACGTGCCTCCTTACGGAACCGCTTATGGCCCCAAGAGCGCCTTCCAATATGCGCTGGTCAGATTTCTGGAAGGGGCATCCCCCCTGCGCTTCAAGGCCATCGACGTGGATTACATTTACTACCCCGTAAGGCAGATGGGGTCCTTCGAGTGCTCGGATCCTGTCCTCAACAAAATTTGGCAAGTGGGCGCTTATACCGCGCACCTCTGCATGCAGGACGCCATTTGGGACGGACCTAAACGCGACCGCATGTGCCTGGCCGGCGGGCTGGACGTCAGCGCGCGCGTGATCAGCAGCGTGTTTGGCGACCGCTTCTTGATCGACAAATCTCTGAAGGGCTTGATCGCCGACGCCGGCTTCCCTGTGACTAAGGACGTAAACGAAATCCCCGGATACTCGGCGCTTTGGGTCATGTGCGAGGCGCATTACTTTCGACACACGGGAGACATCGCGCATCTGAAGGCCGTTCACGAATCGCTGCGGGGTTTGATGGAGAACATGGCCGCGCAGATTGATGACAAGGGCCTTTTCAGCAATTCAAAGAATCGTACGACGTTCGTTGACTGGTCTCCCGACTTGGACGGGGACTCCGCCGAATCACGCCGGGTGACGCTGATGGAACTCTTGCAGGCCTTCGCCGAGGGAGCCTGGCTTCTAGAGCAGGTGGGTGACTCTTCCGCCGCGGAAAGGTTCCAACATCTCGCTGAGAAGCTCCGAGGAGACATACTCAATAACTCGCTTGATCCCACGCGAAATATCTTTGGCGGACGCTGGCAGACCAACGCCATGGCCCTTTACGCAGGCCTCGCCGACGCCACCCGGCGGGCGGCAGTGTGGGAAAATATCCTCTCGCGACCCTACGGCTTCGTTGTAACACCCCACTTCAACTATTACGCGATTTCCGCCATGGCGGAGGCGGGGCGGCGGGACGAGGCCTTGGAGTGGATCGTAGATTACTGGGGCGGAATGCTCAGGCCCGAAACGTCGACGTTTTGGGAAGGCTACGACCGTCGCTGGCCCAAGGAGCACTTCCATGCCCATCTCCAGACGGACCACGGCGAAGGGTATTTTGTGAGCCTTTGTCACGGGTGGGCAAGTGGGCCGACGGCTTGGTTGATGGAGCAAGTTCTCGGTATTCGACCTGTGGCCGGCGGGTTCGCGCGCGTCAACGTTCGGCCTGATCTATGCGGCATGGGATGGGCAAAGGGGGCCGAACCTTGTCCCCAGGGCGCACTCAAAGTGGACTACGAACAAGACGGTTCCGATTTCAAGGCCAGCATCGAACTGCCGGAAGGAGTGGTGGCAGAGGTTTCCATGCCTGTTGATCGGGGGGAAGGCTCGGTCCAGGTTGATGGCCGCGCGGTTTCGGGAGTGTCTGCGGAAAACGGAACGCGTTTGACCATCCTGCTCAGTACCCCCGGGTTGCACGAGCTGCATTCGCATTTGAATTTGCCTTAGCGTCCTGTTTCAGGGGCCACTGACCGTGGGCTCGCGCCCACGGCTGCCGACGGCCCACCGCCTCGCGGTGAGGACATGGTCGTTTTTGGCTGTACACCGGCGGCGCCAAGTCGGACATACAGCCCTCTCCCAAGGGGAGAGGGTGGGCCGCCGCCGGCGTTCTTCAGCCGGGGCGGGCCGGGTGAGGGGTCACTCGGTCATGCCGGCGTCAACCGTCCTCACTTCGACAGCCTCACGTACCTCGGGCACGAACTCCTCTGGGTCTCCCTGTACCATGCCGCCCTTTCAGTTTCGGTTGGCTTGCGCCGCAATTCGGGAACGCGGGGAGTTGGGACACGCTCGGGGAGAGTGTAACAGGCTTGCGAGGAGTTGGAGCGGCACGGTAGCCTTTCCGGGCCACGAAAGTGACCCCTCACCCGTCCGGCGACGGCTGGAGAAAGCGCCGTCGCTGGACACCCTCTCCCCAAGGGAGAGGGCTGCTCCCCCGCTTGGAGTCCTTGAGCAGCCGTGATTCAAACGGTCGCACGAATCCGGCCAGTGGATTCCCGCTTTCGCGGGAATCCACTCGCAGTATCTGAACCGTAGCTTGAGTCGATTGGCGATTGAGCCGCCACGCCATCTCGGGTTATAGTTGGAGTTGCAATTGACCACGAGCGGCAGGCAGATGATTCCGGTTGGTTCACCCTCAACAAGGACAGGCAGGCGGCTTGTAGCCGCAGCCCTGCTGGTGTTCACTTTATCGGCGGGCTTCCTCGCGCTGGAATACCTGAGCGCCGCGCCAGCCACTACCCCGCCCATCTCCATCCCGGTCCGCTTTACGGACGTTCGCGAAGCCGCCGGCATCACTTTCCAGCACGACAATACTTTCACGGCGGAAAAAAACTATCTCGAGACCATGGGCAACGGCCTGGGCTGGATTGATTACGACCAGGACGGATTGATGGACCTTTACCTGGTGCAGACGGCGGAGACCGAATGGTACAAGCCTCCGCACCCGCTGCGTTCCGCTCTTTATCGCAACAATGGCGACGGCACCTTTACCGACGTGACCGAAAAGGCGGGGGTGGGCGGCGAGGGCCACTACGGCCAGGGTGTAGCGGTGGGCGACTATGACAACGACGGCTTTCCCGACCTCTACGTCACCGGCTACGGCCGCGCCATCCTCTACCACAACAATGGCGACGGCACTTTCACCGACGTCACCGCCAAGGCCGGCGTGGCGGACGAGGGCCAGTGGTCCACCAGCGCGGGCTGGTTCGATTACGACAAAGACGGCTATCTCGACCTGCTGGTGTGCAACTACATCGATTGGTCACCCAAAAACAACCTCTGGTGCGGCGAGCACCGGCCCGGCTACCGCGCTTATTGCCATCCGGATAACTATCGCGGGCTGCGCCTGAAGCTTTACCACAACAACCACGATGGCACCTTTACCGATGTGAGCGAGAAATCTGGGCTGGGCGCCCCCGAGGTCAAAGGCATGGGCGTGGTGCTGGCGGACTTCAACAACGACGGCTGGACGGACGTCTTCGTGGCCAACGACACCTGGCCCAATTCCCTCTTCATCAACAAGAAAGACGGCACCTTTGAAGATGTTTCCTTCATGTCCGGAGTGGCGGCCAGCGAAGACGGGAAATACGAGGCGGGCATGGGCACCGACGCCGCCGACGTGGATGGCGACGGCTGGTTCGACATTTACGTGACCCACCTGGATTTCGAGCTGAATCGCCTCTACCGCAACAATCACGATGCCACGTTTGATGACGCCACTTACAGCTCCGGGCTGGGCAACAAGGCCATCTTTCTGAGCGGGGTTAGCGCGAAGCTCTTTGATTACGATAACGACGGATGGGTTGATATATTTCAAACTAACGGGTCAATGATAGATAATATCAAGCTTTACCACAGCGAAGAGACCTTCCCGGAACCCAAACTGATGTTCCGCAACCTCGGCGGGGGGAAATTCGAAAAGGTCTCGGAGCTCCTGGGGCCGGACTTCATGAAGCCCGTGGTGGGACGCGGCTCCGCCGTGGCCGACTTCGATAACGACGGCGATTTGGACATCGCGATTTCCGTCAGCGGGAGCTATCCCCAGCTTCTGCGCAACGACGGCGGCAACGCCAACAACTGGCTGGAAGTGATGCTGGTGGGAACCAAATCGAATCGGGACGGCGTGGGCGCGGCCCTGAAGCTGGTTTCCGAAGGGTTCACTCAATACCAGCAGCGGAAAGGCGGCATGAGTTACATGTCCGCCCACGATCCGCGCGTCCACTTCGGCCTGGGGCAGCGCAAAAGCATCGAACGGCTGGAAATCACCTGGCCGAGCGGAATCGTGGACAAGCTCACCAACCTTCCCATCAACCAAATCATCACCGTAAAAGAAGGAACAGGCATCATCCCGCGCTCTTTCCCGCGCGTCCCCAGCAAGTAAGCCGGCCCCCGGTCAATGACTCCCCTGCTTAACTAAGGGCGGAAACCCGCCCGGTAGCGCGGACCCCCGCTTTTGGGGTCCGCGGCTCTCTCTTAGACCCGCGGAGTTTCAAGGCGGGCCTCCCCTCTCCCTTGGGGAGAGGGCGTCCTAACCATGGAGGACAAGCCGCGGACCCCAAAAGCGGGGGTCCGCGCTACCCATCGAGTCGCGTGCATACATAATCGGGGTGGTGTAACATGGTCCCAACCTTCAACTGCCGGAGGATACGATGCCTGACACGCCGGAAAACACCCTCAACCGCAGGTCGTTTCTAAATTGCACGGCTTCCATGCTGGCCGGGACCGCCCTGGGGGCTACCGCGCTTTCCTACGGGCGCATCGTGGGCGCCAACGACCGCATCTCTCTCGGGCACATCGGAATCGGAAATCGCGGGGGCGAGTTGGATTGGATCGTCTCCCGTCTGAAGGCGAAGCATAACGTTGAGATGACCGCCGTCTGCGACCTCTGGAAGGTGAATCGGGAGAAAGCAGTTTCCGATAACAAGACTTATTACGGCAGGCCGCCGCGATCGTTCCAGTATCTCGAGGATCTTCTGCTTTTGAAGGACGTTGATGCCGTCCTGATTTCCACGCCCGAACATTCGCATTCGCCCATCCTCAAGCTCGTGGCCGAAGCCGGCAAGCACGCCTACGTGGAGAAGCCCATGGGGAACGTCATGGAGGAGGTCAAAGCGGCGCGCGATGCGGTTCTGCAAAAGCAACTGGTTGTTCAGGTGGGCACGCAGCATCGCAGCGAACCGTACCCGCAGGCGGCGTGCCAACTGATCCAGGCGGGGGCCTTGGGCGAGGTGAGCAAGGTGGAAATCGTGTGGAACTATCACGGGCCACGCTGGCGAGGGCGGCCGGAAGTGAAGGATCTCCGCGCCGAAGATACCGACTGGCGCAGGTGGCTGATGACCAAGCCGGAGCGTCCCTTTGACCCCCAACTCTATTTTGAATTCCGGCTCTACAAGGAGTTCTCCAGTGGCATCGCCGATCAATGGATGAGCCACGCCATCGACCTTGTGCACTGGTTTATGGGAGACCGGTATTTGCGGTCCGTAGTGGCCCACGGGGGGATCTTTGCTTGGCCAGACGGGCGTCAGAATCCGGACACCTTCCAGGCGCTGCTCCAGTATCCCAAGGGATTCATGGTCAGTTATTCGACCAGTTTTGGCAACGACGCCCCCAGCTTCACACGTTACATGGGCAAGAAAGCGACGCTCATGAACCTCGGCGGCGAAGGTAGCCCACGATATAAACTGGTGGAAGAAAAGGGTAACCACGAAGATGACCCCGATATCGACAAGCTACGCGCTGAAAAGGACGTCTTGCTTCCCGGGAACAAGTCACAGCCGCCGGGCGAGATGGGCGACCTCGATCTAAACCATATGGAAAACTGGCTCGAATGCCTCCGCAGCCTCCAGCAGCCGCACTGCACCGTCAGCGACGGCTACGCGCACTCGCTGGCCTGCATGATGGCAGCACAGTCCTTCTGGGAGGGTAAGAAGCTCTATTACGATCCGGCAAGTGAGGCCATCCTCGATCATGCGCCGGCCTGACGAGGCGTTCCTGGCCGCATGCGGAGGTTTCTTTGCACGCGGTGGCACATACATTGCGCCTCATGTGCACGCGACGCGCGAAGCGAGTGAACAGCCCTCTCCCTTGGGGAGAGGGTGGCCCGCTGCCGGCGCTTTCACCAGCCGGGGCGGGCCGGGTGAGGGGTCACTTGCCGGGACGGGCACCATTGCCGCGGGCCTAGCGAGGAATGACACCATTGGGAAAAGATCATGAATAAACCATCCGTTTTCGTCAGCTCGACCTGCTACGACTTGAAGCAGGTGAGATCCGACATCAAGCAGTTCCTTGAAGGCCTCGGGCTCGACCCTGTATTGTCGGAGTACAGCAGTTTCCCGGTTGCCCCCGAACTTGGCACTGTGGACAACTGCGTCAAAACAGTTGAGACAAGGGCCGACATTTTCATCCTGATTGTTGGGGCTAGATATGGCTCAACGACGGACCGGGGCGAGTCCATAACCAATTTGGAGCTCCTTGCGGCGAAGGCAAAGGGGATTCCCGAGTACGTGTTTGTAATGCGGTCTGTGCTCGACATCTTGCCGATTTGGCAGGCGAACCCTGACGCAGACTATTCACGTGTCGTCGACTCCCCGAAGCTCCTCAAGTTCGTCGCTGAGTTAGAGGGGAGCAAAGAGTCGTGGGTATTTCCATTCGACACGGCACAGGATATATGCGACGTGTTGAGAGCCCAGCTCGCGTACCTTTTCATGGACGCGTTGGGGCTGAGGCTCCGCATCGTCAAGGCGGGAGGCCTATCGCCCCGGTTCAAAGACCTTCCCGGGTCCGCGCTCCGGCTCCTCATCGAGCGGCCGTCGTATTGGGAGTACCTACTTTTCACTGAGGCCCTTGACAGCGCGATAAGATCTTCGGCCGACATGAAGAGAGACTGGCAGTACCGGGTAGCGTTGGGACCGGGCACTAGACTGAAGCCATCCGAGTTCTTGGCACGAGTACGGGAGAGGGTCGCGGATGCGCAGCGTCTTATCGCGAACTCTGCCACGCTAATTAATGTCGCTTGGCCATCCACCGTTGGAGGGCCCGGCGAGCCTGCTGATCCGGAGGCGGTGGTCTACGTTGCGGAGAGATTTGCAGGTGTATATCGAAACGCGCCGGAGTGGAGGTTGGACTTCGCGCGCGTGGAAGTGCCAGAGGAGGTCGCCAGGCTCAAGTCCCTGGTCAGTTGTATGTGCGACAATATGGTGCCCGAGGTCGAGGAGTTCAGCTCCAAACTGAAGGCGCTCACCGCCGAGGCTGTTCGCGCCGCCCGCCTTGGCCAAAAGGCCGAGGCCAAGCTTACGTTCACGCCCACGGTACCTGACCTTACTGATTGCATGGAGGAGTTCCGGCGCGTTCAGGAACTGTGTAACCTCGGAGCCCTCGAATAGGAATGGGCGTGCATTGCCCGGGCAGGCGGGGTGACCATAACCGACGCGGCGCCTTAGCGGCACGACAGCGTTTGCAAAGGGAAGTAACCCCTCACCCGTCCCGCGCCGGCTGGAGAAACCGCCGTCGCGGGACACCCTCTCCCCAAGGGAGAGGGCTGCGTTTTCCTTTTTAGAAGTGAAACTGCATGCCGAAACCAAGCGAGAGCGAATCTCTTCACAAACTGCTGGAGGAGATCGAACTCTTCGTCAAATCCCTCCGTCATCCCGTGCTGGTGGAAGAAGAGGTCGAGCTCTTTGACCTAACGGCCAGCGAGTGGCGTCTGACGGTTGAATTCGGCAAGCTGATTTTTTCGGCCTGGAACGCCGCGCGCTCGCTAAGCCGCAGGGTGGAGGATATCGCCTACCGCGACGTTGGGCGCCTGGGCCTGTTTGTGCGCAAGGCGGCAGGCCGCGAAACCCTCACTCTGGAAATCCGCGAGGCGCATCGCGTCGCTCAGCCGGCCGACAGGTCGCGGGCGCGCCAGAGTTTCCAGAAACAACTGCTCGCCCTGCTTGCGCGGCAATACCCAGGCTGGAGCTTCGAGCGCGTCAGTCACCGCTCTGACCGGGAACATTCGTTCTCGGCGTGGTACACGCGGGGTGTGGCGCGGCAGGGCCGGACGGCCTGGGCCTTTCTGGGCCTGGGAGAAAGTGAATCACCCGCCGCTGCCGACGCGGCCTTGGCCTTCGGACTGATCTGGCTGGATTGGCTGCGCAGCCGCTCGGACCGCCTCACCTATCCTGGATTGAAGCTGATCTTCCCGCCCCAAACGGCGGAAATGAGCGCGCATCGGGCTGCTTACCTTAACCATCGCGCCGTGCAGGTGGAGATTCTCGAGTGGTCCGCGAAGGAGGAGCGGCCCAAGGTTATCGATTGGAAGGATTACGGCAACGTCGAAACGCGTCTGGCCCCGCGCCGCCTGGCCGCGGACCTCCTCGAACGCCATCGCGCACTGCTCTCGCATCTGCTGGGGGAATTGCTCGCCCAGTTTGACGTGGTCGTCGACTCAGCAGCCCCGGCGCTCTCAATTCGGGTCTTGGGTCTGGAGGTGGCGCGGATCGAGGGTTTGCTGGCGCCACGCATTACTTTTGGCCTGCCGGGCAATGCTCGCCGCCTCGAGGAAGGAAATCACGCCGAACTTCGTCAGTTCCTGGAGACGGCGCTGCGCATTCGCTGCGCGGCGAGCCCGAATCCCTACAGTGATCTCTTCCGCCTCCAGTCCGAGCGCTGGCTTGAAAGTATGGTGGTGCGGGATGTCACAAAGCTTGACCCGGCTCTCTTGCCCACCTGCATTTATCCCCAGGTTCCGGCTTTTTCGGGGATGGACAGGGGAATAATCGATATTCTCCTGGCAACGCGGGGCGGACGGCTGGCCGTGCTGGAGCTGAAGTTACAGGAGGATATTAACCTTCCTCTCCAGGGCCTCGACTACTGGCTGCGCGTGAAGTGGCTGCAAGCGCGCGGGCAGTTTCAGGAATTCGGCTATTTCCCGGGAATTGAACTCGCCGATTCTCCCCCTTTGGTTTATCTGGTTTCCCCCGCCTTTCGCTTCCATTCCACCACTGGGCGAATTCTCCGATATCTCGATCCGGCCATCCGCATCATTCTGGTGGGAATCAATGAGGGCTGGAAGGAGGACATCAAGATCCTCTTTCGGCGGGAGTACGAGGCGGGGGCGTGAAAACCGGCGCGAGGGACCGAGTACGGCAAAAAAGAAAGAGGGCTTTCGTGCCACCCTGAAAACCTCTGCCGGAGCCTCCACATTTGAGCAAAACGGCTTTCAGGTAGGCTTTTCCAGCCCTCCCCAGCGCCTTGAGTGTCGTGACCTTTGTACGGGCTAGCCCGCCAGTGGCGAGTCGGTTGACCCGGCCACATTGGTGCTGTTCTGGCGGATTACGCCCGATTGATCGGTGTAGTAAAAGTTGGTCCCAGTCGTTCCCACACTGATCGGCGTAGCGGTGATCTGATAAGTGTTAATCTTGCCACTCGAATCCGTGCCTGCCGGCGTGTAAACGAACTGATAACCGCTCTTCGAGCTAGTAGTGGCCTGGGCTTGCGCTGCGTTCGATCCGGATAACACCTCATCAATAAGTCCTGCAGCCGTGGCCACAGGGGTCTGCCCGGCGGTGTTGGGGCCCAAATCGCCCAAGGTCGAAGAGTAGCCCGTATTGTAGGTGGTGGCGTAAGTGACCTCAGCGGTGTTGAGCGTGCGGAGCGATCCCACCGCTGAAGATTGATTGGCTGCGATCCGCGACCGGAGCAGGTTGGGGATAGCGATTGCGGCAATGATCAGAATGATCGCAACCACGATCAGTAGCTCAATCAGCGAAAATCCTCGTGAACTCTTTTTCACTTCTCCTCCTTTGTTGCACTAACCGAGTACATTAGTACCGATCAAAGCGGAGCACTTTTCCTGCCATGGAAAATTTTGGGAGGTTTTTTTTCTCACAGACAAGCGTTGTCTTTTCAAATTGTTGCAGACTCCTTGGGGCGACGCTTTTCCCCTTGTTAACCAAAAGGGCACGCATTGCCCTATTTTGTCGAAAGGGCTTGACAAAATGTGTCATGGTTGGCCCACAAGTTTTGCGTTGTTCTGGCTGGTATCCTGTCCCAATAAGTAGGCAAGCTAAGCGGCACCAAGTCGCGCTTCGGCGATGAAGCACCGAATCGCGATGGCGACTCTGAAGCCCCGGCAGGGGCGGCAGAATTTAGCCCACGGCGTGAGAAGGTGTGAAAGAATCGACCCGCCGTGTCATTCCGAGCGAAGACTTTATGATTCTTCGGGTCACCACTATGTATGAAAATGGAAAACCTCCCCTCTCCCCCTTGGGGGAGAGGGTGACCTACGACGGCGTTTTCATCAGCCGTCGTGGGTCGGGTGAGGGGGTCCCCATTACGCCGATTTTCGTACTTCAAGATTTCTAGGTGAATTGTCGTTTTCGGCTGCGTTCAGGATTTCGGACCGGCCCGATTAAGCTCGTCAAGCCTCCAGCCGATATTAGATGAGAGCACGCCGGAGGCGACGAATGAGCCCCTCAAGGGTCCAACCCTCCTTAGGCTGCTTCCCATCATGTCGCCTCCGGCAGTCCCCCGTACAATTGTGGTGTTTCACGTAATTCTTGAGAGCAGCGCACATTGCAAGAGCCTGTAGGGGCGACGCGCCGCGTCGCCCATGCTGCTGGTCCACCAAGCGTAAGCGCAGCGCCACGGGAGAAATCGAGACCCTACCCGAACCAAAATGGCACCCGAAAAGAATTGACTTGACAAGGAAAGGAGTGGGAGGTAGGATATATACGATAGAAAAGATCGGATATTCTTATGCTCAGACTCGGGAAAAAAGCTGACTACGGACTGATCGCCTTGGGGCATTTGGCCGCGCAGCCGCGGGGTGCGGCGTGTAGTGCCAGAGAAATCGCCCAAACTTACGGAATGCCGACAGAACTGGTCGCCAAAGTTCTGCAACGCTTGGCGAAGATCGGCCTGCTCGCCTCGCAGCACGGCACTAACGGGGGATACGCTCTGGCCAAGAGTCCTTCGGAAATCAACGCCTTTGAGGTCATCCGGGCGCTTGAAGGCCCGTTGGTCATCACCTCTTGCGTGACCGACCGAAGTGAATGCCACCAGATGACGCGATGTACGGTGCGGGAGCCGTTGCGCAAAGTAAACGACGCCATCGTCAAGGCGCTAAGTGATGTCACCGTTTCGAGCCTCATCGGCGACAACTCGAGCTTGGTCCAGATCCGGGTCGAAGGGGCGCCGCTATGAAAACGCAGATGCTGGCCAATTACCGATTAGCGAATGGAAAAGAGGAGGAGTTTTAATGGCAACGCCGCAATCTGAAGTCGAAATCCTGGCAACCCAAGAATACAAGTATGGCTTCGTCACCGACATCGAACAGGAAACGGTTCCGCCGGGATTGAACGAAGACGTCATCCGTCTTATTTCGGCCAAGAAGCATGAGCCTGAGTGGCTGACGGAGTGGCGACTCAAAGCCTTCCGCCACTGGCTGACCATGCATGAGCCGACCTGGGCCAACGTCAAGTACGGTCCCATTGATTATCAGAGCATCCGCTACTTTGCTGCTCCAAAGGGGAAAGGAGCAAAGGCACCTGGGGAAATCGACCCGGAACTTTTGAAAACTTACGAGAAGCTCGGCATCCCGCTGAAAGAACGCGAACTGCTTGCCGGCGTGGCGGTGGATGCGGTGTTCGACAGTGTCTCGGTGGCGACCACCTTCAAGGAGAAGCTGAGGGAGTTGGGCATCATCTTCTGTTCCTTCTCGGAAGCGGTGCGCGAGCACCCGGAGCTTGTCCGGAAGTACCTCGGCTCGGTGGTGCCTTATACGGACAACTTCTTTGCTACGCTCAACTCCGCGGTGTTCAGCGACGGTTCCTTCGCTTACGTGCCGAAGGGGGTGCGCTGCCCGATGGAGCTTTCCACCTACTTCCGCATCAACGCCCGCGAAACGGGCCAGTTCGAGCGCACCCTGATCGTTGCCGATGAGGGCGCCTACGTCAGCTATCTTGAAGGCTGCACCGCGCCCATGCGGGATGAGAATCAGCTTCATGCCGC
>Ga0187784_10001802_pt1 | contig 17118 bp, 14 predicted proteins | sample 1015_SJ02_MP15_2_FD_132964 | JGI IMG/M metagenome (GOLD analysis project Ga0187784, IMG submission 132964) | Tropical peat soil microbial communities from peatlands in Department of Meta, Colombia - 1015_SJ02_MP15_20_MG | ecosystem: Environmental > Terrestrial > Soil > Wetlands > Peat | place...
CTTTATGCATTGGAGGATTGCTGATTGGGTTCTCTTCTCCAACTCAAAATCTAGCGATGGTGGAGCAACTCCTCTTACGCCACGTAGGTGGTAGTATTCGGAGCCGCCGAACTCTGGCAATGTTTTTCCAACAGCGACTATGTCTTCCCCATCTTCCTTGAAGCGTGTTCGTGTGACGTGTTCAGTTCGTTCTATTAAACCGAGTACAGCTAGTACGGGCGATGATTTTATTGCCTTCCCGGTTTCTCCATCCTGATTGTAGAAGCTAACTTTTCCGCCAACGCAGGGAAGATTTATGGCTTTAGCGAAGTCAGCAATTCCTTTGACGGCCATGGAGAAAGACCAGAAGATTTCTTCATCGTTCGGGTCACCGAACTGGCAATGATCCAACATTCCTACAGGCTCGGCTCCAACCGCTACTATATTCCGGCAACATTCTGCGAGTACGGTTGCAGCGCCGATGTATGGATCCAAGTCACAAAAACGCGCGTTTCCATCTAGCTTGATGGCTGCGAATTTTCCGTTTGGCAACTTCAGGACGGCAGCGTCCCCGCCTCCCGGCTTGATCACTGTTCTAATTCCTACTTCGTGGTCATATTGACGGAAAACCCATTCCTTGCTTGCAATGCTTGGTGAAGCTAACAGTTCCAGCAGAGCATTGAGCATGTCAGCGGGAGGCTTTACGTTGAGTTCATATTTAGTGATCTTTGGAAGGCGGCTCTTCCTGTTAATGACTGGCGCGTTGGCGAGAAATGAGGTGGGAAGATTCGCAATTGTCTTTCCCGTTTGAAGTACAGTGACCATATGGGTGGAGGTAACCTTTGCGATGCGGGCACATGTAACTCCGTACTTGAGCATGATCTCTTCTAAAAGAGCTTCAGAACCATCCTTCACGACACATAGCATTCGTTCTTGTGATTCGGAAATCATAATTTCGATAGGGTCCATGCTAACTTCGCGGATCGGAATCTTATCTAGATACACCTCAAGGCCAGCATTGCCCTTGTCCGCTATTTCCGACAGGCCGGTCGTCAGACCGCCACCACCGAGATCCTTGCATCCACGAAGGATTCGAGTTCGATTGGCATCCAGAGTTGCTTCAATGATTAGTTTCTTCGTGAAGGGGTCAGGAATTTGAACTGCCGATCGCTCTCCTTCAGTGTCCGCAGCCAGCCTCTTCGAGGCGAATGTTGCGCCATGAATTCCATCGCGCCCAGTTGAACCTCCTATTAGGAAGACGCTGTCTCCAGGGTGTGTTGCTTGAGCTAATAGCAGGTCGCTTTTTCTTCCTAATCCTAAACAGGCTACGTCTACCAAACAATTTCTTTCAAAGCATTGATCAAACTCAACCTCTCCCGCCACTGTTGGGACTCCGATACAGTTACCGTAATCAGCGATGCCTCGTATGACATTCTTCATTATCCATTTGGAATGTTCGCTCTTGGTAATGTCACCGAAACTCAAACCGTCCAGTAAAGCGATAGGCCTGCTTCCCATACAGAGAATGTCGCGTATGACACCTCCTATCCCAGTTGCTGCTCCTCCATAAGGATCGATAGCACTGGGATGGTTGTGGCTTTCAATGTGCAAAGTCAGAACATATCCGTCGCCAATATCCACTACTCCAGAATCATACCCTGGACCTACTAGTACTCGTGGGCTCGATGTTGGTAACTGTGCAATCACAGGTTTCGAAGATTTGTAGCTGCAATGCTCATTCCATTCGGCATCTATCATTGCCCATTCGAGTGGATTTGGTTCTCTACCGAGGTGTTGACGGGCATACTGCATCTCGTCAGCGGTCAGAATAGTTTCGAAAGAGTTTGCGAGCATCAGGACCACTTCAACATAGACTCAAAGACCTTTAGACCATCCTCTCCTCCCAACTCGATGTCGGAAGCTCTTTCTGGATGAGGCATCATGCCCACTACGTTTCCGTGTTCGTTTGAGATTGCTACGATTTCTCTCAGCGTGCCCGTTGGATTCTCACCACTGTACGTCATGACCACTCGGTCTTTCGCTTTCAACCTGTCTAATAGGTTGTCGTCAGCAAAAAATCGGCCTTCATTATGTGCGATTGGCATGCGAATCATGGAATTGGCTTCGAAAGCGCAAGTGAACGCCGAGTGATTAGTCTCCACCCTTAGGTTAGTCCATTTGCACACAAACTTGAGGCATGAGTTGCGTAGTAAAGCTCCTGGCAGTAGGCCTGCTTCGATTAGAATTTGGAATCCGTTGCAAATTCCTAAGACGGGTTTACCATCATTCGCCATTTTACGAATGGTTTGCATGGCTGAGGAATGTGCCGCAATTGCGCCAGCTCGTAGATGATCGCCGAAGCTAAATCCACCAGGCAGAATTACGGCGTCCGATGTCGAGTCATCGAAATCATTATGCCAAATAAGTTTGCTTTCGAGTTTGAGGTTACTCGTTAAGACTTGAAGCGTATCAAGGTCGCAGTTGCTTCCTGGAAATTGAACTACAGCAACTTTCAAAATTAAGACCTGATTCTTACGCTTACTGAATGCGCTACTGGATTGTAGAGTCTAAGTTCGTTACACATCGATAACACTTTGTCCTTAGCATCTTCTTGATTTGCAGCGTCGACGAGTATCGTCAGGAGTTTTCCAGTTCGAACTTCCTTAACCGATTCGAACCCAGACTTGTGGATTAGGTCTCGAATTATGGTTTCTCCCTCTGGGTCGCGAGCTTGTGGTTTGTTTGATATGAGAATCTCAACCGAGAATGATTGACTCACTGCGAATCATCCTATGCCCAGCATAGCCGAGTTCGACTCGCTAGTATACATGTTTTGTATGATAACTAGCCAAAGAAATAGGCGTTTTTTGACGCATACGTGTCTAGAAACCCGTGTCTGTTAAGTCAGAAGTTTACGATAGGTCATTCGATTAGCTAACTTGCAGCAATGCCGACCAATATGCGTCATAAACAATGGTTTCAGTTAGCTTAACCTTGCCACTGAATAAAGAAATAACAAACTTCCCACGAACAACATTACAGCTGACCTCAATCAAACTGGACGTGCCGAGTCATTGAATATTCAATCTCGCGAAAATGGGTCCAGGTTATAATTGGAAAGTGGAATCTCGGCCGACTAGGCGTCACTTGATGCCAGAGTAGACATGGCTAAACTAGCGCTTTAATTCGAGATGTATTATCTCTATTGTAGTGGTCACGTTGTTGGAGCCCGAGAAAAGAGTGTCATTTGTTGAGAAGTTCAAGGGAATTCAGGTCGCGATAACGTTTCGTGATGTAATGCTGATTCCTGGCCGTTCTGAAGTTGAGCCTACCGACGTGAACGTTCGCACTCGTGTGACCAAATCCTATGAACTCAATATTCCGATCGTCTCGTCGCCTATGGATACAGTTACTGAAAGCGAGATGGCTATCGCAATTGCTAGGCATGGTGGCCTTGGAGTAATTCATAGAAACTGTTCAATCGAAGAACAACTCGAAATGGTTAAACGAGTTAAACGAGCCGAAGCCGCGATCATCCGTGATGTCATAACTGTCGGTCCAGATGATTCGGTGGGTAATACTCTAGCACTGATGCATAAACATAACATTTCAGGGCTACCAGTTGTCGAGAAACAGAGACTTGTGGGAATTGTGACGGGTAGAGATGTGCGTTTCACAGAAGATCGTTTTCCTGTAAAAGATGTCATGACCAAGAATGTTGTGACAGCAGAAGAAGGTATCAGCATAAACGAAGCTCAGCAAATTCTTCGTGACCACAAGATCGAAAAGCTTCCTATCGTGAACAAGGAGAAAGAACTTATTGGACTGATTACCTTCAAAGATATTCTTCTTAGGGGAAAATATCCTAAGGCGGTGCGTGATGAGAACGGTCAGTTGCTTTGCGGCGCTTCAATTTCTCCCTTCGACCTAGATCGCGCAAAGAAACTGGACAAGCATGTGCAAATCTTAGTCACTGATGTCGCTCATTTTCATAATGCGAATGTCTTTCGAGCAACAAAGAAAATACTCTCAGAAGTTTCAGCAGATATTGTGGTTGGAAATATAGGTACCTTCGAAGCTGCTGAAGACGTGATAACCGAACTCGATGGCGTTAGCGGATTTAGAGTTGGAATCGGGTCTGGTTCAATCTGTATAACCTCAGAGGTAACTAGAGCTGGTTCGCCAACATTGTTCGCTACGGCGCAAGTATCTGACGCAGTTGCAAAATATGGTGCTGACATACCTGTAATAGCTGATGGTGGAATAAGATCTCCAGGAGATGCTGCTGTAGCTCTTGCCGGTGGAGCTTCAGCGGTTATGATTGGGAATCTACTTGCGAGGTGCAAGGAATCTCCGGGGGCAGTCATCACAATTGGAGGAAGATATTACAAACAATATCGAGGGATGGGAAGCGCTTCTGCGATAGCAAAACGACACTCAACAGATAGATATGCTATGCCTTCGAAGGGAGTTACCGAAGGCGTAGAAGGATGGGTGCCCTACAAGGGTGAAGCTAGCATAGTCCTCGATGAACTGGTTTCAGGCCTTCAGGCTTCCATGGGTTACGCTGGCGCAAGGAATATTCAAGAGCTTTGGCAAAAAGCACGATTGGCTGCGCTCAGTCAGTATGGTGCAGAAGAATCACGCCCACATGACATAATTTTGCCAAACGAATCGCAAGAGAAAACATAGAGCAAAAGAGTTCCAGTTTCGGTTACTTGTTTTGTTCCCACAATTTTTTGAAATATTCTCTTGATCGTACGCAGTCCTGGTATGCACTGAAGACTTCAAACGTGATGGTTCTACTATACTCAATCTGCCTTAGCCATTTAATAACGCTCTTGAAATTTATGCTGCCTGCCCCCAGCGGCAAGTGTTCATCAAGTTTTCCATGGTTATCATGGATGTGGATATGAACTAGTCTTTCATTAAATCTGGTCAAGTAAGATTTGATCCTCTCCATGCCTCCCTCGATGAAGGCGTGTGCGATATCTAGATGGCAATTTAGCTCTGGCACACTTTCCATAACTTTTGAAAAGTTGCGTATTCCTCCAGTCCCCCCATCCGCCACAGGAACATTCTCCAGCATTAGTTCAACGCGTTTTCGTTTGCTGAACTGACAGAGTTCCCTCATTGCGTTCGAAAAATTCTCGAGAAAAATGTTTACGGATTCTTGGGTGTGTCCAACACGACCAAGCTTTCCGTAGAAATGAAAATTTAACAGGTCAAGCTCAAGCTGTGATGCAACACGTATCATGTCCTTGGCTTCCTCAATCCATCCTCTTCGTGCCTTTTCATGTGCTGAACCAAACTGGACCCAGTAGGCGCTATGGCCAATTGCCCCCATCTCATTGTCTGACAGCAGTCTCATGATTCGTTTTCTTTGGCGTGTCAGGATTCTTGGTGTTGCAAGGGGTTCCTCAATTCCTATTTCCACGTAATCGAAACCCAACCTCTTGATTCTGATGATTTCCTCTGGAACTGCTTTAATGGGATCAGTCAACATTCCAAATTTTATTATCAATTTGTAGCTCCCTCGTTGCAGATCTCCACTGAATGTGATGACGTCTAGTAATTCTCAGTATGGATTTCAGTCATTCTGTGTGCAAAGAAGAGGCAGGGGCGATATTCAACAACGTCTTAAATGGACCGAGAAGGCAGTCGCAGCCTAACTTCGATATAATAACGAAAAATGACCTAAAAACTTCCTACTGACCCGTCGATTGGGCAAAAAGTCAATTTCGCTCCCGCCTCATGGCGTGCGTGGCGAAGGTTTCCTCCATATCGGTTTATGATAATGAAGCCTACATTCAGGGATCGGGAGATACGTCAAAGGCTGACTCTTGAAAGGTGTAGGTTGGAGTTACCGAAATCGGTCATGTCGATTCATGATCACCGGTCAGTTCGGCTAACTTTAACAGTATGGGGTACCCAATATCACTAGATAGCCATGGGGCGCCAACGGCAGCAGGAACATCTGTGTTGCGATATGAGGGGGATGCTCTCGTTTATGCTTCTTTGGTTGTTATGTAAGCGTCCTATGTACGGGCAGGAATTAGCCATTGAAATCGCGAAGCGCAGAGGAGACAAACCGAATCCTGGAACAATTTATCCTGCTCTGAAGGATTTGCGCAAACGAGGATTGGTTCAAATACGTAGTGAAGGTCGCAAGACTGTTTACGAATTGACCAAACAGGGCCAAGTCGGAGTAACTGAAGCAACTTATTACTTTACCCGTGTTTTTGGCGAAATCGTTCTAGTCCCCAAAGTTGGTCGACAGAGCTAGCCATTATTGGGTATCCGATATATTTATTAGCTAACAACAATTAATTATTGGACATCCAAGTTTAGATTGGTGAAGACCTTGCAAGAGTTGAATGACCTAGATTTGCGGAATGGTGATTGGCAGGTCCTTGACGCATTTCATGACCAGTCCAATTTGGCGTTCCAAGGTCTCAAACGCAGGTTAGGAATGCATCAGGAGACCCTATCTCGTGCTCTCCATCGTTTGGAGAGTGATCAATTGGTCGAACGCACCGATGATGGATATCGATTGACCCAACGTGGCTCAAGAATCATCAATGTGCCCATACGAGGGGAAACAACAAAGGGAAGCAAGATTCTCGAGACCTACCTTCCAACAGATGTGTCAGCTTCCGAAGTCATTTCAAGATTGAAGTATAGCTGGTTCAGCACGCTAAGATGGTTAGGGCACTCGGAAAACAATAATGAAACTATCCTCACATGGGTTACTGAAGAGGGAGGTATTCAAGTCAGAGCGCGCTTCAGAGGAAACTATTTGACAATCGAAATCTCCTCTGATAATGGCGAGAAATCCAACCCTGCAATCAAATCAGCGCACGAGCTAATAGCACGAATCATTCGCGAGTACCGAATAGTCATGGAACACGTACAGAATGTTCAAACACGTACAGAATGTTCAAACACCATGACTCATGGGATTGGGCTCTCATAAGTACCGAAGTCTTGAAGGGTAAGCTTTTTCTTAGCCAGTCCTAGAGCCTAAACGGTCAAACGGATCCTGCCATATCTAGTACAGTGAGCCAAAGTTCTTAAGAACAATCAGGAGAACCGTACGCTCCTTCATAATGTGTAGTGACGATATTGACTGATAGATTGCTAGTCATCGCGCTAGGCGGTAACGCTCTTCTGCAACGCGGACAGAATGGAACGGTTGAGGAGCAATCTGGGAACGTAAGGAAGGTGGTGCCAAAAATTGCCGACTTAATTGAAGGCGGTTACAAAGTGGTTTTGACCCATGGCAACGGACCCCAGGTTGGCGCGACGCTACTTAGACATGAAGCTGCGAAGAGTATCGTTCCACCTTTTCCGCTTGATGCTTGCGGTGCCGAGACACAAGGATTCATTGGTTATGTTGTTCAACAGGAACTTAGGAACGAGCTCAAAGGTCGCGGAATTGACAAATGTGTCGTCACTGTAGTTACCAGAGTAATTGTGGATAAACACGATTCCGCCTTTCAAAATCCGACCAAACCGATTGGCCCATTCTACTCGAAAGATGAAGCATCAAGGTTGAAGAAGCTGAGGCCAGATCTTATTATGAAAGAGGATGCCGGTCGAGGTTACAGACGGGTTGTACCGTCGCCTGATCCTAAGATAATTGCTGAGAGTGTAGCAATACGAACGCTTGTTGATTCCGGATTCATTGTCGTGGCATGTGGAGGGGGAGGAATCCCAATCATAGAAGAAGGAACTAAAGGAGTAGGCGTTGAAGCAGTAATAGACAAGGACCTAGCGGGTCAACGCCTTGCATCATTGATTGGAGCTAATATCTTTATCATACTTACTGACGTTGAAGGAGTGTTTCTCAATTACGGAACTTCCAAACAAGAAAGAATCAGAGAGATCACATCTGGGAAATTAAGGAACTACTTGAGAGAGGGCCAGTTTAAGGAAGGAAGTATGGCACCCAAGGTGGAAGCAGCCATTAGATTCGTGGAAAGCGGTGGGGAATGTGCGATAATCGCGAGTCTTGAAGGTCTAGTGAAGGCTCTCGAAGGTAAATCAGGAACTCAAGTGTTAGCGCCAAAAGCTTAATCGAATACCCAAATGCTCAACTCACACGGATAGAGCTTTAGTTCTTTCACGGTGTCGCGGAATGGGATGGTCTTCCTGTACACAAACGATTTCTCACAAGAGATCAAAAAAATTATTGAGTGCTGCTCTTTCGAAGTCGAAACAACCTTCACGTGCTGAGACAATGTCTTCCACACTCGTACTCGCGACCTGGGGCAGGCGTCTCGTTGCGTGGTTTATCGACTATTTCATAATTAACCTGATACTTGGATACCTTGGATTAGAGGGAGTAGAATCCCTGCTCATCCCCACCTCTCTGCTTCCCCGTCTCCAAGGATTTGATATCTCTCTCTGGTCGCCACTATCCATCCTGATTTTCTTTCTTTACTGGACTTTGTCTGAATGGTACCTAGGTCGATCAATTGGCCAATTGCTGCTCAATATTCGACTCGTTGATATTCATGGAAGAAATCCACCTATCAAAGCTGTTGCGATTCAGAGTATTGGAAAATCATTCCTACTCCCTTTGGATTGTCTTATTGGGTGGCTTTACAAACCGTGTCGTGAGAGACGGCAACGATTCTTCAACAAACTGTCTAATACTATTGTCATATTCATTGGGGAATCTGCAAGCGTCACAAAACATGGAGACTACTTTATGGAGCCCTAATCCATTGAAAGTATGCGCGAAAACTAGGTTCAACATGTAAGGGGTTTACTTATACCCGCATTTCGTTATCTAGAGGTAGAACTAGAATGGTTGACTATGATATCGTAATCATTGGCTCAGGCCCTGCTGGCTTGACAGCAGCCATATACGCTGGTCGAGCACTCGTCAAGACTCTTGTAATTGGAGGTAAAGTTGCTGGCGGGCAGCTCATGTTGACTACTGGTGTGGAGAATTTTCCAGGTTTTTCGAGTGGGATCCAAGGGCCTGATCTTATGATCGATATTCGTAAGCAGGCCGAGCGTTTCGGGACAGAAGTACTTGACGAAGATGTTGATAGCGTAGATTTCGGACAAAGACCTATGAAGATAGTTGCGGGAGGTAGAACTGTAACCGCGCATGCCGTGATCATCGCAACGGGATCATCGACAAAATGGTTGGGTTTTCCTTCAGAGGAGAGGCTACGCGGTCGTGGAGTATCAAGCTGTGCTACTTGTGATGGTTATTTCTTCAGAGATAAGCGGATTGCAGTTGTCGGTGGAGGGGACACGGCAATAGAAGAAGCTCTCTTCCTAACGAAATATGCTACGGAGGTCATTATAATTCATAGACGCGACAAGTTGAGAGCGAGTAAGATTATGCAAAGTAGAGCGCTTGCTAATCCTAAGATTAGATTTCTATGGGATACGGTAGTTGATGAAGTGCTGGGAAAGGACAAAGTAGAGGGCCTGAGGGTCAAAAATTTGAGGACGGGCGAAGTATCAATAATATCATGTGATGGGTTATTCGTTGCTATAGGATTCCAGCCTAACACGAAAGTTTTTGGAGGACAAATTGAACTGGACGATAAGGGATACATTGTCGTAAGTAAAGATACCGAATCAAGCGTGAAGGGCGTGTTTGTTGCTGGAGATGTTCACGATTACCGATATCGACAGGCCATTACCGCAGCTGGCGAAGGTTGTAAGGCAGCGATGGATGCCCTATCATACTTGGAAGAACAAAAGGAGATTGCCCTACCGGCGCGCAACAGTAGCGCAGGCGTCTTCGTCTAGAGACCCAGTCCTTTGAATAAGAACTTCTTCTGACATACGGGGCAGATTTGGGTCATTCTAGGTATGGTTTGTCCACAATACGCACATCGAATGTAAGTAGATGCAAGTTGCATAACTCATCGTGGAGTGGTTTGTTTCCGTTCTGATTTTGATATTTAGTCTTCATCTTCAGCAACCTTGCTTTCTTCTTGGTCAACTCTTATACAAGGTCTCATCAAATTTGCGGAGAACTTAGTAATGCTAACCTTTCTTTCTAGGTCGGTGCTATAGTGAATGGGAAGCAATTACCTCTACCACACATCAAAATCCAGATCAATGTTTGAACGCTCCAGGAAAGTTCAACCAGCAGGCGTTTCTTACTACTTGCGACTCTTTGACCCCTATCCATTCTTTGTCAGGCGTGCAAAGGGAGCTAGACTGATAGATATCGACGGAAATGAATACACTGACTACTGGTGCACCCATTTTAGCATGATTCTTGGTCACGCGCCTCAACCAGTTCTGCAAGCGATTAAACGCCAGATCGAGAATGGCTGGCACTATGGCCTTGAGCACGAACTCGAGATACTTCATGCTGAGAAACTTTGTCAACACGTACCCAGTGCGGAGATGGTTAGATACACTAGTTCCGGTAGCGAGGCGAATCTCTTTGCTATCCGTCTTGCCAGAACATACACGAAACGAAGCAAGATTGCAAAATTTGAAGGTGGTTGGCACGGATCCTACGACCCTCTCCATATCGCCGTTAAACCACCCTTCGATCAACCTCCATCAGGAGGTATAGCTGGATTATCACAAGAGGACACGATTGTAGTTCCCTACAATAACTTGAGCGCATTTCTAGATCGAGTCAAGGGGCAAGAACTAGCCTGCGTTATTCTTGAACCCGTCCTGGGAGCGGGGGGGATGATCCCAGCTCAGTTAGAGTTTCTGAAAGGGTTGAGAGAATACTGCGACAAAGTCGGCGCCCTGCTCATCTTTGACGAGGTCATAACAGGATTCCGCATGGGGCTTGGGGGAGCACAAGAGAGATTCAATGTACTTCCCGATCTTACAGTCTTGGGCAAAATTATTGGTGGGGGGCTTCCCATAGGGGCAATCTGTGGTAGACGCGAAATAATGGAGAGGATGGATCATACAAAATTTTCCGGAGTTGACTACGCTTATCATGGAGGAACATTCGCTGGCAACGCACTTTCCTTAACGGCTGGCCTAGCGACAATAGAAACACTAGAACATTCATCAGTATATTCGCGTCTAAGCGAACTCGGCGAAAGAGCCAGGCGAGGTCTTAGCGAGGTCTTTCGTGGCCAATCCACAACCATTACGGGTATAGACTCACTGTTTGCAATTCACATGAACAAGACGACGGCTCATAATACAACCGCCAATTCACTCCCCGGAGAGCCGAGTGACCTATTCCGATGGTTGCTAGAAAATGGCATCTTGATATTGACCCCCAATATTTTGCACGGAGCAATTAGCTATGCTCATACTGATGAGGACATCAAGTTCTTGACATCCACCATCGAGAAATACGTGAGCGAGCACAAAAGCAAATGATGATGTAGCTAGAACGTTTTGAGCATAACCGATCTATCCACTTCTGATAAGTCCATGCGTGGCGATAGTGGAGGAAGGTCAATCATTGTCCGGAGTCCAGGCTCGAGATAACGCAACTTTGGGATTGAGTTCACAATGATGGCTGGAGTCGACTGATCTCCGTGAATGCCACCCTTTATTGTCATGTCGATTGGAGGTACACCTTCGATAAGAATTGAATCATGTGGATTCTGTGCACCGAGGCACATTCTTAGATCCAACACAACCAATTCTTGACCCGCCAGAATTCCTTTGGCGACCTGACGCACACCAGCCACTGCACCTGACGGAACTTTGAAAAAATCACTGTTCACCTCTTTCTCTGCAACTATGGGAGTTATTCTCTCCTGTATCTCTCCAATCTTCCACCCCATGGCCAAGGCGATCAATCCTACTGATTCTGGCAATCCTACATGCTTTATCACCCCTTCAGCAACTCTGCGGTCAAATTCAGCAGGCATCAAGCCTACTCCAATTTTTCTTTGAAGAGATAATCTCCTCCTAGACGCATCCACAACGCGCTCAGCACGGATAGACGTTACATCTTGGCAAGCCCCGCTCAAGACAACTACTAACGTGTCGAGAAGAAAGCCAGGGTTAACCCCAGTTCCCAGCAAAACTGCTTTGTTAGACTTAGCAAGTGTGTCTAATTTCAGTGCCACGTCAGGATTCTTAACGAAAGGATAGGCAAGCTCCTCAGCGGTTGAAACAATACTTGCACCGTGGTTCAGTATTCCTTCAAGCTGTGGATAAATAGTCTTCAGGTATGACGAAGTCGAATGAGTGACTACTTGCGGCATCGTCCTCTCAAGTACTTCTCGATCACTGACAATGACTCCAAGTTTCTTAGAGTTCTTTAGAAACTGGCCCACGTCCTTGCCCATCTTGGTTTTATCGACGTCAATTGCGCCAACTAGCTCAACCCAAGGTCTTCTGATGAGTGTCTCAACGATTCCAATTCCGATCGGGCCCAGCCCGTATTGAACTACTCTGACCTTTTCCAATTCTCTTTCAGCTCTTGGACAAATATGCTGGACGCACTGACATGGGATTTAATTCCTTCTCACACGCGAAATCTCTTTTACCACGTCTCACTCGTTCCCACGTAATCAGGTATAACAGCATTGACAGAACCTCACAGACTGGCCTACGATCTCATGCCACCTCTAACTTCTCTCGCCATGTATCTCATATTGTCAGGATTTACTGTCGTCTTTCTGTATGGGATCTTCAGACGCTTCAGGCTCTATGTTGGCGGAGGTTCAGTCAGTGTAAGTTCTGTCAGCAAACAAACTAGGAGGGCTGTTGTTAACGCCTTCGCCCAACGCAAAGTGTTGAAGAAACCTTACCCTGGAACAATGCACTTGCTGATTTATTCTGGAATGCTCGTCCTCTTTATTGGTACGACGCTCGTTTTCTTGGATTTTGATATTTGGAAACCTTTCTTCCAGCATCAAATATTGACCGGAAACTTTTATCTCGTCTACGAAACGGTTCTAGATGTCTTTGGGCTGTTAACAATTGCAGGATTAATTCTTGCGATTTATAGGCGTATTTTCATAAAGCCATCGAACCTACCATCATCACGTGACGATATCTTCGTTTTGTCGATACTGATAATCATACTCGTAACTGGCTACTTGCTGGAGGGTATTCGTCTAGCGGTTGATAAGCCGCAATGGGCACCATGGTCTTTTGCAGGTTACCAAATCGCTTTGATTCTTGAGAAGCTAGGATTCGACGGACAGCAAGCAGTACGATTCTACAGAGGCTTATGGTGGTTTCATGCGGTTCTAGCATTCACAGCAATTGCAAGTATTCCATACACTAAACTGTTCCATGTGATCACGTCGCCTCTAAATTCACTCTTTGCACATCAGAGACCTGCAGGTCAACTGAGCACACCATTCGACCTCAGAGAACTACTTACCTCGGAAGACTTCAACGTCAAGATAGGTGCAGCTAATATTGCTGACTTCTCGTGGCAGGAGAAGCTAACGTTCGATTCATGTACGTCATGTGGCAGATGCAGCAATTCGTGTCCGGCAACTGCTGCCGGAACACCACTCTCTCCTATGCATCTAATCCTCAAGCTGCGGAATAGTATGCTGAGTAGCAGAAGTAGAGAAGGTTCGTTGCTTTTGGGTTCGATCATCGACCAAGAGGAGTTGTGGGCCTGCACAACCTGCAGAGCATGTGTAAACGAATGCCCAGTCCTGATAGATCATATCGACGCAATTGTAGACATGAGACGACACCTCGTCGGAGAAGGGAAGTTAGACCGTGCTAAGAAGGATCTTCTTACAAATCTAAATAATTCCAGAAATCCTTACGGACTCTCACCTAATGACCGACTAAAATGGGCAGAAGGACTCGACGTCAAGACAGTCGCGCAGCAACCAGATTTCGAGGTGCTATATTGGGTCGGCTGTGCTGGATCTTATGACCCTCGGAATCAGACCGTATCACGAGCCATGGCAAAAATCCTGCACACTGCACACGTGCGATTCTCCGTGCTTGGAAACGAAGAGAGATGCAATTGTGAGGTCGCAAGACGGATTGGTGAAGAAGGGCGATTCCAACAATCAGCTCTCGAGCTGATCGAACTCTTCAAAAAATATAACGTGAAGACAGTAGTAACTCAATGCCCACACTGTTTCAACACTTTCAAGAACGAATATCCAGAGTTTGGAGCAACAGTCAAAGTTGTTCATCACACCCAGTTCATTGCCGACCTGATAAATTCAGGAAAATTGAAGTTAAGAAAGGGGTCGCATAAGCTTGTCACATTCCACGATCCTTGTTATCTTGGACGATACAATGAACAATATGATGCTCCCAGATCCATTCTCTCATCGCTAAGTGAATTGAAGCTCAAGGAGATGCCTCGCCATCATGAGAACAGCTTTTGTTGCGGAGCAGGAGGAGCCAACTTCTGGTACAAAGTAAGTCAAAAGCAACGAACCAACCTGATACGATTTGAAGAAGCTCAAAATTTGAAACCCAATATTCTTGCGACAGCATGTCCATATTGCACTTCCATGTTTGAAGACGCCTCAGTCTCGGTTGGAGCCAGAGATACTCTCTCAGTCAAAGACCTAGCGGAACTCGTCGCCGATTCAATTGACATCTAATCTCAATCTTATTATCTCCATCTTCATCTCTTGAGAACATAATTTTTGTGAAGAGTTATGGTAAACATTATCGTGCTTATCAAACAGGTAATTCAAACCGCTGAACTCAAAATCGATAAGGCTGCCAAGAGCTTGGTGTTTCAAGGTGTTCCCAGAGTCGTAAGTGAGACCGACAAAAATGCTTTGGAAGAATCAATCCGGATAAAGGAGAAGCATGGTGGAAAAATCACAGTCGTCACCGTAGGAGCACCTGAAGCAAAGGAGGCTCTCAGAGAGGCCTTGGCAATGGGAGCTGACGAAGCAATTCTTATCACTGATCCGCGGTTTGAAGGTTCAGATTCTCACGCAATCGCAAACGCGTTAGCGGCTGCAGTAACCAAGATACTCGATTACGACTTGATAATCTGCGGTGCCTATTCTGAGGATCTGTTTGCATTTCAGACGGGACCAAGATTGGCCGAGATCTGTAACCTCCCTCAAATAACCTATGCAACCAAAATAACGCTAGATGGAACGAAGATCATAGTCGAAAGAGACTTGGAAACCGAACGCCAAGTTGTCGAAGGAAAACTGCCCTGCCTAGTTACCGTTGTTAGAGAAATCAACGAGCCAAGGCTTCCAACTCTGATGTCAATAATGGCCGCCTCGAAAAAACCCACGACCACATGGAATGCCACCGACCTTAGCTTGGAAGAAGACGAATTAGGCTTCAATGGAGCCTTGATTGAAGTCCTGAGAAGTACTTTAGTTTCAGGAGACAGGAAACGCATAATTCTAGAGGGAGATTCGAAAGAAATTTCACTCAAATTGGCAAAAGCACTTCAGCAGGAAGGAGTTCTTAAGGTAGATTAGAATGCAAGAAGAAAACCATGGAGTCTGGATCTTCTCCGAAGTACCCAAACTCGCATTCGAACTCCTTGGAAAGGGGAGTCTTCTCGCTAAAGCCTTAGGGTCAGAGTTGGTCGCAATCTCGATTGGACCTGCCGAAGGAAATGAAGATTACATAAAACATGGCGCCGACAAGGTACTCACAGCAAACGACCCTGCATTGGCTAATTTCCACGTCGATACATATACTGACGCACTAAGCGAACTCGCCACCGAACACAATCCGGATATAATCCTGATCGGAGCAACCAGGAATGGCTTGGAACTCGCACCTCGCCTTGCTGAACGACTGAAAACAGGTTGTGTAACAGAAGCCACAAGAATTGAGCCAGACGCGGACAAGAGATATCTTCTTATGGATAGAATAACCCTTGGCGGAAATCTTGTTGAAACTCACGTCTCAAGAGTAAAACCGCAAATTGCAACTGTCGCCAGAGGGCTGTTTTCTGCACTCCCCGCGGACGATTCCCGCAAGGGTCAAGTGGTTAAGGTGGAACCTAAGATAAAAGATCCCAGCACCAAGCTTCTTGAGAAGATGCCTAAGGGAGCTAAGGGAGTACGGTTAGCCGATGCATCGGTGATCGTATCCTTTGGTCGAGGTATCCGAGAGAAAAAAGACATAATCATGGTAGAGAAACTCGCCAATGCCGTAGGGGGAGTAATAGGATGCTCACGCCCAATAGCTGAAGACCTTCATTGGCTGCCCGAAGAGCAGTACATAGGCCTCTCAGGCCAAAAAGTTAGTCCAAAACTATATTTCGCTTGTGGAATTTCTGGTCAGATACAGCATCTTACTGGAATAAGAAATAGCAAAATAATAATTTCTGTCAACAATGACCCAAAGGCCCCTATACTCGAATTCACTGACTATGCAATTGTAGCAGACCTGTATCAGATATTGCCAGTTCTAACTGAAACTATGAGGCAACTAAGAAAAGGTTAACCTTTCTCACGAATAAGCGACGGAAGTGAGAGAATAGACGCAGATAGCAATGTAACAAACAGTCTTGGATCACGGGCTAAAGATAACAACGTACGACCCTGAAAATCGATGTCCGAAGTCCTGCTCAACACTTCGCCTGCTCCCACCTCTTTTGATATGGCAAAAATCTTATTCAAACGTTGGTCGGGGATTCCGTAAAGCAATCGCTTCAGCCACGTCATAACCTTCAAGTCGAAACCAATTAGCCTACGCCACGATGCCTCATACTTGCTCAAGAAAGCTGATGAAGTGTCATGGTTCAAGATTGCCATAGCCGCCGTCTGTCCAGCCAATCTGCCACATGCTAATCCAAACACTATGCCACCACCAGTTGTTGGTTTAACCTGGGATGCGGCGTCGCCAACAGTTAAAATCGAATCTCCAAATGTGCGTCTTCCACCGCCTCCAACTGGAATGGGATGAAACACAGGTTCGGTGACGATGTTGGCCTTTTTCATCTTCGATGAGATGACGGGGTGCTTCAAGAAGCGTTCGAGGCATAATCTCACATTTGACCTCGCTCCCGCTGCGAGTCCTAACTTTGCCGAACCGTCTCTTCGTGGAATTATCCAACCGAAAAATCCTGGAGCAAACTGTTGACCAAAGTAGAGCTCGACGAAATCTGGATCAATATCAGTTAGGTTGACAACGTTAACTTGAGCTGAGTTGACAATCGATAGATTGTCTAGTTTATGGATGCCCATGTATCTCGCAACTGGCATGCTACAGCCTCCAGCATCAATAACCATCTTA
>Ga0187784_10001803_pt1 | contig 17109 bp, 13 predicted proteins | sample 1015_SJ02_MP15_2_FD_132964 | JGI IMG/M metagenome (GOLD analysis project Ga0187784, IMG submission 132964) | Tropical peat soil microbial communities from peatlands in Department of Meta, Colombia - 1015_SJ02_MP15_20_MG | ecosystem: Environmental > Terrestrial > Soil > Wetlands > Peat | place...
CGCTTCGGTGCTTACCCGTATGTCCTCGCGGTGCGGGAGAACGTCGACGGCAGCGTCTTCGAGCACCGCCTCATCGGGCTGTTCACGGTCGCCGCGATGAACGCCGACGTGCTTGAGATCCCGATAATTTCGCGCAGAGTCCGCGAGGCGCTCGCACTCGCCGACCTCGACCCCGGCCATCCAGGGCAGCTGCTGCTCGACGTCATCCAGACCATGCCGCGCTCGGAGCTTTTCGCGCTCAGCGCCGAGCAGCTGTTGGCGATGGCCAAAGCCGTGGTGGATCTCGGATCCGGGCGCCGAGCACTGCTGTTCTTGCGCGCTGACCGACTCGAGTACTTCGTGTCGTGCTTGGTCTACCTGCCCCGCGACCGCTACACCACGGCCGTGCGTTTGCAGATCGAGGACATCCTGGTCCAGGAGTTCGGCGGCACCAGCCTCGAGTTCACCGCTCGCGTCACCGAATCACCTTGGGCGCTGCTGCATTTCATGGTCCGGCTACGTCCCGATGGCGCTACGCAGATCGACACCTCCGAAGCCAACCGAGTCCGTATCCAGGCGTTGCTGACCGAAGCCGCGCGCACCTGGTCCGACCGGCTGATCAGCGAGGCGACTGGGGGATCCGTCGGCGCTGTCGGACCCCTGGAGGCCGAGCACTACGCGGCGGCGTTCTCTGAGGCCTATAAACAGGCCGTCACCCCGACCGAAGCGATCAATGACATCGCCATCTTCGAGCAGCTGACCGACGACTCGGTCAAGCTGGTGCTCGCCGAACGCGACGAGCAAGGGGTCGACCGGCTGACCTGGTTCCTGGGTGGACGCGCCGCCTCACTGAGTCAGCTGCTGCCGATGTTGCAAAGCATGGGCGTGGTAGTGCTCGAGGAGCGACCGTTCACAGTCACCCGGCCTGACGGGTTGCCGGTGTGGATCTACCAGTTCAAGATCACGCCGCAGCCGACCATTCCGCTGGCATCGGGGGGGCCTGAGCGGGAAGCCGCCGCGAAACGCTTCGCCGACGCCGTCACCGCGATCTGGGAAGGCCGCATCGAGATCGACCGGTTCAACGAGCTGGTGATGCGCGCCGACCTGACCTGGCAGCAGGTCGTGCTGTTGCGCAGCTACGCGAAATATCTACGGCAGGCCTGTTTTCCGTACAGTCAGTCCCACATCGAATCGGTGTTGAACGAAAACCCACAGACCGCACGGTCGTTGGTCAGGCTGTTCGAGGCATTGTTCGATCCGACCCCTTCCGGTTCGTCGAAGAACCGCGACGCTCAAGCTGCCGCCGCAGCGGTTGCCGCGGATATCGACGCGTTGGTGAGCCTGGACACCGACCGCGTCCTACGGGCGCTCGCCTCGCTGATCCAGGCCACCATGCGTACCAATTACTTTGTGACACACGAGAGTTCCGCTCGCAGCCAAAATGTGCTGTCGCTGAAGCTGGATGCGCAGCTGGTTGAGGAACTCCCACTGCCGCGGCCTAAGTTCGAGATCTTCGTGTACTCGCCGCGGGTCGAAGGTGTGCATCTGCGATTCGGCTATGTGGCGCGCGGTGGCTTGCGTTGGTCGGATCGTCGCGAGGATTTCCGCACGGAGATCCTCGGTCTGGTCAAGGCTCAGGCAGTGAAGAACGCCGTCATCGTGCCGGTCGGCGCCAAAGGCGGTTTCGTCGTCAAACAGCCGCCGTTGCCCACCGGCGACCCCGGTGCTGACCGCGACGCCACCCGAAACGAAGGCATCGCCTGCTACAAGCTGTTCATCTCAGGATTGCTCGACGTCACGGACAACGTCGATCTCACCACCGGCAAGGTCAGTACACCCGCGGAGGTGGTGCGGCGCGACGGCGACGACGCCTATCTGGTGGTGGCCGCGGACAAAGGCACCGCGACGTTTTCCGACATCGCCAACGACCTCGCCAAGTCCTACGGGTTCTGGCTGGGCGACGCCTTCGCATCCGGCGGATCGGTCGGCTATGACCACAAAGTAATGGGCATCACCGCCAAGGGCACCTGGGAAGCGGTCAAGCGGCACTTCCGGGAGATGGGGGTCGACACCCAAACCGAGGACTTCACCGTCATCGGCATCGGTGACATGAGCGGTGACGTGTTCGGCAACGGCATGTTGCTGTCCAAGCACATTCGACTGCTGGCCGCGTTCGACCACCGCCACATCTTCCTGGACCCCGATCCCGATCCGGCCGCTTCCTGGGAGGAGCGACGGCGAATGTTCGATCTGCCCCGCTCCAGCTGGCAGGACTACGACAAGTCACTGATCAGCCAGGGCGGCGGGGTGTACAGCCGCGAACACAAAGCGATTCCGATCAGCGACCAGGTTCGCGCAGCCTTGGGCATCCCGGACGACGTCAACGAGATGGCCCCGCCCAACCTGATGCGCGCGATCCTGCGTGCGCCGGTGGATCTGCTATTCAACGGCGGCATCGGAACCTATGTCAAGGCCGAAGCGGAATCCGACGCCGACGTGGGTGACCGTGCCAACGACCCGGTACGGGTCAATGCGAATCAGTTGCGCGCCAAGGTGGTTGGCGAGGGTGGCAATCTCGGCGTCACGGCGCGCGGCCGGGTCGAGTTCGACCTGTGCGGCGGTCGGATCAATACCGATGCGATGGACAATTCGGCCGGCGTGGATTGTTCTGACCACGAGGTCAACATCAAGATCTTGGTCGACTCCCTGATCACCGCGGGCAAGGTCGACCCGGGTGAACGCACCCAACTGCTCGAGTCAATGACCGACGAAGTCGCCGAACTGGTGCTCGCCGACAATGCCGACCAGAACGACCTGATCGGCACCAGCCGCGCCAATGCCCCGAGCCTGCTGCCCGTGCATGCCGACCAGATCAAATACCTGGTGACCGAGCGGGGGCTGAACCGCGAACTCGAAGCGCTGCCGTCGGATAAGGAGATAGCGCGGCGACTCGAGGCCGGTCTAGGGCTCACGTCACCGGAGCTCGCGACGTTGATGGCGCATGTCAAGCTGGCGCTCAAAGACGAGCTGTTGCGTACCGATCTGCCGGATCAAGAGGTGTTCGCCAGCAGATTGCCGCGATACTTCCCGTCACCGCTGCGCGACCGCTTCGGTCCGGCGATCCGCTCCCACCAGCTAAGGCGGGAGATCGTCACCACGATGCTGGTCAACGATCTGGTCGACACAGCCGGCATCAGCTATGACTACCGGGTCGCTCAGGATATCGGTGTGAGTCTGGTGGATGCGGTGCGCACCTACGTAGCAACCGACGCCGTCTTCGGAGTGGGGCAACTGTGGCACAGTATCCGCGCGGCCGACGTGCCGATCGCGGTCTCTGATCGGATGACATTGGATACCCGTCGGCTGATCGACCGTGCCGGACGGTGGTTCCTCAACTACCGTCCGCAGCCGTTGGCGGTTGGCGCCGAAATCAACCGATTCGCAAAGAAGGTGGAAACGCTGACACCGCGGATGTCGGAGTGGCTGCGCGGCGACGACAAGGCGATCGTGGAAAAGGAAGCCGGTGAATTCGTCGCGCAGGGTGCATCAGAAGACCTCGGCTACATGGTGGCCGCCGGGTTGTACCGGTACAGCTTGCTCGACATCATCGATATCGCCGATATCGAGGACCACGACCCCGCTGAGGTCGCCGACACCTATTTCGCGCTGATGGACCGCCTGGGCACCGACGGTCTGCTGACCGCGGTGTCCGAACTGCCACGCAGCGATCGCTGGCACTCGTTGGCGCGCTTGGCGATTCGTGACGATATCTACGCGTCGCTGCGGTCGTTGTGTTTCGACGTGCTCGCCATTGCTGAACCGGACGAAAGCGCTGACGAGAAGATCGCTGAGTGGGAGCACACCAGCGCCTCACGGGTGGAGCGCGCGCGCCGGACGCTGACCGAAATCTACGAGAGCGGTCAAAAGGATTTGGCCACGCTGTCGGTGGCGGCACGGCAGATTCGCCGCATGACGCGCACCAGCGGGCGAGGATCGTCGGGGTGACCGCCAGCGACGATGCAGTGGGGGCACCTCCCGCTTGCGGGGGACGGAGCGATGAGGAGGAGCGGCGTATAGAAAGCGTGGGATTCGTTGCGGCTGTCCCGGTGCGGTGGTCGGACATCGACATGTACCAGCACGTCAACCACGCGACCATGGTCACGATTCTCGAAGAGGCCCGCGTCCCGTTTCTTTCGCATGCGTTCGGTGCCGATATCACCAGCGTCGGTCTGCTGATCGCCGACGTTCGGATCACGTACAAAGGTCAGCTTCGGCTGACGGATTCGCCACTTCAGGTCACCATGTGGGTAAAGCGCTTGCGAGCGGTCGATTTCACGCTCGGCTACGAGGTGCGGTCGGCCAACGCTGACCCAGAGTCGAAGCCCGCCGTGATCGCCGAGTCGCAATTGGCCGCATTTCACATCGACGACCAGCGGCTGGTGCGCCTGTCGCCACATCATCGGGAATACCTGCAGCGGTGGCTCCGGTAGCAGAGCGGGGACTGTGGCTGGGTCCAGAAGCCATGGCGGCCCACCGCGCGGACTTGACCGCGTTCGTCGAGCGGGCGGCGCGACTGGACGCCGCCGCGGTGATCCGGCTGCGCGCTCGTTCGGGCGGTTTAGTCACGGCTTGGGCGGCCACCGGCTTCGACGTGCTGGCGAGCCGGGTGGTGGCCGGCACCCTGCGGCCCCACGACTTATCCGTCGGCGCAGACGAATTGGCGCGCGGACTGGCCGCGGCAGACAGCTCCGGCTACGTCAATCCCGGATTCCCGATGGACTCCGCGTGGCGGGGCGTGTTGCCGCCGGACTCCGGTTTCACCCACCTCGACGACGTACCGGCACGCCTGATGCTTGACTTGGCGCAGCGCGGCGCCCAGTTGGCCAAAGAGCACGGCAGTGCCCAGGGGCCGCCGGTGTCGCTGCTCGACCAGGAAGTGATCCGGGTCAGCTCAGCCGACGTCAGCGTAGGTGTGCCTATGCGGTGTGTATTCGCTTTGACTGCAATGGGTTTCCTGCCGCAGTCAGCCGATGCCGTCGACGCCGACGAGATCGTCCGGGTACGTACGTTGCCGGCCTGGCTGCGCATCGACGCTCGGTTCGGTTCGGTATACCGGCGTCGCGGCGACCCGGCGCTCGTGCTGCGCTGATCTGCAGCGGAAGGCGGCGTGACGGCATTATGGTGCGTACCGGAACCACAAAGGCAGGACCGAATTGAGGTGGTCCATAAATTTCTTAAGGCCCACTCGGTATTCCCAGTAACCATACGGGTCCGCTGTATACGCCGGAAACGCGATGCCGCACCCGAACAGGCCGGGAGCAAGGATACCGGTAGTGGGGTCGTAATCTAGCTGGCCAAACTGTCTCGTGCCAGGCAGCTTTCGTCGCTCAAAACCGACCGTATAAACGACGCGGTCGCATGCCTCGAGCTTCTCGACAAAATCCGTGCCATCCACCCAGCATCTCTCCAGCCGGTCCGGATAGGTGCCGTCGATATTTTCTCGAGCCCATTCAGCCGCTTGACCTTTCAGGCCAACGTCGTCGTACAGAATCCAATCATCGAGGTAGACAGCGTATCTCAGCGGACTGCGGTAGAAGTTGATCACTCTCTCGACGGGATGACGCAAGAGATTCGGCAACGCGCTCATCGTCGAGTGAGAAGAACCAAACACGGCGACCGTGGCATTTTCCAGCGGCTGTTTTGCGAGCTTCTCCGGGTCGAGCGCCACTTCTAGCGGAATCTCCTCCAGATGAGGATAGGAAAGCTTTTTCGGAACTGCCCCGACAGCGAGGATCACATTTTTGGAGGCAAGTTCCCGCTGGTGCGTTTCAATTCTCCACTGCCTTCTTTCCAAGAAGAGGGCGGTCGCAATCGTTTGGAAAACTTCTACCCGCTCACGAATGTGTTGGGTGATCCAAACCAAAGGATCGGCAATCAGCGCCAGGGCGCATGTCTCTTGAGGATCCACGTCCCGTAGCGGCATCGGAGGCGCCGCTGAGAACCGAAATGCGGAAGAGCCGTCCAAGTAGCTCAGGAACAGCCCGACCTGCGTGTTACTCGAAACCGACCGCCACTTCTCGCCGAGGTCACCGGCGCCAAATGCGGGGTCGATCCAGGCGATCGATTCGGGCGCTATGCCCTGATCGAGGAGTTTGCCCACAGCCGCGATCCCTGCAGGTCCGGCTCCGATAACTGTCCACGCGAAGGCCGCCATCGACTCTACCTACACCAGCCAGGCGGCGGCATTGGGTGGCAACTTCCCGTCAACCAATGGCGCGCTCGTCAGAATTACCTCGCCGGCCGGGAGCGGCTGCGCCCGCTTGCCGGTGTTCAGCGCACAGCGCAGACCATGCTCACCGCGGGCGAACACCAGAGCACCGCGGCGTGCGGTCAGCCACTCGACCCGGTTTCCAGTGAACTCCGCACGGCTATGGCGTATTCCGAGTGCGTGCTGGAAGAACGACAACGTCGAGTCGGTTTCGTTGAGCTGTTTTTCGACGGTCAGGGTCGCCCACTCCGGCGGCATCGGCAGCCAGGTGTCGGGCGCTGTGGAGAACCCGAACGGGGGAGTGTCGCCGCGCCACGGAATCGGAATGCGGCACCCGTCGCGGCCGCGCACGGTGTGCCCTGAGCGTTCCCACGTCCGATCCCGCAGCGCTTCGTCGGGCAACTCGACACTGGGCAGCCCCAACTCCTGCCCGTTGTAGAGAAACACCGCACCAGGCAGCGCGAGGGTCACCATCGCCATAGCCCGGGCCCGATCGAGTCCGACGACACCCCCGCCGTAGCGGCTGGGTCCCCGTTCGACGTCGTGGTTTTCCAATGTCCAAGTGGGGGTGGCGTTTTCAATCGCTGCGGCGGCCAGGGTGTTCTCGATCGCATCATGGATGCTTGTGATGTCGAATTTGGCTCGCACCATGCGGAAATTGAAACCCAGGTGCAGCTCGTCGGCGCGCAAGTACTCGGCCCAGCTCGCGTTGTCGAAAACCCAGACCTCTCCGATGGTCACCGCCTCGGGATAGTCGTCCATGACCGTGCGGATGTCGCGGTGAATCGCGTGCACGTTGGGATGATTGAACCGTGGATCACCGTCGCTGAGCATCCGCGGCCGCATTTCGACATCGGTGTCCGGGAGCCCCGGCGGCTTGGCCATCCCGTGCGCGACGTCGATGCGGAAGCCGTCGACGCCGCGCTCCAGCCAGAACCGCAACGTCTTCTCGAGATCGTCAAATACCTCCGGGTTGTCCCAGTTGAGGTCGGGCTGCTCGACGTCGAAGAGATGCAGATACCACTGGCCCGGATTACCGTCCGGCTTAACGACCCGGGTCCAGGACGGCCCGCCGAACAATGACTGCCAGTTATTCGGAGGCTCGACACCACCTGGTCCGCGACCGTTGCGGAAGATGTAGCGGTTCCGGGCTGCGCTGCCCGGTTCGGCGGCCAGTGCCTCTTGAAACCAGGGATGCTCCGAGCTGGTGTGGTTGGGCACCAAATCCATGGTGATCTTGATGCCGCGCTCATGCGCTGACGCGATCAGTCGTTCAAAAGCGGCCAGGTCGCCGAACAACGGATCAATGTCCCGCGGATCCGAGACGTCATAACCGTGGTCGGCCATCGGGGACACCATGATCGGGCTGAACCAGAGCGCGTCGACGCCCAGTCGATCCAGATAGTCCAGCCGCGACGCCACTCCGTCGAGGTCGCCGACGCCGTCGCCGTTGCTGTCCGCGAATGACCGCGGATACACCTGATAGAACACCGCGCGCGCCCACCACGGTTCGTGTTGCGACCTGCTCATCAGAAGGCGGAATTGACTAGCGAGTGCGCGGCCATCTCCAGGTACTCAAGCAACTCCTTACGATGCGCATCGTCGAGGGTGTCGGGGTCGATGGATGCGACCGCGGTGTGCATACACCGTAGCCAGGCGTCACGCTCGAACGGGCCGATCTGGAACGGCGCGTGCCGCATCCGCAAGCGGGGATGGCCACGTTGCTCGGAGTACGTCCGCGGGCCGCCCCAGTACTGCTCGAGGAACATCCGCAGCCGTTCTTCGGCGCCCGCCAGGTCGTCTTCGGGGTACACCCGACGCAGAATTTCGTCCTCGGCGACCAGCTCGTAAAAGCGCGACACGATCGCGTGGAAGGTGTCAGCGCCACCGACAGCGTCGTAAAAGGATTGTTCTACTTGTTCCATCACCTTCCATTGTGGGGCATCGGGACCGACCGCTGGGTGCATGTCATCCGCCGTCGCGGAACTTGGCACCCGCTGTTCATCGGATTGACCAGCGAACACCGGCCAATTTGGCGTGCGATCGCTGGCGAATCGTGGTGGACTGTTCGGCGGAGGATGTATGGCGCAGCGCAAAGGACGCCGCCACCGCAGTTCCGGTGCCGCGGCAGCCCTAACCGGGCTCGCGACCAGTTCATGTCTGCACAGTGTCTCCAGCGTCCCCCGCGTCGACCACTCGCCGGTCTCGCATGACGCCGGCTCGATCTGGAATCGCCGGCGTGTGCTGCTGCTGAACTCCACCTACGAGCCGCTGACGGCGTTGCCCGTCCGGCGGGCGATCATCATGCTGATCTGCGGCAAAGCCGACGTCGTGCACGACGATCCAACCGGCCCCGTCATTCATTCGGCGACCAGGGCGATTGCCTTGCCGTCGGTGATCCGGCTGCGGTCGTACGTTCGGGTGCCCTACCGGGCCCGTGTCCCGATGACCCGGGCGGCACTGATGCACCGTGACCGCTTCTGTTGCGCTTACTGCGGGTCCAAGGCCGACACCGTCGACCATGTAGTGCCCCGCAGCCGCGGCGGCGATCATTCCTGGGAGAACTGCGTGGCGTGCTGCTCGAACTGCAACCATCGAAAAGGCGACAAGCTGCTCACCGAGCTCGGCTGGTCGCTGCGGTTGGCGCCGACCTCGCCGAAGGGCCAGCACTGGCGGCTGCTGTCGACGGTCAAAGAACTTGACCCGTCATGGGCGCGATACCTCGGCGAAGGCGCGGCTTAGCCAAGTGACGATGCGGGCCGCGTAGCGGCAATCCTGGTGTCGCCCGGTGGAGTGATCGCCGGTGGGATACGGTTTGCGTCGTGAGCATGATGGAAGTCCATCTTTACTTCGTGGGAATCCCGTTGTTGCTGGTGGCCGTGCTGGTGGCGCTGATCTGGTCGCGTAAGGGACCGCATCCGGCGACCTACAAGTTGTCTGAGCCATGGACTCATCCGCCGATCCTGTGGGCGGCCACCGACGAGGTTTTCGGTCATGGGGCGCATTCCGGCCACGGCACGTCGGAAATCAGCGTGGGAGGTGGTGCCAGTGGCAAGTGGTGAGGTCGCAATCGTCAGGCCGGCCGAGCTGCCCAGCGGCTCGGTGATCACCACCAGCGGGCGGATCTCCGGGGTCACCGAGCCCGGAGAGCTGTCGGTGCACTACCCGTTTCCCATCAACGACCTGGTTGCCCTTGACGACGCGCTGACCTACGGGTCGCGCGCCGCGGGCGCACGGTTCGCTGTTTACGTCGGCGACCTGGGCAGCGACACCGCGGCGCGGGCCCGCGAGATCCTGGGCAAGGTGCCGACGCCGAACAATGCGGTGCTGATCGCCGTCTCACCCGACCAGCACGCGATCGAGGTGGCTTACGGCTCGGAAGTTCGCGGCCGGGGTGTCGAGTCGTCCGCGCCGCTGGGCGTCGCCGCCGCGGCGTCGGCGTTCCAGGCCGGCGAGCTGATCGACGGCCTGGTCAGCGCAATCCGGGTGACCAGCGCCGGCATCTCGCCGACCTAGCCCGTTCCGCCCCGTCAGGCCGCCCCGCCACCGTCGAACCGGCGGGCCCGTAGCGACCGCTCGATACCGGCCCGGCCCTCGAGCACCAGCCGGCGCAGCGCCGGAGGCAGCCCGGGGTCAGCAAGAAAGCGGTCGGCGGCGGCGATGCCATCGTCGCTGATGTCCCACGACGGGTACAGACCGATCACCACCGTCTGCGCGACCTCACTCGAGCGGCGTTGCCACACGCCGGCTATCGCCGCGAAATAGCGCTCGGTAAACGGCTTCAGTAGCTCGGCCTGGCCGGGCTCGACGAAGCCGCCGATGATCGAACGGGCGGTGATGTTGGGCAACGTGTCGTCTTCGACGACCTGGCTCCACGCCTTCTCCTTGACGGCCGACTGCGGCCGCGCGGCCGAGGCTTGGGCGCCATGCCGCTTGCCGGCAGCCGTCGGGTCGCGCTGGACCTCGGCATCGATGAACGGCGTCTCCGGGCCGTCGGCGTCGACATCGCCGGCGGCGGCCAGCGCAGTGACGATGCGCCAACGCAGATCCGTATCGATCGACAGGCCGGTCAGTCCCAGATCGGCGGGGTCGTGGTCGAGCAAGTCGGCCAGCACCACGACGTGCCGGGTCGACAGCACCGATGAGCACAGTGCGTTGACGAAGGCCAGTTGATGGTCAGAGCCCGCCTGTGCGCCGCGGGCCAGTTCCAGCAGCCGGTCAGCGAACGCCGGCCAGCCGTTTAAGTGGGCCCAGTCGGGGTTGGCGTAAGAACCCAGTGCGGTCTGCGCCTGTAACAGCAGCCGCTGCGCCACCCCGACTTCGGTCTCGCCATGAACGCCGCCCGAGACCAGTGCCACGAAGTCGCGGGCGCGCAGCTCGGCGTCGCGGGTCATCTCCCAAGCAGCCGACCACACCAGCGTGCGCGGCATGGGCTCGGCGATGTCGCCGATGCGTTCCAGCGCAGTCTGCAGAGATTCAGGATCCAGTCGAAGCGAACAGTAGGTCAGGTCGTCGTCGTTCAACAGTATCAACCGACCACGCGAAATGCCAACCAGCGCAGAAACTTCCGTGTTTTCACCGCTTACATCGAGTTCGTCGCGGTGGATCCGCACCAGCTTGCCACTGCCATCGTCGTCGTAAATCCCTACCGCGAGCCGATGCACGCGTGTCTCGCCCGCGCCGGGTTCAGCGCCGCTCTGCGCCACGGCGAACCGGGTGAACCGCCCGCCGGCATCGATGTCGAAATCCGCGCGCAGCGTGTTCAGGCCGGTCGTTTTCAGCCACTGCCGACCCCAGTCGGACAAGTCACGGCCCGAGGCCTTTTCCAGCGCGGTCAGCAGGTCGTCGAACCTGGCGTTGTCGAACGCGTGGGCGCGGAAGTAGTCTCGCAGACCGGCCAGGAAGTGTTCCAGGCCGACATAGGCCACCAGTTGCTTGAGCACGCTGGCACCTTTGGCGTAGGTGATGCCGTCGAAGTTGACTTCGACCGCGGCCAGGTCCGGGATATCGGCGGCCACCGGGTGCGTCGAAGGCAGTTGGTCTTGGCGGTAGGCCCACGACTTTTCGGCGTTGGCGAACGTCGTCCACGCTTGCGTGAATTCGGTTGCCTCGCTTTGGCAAAGCACCGAAGCAAAGGTGGCGAACGACTCGTTGAGCCACAGGTCGTCCCACCAACGCATGGTGACCAGGTCGCCGAACCACATATGAGCCATCTCGTGCAGCACGGTTTCGGCGCGACGCTCATAGGACGCGCGGGTGACCTTGCTGCGGAAGACGTAATCTTCCAGGAACGTCACGGCGCCGGCGTTCTCCATCGCGCCGGCGTTGAACTCCGGGACGAACAACTGGTCGTATTTGCCGAATGCGTACGGCACGCCAAAGTTCTTGTGATAGAAGCCAAATCCCTGCTTGGTCTGGGTGAACAGCCGCTCGGCGTCCATGAATTCCGCCAGCGTGGCCCGGCAGAAGATGCCCAGCGGAATCTCGCCGTGCTCGTCGCGGTAGGTGTCGTCCCAGCGGGCATACGGGCCGGCGATCAGCGCCACCAGGTAGGTGCTCATCCGCGGTGTGGTGGCAAATGTGCGCACGCCGCCGTCGGTGCTTACCGCGGCACCGTTGGAGACGACCTGCCAGTGCTGCGGTGCGGTCACCGACAGGTCGAACACCGCTTTGAGGTCGGGTTGGTCGAAGCAGGCGAACATCCGCTTGGCGTCGGCGGTTTCGAACTGCGAGTACAGATACACCTCATTGTCGACGGGGTCGACGAATCGGTGCAGGCCCTCGCCGGTGTTGGAGTAGCGGCAGCCGGCGTCGATCACGACTACGTTGTGCTCTGCCAGACCGGTCAGTGCGATACCGATCGACTCGTCGTAACCGGACACGTCCAGTTCGCGGTCGTTGAGGGTGGCGCGGCGAATCTTGTCCGCGGCGATGTCGATGACGGTGTCGGCACCCGGCAGTGCAGCGAACTCGACGGTGGTGATCGACCGGAAGATTCGTTGGCCTGGCCCACTGCTGCCGTCGGTGAGATCCAGGTCGATCAGGTAACTGTCGACGGTGATCAGCGCGGCGCGTTCGGCGGCTTGGTCACGGGTGAGGTTCGGTAGTGCCACGTGTCCAACTTAGGCGCGCGACGCGGCCAGCCGCTTGGTGCCGAGACAATCAGTGCCCGCGGCGGGAACAGGACCGCCGCGGCTAGGGTTGTGCTGGACGGTTGATCGGCCGTCGAGGAGAGGATTCCAATGCCTGAGAAGTCAGTTGCCGATTTTTGGTTCGATCCGCTGTGCCCGTGGGCCTGGATCAGCTCGCGCTGGATCCTGGAGGTGGAGAAGGTCCGCAATATCGAGGTCAATTTCCGGGTGATGAGCCTGGCGGTGCTCAACGAGAATCGTGAGGGGCTTCCTGACGAATACCGGGAACGGTTGGCGAAGGCCTTCGGGCCGGTGCGGGTGGCGATTGCCGCTGAGCAGGCCCACGGCGCTGAGGTGCTCGCTCCGTTGTACACCGCGATGGGCACCCGCATTCACAACGAGGACAACAAGGACCTCGACGATGTCATCAAGCAATCCCTGGCAGAGGTGGGGTTGCCGCCCGAGTTGGCCGACGCCGCTAACACGGACGCCTATGACGACGCCCTGCGCAAGAGCCATCACGCCGGGATGGACGCCGTCGGCGAAGACGTCGGCACACCGACCATCCACGTCAACGGGGTGGCGTTCTTCGGCCCCGTCCTGTCCAAGATTCCGCGCGGCGAGCAGGCCGGCAAGCTGTGGGACGCGTCGGTGACATTCGCGGCCTACCCCCACTTCTGGGAGCTCAAGCGGACCCGCACCGAGAAGCCCGAATTCGACTAGACAGTCCGGGCGGCGAGCCGCGGCGCCCGGTTTTGGCGCGCTTGCGATTGCCGCCGCCGGGCCGCGTTGCGCCGGTGAGCACCGGCAGGTAAGGATTGCGGGCATGCGTGTCTATCTCGGCTCTGACCATGCCGGATTCGAGCTCAAGCAGCAGATCATCGACCACCTGAAGAAAACCGGCCACGAGCCGATCGACTGCGGGGCCTTCAGTTACGACCCCGAGGACGATTACCCGGCGTTTTGCATCGACGCGGCTACCCGCACGGTGGCCGACCCGGACAGCTTGGGCGTCGTGCTCGGCGGGTCGGGCAACGGTGAGCAGATCGCGGCAAACAAGGTGCCGGGGGCCCGCTGCGCGCTGGCGTGGAGCGTCGAGACGGCGACGTTGGCCCGGCAGCACAACAACGCCCAACTGATCGGAATTGGCGGCCGGATGCACACCGTCGACGAGGCGTTGTCCTTCGTCGATGCGTTCCTGACCACACCGTGGTCGAAAGCTGAACGCCACCAACGGCGTATCGACATACTCGCCGAATACGAACGCACTCACCACGCGCCGCCGGTACCCGGCGCGGTGGGTTAAGACCAGGCGTGCCCGAAGGGCATACCCTGCATCGACTGGCCCGGCTGCACCAGCGTCGATATGCCGGTGCGGCAGTAGCGGTCTCGAGTCCGCAGGGTCGGTTCGCTGCGGCGGCATCTGCTGTCGACGGCCAGGTACTGCGGCGCGCCAGCGCGTGGGGTAAGCATCTGTTCCACCATTATGTAGGCGGCTCGACCGTGCATGTGCACCTCGGGCTGTACGGGACCTTCACCGAGTGGACGCGGCCGCCCGATGTTGCGATGCCGCTTCCGGTCGGGCAGGTGCGGATGCGGATGGTCGGCGCCGAATACGGCACCGATTTGCGCGGCCCGACGGTCTGCGAGCTTCTGGATGACGCGCAAGTCGCCGATGTGGTGTCTCGGCTCGGGCCTGACCCGCTTCGCCGAGATGCCGACCCGGCGTGGCCATGGGCACGAATCAGCAAGTCGCGCAGGCCAATCGGCGCGCTGTTGATGGATCAGACGATCATCGCTGGCGTCGGCAATGTCTATCGGAACGAGCTGCTGTTCCGCCATCGCATCGACCCGTATCGGGCCGGCCGGGCGATCGGTGAAGCCGAGTTTGCCGCAGCGTGGACCGACTTGGTGGACTTGATGAAGATCGGTTTGCGGCGCGGCAAGATCATCGTGGTACGCCCCGAGCACGACCACGGTGCACCGTCTTACGGCCGCAATCGGCCGCGCACTTACGTATACCGGCGTGCCGGGGATCCGTGCCGGGTGTGCGGCACGACGATCCGCAGTGCCGAACTGGAAGGCCGAAACGTCTTTTGGTGCCAAACCTGCCAGACCTAACGCGGATTGTTGCAGCATGATGGGATGAACCACGCCGGCCTCGCTCGCAATTGCTCATCTGAGCGCAAGGGTCTACTGGGCAATCACATAGCTTGCACCGGTATCCATACCCGCATGAACAAGTTCGCAAGCAGTGTTGCCGCGGTAGCGGTGATGGCCGCCGGTTTGGGGTGGGTCGGTTCGGCCGCCGCGACCGAGGCTGAAGCGCAACCTGGGCCCAACATCAATTGGTGCCCGGGCGATTTCTGGGATCCGGCGTGGGGGCCTAACTGGGATTGGAACGCCTGCCACGGCACCTGGCAAGCGCCCCCGATCATCAACAACGGACCTACCATCGTCCAACGTCCGCCGAGCGTTAATAACCCGGGCGTGCCGGGACCGGTCCGCCCCAGCGGCCCTGGTGGGCCGGGAGGACCGGGTAGCCCTGGCGGACCTGGTCCTGGTGGGCCTGGTGGGCCAGGACCTGGAGGCCCCGGCGGGCCGGGCGGGCCTGGCGGACCGGGTGGGCCAGGAGGACCGGGTGGGCCAGGAGGGCATGAACCCGGCGGCCCCGGTGGACACGAACCGGGCGGCCCTGGGGGTGATGGCGGACACGGGCCCGGCGGACCGGGAGGGCCTGGCGAGCCTGGGACCGGCGAGCCCGGACCCGGAGGACCTGGAGGACATGATCCTGGGGCTCCGGGCGGGCCGGGAGCGGGCGGCCCGGGGTCTGAGGGACAGGGACCTGGCGGACCGGGCGGCCCCGGATCTGGGCCGGAACCCGGCGCGCCTGCGCCGGAACCTGCCGGACCCGGACCCGACGCCGGCGCGCCCGCACCGGATGCTAGCGGAGCTGGACCGGCCGCACCGGACACCGGCCCGTCTGGACCGGATACCGGCCCGTCCGCAGGAGCCGACTCGTCTGGCAGCTCCGACTCGTCCGGAGGAGCCGACTCGTCTGGTAGCTCCGACTCGTCCGGGGACAGCTGATAGCGACGCCGATAGGCCTTGCTGACTAGCCCCTACTAGTGTCGCGCTATCGCTGGCGTAACAAGGCGTTTCACGACGGCTGCGCGCTCATTCCTCATCTCCGCAGCGCAATTTGGCGTTATCGAGGACGAATTAGCCTCTGACGCAGATATGTACGGGCAGGCGGTCAGCGCCTCAGGCAGGCACTGTCGCCAAAGGTATTCGGCTTGAGTCTAAATCGCCCCGTATAACCCGAACCACGCACTGCGTCTCGCTGCCGGGCGAAGGGTCGCAGCCGCGAAGGCGAGAACGTGCAGCCGGCTCTCGGATCCTCAATTTCAGCCGTAGTTGTATTGCTAGAACGGAAGCATGAAAAATGTCGCGCGCTGGACCGCAGGAACAGCCATAATTGCTGCCGGTCTGGGACTGGCCGGTTCGGGCGCTGCTACCGAGACTCAAGCTCAACCGGGCCCGTTCCCGCAGTGGTGCCCAGGTGATTTCTGGGACCCGGGGTGGGGTCCCAACTGGGACTGGGGAGGCTGCCACGATAACTGGCAGGGACCTGGGCCCAACCCTCATCCTGATCCGCGCTGGGGACCGGGATGGGGTCCCGGTGGACCGTCGCCGCCGCCCTGAGCCGGTCGATCTGGCGGGCCCGGCCACCCGCCGTCTGGACCCAGTGGCCAGGGCGGACCGGGTGAACCTTGGGTAGTGAATTGCTAGACCGGGCGGACCTGGTCGTCACTGGGTGCAGCGTGGGCCGCGCAGTCAGCTCTTCTTAACCCCGAGCGCCGCGTAGATCTCATCACTGAGCGCCACGCTGCGTGGGTCCGCGTTGGCCTTGGTGGCGTCATAGCGATTCATCACGTACGCGTAACCGATCCGGTGCTCCAGGTCGACGAAACCGAACGAGCCGCCCAGGCCACCGTGGCCGAAGATCCACGGGTTGGGGCCGTTGACGCAGCGCTGGTTCAGCATGTAGCCCAGACCCCATCCATGGTCGGCAACGCGCGGGCCGAGGACCAGATCTGTGTCGAAGCCACCTTGCGACACCCGGACCAGATCCATGTGCCTGCGGCTGAGCAGTTGCTCCTGCGCGAGCGCGTTGTAGAAGGTCGCCAGTCCCAGCGCCGAGACTTGCCCGTTGGTGCCCGGGAATTCGATTTCCCGCCATAACTCGAGATCGTTGGAGCCGACTTCGTCGTCGGGTGCGAATCCCATCGACACGGCCAGGCCGGCTTTGGGGTGTTCAGCCAGCGTGGTGGGGTAGCCAGGCGCGTCGACGTCAGAAAGCATCTTGCGGATGTGGGGCTTTTCCACCAGATCGGCGCAGCGGCGTTGTTCGGCGCGTGACAAGCCGATGTGGACCTCGGCGCCGAGCGGCGCCGCGATTTCGGTGCGCAGATATTGACCGACCGTGTTACGTGTCACGCGGCGGAACACCTCGCCGAGGATGAAGCCGTAAGTCGTCATGTGGTAGCCCTGCGCGGTTCCGGGCTCCCACCACGGTTCGGCGGCGGCCAGCCGTTCGCAGACCAAATCCCAGTCGGTCATCTGCTGCCAGGGCAGTCGCTTGCGCGGCCCGATCACGCCCGACTGGTGAGCCATCACCATCCCGATGGTGATGGCCTCCTTGCCGGCCTGCCCGAACTCGGGCCAATA
>Ga0187784_10001804_pt1 | contig 17098 bp, 13 predicted proteins | sample 1015_SJ02_MP15_2_FD_132964 | JGI IMG/M metagenome (GOLD analysis project Ga0187784, IMG submission 132964) | Tropical peat soil microbial communities from peatlands in Department of Meta, Colombia - 1015_SJ02_MP15_20_MG | ecosystem: Environmental > Terrestrial > Soil > Wetlands > Peat | place...
CGGTCGTCGCCTCCGGCGGCGCCACGCTCCTGATCGCGCTGCATCCGGCGCTGCTGCGCGCCGTGGTCGCGGGACCGGGCGACATGTTCCTCGCCGCCTTTCTTCTGATGCTGTGTCTGTCGCTCTACGACCTTCGTGCGCGCAGCGGCACCGCTGAGGTGATGAATGTCGGTCTCGCGCTGATGGGGCTCGCGTTCTCGCATCCGATGGGTGCGGTGTTTGCGTTCGCCACGGTGCCGTTCCTCGCCTTTGCGGTGCGGCCGGTTCTGGTCGCGAATTCGGCGCTGAACGTGCTCATCGCGCTGGTGTTCCCGACGCTGTTCACGCTCGCCGCGTTCGCCTATGTGGCCTGGATCTTTCCCGGCGATGGCTGGAGCTTCTTCGCGGCGCCGGCGCAGAGCCTGTCGATGTGGACCGCGGCGGTGGCGCGGCTGTTTGGCGGTTATCTGTCCGGCGTGCCGATGCTGGAAGCAAGCGCGGCGATGGCGATGGCGCTTGCCGTTGGCGCGCCGCTCACTGTGGTGATGCTGACGATGGTGCGCCGGCGGCGGCCGCTCGTCGCACCCGCCGCCGTGTTCATCGCATCCGCGATCTTGGCGACCGCCGTCAGCGTGTTGAGCGGCTTTTTCGGCAATCCCGCTGCGCTTGTCGTTGCCGCGCCCGTGCTGTCGGCCGGCATGGTGACACGCGTGCCGGCGGCACGAGAGCGCCTGGCGCTCACGTTCGGTCTTTTGCTGATCGGATGGCTCGGCGGATTTCTCAGTATGGCGCTGGTCGATCCGCTCACCATCAACGCCCTGCAATCGGCCGGGGCAGGCGAACGGCTCGACGCTCTCGCCGTCGGCGGCGCCGCGCGCGGCCGCGATGGCGTTCTGGCCGATGTCAATAATGCGCCGGCCTTCGTGCTCGGTCGCGGCAATGGCAGCGGCATTCTCAGTCCGCAAAGCGAAGCGTTCGTGCTTGCGCAGTTGTTCGGCCGCATCGACTCGCCGTTCGTCGCCGTGCCCGATCCGCAAAGCACGACCGGCGCCAACGATCGCCTCGATACCGCGTTCCCGTCGCTGTTCCGCGACGGCTTGCCCGGTTATCGGCTCATATACCAAAACAATACTTGGCGCCTGTTTGGACGTGAAAAGAAAGAAGCTGTTTCGAAGCAGTAATACTCCGCAGCGTATCATTAAAATCAAAGCAAATGTAAGTATAAATGCGGAGATAGGACATGCGGATACTTGTAGTCGATGACTCGGAGGACTCCCGCGACCTGACGGAAGCGGCGCTGTTGTCGGCCGGCTATAACGACATCGTGCTCGCCAGCTCCGGCTGGGAAACGCTGAAGATTCTCGACGTCGGGCGCAATACTGACGCGCGTTCCGACTTCGATGTCGTTCTGCTCGACATTTTGATGCCAGAGATGGACGGCGTCGAAACCTGCGCGCGTATCCGCAACGATCCGCGCTACGGCGATCTGCCGGTCATCATGGTGACCGCCCTCGACGACATGGACTCGCTTGCCAATGCCTTCGTAGCCGGCGCTACCGACTACATCACCAAACCGGTCAACCGCGTCGAACTGGTCGCGCGCGTGCGCGCGGCGCTGCGGCTCAAGCAGGAGCTCGACCGTCGGCTCGCGCGCGAGCGCGAACTGCTCAATTTCGTCTCGAATTGGGGCGACCGGCGCAGCGGCGAACTGATCGACGAAACGACCGGGCTGTTCGCCGGCGAAGCGGCGGAGGCCTATCTGACCGCGTCCGGCAATAACGACAGCGCCGATGTGATGTCCGTGCTCGCGGTCATGCTCGACCGCTTCGACGTATTTCGCTCCGCCAATGGCGATGGCGCCGCACGGAGCGTGCTGATGCAAGTGGCGCGCGCTGTGCGGCGGCTCGTTGCGACCGTCGGTATCGTCGCCGCGGCCTATCGCAACGGCACCATCGTTCTGGTCGCGCCCGAGCTTGCGTCCAATCACGCACGCGATCTTGGCGAGTCGCTGCGCACGACGGTGGCCAAGCTGCGGCTGCCGAATTCGGAAGGCATTGCGTCCGACTATGTCACCGCGAGCGTGGCCGCGATCACTGGCCAGGTGAAGCGCGCCAGCGACCGCGTGCAGCTTCTCACGCAGGCGATTTCGCGTGCTCAGGATGCCTCGGGCGAGGGGGGAAATCGCGTGCTGGCATTGACGATCTAGGCGAGCAGGGGCTCGCGCAGTGGGTGGGGGTAAGCGTGTTCAAGAGTTGCGTTGCGCTTGTGGTGGGAATGCTGGCACTCCCATCGCTTGCTTCGGCTGCCGCATGGACGCTACCGGACGGCACCGGACAGTGGTTGACGACGCTGACGCTGGCCTCGTCGACGAGCTATTTGGAGGGCTCGGCGCCGCTGTCGCCGACTCCGCGGTACGACAAGGATGAGCTGTCGGCGCTGATCGAATACGGCGTCACCGACCGTCTTACCGCAATTTTCGAGCCGGGCCTGCAGCACATCGATATCGCGGCGCCGACTGACGCCGAGCGCACCGGGCTCGGCTACACCGAATTCGGCGCGCGTTACGAAGCGCTTGAAAGCGCGGACAAAAGCTGGGTGCTGTCGGGGCAGGCGACGATCCGCATTCCCGGCACCTTCGATACGTCGAACCCAGCCGCAGTCGGCTACACCGACGTCGAGACCGATCTGCGGGTGCTGCTCGGCCATACCTTCACCATCGCGGGTTTGCCGGCCTTCTTCGATCTTGAAGCCGCCGAACGTGTGCGCACAGCCGGGCTGCCGAGTGAATTCCGCGCCGACGGAAGCCTCGGCGTATGGGTGCAGCCGCGCTGGCTGGTGCTGGCGCAGAGTTTCAACGTCGTGTCGGAGGGCGCCGGCAATACGGTCTATACCGGCGGCAGCTACGACTACGAAAAATTCCAGCTCAGCGCCGTCTATCAGCTCACACCGGTCTGGTCACTGCAGGGCGGCGGCTATGTTACCTACGCCGGCCGCAATGCGCTGCAGGAGGACGCTTTGATCTTTGGCGTGTGGCGGAAGTTCTGAATATTACCGTAATCGCGCCCGCACCGGATCTGATATGCACTCAAGAATCCAGGCGCATCGCAGGATGCGTTCAGCCGGCTTGCCCTGCACGGTGAAATCGGTGTCGGCGATGCCGCCGGCATTCGGGTCGGTGAGCCAGCGCCAGATCAGTACGCCGCGGATCGCGGGCCGGTCGAGAATCGTAATCCAGTCGGCGAGCACCTCGGCTTGGAGATTTGGATCGGCGGGGCTGTCGCGCTCCTCGGCGCTTTCCCAGGGTTTCGCCGTGGCGCCGCGCGCGGAACGAAGTCCAATCTCCCCGACGACGACAGGCTTGCCCGCGCGCGCCGAAAGCGCGTCGAGGCGCTGCGCCGTTTCCACCATCCGGGCGAGGCGGCCAATGCGATCGTCATCGACGCCAAGGGTGGGATAGAGCGTCACCCCGATGGCGTCGAGGCGATTCCAAAACGGCGCCTGTTCAGCTTCCTCCACATTGTGCGCCATGTACAGCAAACGTCCGGAATACGATTTGCGCACTGTGTCGATCAGGCCGTTCCATTCCGGCCGCTGCGACGTTTCTGAAAGCTCGGTGCCGATGATGAACGCTTCGGCGTTTTCCTCCGCGGCAATATGCGCGAGGCGGCCGATCTCTCGGCCGTAATTGGCGAACCACTCTGCCCAGTTTTCTTCGAAATTCATCGCAACGGCGCCAGCCCAGCTTTGCGGCACCCACACCTGCGGCTTGACCATCACGGAGAGACCGAGCGCATGCGCATCGCGGATCGCCGCGCGCAGTTCTTCGTCATCCATGTCTTTGCCACGAACCGGATCGGGACTTGCCGGCGTGGCCTGCCATAGAAATGGTACGACGGCGATGGCGTTGGCGCCGATCCTTTTGGCGTTGGCAAGTGAGAGTTGCGCCGACGCACTGCCGAACGGATGGCCGGGCGACTGAATAACGTTGAAGCCGGCCAGCCGCGGCAGCTCTGCAGCAATGGCTTGAGACTTGGCCCGCGGATCAAACGCGAGCAGCGTCCCGAGCAACAGCATCGCGGCAGCAGAGATCCTGTGCGAACGCCGCATGGTCAGGCTTGCCGCAAGGTATGCAGGTGGCTGCCGACTTCACTGGCGAGCGTCATCGGATCGAATGGCTTGGAGATCACGCCTTGGGCGCCCATGGCGATGAATTGTTCGACTTCCCGCTTCTGCGCGCGGGCGGTCATGAACAGCACCGGGATCTCGGCGGTGCGCGGATCCTTGCGCAACTGCACAAGCGTGGTCGGGCCGTCCATCTTGGGCATCATCACGTCGAGCAGAATCAACTCCGGCGACCATTCGGCGGCGGCGACGAGTGCATCGACGCCCGAGGCGCAAGCCCGCACCTGAAAATCCGGATTGAGGCTGAGCGACGCGTCTACGATCTCGCGAATGTCGGGCTCGTCGTCGACGTGGAGAATGCGGATTTGGCTCATGCCGTCTCCTTTCGCGGCGATGCGGATCGCAGCATCAGGCGGTCGTGGACGGCCGCAACCAGATCGTCGAGCGAAGCGCCGATCTTGGTGAGGCGGGCTTCGACCTGCGGAATGGCTGCGATTTCGGCGGAATGGCCGGAGAAGATTACGACCGGGATTGGTACACCGCTGCGGTTGCGCAAATCCGGCAAGAGATCGAGTCCCGACGCCGTCCCAAGCGTGATGTCGAGTACGACGAGATCAAAGTGATGCGCGAGCAACGCGGCACGGGCTTCCTCGATCGAGCCGGCAGATACGACGCGCGCGGTCGGCTGCAGGGCGCGAGCGACCAGATCGAGGATGTCGCGGTCGTCCTCGATGTGCAGGATGCAAGGCCGGCCGTTCGCCCCGCGCGCCACGGCGCCGTCCAGCACCTGCGTCAGCGCAAAGGCGTCGATCGGTTTCGCGATCCACTTAAGCACGTTGAGTCCGGCGGCGCCGTCCTTCACCGGCGCCGGCTCGGCGGATGCGACGACAATCGGCGTCCGGTAAACTTCCGGCTGCTCACGCAGCAAACGGACTAGCGCCATGCCGTCTGCGTCCGGCAGTTCGAAATCGACTACAATCGCCGCGTAACCGTTGCCGCGCGCGCGTTTGATGGCCTCCTCGGCGTCGTGCGCGAAGTCGGTCGAGAAGCTAAACGGACGCAGGCCTTCGCGCACCGCCATGGCGGCATCCGGATCGTCCTCGCAGAGCAGAATATGGGTGTCGTCGGGAGACCGCCCGGTGTCGATTTCGCGGGCGGCGATTTGTTCCCAATCGGGCAATTCCACGAAAAACTCGGTGCCGCCGCCGTCGGCGTCCTTAAAACCGATGGTGCCGCCAAGCCGCGTGACGATCTTGCGGGCGATGCTCAAGCCGAGGCCGGTGCCGCCCTTCTGCCGCGCGTCGGTGGCGTCGGCCTGCGCGAATTTCTCGAAGATGCGCGGTTTGAATTCCGGCGGGATGCCGGGACCATGATCGCGCACGGCAATGCGCATGTGGCCGTCGCGGTGCGCAATGCAGACCGCGACTTCGCCGTCGCGCGGCGAGAACTTAACTGCGTTCGACACCAGATTGGTGATCACCTGGGCGAGGCGGTCGGGATCGGCCAGCACCTTGCCGTCGGAGGCCGCCGGATCGAGTCGAACGCGCACGGCAAAACCGTCCGCGTAGCCGCGGTTGGCTTCGATCACCTGCTCGGCCAGTAGCCGCAACTCGGTGCGCTTGAAATTGAAGACAACGCTACCCGCTTCGATCTTTTCGATGTCGAGAATGTCGTTGATCAGCCGCACCAGACGCGTGCAGTTGCTGTGAGCGATGCCGAGAAACCGGGACACGCTGTCTGGCAGTTTGCCTGCGGCGCCTCCGAGCAGGAGACCGAGCGAGCCCGCGATCGAGGTCAGCGGCGTGCGCAATTCATGACTGACGGTCGAGACGAACTCGTCCTTCAGCCGGTCGACCCGCTGGCGGTCGCTGATGTCGATGACGACGTTGAGCACGAACAGCCCATCGGCAGTGTGGATCGGATTGAGGCCGATCTCGACCGGAAACTCGCTGCCATCGCGCCGCAGCCCGAACAGGTCATGACTTGCCTCGACGCGGCGGACCCGCGGATGCTCGGCATAGCGCGCGCGGTGCCCCGAATGGTGCTTGCGCATCCGCTCTGGAACGAGAATTTCAACCGATTGCCCGATCAGTTCGCTGCGGCGGTAACCGAATAGCCGTTCGGTCTCGCTGTTGACGAGCACGATGGTGCCGGAACCGTCGGTCATCAGCATGCCGTCCGGACAGGCCTCGACGGCGAGGCGAAACAGTTCCCCGGCGAAATCATTCGCCGAGCGATCGCAGTTCATTGCGGCAACGCCGGCAGCCTGTCCCACGGCCGATCCAACAACAAAAAATTCTCCTCGGCGATCCTGCCGGTGCAATGGGAAATATGTGTTAATGGCGGGCGTTCGCGAAATGAAATTCGCGTACGTACAAATAACTAAGTAGCAACGCGCCGGTCGAGAGCCACTGCCGCTTTGCGGCGCGGCGGCTCATTGAGCTGTCATGTCCGCGAGTATTCGGGCGGCCTCCGCCGAGCCCAGCTCTTTTGCGCGCTGGTACAGCGTGCGCGCCGTGGCGCGGTCGCCGAGCACGCCAACAACATTGTGCGCGGCGAGGTAGGCGGGATCGTAGGTGTTGGCGAGTGCCAAAGCGGCATCGGGCACGCCGGCATCGGCCAACCGGCGGAAAGCAACCCGCGCCGCCGAGATGTCGCCGGTCGCCAGGAAGTCGCGGCCCCGCTCCATAAGCAGCGCAGCGTCGCCGGGGTCGATTGCTTTGACGGCCGGCGCAATAGGCGGCGCGGCGCTGCTATGAACGCCTGCGGCGCTGCTGCGGGCTCCCACCGGCGCCTCATTGCCCGCCGATGCCACAATCCGCTTTGGCGGCTGCGGTGGTGGTTTGGATACCCACTTGAGCTGCATGGCGCGACTATCCAGCAGCTTTTTGCCGGGACCCAGCAGATTGACTGTCGTATTCATCACGCCAACGAAGTCTTTCGGCGCGTACAGATAAAGACCGCGAAGCTTGTCGGGCGACAGTTGCCAGCTGGACGGACTGAGGGCCGCTCCGGCGGACAGCATCGTGCCCTGAGCCAGGCCGTCGAACAGCAGGGATTCGTTGCTCGTGGCATGCTCGATATTGACTGCGAGTGAGACAGGCTCGTTCGCGAAAGCTTGTTGGTCTTCGACAATCAACTGCGGAGGGGTTTGCGGCGCGGGTTGGGGCGCGATCTGCTGAGGCGTGGCCTCGGCCATGGGTTGGTTATCGCCCTTCAGTCGCGGTGTGTTCGGCCCTAACGGGTAAAGCAGGGTCACCCCGTAAGCCACGAAGGCGGCAAAGATGATAACCAGGAATATTCGAAGGACCTGTCCAAGCCCGCTGCCCGGGCGCATCGGAGGCGGCGGAGGCGGTACGATCTCCGTCTCGAGCCGGGGAGGGCGCGGCCGGGAATTTGGCGATTGGGCGCGCTCATGCTGCCGCTGCACGCCCGATGCCGGCCAACCATCGCTTTCGTTATGCATCGGCATGATGGATGGCGCGCTCGATGCGGAGGCTGACGGATCGGATTCCTCATGGCTATCCGATGCGAGCTTGAGCTCGATGACCTCACGGATCGCGTCGTCCAACCAATCGAGCGCATCTTTCGCCCCGCCGGCTTCATTTGCGGGGCTCGCGTCCTCGGCCGCTGCCGTCCGATCCCACTCAATCTCTTCCGCTTCGTATTGTGCCGGTTCGCTTTGCGACGACGTGTCCGCAATCTCAGCGCTGTCCTGGGAGAAAGCACGGTCTCGTACGCGCGGCGGCGCGTATATTGAGAGACCCTTTCGCTTGCTGTCTGGTGGGAATGGCGTACTCATACTCGCCTCATCGCCTTGCGGTCGACCCCCTTTGACCGCCAGTGTTCTGGATCTCCCCTTGTCCTGCTCGGGTTATACGCACCGCGCGCGACCGGGGCCGGCATCGCGCCGGACGCGCTCGCGTTGTTGCTCACAAGCCATCAATCGACCGTCACGCCGCTTTCCTTGATTGGGGCCGCCCATTTCTTGATCTCGCTGGCGACGTAATGCTGGAGATAGCTGGAGCTGGTGCGGTCGGCGGCGACGAGGTCCGTGCCGATCGTTTCCATGCGCGCGCGGAGCTCCGGCGTGTTCATCGCCGCGACGGTGGCATCCCGCAGGTGACGGATGATGGGTTCGGGCGTGCCTCGCGGAAAGAACAGGCCGATCCAGTTGTTGGCATCAACGGCGAAACCCTGTTCTTTCGCCGTCGGCACGCCGGGCAGCACCGCGGACCGCCGCATCGTCAACATGGCGATCGGTTTCACGCTTGCGGCCTTGATTGGCGAAAGCTCGGTGGAAACCGCGTCACACAGGTAGTCGATGCGGCCGGCCATGAGGTCCTGGAGCGCCGGAGCCGAGCCCCGATAGGGGACATGCTGGACTTTGATGCCAAGCTTCGCGTTCAGCAGCACACAGCCGAGATGGGTCGCCGAGCCGGCGCCTCCCGAGCCGAAGGACAATTTTGCGGCGTTCGCCTTGGCATAGGCCGCAAAGTCTTTGAGCGAGCCGGCCGGGAAATCCTTGCGCACCACGAGCACAAGCGGCTGCTCGGCGACGAGGACGACTGGGGCGAAATCCTTGGTCGCGCTGTAAAGCGGCTTTTTGTAAAGCGTCTGGCTGTATGCCTGTGTGCCGACGGTGCCGAGCAGCACTTCGTAGCCGTCAGGCTTTGCCCGTGCGACCCGGTCGGCGCCCGTCATTCCGCCGGCGCCGCCGACATTGACCACGATCACCTGTTTTTTGAGGATGTTGCCCAGACGTCCCGCCAAGATGCGGCCGACGACATCCGTCGGTCCGCCGGCGGCGAATGGGACCACCATGGTGAGCGGCCGTGTCGGCCAGTTGCTCGCGCGCGCGACTCCGACGGCTGCCAGGGCCGCGGCCAGCAATGCGATAGTCCAACTCCGCAACATGATGCCTCCTGCTTAATTCTCCGCCGGGATGCCGGGCAGGCCTCCCCGCCGCGATCCGCGCCGCCGCGCAATCGTCACGTCGTAATGCCATTGCCCCGCCGCGCGGCCGGCGCAGTTGCCGGATCCGCAGGGCGTGCCGCTTCAGAAATTTTCAGTTTGTTAGAAGCAAAAATCAGAAGGCAGGCGGGTGACGCATGACACAACTCCCCCGACGCTCGAGATGGCGCGACCACTGAATTCTGCCGACCCGCGCCTGTTAGTTCACTTCAGTGGTAATACCTATCCTGATCGAACTTTATGGCAAGATCACGTCCTGTCGCCTTCATTTCATAACCACTTGGAAATCAAAGCATCTCACCAAACAAGCCACAAAGAAATTGCCTCAAGCATGATTAAAATCGATTTGGCGCGCAATTTCTCAATTGATCAGACGCGCCGTGTCGCAGGCAGGCCACAATTCTTCGCAATTGTGCCTCATGAGTGTGGCTGATCGAACTGCTTCCAATCAATGCGGTACTCTTGAAGAAAACGTGGAATACAAAGGTCACGCTCAAATCATAGTATTGCCAGCGGCTCTTTAGTTTTCGGACGTCGCACCCCGCGTGGGCCTGCGAGACTCGGAAACGAAGCGACTGGCATCCAGCGTAGCGGGGGAGTCATGCGTGGTCGTGTTGTTGTTGCGTGTTTGATCGCGTCTGTCATCGGCTTGTTCAGTTTCGGTCTGGCGGCTCAAACGGTGCCGAGTTCACTGTCGCAAGGCGGCGCCGAAAGCGCGCTGCGCGAAAAGAGGAACGACTCGACCGTCGGCATTGTCGGCGGTCTTTTCACCGGCACCTATATGCGGCTTGCCGCCGAGATGGCGTCGGCCCTCGATGACGGCGAGAATCTTCGCATCCTGCCGATCGTATCCTACGGCGCGGCATCCAATCTGGACGATCTCCTCTATCTTCGCGGCGTGGACCTCGCGATCACCCAGTCCGATGTGTTCGAGTATTTCCGCACCGTCCGCAAGACGCCGCATCTCGAGCGCCGCATCCAATACATCATTCGGCTGCCGATCTCCGAACTTCATATTCTGGCCCGGGACAATGTTCACAGTCTGGAGGATCTGCGCGGCAAGAAGGTCAATTTCGGGCCGGCGGGAACGGGCGCGAGCCTGACCGGTACCATCGTATTCCAGCGGCTCGGCATCAACGTGCAGCAGGTTATGATCGATCAGTCGAGCGCGTTGGAAAAATTGAAATCCGGCGAGATCGACGCCATCGCGCGGGTGCTGCCGAAGCCGGTCGACTTCTTCTCAAAGAGTCCGCCGAATTCCGGAATGCATCTGGTCAACATCCCATTCACCAAGATGTTCGAAGACTACTACACGCTCGGCGAATTCACGAAGAAGGATTACCCGACTCTGCTGGACGGCAAGGACAGCATTGACACCATCGCGGTGCCGGCGGTGTTGGCTGTCTACAATTGGCCGAAGGACAGCGATCGCTACAACAGGGTGGCGCGCTTCGTGCAGTATCTCTTCAATCGCTGGGATACGTTTCAGCATCCGCCGTACCATCCCAAATGGCGCGACGTGAACCTGGCGGCAACCGTGCCGGGGTGGACGCAGTTCAGCGCTGCGCAGGACATGCTGCAACAGGTGGAAGCACAGCAGCAGCAAAAGCAGAAAGCCGCATTCCAGAAGTTCGTCAGCCAGCAGGGGGCGGTGCCCGCCAATGCCGCGGAGCGCGACGCTCTGTTTCGCGAATTTCTGCAGTGGCAGGCTTCGGGAACGCACTAGCGTTCCCGAATCGCGACGGCTTTAGCGTCGCGGCTTCGCCGGCTTGCCGCTCTTCTTCTGCACCGGGCGCGTGCGCGCATGTGCCGGCGCCGGAGCGCGATTACCGGGTGTGGCTGGGCGCGCCGGCTTGCTCGCCGATTTAGGCGCCGCGGCGTCGCCGTGGGAGGGCGAACCACGCGACATCGGTCCCCACCAATTCGACCGCGTCTCGTCGCCCCAGACTTTCGGCCGTTGTGGCCGATCCTGATGCCAGGGCCGCGGCTCGAAGAAGCCGAGCTCTTCGTCGAACATCTGGTCAATGTCACAGAAGAACTCGATCGTCACGCCGTCGGGATTCTTGTGATAGATGGCGATGTTGTGGCCGATGATGTGGCGGATCGGGCCCCAGGTGAGCTGGATATCGTTCTTCGCCAAAAGATCGCAGGCCCGCTTGATGTCGGACCAGTCGCGTACCTCGAACGCGATGTGATGGATCGATGTATCGGCGTTGCGCAGGAAGTTCACCGTGTGGTGGTCGCGGCTGCAGCGCAGGAAGGCGAAGAAATCGCTGCGCCAGTCCGAGACGCGAAAACCGAGCACGTCGCAATAGAATTTCACCACGCCCTGCACATCGGGGCAGGTGTAGGCGATGTGACCGAATTTCAGCGGCATGACGCCGTTGAAGTTCGGATCCTCGGCCGTGAACCCAAAATCGGAAAAAACTTCGAGTGTCGTGCCTTTGGGGTCTTTGAACGCGATCGCCTCGCCGATGCCCGGCGTGATGTCGCTCCGCTTTTCGCTTTTGATGCCCTCTTTCTTCAGCCGTGAGGCGATCTCGCTGAGGTCGCTGCCTGGCGCGACCTGGAGCGACAGCCGCGGTGCTTCGACCGCGCTGCCGCGCTCCAGCACGATCGCCTCAACGCCGGATTTGGTCGCAAGAACGGCTCGGTTCTTCTCCCGGGCCGCCAGCGTTAGGCCGACGATGCGGGTGAAATAGTCGACCATGCGCTCGATATCGGGCGTGGTCAGCGTCGAATGGCCGGCGCGCTTGATTTGCAGCATGTTCGGTCTCCGCGAAAGGCGCCGCTCACGCCTGGGCGTGAGCGGGTTGCGCGTGGTGCGCGGCGCCGGTCTCATGAGCCCGCACCTTGATGGTCAGTTCGCCAAGCACAGGTGCCGAGCGGCAGACGATGACGTCGCCCGGTTTCACCGGGCTTACGCCGTCAGGCGTGCCGGTATAGACGAGATCGCCCGGATAGAGCGTGTAGAACTCCGAAGCAAACTCGATCAGGCGGCGGCAGTTGTAGATGAGATTGCTGGTATTGCTGTTCTGCCGGGTTTCGCCGTTCACCGTCAGGCTGATCGGTAATTTATCCGGGTCTGCGATTTCGTCGGCGGTCACCATCCATGGACCGAGCACCGCGTAGCCGTCAACCGATTTGCGGAAGCTTCTGTCCTCGCGGCCGCGCACGGTCATGTCAAGGCCGAGGCAGTAGCCCGCGACGTACTCGAGCGCCTTTGATTGCGGGATATCGCTGCCGGTCTTGCCGATCACCATGACGAGTTCGACTTCGTGATCGTTGCGGCGATCGGGAAAGCGCAACGGGATGCCTTCTGACGGGCCGACCAGGGCGGAATTCGCCTTCAGGAACATTCCCGCCTCGAGGATCTTCGAGGAATGCGCCTTCACGATCTGCGAGCCAGCTTGCGCCGCGGCCTTCGCCATCTCTTCGATATGCGCCTGATAGTTGGTCGGCGCGCAGGTAAGTTTGGTCGGTCGCGCCACCGGCGGCAATAGCTTTACCGATGCGATTGGCTTGCCGGCGGCCTTGTCTGCCATGCGCTCGATGCGTTCGCGCCATTGCGGCAGCGCCGCGACGACCGCGTCGCCTTTCATCGCGTAGGGCGTGCTGTTGCGGATTTCCGTTTGCGCCTCCGTCACGTCGTGCACCATGTCTCCGCGCACAACACCCAGGCGGTCGTTATCGTAGCGGCAAAGTTTCATAAGCGTCTCCTCTGTCCCATGGGCGGCCGATCAGCCGCGGCCAAAAAGCTCGTTGAACGTCTTTTGCCATTTCCGGTGCTCAGTGCCGTCGAAGACCACCGGCACGATCTTCATCGGCTTGAGCAATTGTCCGACCTCGGGCGGATTGGTCGGCACGCCCGGACGCGTCGGAAAGCGGCCTTTCCGCGTGATGAGAATCTGTGCCTCATGGCTGAGCACGAAATTCTCGGCCAGTTTCGCCGCGTTGGGGTGCGGCGCCAGCGCGTTGATGCCCACGGCGCCGAAGATCAGCACGACCGGATTGAGCAGCCGGTAATCCGTCGGGGCGCCCGACATTTTCACATTGATGGTGAGATTGAGAAAGTTGTTGAGCGCGAGCCAGTATTCGCCGGAGCCGATCGAGCGCGCCAGCGCCAGGTGACCGTCGGTGAGAACCGGATTGAGCGTGCCGGCGATGTTTTTGATCAGGGTGCGGGCGCGGTCTTCGCCGTAATAGGAGAACATCGCCGCGACCCATTCGGCGTCGGTGCCGACGATTGCGGTCTTGCCGGCCCACTCCTTGTGCGCCGGAAAATCGTCGTAGCTTTTCGGCAGATCCGTCTGCTTGATGAATTTCGCGTTGTAGGCCGGCGCGTTGTAGTTGGCGTAGGCGCCGTACCAGCGCCGGTCGGACGCGCTGGCGCCGTCCATCAGGCCTTTGGCTTCGGGCGGGGCGTATGGCGCGAGATACTCGTGCGGGAACGACGTCACCGTCGTGGTCATCGCGACATCCCAGGTACGCTGGCGCACGCGGTTCTCGATCGCCACGCGGGCCATGATCTGCGTGTCCGACGAGCGAACGTAATTGACCTCAACGCCGGTCGTGTCCTGGAAGGATTTCCAGAATGGCAGCGCCTCGGCCTCGTTCATCGAGCCGTAGACTGTGAGCTTGCCCTCGGCCTTGGCCGCTGTGAGGAGTTCGGGAACGATCCAGGAAGGCGGCGCGGCATTCTGCGCGCGGACCGGCGCCTGCGCGACGGTCAGCGCAAGCGCGGCGGCGATGCCTGCGATCGTCAGCGCCGCCGTGGTCCTACCCTGCATCTCACGCGTTCCGAACAGTTTGCGCACTCAAGCGGCCACATAAACGGCCGCTGGCGCAGGTTAGCAAGCCCGATATACATGGGTAAAGCCATGGGGGTGGCATGGAGTTACGCAGCTTCACCGCACCTCGCGCTTGGAAAATCCAAACGTCACGGTTGAGATGCACAGGATGCTGACAGCGGCCGACAGCAGAAAGACGGAGCGCGGCATGCCATTATCCATCAGAGCGCCGTAGATGATGGGTGCAATGCTCGACCCGATATTGTAGCCGACGCTGACAAAGCCGAAAACGAGGCCGTAGGCGCCGGCCGGCGTCACGGCGCGCACCAGCATATCGCGCGACGGGTAGGTGGCGCCGACGAAGAAGCCGCTCAGCCCCATCAGCACGATCAGACCTGCGGCGTGAAAATCGAACAGGCCGACCAGCGCCGTCACGACGCCGCCGACAGCAAGTCCGCTCGCCGCCACCAGCGCATGATGCGAGGTGCGTCCGGCGAGCACGCCGCCAGCGAGCACGCCGACCGCGTTCATGGCCAGCAGGCTGGTCAGCGCCATGTTGGCGATGTCGACGGGCGTTTTGTGCAGCGCGCCGAGCGCCACCACGAGGTACGTGTTCAGCCCGCCGCCCATGATCGAGGTCAGGATGAAATAGCCGAGGTTGAGCAGAATCGGCAGCGTTATCAGTACGCGCCAGGCCTGCGCCATATTGGTCCGAGCTTTGGCGGGCGCGTTCGTCGCGTGGGCGGGCTCCGCGTTCGGCTCGGGTTGAGCGATCAGTACAAACAGCACGATAAGACCGAGGATCGAGGCACCCACATAGGCGCCGCGCCAGCCGAAATAGGCTTGCATGAATAACAGCGTTGCCGGCGCGATTGCCGAGCCGGCGATGCCCGCGAAGGTGTGGAAGGCAAATACCTGGCCGAGCCGTTCCTTCGGCGCATGATGCGACAATAGGGAATAGTCGGCCGGATGAAACACAGTGTTGCCGAGGCCGCCGAGGCCATACATGGCGATGAACACCCAGTAGGAATCGGCGAGCCCGGCGATCGCGTAGGCGATGCTGCTGATGGCGAGTCCGACGATAAGCACCATGCGCGCGCCGATGCGGTCGACCAGAAAGCCAACCGGTGTCTGCAGCACCCCGGAGACGACGTTGAACACGGTCAGCGCCAGCGCCAGTTCCGTGTAGCTGACCTTGAAGTCGCCGCGCACGAACACGAATAGCGGCGCCAGCAGCAGCATATAATAATGGCTCATGAAATGAGCGCTGCAGACGGCTGCGATCAGCCGCGATTCGGCGGGCCGGATCGTGCGGACGGAAATGGCTTGCGTCATTGCGCCGTTGCAGGCCTTTTGCCGGCCTCGGTCGCGTGCAGCGCCTGCCAGATGCGGAACGGAGTCAGCGGCATGTCAAGATGCCGGATGCCGCGCTCGCCGAGCGCGTCGATCACCGCGTTCATCACCGAGGTGAGCGCGCCGGCGCAGCCGGCCTCACCGCAGCCCTTGACGCCGAGAGGATTGGTTGTCGCCGGTGCCGGATGGTCGGCAACCGAAAACATCGGCACATCGGCGGCGCGCGGCATCGCGTAATCCATGAACGAGCCGCTGAGCAGTTGGCCGTCCTTGTCGTAGACCGCAAGCTCCATCAGCGCCTGGCCGATGCCCTGCACCACGCCGCCATGGAGCTGGCCTTCGACGATCATCGGGTTGATCACGGTGCCGAAATCGTTGACGGAGATATAGCTGACAAGGTCCACGATGCCGGTCTCCGGATCGACCTCGACTTCAGCGATGTGGCAGCCGTTAGGGTAGGTCGAGGCGCCCGGACCGTCGCTGACATGGGCGAGGTCGAGCGATTGCGGTGCGTCCGCCGGCGGCTTGAGGCCGTTGTGCAGCTTCTGCGCCAGATCCATGATCGAGATTGCCCGGTCGGTGCCGACGATGACGAAATTACCTTTTTCGAACACGATGTCGGACGGCGCGGCTTCGAGTGCGTAGCCGGCCAGTTCCTTGCCCTTCTCGATGATCTTCACAGCGGCTTCGACGATGGCGGTACCGGTGTGCATGATCGACTTCGAGCCGCCCGAGCCGCCGCCCGCGATCAGCTTGTCGCTGTCGCCCTGCAGCATGTTGATCTTCTCGAACGGGATGCCGAGTTGTGCGCTGAGCACCTGCGCGAACGGCGTGGCATGGCCCATGCCGAAATCTTGCGTGCCGGTTGCCAGCGTCACGGTGCCGTCGGCGTTGAACTTGATGTCGGCGAGTTCCTTCGACGGCGGCGCGGTGACTTCGAGAAAATTGCCGATGCCGAGACCGCGCAGCTTGCCGTGCTTGCGGCTGTCGCGCCTGCGCCGAGCGAAGCCTTTGATATCGGCAAGATCGATCGCCTGTTTGGTCAGTGCTGCAAAGTCGCCGCTGTCGTAGACGCCGCCGGAGGCGGTCTTGCAGGGCAGGTCGCGCGGGCTGATCTGGTTGCGCTTGCGCAAAGCCACGCGGTCCACGCCGGTCTCAGCCGCAGCGGCATCGATCAGCCGCTCCATGTAATAGTTGCCTTCGGGGCGGCCGGCGCCGCGATAGGCGGAGACATGCGATGTGTTGGTGAAGACGCACTTGGCCGATACTTCGATCAGCGGCGTGCGGTACATGCCCTGCACGTTCTTGACCGCGTTGAGTGTGCCGGGCATCGGCGCCACTGGCGAGAGGAACGCGCCGACATTGGCGAAGCTCGTCAGCCGCACGGCGAGAAAGTTGCCGTTGTCGTCGAGTGCGAGTTCGCCGACCACGTCGTGATTGCGGCCGTGGCTGTCGGACACGAAGCTGCCGGAGCGCTCGTCGGTCCACTTTACCGGCCGGCCGAGCGCGCGCGCGGCATGCAGCAGACAGATATATTCGGGGAACACCGCCGCCTTCATGCCGAACGAGCCGCCGACCTGCCCGGTCAAGACGTGCACGTCCCTGGCGGCGACGCCGAGCGCCTCGGCGATGTTGGCGCGCATGCCGTAAACGCCCTGCGAGGCGACATGCAGCGTGAAGCGGCCGTCGTCATTGACCGCGAGCGCGGCGCGCGGCTCCATGGCGTTGACGACGACGCGGCTGTTCACGAGCTGCAAGCGCGTGACATGCGCGGCCGCGGCGAACGCCGCGTTGACGGCGTCGGCGTCGCCGAAATGATAATCGAGCGCGATGTTGCCCGGTACATCATCGTAGAGGAGCGGCGCGCCGGCGCGCGCGGC
>Ga0187784_10001805_pt1 | contig 17094 bp, 18 predicted proteins | sample 1015_SJ02_MP15_2_FD_132964 | JGI IMG/M metagenome (GOLD analysis project Ga0187784, IMG submission 132964) | Tropical peat soil microbial communities from peatlands in Department of Meta, Colombia - 1015_SJ02_MP15_20_MG | ecosystem: Environmental > Terrestrial > Soil > Wetlands > Peat | place...
AGGCCCGGATAGACCGAAAGGATCGGGCCGCCGATCATGCCGGCGAAACCGGCAAGCCCGGCGCCGAGCCCAAACACAATGGTGAACAGCTGCGACACGCGGATGCCGACGACGCGCGCCATCTGCGGATCGTCGACGCCGGCCCGGATCATGGCGCCGAGCCGCGTGCGTTCGAGCATCAGCCACAGCGCGATGGCGAACACAACCGCGATGCCAATCACGGCCATGCGATAAAGCGGAAATACGGCGGGTCCGGCGCGCACGAAGCCGCCAAGCCATTCCGGCGTTGCCACCGAGATCGGATCGCCGCCCCAGCCCATCAGGCAAAGGTCGGCAACCATGAAGGACACTCCGAGCGTCACCAAAACCTGCGCCAATTGCTGCCCGGCGAGGCGGCGCAGCAGCAGCCGCTCCATCATCGCGCCGAGCACCGCAACCTCAACCGCAGCGATAATGGCGGCGATCCAGAAGTTCAGCGTGAAGCCGAGCGCGCCGGAAAGAAACGAGGTGCCGAGATAAGCGCCGACCATGAACATGGAGCCGTGCGTCAGATTGGGAATGCGCATCAGCCCGAAGATCAGCGAAAAGCCCGCGGAAAGCAGGAACAGAAGACCGCCGAATGTAATGCTGTTGACGGTCAGCAGCAGCCAGAAACTCATATACGCCGTCCTCCCGATTCCCGGCTGCTACGTTAGCTTGTATCGTAACCCGGATCGCGCCATGCGCAATCAGGGCTTAATAACCGGAGCATCCAGCCCCGGCGGGTGATGACAGATTCGGCTCAGCACTTCGTCAGCGGCGGATAGTCGCGCGAATAGACCGGATGGGCGAGAAATTCCTTCTCCGGCCACGTCCAGAACTGACTGACGTTTTCGTAAGTGAATGGTTTTATTCCACAGTTTCAGTCCGTATTTGGCGCCCTCCTTGCCGAGACGCCGGATATAAATGGTACCGATCACATTGTTCAGGTGATCGAACTTGATCGGCCCGCGTGGCGTGTCGGTCAGGCTAACTGATTTAAGCGCGGCCATGAATTTTTCGGAGTCGCTCGAATCGCCGCCTGCGGCTTTCAGGCCGGCGTCCAGCACCTGACAATTGCCGTAGAGCAGGGCCGCATACTGGCCGGGAATGGCGTCGTAATTCTTCAGCATGCCGTCGACGAAGCGCTGGTTGGCCTCAGTTCCCAGATCGAGCGTATAGGGCGCGGCGCTAACGAGGCCGAGCGCTTCGTCGCCGAAGCTCTTGAGCAGGAAATCGTCAGCGCCGGCTTCACCGGCCACCACCGGGTATTTGAGACCTGCGGTGGCATATTGCTTCATGAAGCGCACCGGGTTGGACCCGGCGAAACCCTGACAGACGACGTCGCAGTCGCCGATCTGCGCGAGATAAGGCGTGTAGTCGGGCGTCACCAACGGCGGCCAAAGTTTCTTAACGACGCATCCGCCCTCCCTCTGAAACGAGGCTTGGAAACCGCCCATCTGCTCGTAGCCGAACGCAAAGTCCTCGGAAATGGTGACCGCGTGTTTGAGCTTCAGCTCTTTCGCCGCATAATGCCCGAGCGGCTGAGTGGCCTGCGACGACGTCGCCGAAGCGCGCAGCAGATATGGATTGGGCGTGCGCTGGGTCAGATTATCAGCCGCGGCCAGGCTGAGCGTCGGCATCTTCTTTTCGATGACGTAGGCGTTGATGGCGTAGAGCTCGAACGCCGCGAGCGGACCGAGGATCACGTTGACCTGGTCGCGTTCGATCAATTCCTGCGCCTTGGTCTTGGCGCCCGCCGGGTTGCCGCCGGTGTCGGCCGACACAAAATCCACCTTGCGGCCGCCGAGCGTGAAGTTCTTCTCTTTCAGATAGGTGAGTACGCCCTGCTCCATCAGGATGCCGCCGGCGGCGAGCGGCCCGGTCTTGACCGTGAGCAGGCCGAGCTTGAACGGCTTTGCCTGCGCGACGGCGGGCGCCGGGAAGCGGATCAGCGCGGCCGCCGCTCCAGTCGCGGCGCCGCCAAGCAGCGTACGGCGAGTGACTCTGCGAGACATCGTACCCTCCCCTGTTGCGATTCCGCATCGCCGCGTGGCGGCGATTCCGGAAGCGATATCCACAGGCGACTGCGTTATGGTTGCTCGGCCCGCGGTCCCCAACCGCGTCCCGCAATGGCGCTCAGCACTTCGTCAGCTGCGGATAATTCCTCGAATAGACCGGGTGCGCGAGGAAGTCCTTCTCTGGCCACGTCCAGAACTGGCTGACGTTCTCATAGGTGTGAATGGTCTTGTTCCAAAGCTTCAGCCCGTATTTGGCGCCTTCGGTGCCGACGCGACGGATGTAGATGTTGCCGATCACGTTGTTGAGGTGGTCGAACTTGATCGGTCCGCGCGGCGTATCGGTGAGGCTGACCGACTTGAGCGCGGCCATGAACTTCTGCTTGTCACTGGCGTCGCCACCCGCGGCCTTCAGCCCAGCATCGACCACCTGGCAATTGACGTACAGGCCGGCCGCATAGAAGCCCGGGATAACGTTGTAGTTCTTCATGATCCCGCTGATGAACCGCTGATTGGGCTCGATAGGATTGTCGAGCGTGTACGGGCAGGCACTGACCAGCCCGAGCGCCTCGTCGCCGAAGCTCTTGAGCAAGGCGTCATCAGCCCCGGTCTCGCCGGTGACCACCGGATATTTCAGACCGGCGGTGGCGTACTGTTTCATGAAACGCAGCGGATTGGAGCCGGCGAAACCCTGACAGACGCCGTCGCAGTCGCTGATCTGCGCAATGTAGGGCGTGTAATCGGGCGTGACAATCGGCGGCCAAAGTTTTTTGGTGACACAGCCGCCGTCCTTCGTGAACGCCGCCTGGAAGCCACCCATCTGCTCGTAGCCGAAGGCGAAATCATCGACGATGCAGACCACGCGCTTGAGCTTGAGCTCGGTCGCCGCGTAGTGCCCCATCGGCTGCATCGCCTGCGAGGAGGTGGCCGAGGCGCGCAAGAGATACGGATTGGGCGTGCGCTGGGTGAGGTTGTCGGCCGCCGCGAGACTGAGCGTCGGCATCTTCATTTGCTGCACATATTCGTTGATGGCATAGAGCTCGAACGCGGCGAGCGGCCCGAGGATTACGTCGACCTTGTCGCGTTCGACCAGTTCCTGGGCCTTGGTCTTGGCACCGGCCGGGTTGCCGCCGGTGTCGGCCGAGACGAAATCAACCTTGCGGCCGCCGAGCGTGTAATTCTTCTCCTTTAGATAGGTCAGGACGCCCTGTTCCATCTGGATGCCGCCCTGGGCAAGCGGACCAGTTTTCACTGTCAAGAGGCCGAGCTTGAACGGCGCCGCCTGAGCGACTGCAGGCGCAGGGAACTGGCCCAGCGCCGTCGCCGCGCCCGCGGCGGTTCCGGCCAATAGCGTGCGCCGGGTGATTTTGTGCGATTTACGCGACATTGCAGTCCTCCCTGGGGGCGCGCCCGGACGATCGGCTTACGATCGTCTCGGCGCCATGATTGTTGTTACCGTTGCGGTACCGTGGCGTCCCACCGCAACGCCTTTCAAGCCATCATCCAATATGCCGTTTCGCCCGTAAAGACCGCTGATGTCGCGCCTTGCCGTATTTATGAATCTTTACTTTCTCTTTGCCGGAATTATGGGCAGCAGCAGATAGGGCCGCGCCGAATCGGCGAAATGCAGGCCGATGACGCCGCCGAATATTTCTGCCGGCCGGTCGCGCGGATCGTCGTGCAGGAACGGCCCGCAGCCGGTCAGTTCATTCTTGAAATTCGACATGCGGCCGCCGCTGCCGCCCGGATAGACATAATCTTTGCCGCGGATGGTGAGCGCGACCCGGTAGCCAACCGGCACCACAATTGAGGTCGGCCAGATTTCGATATCGAGCGGCACCACCTCGCCCGGCTTCAATGGCTGCTTGCGGGTATGGGTGTGATAGGGCCGGTACGGCCTTGACAGTTTTTTATCGAGCGCCCGGTGGGAGGCGCGCAGCCACCCCTGCCCGATCGGCGTGTGCGGGTCGATGGCGCCTTGGAACGCCATCTCCTTGAGATCGGGCGTGAACACCCGCAGCACCGCGAAGATGTCGGCATCGGTTGTCGAGGATGACATATAGAGTTTGAGCGCGCTCGGTCCGGTGATCTCAGTTTCGTGTGGAAGCGGCGGCGTCAGGAAGGTGACGCCGTCGCCCATGGCATCGAAATGCAGCACCTTCTTCGCCTTGGCCGGCTTGGCGCCAAGCGAGCAATCCGCCGGATCGAGATAGAACCGCGTCCACTTGGTGCCTTTGAGCGGCCATTCGCTTTCGGCCCGCTCGACGAAGCGATCGACGTGGCGCACCTGGAGCTGCACCGGCGGCTGCTTGTCCCAGCCGTTCTTCTTGCCGTGCAGAAAATAATCGAAGAAACGCAGCTGCAGCTCGCGTCCATAGTCGGTATAAAAATGCGTCCAGTGTTCGAGACCGTGCGACTCGAGCCATTTCTGTTTGGACGCGGCGCGCACAAAACCTTCGAAATTGCCGCGCGGATGCAACCCCTGCCCGCCCCAATTAGCGGCGGACAGAAACGGCACCTTGATCTTCGACCAAACGGGCGATCGCGCCTGCTGATAGGCGTCGTCGAATGGATGAGCAAAAATCTCGCTGCCGTAATCGCTGCGGTTCTTGGCGAGCTGCTCGTCCGACAAAATTTCGGGACCGCAGACCAGTTCGCCGTGCGCGCGGCTGCGCTTGCCGCGCTCGCCGACCCCGTATTGTACGGTCTTGACCTGCATGTCGTACCAGTTTTCCCAGAAGCTGCAGAGAATGCCGCCGTGATGCGTCATGTCGCGATAGAAGTCGGCCGCGCCCTCCCAGATGCACATCGCGGCGAGATGCGGCGGCTGCAGGCTCGCCACCTGCCACTGATTGATGCCGTAATACGAAATGCCGCTAAGCCCGACCTTGCCGTTCGACCAGGGCTGCACGCCGGCCCATTCGATGCAGTCATAAAAGTCCTTGGTCTCGCGCGGCGAGAAATGGTCGATGAAGCCGGGCGAACAGCCGGCACCGCGCGAGTCGACGCGCACGCAGGCATAACCGTGCGGCACCCATTTTTCCGGATCGACCACTTCCCAGCTCTGGTAGAGGTTGCTCGATCCGGCGACGACATCGGGATGCTCTTTGGCCATTGTCGCCCAGGCGGTCGGATAGCCGTCCTGGAAAGCGAGCGCCTTGGCGTAGGGGCCGTAGCTGAGCAGCACCGGATAGCGGCCTGCCGCGATCGGGCGGAACACGTCGGCGCGCAGCACGAGACCGTCGTCCATCGTGATCGGGGTGTCCCAATCGATGCACATGCCGTCGCGCGTTTCGCTGCGCGGCTGATGGGTTTTGCGGGCTCCCGCCGCCTGCGCCATACGCGCTTCGCCTTCAAGCGATGACATTTTTTGCGTTTCCTCCAATTATCGCCGCGACTCTGCCGAGCGCTGGCAGAGACATCATGCAAAGGCGATGCTAGGCTCGCAAGGGACCATGCTACTCGGCCGATGAAGGCGGAGGGAGGAACACATGCCTGCAGGTTCGCGATGGATTCTCTTAGGCGCCGCGTCATTGGCGATTGCCGCGTTCAGTTTCGCCGGCGTCCCTGCGCGTGCCGCGGATGTGATCGCCGAATGGTCATCGATTCAGATGCCGCCGGCGCCCGAATTGAAGGCTGTGACGGTCGATCCCCAAACCACTGCGCTCTTCTTGTTCGACTTCATGGCTGAAAACTGCGGGCAGCGTCCGCGTTGCGTCGCGGCGGTGCCAACGCTCAAGGCCATCCACGACCGGGCGCGCGCCGCCAACATGTTGGTCGCCTATACGCTTCCGGGCGGCGGCAAAATTATCGATCCGGCCATCGCGCCGCGCCCCGGAGAAGTGGTCAACCAAAAGCCGGGTGGGCCTGACAAGTTCATCGGCGACGACCTCGACCAGCGGCTCAAGGCGCACGGCATCAAGACCGTAATCCTGTGCGGCACGTCTGCGCAGGGCGTAGGCCTCGGCACCGGCGCTGGCGCGGTTCAGCGCGGCTACGACGTGATTTATCCGGTGGATTGCCTGCCGTCAGAAAGCGCCTTCCGCGAGGCCTATGCGGCCTGGCATATGGCAGGCGGCGGACCGCCGGTGACGACCAAACACGTGACCGTCACGCGCACTGGCATGATCACCTTCGCGAAGTGACGGCGGTCCTGCCGCGCAATTCACGGGATGAGGATGGAGTCATGAGCGAGCCGCACAAACTTTCATTCAGCCATGTCGGCGTGTTCGTGCACGATCTGCCGAAGATGGTCGACTTCTATACGCGGGTTCTTGGACTCGTGGTCAGCGATCGCGCGGTACGCAGCGACGGCAGCGAAATCGCCTTCATGACGCTCGACCCGCGCGAACACCATCAGGTGGTGTTTGCCACCGGCAGGCCAGCCGACCTGCCCTACAACATGATCCAGCAATTGTCGTTCCGCGCCGAGAATCTCGCCGCCTTGCGCGAGATGTATGGGGCGCTCAAGCGCGAGCCGATCGTCGAACTCGGTCCACTATCGCACGGCAATGCCATCTCGGCGTATTTCCGCGATCCCGAGGGCAACCGGCTCGAAGTGTTCGTCGATACCAGATGGCACGTGCCGCAGCCCTGCGCAGCGCCGCTCGATCTGTCCAAGTCCGAGGACGAGATCATGGCGTTCGTCGAGAAGCAGGTCGGCGCCCTGCAAGGCGTGAAGCCGCGCTCAGACTGGGAGCACGAGCGCGCCGCGAGTTTTTAGAGGCGTCTTACCGAGCACTCCGTGATCGTCCCGCAATCATTTCGTAATCAGTGCAGACAGCGTCGCCGTCGACCAGTTCGGGCGAGTAAACCGCTTCGAAGCGTTTGACGGCCTCGGATTGGCCGTGCCGCTCCTGGGTTGCCTTGTCGGCAAAGATGAACAGGTGGATGAATCGAGTCGGATCGTCCTTTTGTTGCCAAGCCAGATACATCTGGCTTAATCGCATCGCCAGCCTCACCGGAATAAACCCGAGAACCTATTCGGGAACGTCGCGTATGCTCACTGCGCTGCGGCTTCTTGAACTGCAAAATGGCGGCAGCCACGACCCTTCACTTGAGTAAGCTTCACGGCTGCTACCGCCGGAACATTTCATTGCGAACGAGGCGGCCCTGACGGCGGTGAATGCTGGCCCAGTACGATACCGTCAACCGCCTGCCCGTACATATCAAACGGCGAGTCATGGTACGCCTTGCGGGTTTCAGCAACTGAGCCGCTGAAGCGGGGATCTTGCGGACGTTCCTGGCTGTCGAGGTAGGTCGCGGCGTCCCACGCCTCTTCGTCGGTCAAGCTGTTTCCTTGACCAAGAGGCATATTGGCCTTGGCGAAGCCGGCGGCGCTGTCGATCGAACTCATGCCCGCGCCCCAATTGTAGGAGCGCGCACCCCATAGCGGCGGGAACACCACTGTGCCGTCAGCGCCGCTTTGCCCCTGGCCGTCAAGGCCGTGACACAGCGCACATTTCTGGGCGTAGACCTGCCGGCCGTGCGCATAATCAAGTTGTGCTGGTTTGGGCAATTTCGGATAGCCGCGGCCAGATAGATTCGCACCTGTCGGCGCCCCCGTCGCGAGAAAGTAGGAGTAGCTCTCGAGGGCAACGAGAACCCTGTCGTTCAACGGTGGCTCCTTGCCATTCATGCTGAAAAGGAAGCAGCCCTGCATCCGCTCCTGAAAAGTGTTCACGTGGCCGTTCTTCGAACGATAGGCCGGAAAGGCGACGTATGCGGCCCACAGCGGAGCGGAATTCGCCAGTCGCCCCCCGTCGATGTGACAATTCGCGCAGCGCAGCGCGTTGCCTACAAATTCCTTCGCGTTGTGTTGCGTGTCCTCAAAAACGGCGCGGCCGAACCGCACCATTTTGCCGAACTCATTGTCGGGTATTTTGCTGTCAGGCGGCGGCGTGAAGATCGGCCTCGTCGGAGGACGCGCGCCTGCTACTGAGCCGGCGGGCCCTGGACCGACTGGCTGCTGCTCGGCATGCGGCGACCCCGCCGCCTGTGCGCGCTGTGGCGAAAGGCTCTGCAGGAGATTCGTCGAGGCCGCCTGCCGCGGCAGCATATAACCGATCGTGCCGGCGAGCGCCAAAAAGATCGCGCCGACGGCCCAAGTCTTGCGATCGTATCGGGGATCGTTCATCGGGCGGGCCTCTGCTGTGATGCCGCTGGCACCGCGGGCAGGCTGGCATAATAGGCGGCAGCGGCTGTGATTTCAGCGTCGTTGAGCTTGGCCGAAACGGTAGTCATGAGGTGAAGCGGATCATTGGCGCGCTTGCCCTGTTGCCAATCCTTCAATTGCTCCGTGATGTATTTGGTGTTTTGTCCCGCCAGTTTTGGGAATGTTCCAGCCACCCCTTCGCCATCCGGCCCATGGCACAGATTGCACCCCGGCAAACCCTTTGACCAATCGCCAAACGCGGCGAGTGCTGCACCGCGCGAAATCGTCGCCTCGTCGGCCATTGCGGGCTCGTCAGCCTTTGCGGCCGTTTGCGCCGCGTAGAAGGTCGCCACTGCTTGACGCTCGTCCGGGCTAAGCGCGCCGGCGATCGGGCGCATGATATCGTTATTGCGTTTGCCGTCGGCAAAATCGTCGAGCTGTTGCCGAATGTAGATGGCGTTGAGCCCGTCGAGTCTGGGAAAACCCGCGGCCGGTTGCCCCTCGCCCTGAGCGCCGTGGCACGCCACGCACGGAAGCGCGCCTTTGCCATTTCCATTCACCGCCAGCGCACGGCCGTCCGCCGCCAGCGCTACGGATGACATCGCCATCAGCCAGAAACCGCCGGCCGCTGCGATTACCGCTGGCTGTGTGAACCGCGTCATGCTTGGCGTCCAACGACCTAGGCCACCAATCTTAGACCTAACCGTGAATGCTGTTGAGTCGGATGAACCGTTCGTAATCCGCTGACAGCGTAGAGGTCCGAGGACTTTAAGACCATCTGCTGCTCGTCGCATCGGGATTACCGCTTGCGCGGGAATAACCGCTAAATGGATCGACGCGATCGCATCTCGATCTAGGCTTTTTTCGCCCTGCCGCGCTTGACACCGGCCATCTGTTCCAGCACGGCGCAGACGGCCGCAGTATCTTCGGCGCCATGGCCGCCGCTCAGGGCCTTGTTGTAGATCGCCTTACTGGCGTCGAACATCGGCGTCGGCACGCCGATGTGTGGTCCGCTAGTCGACCCGCAGCGGGAACTGCAGTTCGTTGAGTTTGCGGACGAGTTCGGCCATGCGGGTGCTGCCGGTCTTTTCTCGCAAACGCCGCAGGTGCGTATAAACCGTATTGAGACTAAGTGCCCGCCAGCGTGCATAGTCGCCAAGCGTAATGCCCGACTGCAGCGCCTGGGCAAGCGCGGCTTCGGCTTCGGTCAGCGCGAAAATCTCGCGCAGCGTGGCGGTCGCTGCCGAGCCGCGCGCGTGCGAATCACGCACAAAAACAATGGCAACCGCTTGGCGCGGATGCGTTCGCGGTCCGGTCCGCTCGATCAGGGGACGCACTGAAACCAGATACGGCCGTCCGATACCACCGGATTGCGCAGCTGTGAAATCCGCAGTTGCTAAGCTATCGGGCTTGCCAGCTCGCAGTCTTGCCACCGAAGCGATCGCTGCATTGAATTTGGCGCACGCGCCGGCGTCGCCAAATTCAATTGCACCTTTTTTCATGCGAACGCCGCGGTCACCCCGGACGATCTCCTGGAAGCTGTCGTTGGCATAGACGGCGGTACGGTCCGCACGCACCAGGGCTACGCCATCGGCCAGCCAGTCGAGAGTGCGCTCGAGTGAATGGCGCATTTCTCCCAGGTTCCTTAGCCGCCGCAACGCGTCTTGCACCTGCTGTACGCTGCGGCACGTGGCGTTACCGCCGCTACCGGAGCTGATCGGCGACGTGGTCGATGCCGGCCTGAGCACAGGCTTCCTCCTTGTCGCTACCGTTCGGCACGCCAGACACTCCGACCGCCCCAACGACTTCGTCAGCGCTCTTGATCGGCAATCCTCCCTGGCCTGCAATGACGTCCTTGAGCCGCGCCAGACCGAGTGTCGGGTTGTCCTTCACACGCTTGGCGAACTCACCGGACGGCACGCCGAACGTCAGCGCGGTGTAGGCCTTACGCAGGCTGTTCTCCATCGTGTGCGGTGCGGCACCATCGCCGCGGATGGCCACCAGGATTTCGCCTTCGCGGCCGACGACGTGGACTGAAACATGACCCTTGGTCGCGCAGGCCGCCAACGCGATTTCTGCGATGGCCACAGCGATGGATGCGGGCAGGCGCTTTTGAAGAAGCAGTTTGCCGTGCGCAGGTGCGGCAAGCGCACCCGCAATGATAACAGCCAGACCGGCGACCATCGCAGGCGATGACGATTTCATCTGTTGCTCCATGTCGAAGCGTCGCGCGAGGGAATCCACGGGCGATGAGAAGACGAGCCCCAGAACTAGGCGCCGCGTTGCCAAAAGCGGAAGACCGGAATATCTTTTGTTGTCGAAAGTTTTTGCTTATACCGATGTCAAAGATCGTCGATTGGGACAGCCGCATCGGGCGGCGCTTACGGCTTCGCGACCTGCACGTATTTTTTACCGTCGTGCAGACCGGAAGCCTGGCAAAAGCCGCCGCCACGTTGCGCGTTTCACAGCCGGCGGTATCGCAGCTCATCATCGACCTGGAGCACGCCGTCGGTGCCAAGCTGTTCGACCGCGGCCCGCGCGGGGTCACCCCGACGATTTATGGGCGCGCTCTCTTGGCGCGCGGACAATCGGCGTTCGACGAATTGCGGCAGGGGCTTCAGGAAATAGAATTTTTGGCCGACCCGACCAGCGGCGAAATGAAGGTGGGATGCCAGGAGGCAATCGCAGCGATCCTGGCACCGGTGATCGAAAGCTATGCGCAGCAATATCCCGGCGTCGTCCTCGACATCTATGAGGAAGAGTTCGACCGATACGCTGCAAGGCTGCGCAACCGCAGCCTCGATTTCGTGTTGCAGCGATTGCGCGATCCTATCCGGCCGAGCGACGCCATGTTCGATGACCTGAATGTAGAACCGCTGTTCAACGACCGCATGATGATTGCCGCCGGAATGAACAGCCGCTGGGCGCGCCGCCGCAAGATCGAGCTTGCGGAATTGATCGACGAGCCCTGGATTCTGTCGCCGCCCGACACGACAAACTACCGGGTTATCACCGAGGTGTTTCGGGCGGCCGGCTTACGCGCTCCGCGAATCGGCCTGAAGACGCTTTCGACGCACCTGCGCGTAAATCTGGTCGGCTCCGGTAAATACATCGCGCCATTCCCGAACACCGTCTTCACCTTCTACGCCGAACGTTTCTCCTTAAAAGCGCTGCCGGTCGCGTTGCCGATCTGGCCGTGGCCGGTGGCAATTTTGACGTTGAAGAATCGAACGCTGAGCCCCGCTGTCCAATCGTTTCTGACCCACTTGCGGCGTTCATTCGGGCAGGGGATTACAAAACCGAACGGACGAAAGCGGCCCCCCTCGATTGCCGATGTGGCGGCAAAGCCACACCCCGGCTGATTGCGCAGGCGTCACCAATGCTGGTGACGCGCGCCGGCCCCGGGCTCGGCAAAATCAAGAAAGACCAACAGAATTCTAACCAAGCAATCACGCCCTCGAGGTCCGGCATAGGACTGGCTTCGGCAAAGTACGGCGTCGATCGAATCATCGGCACTGAGTGTCGTGCCGCGTTGACAGGCGAAAAGCAGCCGCGAGATGAAGTCCGGACAATCGAGAACCGGTACTTACAAGGCTGGCAGCAGAAACTTCGGGGGCGTCATGACAGTATTATTGAAGCTTCGTGAACGTGCGTCCGCTTTTTGCACCGCACGGACTGCCGCGTTGCGCGCTTTCGTCGCGATGCTGACTGTCTTTATTGTCGGGTTCTTTCCGGTCGCGGCAGTCGCAGACGCTTATCCCCTGCCCTACGCCATCGTATCGAAAAGGACCTTTACAACACAAAACACTGTGCCCCCCAGTAAGGTAACGGTGTACGAGGTCAGCGTGCCGGGAAGCATAGGTGGAGAATTTCATGACCCGCGTTACGCGCTTCCGGCAGCGACGTATCTCAATGAAATGGCGATCGCATCGAACAGGTGCCAGAAATCGGAGTATGACCGTGCGCGCAGAGCACTTGCGCTCCTGAGCGAAGAGGCGGTAGCCAAAGCAGAAAAGGAACTGGCTCGGGATGATAAATCGGCGGAGTTCGATAGCCTCCTCCGCGCGTCGATCGACAGCAGTAGCTTCGACGTCTTACATCCGCCGCCCTATCAAGGGTGCGGGCCGGCCACGAGTCTGCGAACCGAGGTTCGGATCCCCAGCCCACCGTCGGAGAATCGGCCGCAGGATCAGGTCATGATGCTTAGCCCCGGATCGGGAGGGGGCTTCATGCACACTATGATCACCAGCCCGACCGATAAAATGACTTTCAGATACAGCACGCCAATGTTCGCGGTCGACGGCCAAGTCAATGACGGGCGGTGGTTCGCAAACGGCCAGGTTGCCTTGCCGGCCTTCCCGAACGGCACGTCGACCGACACCTTCAGCGGCGGCAGTTCCTCCTCCTTTGAAATCAACACAGGGTTGGTCGGCATTGCCCAAGCCAGCGTGGGCTATAATGTCTACCAGACGCCGACCACGCAGATCGGCGTGCTTGGTCAATTCTACGCATCGAGTGAAAGCTTGTCGGGCGTGTTCCCCGGGAGCCTTACGCAAATTTCACTTCTCACCGACCGGTGGCTGGCCGGCGGCGGTGGCGCCAAGTTTGACCAACAGGTTTTGTGGGGCAACTTTGCGGTTACTTTCACCGCATCCGCCGTCGGCCTGTTCGATAACGTGCAGTCCGGCACGTTCAACGGCAACGGCGGCGGATTTCAGACGAGCGCCGGGTTCTACGTTCCGGTCGGCCCCATGCAGTTTGGAATAGTTGGGCAGTTTACCAACCTGAATGCGTCCGGCAGCAGCAGTTTGGGAGTGCCGCTTCGGTACAACACGCAGGATTTGGGCGTTTGGGCTCGCTTAGGATTCCGAATCTGGAACCCTGAGGGTCCGATGCCCTGAATCATCGCCGGCGCGCGCTGCGCTCAACCGACCCTACGCCTACGCCACCTTCGTTTTGGCCCTTTTCGCGCTGCCGCGCTTAACGCCCGCCATCTGTTCCAGCACGGCGCAGACGGCCGCCGTATCTTCGGCGCCACGACCGCCGGTCAGCGCCTTCGCGTAGATCGCGGCACTGGCATCGAACATCGGCGTCGGCACGCCGATGTGCCGCGCGTAGCTGCCGATCACGTCCATGTCTTTTTGCCACACCGAAATCTTCATGGTGGCGTTCTTGTAATTGTTCTTCACCATCATCGGGGCGCGCAGTTCGAACACGCGCGAGTTAGCAGCGCCGGCCTTGACCAGATCGAAAATGAGATGCGGCGACAGCCCTGCCTTCATGCCGAGCACCATCGCTTCAGCACTCGCCACGTTGTTGATCGCAACCAGAAGGTTGGCGACGTATTTCATGCGGCTGCCGTTGCCGAACGCGCCGAGATCGTAGACGCCGCGGGAAAACGCCGCAAACATCGGGCGCAACCGCTTGATCTCGGCCGTACCGCCCGAAGCGTAGATCACGAGATCCTTGGTCTTGGCCTGCGCGCCGGTGCCACTGACCGGACAATCGAGCAGGAGGTGGCCGACTTGGCGCAACGTTTCGGCGGCCTTGGTCTTGTCCTCAATGGTGAAGGTCGATGCCTCGACGATCACACGGCGCCGCAGGCCAGCCTTGGCGATGGCGGCGGCCGTTGCGGCAAGCGCGGCCGGCTTGGGCAGGCTGGTGATGATGTCGCGTGCCTCGCGTGCCACCGCGGCGGCGTCGGCGGCGATCTCGACACCGGCCCGCGCCATGACGCGGCGCCGCGCCGGATCAATGTCGTAGCCGATGACGCGCCAGCCCCCGGCGACAAGATTTTGCGCAAATGCGCCGCCCATGATGCCGAGGCCGATAACGCCGACGACACCTTTCTTGCCCGAAGCCATGCGATCACCCCACCCATGTCGACGCGGATGCGACGCTATGGCATCGGCCCGGCGCACGCGCAAGCCGCTTTCTTGGCCTCCTGCAATCGCCTATCGTCCGCGGCAGTCTGGATGTGATGAGGAAACGCCGGATGAAAATCGGAGTCGCCGGGCTGGGCGCTATGGGCAGCGCCATCGCAGCGCGTCTGTTGGAGTTCGGGCATCAAGTGACTGTCTGGAATCGCACGGCAGCAAAGACCAAGCCGTTGGCCGATGCCGGCGCCACGGTTGTGGACAGTCCAAGCGCGGTCGCCGCCGCGAGCGACGCCACTATCACCATCTTGACCGACGGTGCGGCGATCGACGCGGTCTATGGCGAACCGTCCGGGCTGCTCCAGGGCGTTGTCAAAGGCAAGCTGTTCATCGAAATGAGCACGGTACCGCCGAGTGTCGAACTCGCACTTGCGCCCAAGGTGCGCGCCAAGGGCGCCCTGTTTGTCGAATGTCCGGTCGGCGGCTCTACGGCGCCAGCGCGGCAGGGCAAGCTGCTCGGGCTGATGGGCGCCGAGCAGGCGGATGCGCCACGGGCAATGCCGATCCTCGAACAACTTTGCCGCAAGATCGAGCATTGCGGCCCCGTCGGCGCCGGTGCCTCAATGAAGCTTGCAATCAATCTGCCTCTGATGATCGGCTGGCAAGCCTATGCGGAAGCGTTCACGATTGCCCGCGACGTCGGCTGGGAGCCGAAGCGGCTGCTCGATCTGTTCTGCGAAAGTAACGGCGCCAACAATGGCCTGAAAATGCGGGCCGACATGATCGTCGCCATGATGGAAGGCCGCGATCCCGGCGCGACCACCTTCAGCATCGCCAATGCCGTGAAGGACCTGCGCACGATGGTCGCAACCGGCACGGCGAAAGGTGCCGACATGCCGGCGGCGAAAGCGGCGTTGGCAGCGCTTGAAGAAGCCAACAACAAGGGTTTGGGCCCGTTCGACGCCTCGCGCCAGACCATATTTTGGCCGAGCCGGGGCAAATGACAGGCCAGCTGGGCACAGCCGGCTTGTTCTGATCGGCTTATTCGCTTCAATTGAGTGAGGGGAAAACACATGAAGCTGTTCTCATTCTGGCGGTCGCTCGCCACCTATCGCGTGCGCATCGCGCTCAATCTCAAGGGCATCGTTCCCGGCGAGATCATTCAGGTCAACCTGATGAAGGGCGAGCAGCGCGAGGCGGCGTATCGCGCGGTCAATCCGATGATGGCGATCCCGGCGCTGATCGACGGCGATGGCCCGGCTTTATTCGAATCGCTGGCGATCATCGAATATCTGGATGAGACTCATCCCAATCCGCCGCTATTGCCGCGCGACCCGAAAGGCCGGGCGCGGGTGCGCGGGCTGGCGCAGATCGTCGCCTGCGATTCACATCCGCTGATCGTGCCGCGGGTGCGCGAATATCTGCAGCACGAATTCAAGTTCGACGAGCCGTCGGTCATGACCTGGTGCCGGCATTGGCACACCGCCGCCCTCATCGCGCTCGAAGCGCATCTGCAGGACAAGTCGACTGGCCGCTATGCGCACGGCGACGCCGTCACGCTCGCCGACATCTGTCTGGCCAGTCAGGCGGCAGGAGCAAAATTCTTTAACGTCGATCTGGCGCCGTTCCCGACCTTCGCGCGCATCGTTGATGAATTATCGAAGATCGACGCCTTCGCCCGCGCGCATCCGCTGAAGCAGCCGGGCGCGCCGGCGGCCGCGTGATGTGACGATTAAGCTGCATCACCACCACTTGAAAAAATGATGCAGCGGGCCGCGGCCCGAACCGATCTGGAGCCGGTCGGCGGCGGCAATGGCGGCCGTCACGTAGTCTTTTGCTTCGCTTACCGCGTCGTTCAGCGTAAGCCCCTTGGCGAGTCCGGCGGCGATCGCAGACGCCAGCGTGCAGCCCGTGCCATGGGTATTCCTGGTCGCAACGCGCGGCGCCGCGAAACGCGTGCAGCTTTCGCCCTCGACCAACAGATCGACGCTCTCGGCACCACCGCCGTGACCGCCCTTGATCAGCACGGCGCTGGCGCCGAGGGTCAGCAGCTTTTCCGCCTGCGCGCGCATCTCCCTTTCATCCTGCGCCATTGACACTTCAAGCAGCGCCGCTGCCTCGAACAGATTGGGCGTGAATACCCGCGCCTTGGCGGTCAGCCGCCGCAGCGCATCGAGCGCATCGGCGCGCAACAACTCCGCGCCGCTGCTCGCGGCGAGGAACGGATCGAGCACGACGTTGCGGGCGCGGTGATGATCGAGACCGGCGGCTACCGCCTCGGCAATCGGCGCGTTGGCGAGCATGCCGATCTTCGTGGCGCCGACATCGATATCCGAGAACACGGCGTCGATCTGGGCTGTGACGAATTGGGCCGGCACCGCGTGAATGGCAGAAACCCCTTTCGTGTTCTGCGCCGTCAACGCGGTTATGACGCAGGCGCCGTAAACGCCGAGCGCCGAGAACGTTTTCAGATCGGCCTCGATGCCGGCACCGCCGCTCGAGTCCGAGCCGGCGATAGAGAGCGCGATCGGCGCGCCCATCACGTATCCCGCTTGGCCAGAATCGCATCGACGGCCTGCCGCAAGGCGCGCGCCGCGGCGGCCGGATCGGGCGCGAGCGACAAGGCCGAGATGACAGCGACGCCGTCGGCGCCGGCGGAGATCACCGCGCCAGCATTGCCGGCATCAATGCCGGCAATGCCGCAGACCGGCAGCTCGTTGTTGCGCTCGTGCGCGCGGCGGCTGAGCACTTCGATGATGCGCTTAAGCCCCGCCGGCCCGATCGGCGGGTTTTTCTGCTGCTTCGACAGCGTCACATACACGCCGCCCGAGCCGACGTAGTCGATTAGTTCGATCGGCGCTGCTTCGGCCTCGCCGACATTCTTGACCGACAAGCCTATGATGGCGCCCGGCCCGAGCAGCCGCCGCGCGTCGGCAACCGCCATGTCGTCTTGGCCGAGATGCACACCGTCCGCGCCGGCGGCGAGCGCCACATCGACGCGGTCGTTGACCACGAACGGCACGGCGAG
>Ga0187784_10001806_pt1 | contig 17092 bp, 17 predicted proteins | sample 1015_SJ02_MP15_2_FD_132964 | JGI IMG/M metagenome (GOLD analysis project Ga0187784, IMG submission 132964) | Tropical peat soil microbial communities from peatlands in Department of Meta, Colombia - 1015_SJ02_MP15_20_MG | ecosystem: Environmental > Terrestrial > Soil > Wetlands > Peat | place...
CATGCCGATCACGATGCCACCCGCTTGAGGATCGGCGCCATGCTTCCGGGATTTAAGGGGCCACCCACTTGATCCCGTCCGATCAGGCGGCGAAATACCGCTCCCTCCCTGACCCTCGAGTGCTCCAGGGAGCGCCTGCTCAAACTCGGGCGATGGCTCCGATATCGGCGAGACCGTTTTGCACCATCGAGCGGCCGAAGAGGTCGGTTGCATCGGCGGGGAGGTAGTTGAGCTCCGCTATCCCCGTTCCTGGCGATCCGTCTGCCAAGGCGACGAGGTCCCCTGCACCACACAGGCATCGGCCGGTCGACGGCACGGCAATCTCCTAGAGGCGGCTCGACCAACCCTGCCGAGCGGCGAAGCGGCGTCAGACTCCTTCGTTCTCAGCGACCGGGCGATGCATATAAGCCTGATAGGCGGACAACGCGTCCTTGACCATGCGGCTGTCCGACCTCCGAGCAACGACTCTAGCAATGTCGAGAGGCGACGGTAGCGTACGATATGGGTGGCGGCTTATCCACTCCGACATAGTCTTGTCGAACTCTTCCGGGTGAGTGGCCTTTACGCTGTACAGCAGGTTCAGCTTGAACAGCTCGCTGATGCGGTCCAGCTCGTTGTCGTCCAGGTCTGCCAAACGGACAGACACATCAAGAGCCAGTATCTCCGTCTGGATTTGGCGCAGTCGATTCAATAGGTCTGGCATCTCCATGTCTGCGCGTGTCCCGCCCTCCAAATAGTCCAACCTTAGTGCGCACTCCAGCTGCAGTCCAGATCTCGGGGGTGTGCGCCGCAGCGTAGAGCGAGGCGAGCGGGGTTCGTTCGGTCAGCTTGCGAAAACGCGGCGCGGCAACGGGTCCGCAGTGGTCCTGTCATGCCCCTTGATGGCCTGGGTCGCGTCGTGCACCACGTGCTCGAGTACGTCGACGTACTGCAGATAGCGTTTGCGCCCGAGCGGCGTGATGCGGCAGCGGGTAAGGGGCCGGTTACGCTCGATCGTCCTTGCACTCGCGACGAGCCTCTCGGACTCGAGCACCTGCAGGTGTCGGCTTAGATTACCGTCGGTGAGCGCGCAGAGCGTCTTGAGCTCCGCGAAGGACAACCCGGCGGGGTGCGACATGAGCGAGGTGAGCATGCTGAGCCTCGCACGCTCGTGGATCACGCGATCGAGGCCCGCGTAAGAGAAGCGAGGCCCTTTGTGGGACTTGCCGTTAGCTCTCTTCATTGTCACCGATCCGCAGGATTGTCGCGACCAGACATTGACCGATTCCGAACGGAATGCCCATCTCCCACGGCGAGAGCGCGTGCGTGCGCCCTCCGATCATCAGGCAAGCGAGGCCGGCGATCATATACCAAGCGCCGGCGGCGAAGGTCGCGCGCGGCAGGATGTGGCAGGAAGCAAAGATTCCGAGAGCGAAGAATATCTGCCAAAGCCCGGGGAGCATCCAGCCGTCATCCGGACTGACGTGCACGAGCACAACGGTGAACAGCAGACCGGCCCCGATGGCCGGCAGGAATTGCGTGGCGGCGGCTTGCATCATCTCTATGGCGAGCGATGAATGCGCTCGCTTCGTTCGCCTCACGATCTCCATCACGGCGAACGAGATCGCGAGTACGGCGATGAGCGTCCATGTGCCGATGAATGGCCACAGCCCCACCTGTGACTGATTCGCGAGGCGCGCCTCGAGGCCGGCGGCCACGAGCGCGAGCAGGCCGCCCGCGGCGATCGAAGCGGGCCCATATCCGTGAAAGCGCGTGACCCGGGCCAGCTGGCTGCGGACCGTGCTGATTTGAGCCAATGCGTCGTTGAGCTCACTCATGGGATGGACGCTCATTTGATTGAATACCGTTCGCGCACGGTTAGAAATTATCTGTCGGCGCTGAACCAAACGCAATCACGCCGGCTTGCTCCGTCGCCGTGATCCGGGCCGAGCGCAGTCGCTCCGCTACCGCAATTGAGATGACCCGGGCAGCACGTGCATCGGGGTGCGGATCGCCCGACAGATGCCAGCTCGAATCAAATTGCACCTGCACGTACGGCAATCCGGCCGCATCCAGGACGCGCCGGCGCAGCATCTTCTCGGTTTCGCTCTCTGGACCGCGTTGCGGTACGACGATCAGCGGCTCCGCGCCCCGTGTCCGAGCGAGCTCGACGAATGAGCGCAGGCTCTCGCGGGTTCGCAAAATCCCCTGCTCGATGAGGGCGCTGCTGCGGTAGGGAAAGAGCCAGGACAGCAGCGCGGCAAGGCGCCAGTGCTGCTCGGCAGGTTGCCAGATGAGCCCGGCTGCCACGCGGGGCCGATTGTCGAGCAGGTTGCGATCGAACAGTGAGGGCATGAACAGTGTCACCACTGCGACTGGCTCGCGAAAGCGCGGCAGCTCCCTTGCCAGGCGCAGATAGGACTGGTCGCTGCTATAGTCGGACACCGCCAAGTTGGCGCTCTGAACCCCCAACAGTGCGCTCACGCGGGCGGGTATCGTCTCCTCCCACAGGAGACCGAATCCGGCGATGATGGATTCGCCAGTGAAGAGAATCGTCGGCTTGTCGGTGTCCACCGCTGCCACAGGCCCTGACACCCGATAACCCGCGGCATCGAAGCTGTACGGGACACGGCGACCCGCCTCCTGCGCCACGACCGATCGCGCGGGCACGAATGTCCAACCGAGCCGGGCGTCGGCATGACGTCGCGGCTCCTGCTGCAAGGGATCGGCATCGTGAGGGTGCAGCGGTCGAGTCCGCAGCATCAGCTCGCTGGCACCGAGTGCCAACACGATCGCCGCGATGATTCGTAGCGTGCCGCCGACAGTGGCTCGGCTCACTAGGGCTGCGAGCGGGCGGCGAAGGAGAAGCGTGAGCGCGGCGCCGGATAGGGCGAGAAGCCCGCGCGTCGTGTGCTCCGCTGCCACCAGGGTCGCGCGTTCCAGGGCAAAGATGGGCATGAAGTGCCCGTCCCACCAGCTCTGGTCCGCTGCGAGCGAGAGCAGCATCAAGGCAAGCCCCGAGCCGGCCAATGAACCCTCGATGAGGAGGCGACGGCTCATGTCGGCCGCCGGCGGCCTACGGTGATGAACAGCCCGCCCTCACGCCCCAGGCTCCTCATCCAGGCGAGCTGTACCAACCAGGCTTCAGGACTCCAAGTGTCAGCGGCCGTGGCGAGCAGATCGTCCGGATCCTCGCCGAGAAGTGCGCTCGGATAGGTTCGCACGAACTCGACGCCAGTCTCCTTGAACCAGGCCTGCACTTCGCCGAGGGTGTGCCGGTGCTCTTCCGGATGCTGATACTGGTCCCTCAGCCAGGCTTCCCGCCGCGCCGGCTCGCCGTCCCGCTCGCGCAGCACGGGGTCGAACGGAACCCATCGATAGCCGCACATCCGGGCGACAAGACGCCGCAGCCGGAGCGGAATGCGCGCGAACGTATTGTATAGACCGAGGACGATGATCCCGCCGGGACGGACGAGTGAGACGATGCGGGCAAAAGCTTGCCGCGGGTTCGGTGTGTGGTGCAGGACCCCCGACGCATACACCACATCGAATGCGCCGGCCCGCAGTCCCGGATGGTGCAGATCGGTTTCGACGAACTGCACCCGCGCAAGTCCGAAGCGCCGCGCCGCCTCCCGGGCCAGCAGAAGCGAAGCACGTGTCAGGTCCGCGCCAACGACCAGTCGGTCGGCGCGTGTCAGGTAAAGGCTCATTTGCCCGGTGCCGCATCCGATCTCCAGAATACGGGCATCGCCGGGAATCGCCTCGTTCAGCAGCCGCGCAAACTGGCTGCATTCAGCCCGTGCGTAGAGCGATGACAAGCCCTCGCGCGGCCTGTAGCCGGGAAACGGAGCGCGCTCGTAAAAGCGACGCACGGCCTCGGTGCGTGCGTCGCCGCCGAGGCGCAAATTCGGGATCCCGTTTGCCGCCGTGTAGCGGGCGCCGCATCCCTCACACTGCCAGCCGACGGCCAGGGCGCAGCCGCAGACCGGGCAGGCAAGCAGCTGCCGTAAGGCGTCCATGCCTCAGAAGATGGAGTAGATAAACGGAGCCAGCGCCTCCACGCTCACTGCGAGGACCAGCACCAGTCCTATGACGCACAGAAAAACGGCCAGCGGCAGCAGCCAGCGTTTGGTAGGGCCGCCTCGCCACATGCCACGGGCGAGGTCCGCAATCGATCCGCCCGCACTGCCGAGTACGACCAGGCTGCGCTTTATGTTGCCACGCCGCTTGAGCATGCGACTTTCTCGTTCTGCGTTGCCGATGAGGCCCGTTTCGCGAGCCGCGTACGGCCGGCGATCAACACCTCGAGTCCACTGCGTCGAAAGCTGGAGTACCCCTCGACGGCGCGGTTCACGATGGGTTCCCCCGCGAGGTTGAATGAGGTGTTGAGCAGCACGGGTATGCCGCTGCGCCGTCCGTAAGACTTGAGCAAGGCGTGGAGCCGGGGCGCCATGCTCTGCTCGAGCACTTGCACTCGGGCGGTGCCGTCGATGTGCGTGATCGCTGCGAGCCTTGGTCGCCATTCAGGCCGCACAGGGAAGACGCCCGACATGAATCGTGCCAGGCGCGCCCCACCGGGCGGCAGCTCGAAGTACCGGTCGGCAGTCTCGGCCGGCACAACGGGCGCGAACGGCCGGAATTGCTCGCGATACTTGATGTCGCGGTTGAGTCGATCGCGCATTTCCGCGGCATGTGGCGCGGCGAGGATACTGCGGTGCCCGAGGGCACGCGGTCCAAATTCGAGCGCCCCGTCCATCCACCCGACGATTCGGCCGGCAGAGAGATCGTCCGCGGTCTGCTCGATCAATTCCAGATCGTCCAATTCATCACAGAGCTGGCGATCTTCACGCGCTAGCTGCGCAAGTGCGGATCCGTCCACGGTCGGTCCCAAGAACGGATGGTCCGGGATCTCACGATCCGGACTGCCGAAATGAATCCGGTCCGCATACAGAGCGGCACCGAGCGCACAGCCGGCATCACCCGGCGCCGGCGGAACGAATAGCCGTTCGAAACCCGACTCAGCGAGAATCCGTGCATTGGCGACACCGTTCAAGGCGACGCCACCGCCCATGCACAGATCGGGCAAGCCCGTCTCTCGCCGCAGCGCGCGGGCAATTTCCACCAGCGTGTCCTCGAGAACCCGCTGCACGCTTGCGGCGCAGTCCGCAAATCGTCTTCCCTCCGCGCTGTGCAGATCGATCGGCTCGTAGGGCCTACGTGGTGGGCCGAACAGATCGATAAACCGCGAGGAATAAGCGCGTTCGGCCGTGGTGTGAAACTCGAAATAATCGAGGTCGAGGACGAAGGCGCCATCCGGCGTGCGATGGATGAGCCGACGGACTTCGTTGACCAGTGTTGGGCGGCCGTAACTGGCCAGCCCCATGACTTTGTATTCACCCTCGTTCACCTTAAAGCCGAGATAAGCTGTAAAGGTTGAGTAGAGCATCCCGAGCGAATGGGGGAACCGAATTTCACGCAGCAGGTTGATGGAGGCGGCACCACGAGGACGCCGCGTGCCGAAGCCGATCGACACCGTAGCCCATTCGCCGACGCCATCGGCCGTCAAAATCGCCGCGTGCTGCGTGGGCGCGGTGAAGAATGCCGCAGCGGCGTGCGATTGATGATGCTCGGTGAACAGAACCTTGCGCCCGGGCACGCCCAACTGGGCTGCAATCACTCCGCGCATCCAGACTTTCTCCCCGAGCGAGTTTTTCATCGCCTTGGGGAACGCACGCCAGGAGCGTGGGAACTCGCGCAGCGCACAAGTCAGGATGCGATCGAACTTCAACATCGGCCGCTCGTAGAAGACCACCGCGTCAAGCGCCTGCGGGTCGATGCTCGCCTGATCCAAACACCACTCGATCGCCAACAACGGGAAGGCGGCGTCATTCTTGCGGCGTGATAGTCGCTCTTCTTGCACCGCTGCAATTGGCACCCCATCGATGAGGACCGCCGCAGCCGAATCATGATAGTGAGCCGAGATTCCCAGAATCTTCACGTCAGTACTGCCTGTCGAGTGACGTGTTGCGCTCGCTCGGGCCCGGCGACCAGCCGGCCGGCTCCTGTCGTGCGGAGCGCTTGGCGACGTAAGCAAAGGGCGCCAACACTGTGAAGTACACCATGGTCAGGATCAGCGTGCTGATGATGCCCGCGAGCGCGGTCGCCACTCGCAAGTAGCCCTTCCATAAGCGACCGAGGCGGGCCCGCCACAACAGCCACCGGTGATGCCGAGGTGACACGCGCATGAGCTGCGATAACGTGTAACGCATGTGGTACGCCTCGTCTCGAAGAACCTCTTCAAACACCGCGCGCGTTGGCGGATCATGCTGCAGCACATCGCGATAGAGTGCGAAATCGGTCGCCGCGGACTTTTCGGATAGATGGAGGAAGGCAAGCAGCGCGCCGGCGTCGAGATCCTCGATTCGCAAGTCATCCAGCCCGCGTTCCCCGGGCGCCAGCCAGTCGGCGCGATAGCAAGATCGAGGAGGCTCAGCGAGTACCTGCAGCAGAGCCGCGCCACGCCCGCGGAACAGCTCCGCATGACGCTGCTCGTCGCGCGCATGGAACATGAAGTGCCTGCGCAGCGAGGGATCGGGGATCAGTTCGGCGGCGCGCACCAAATCGCGCCCGCCGTCTGCCTCGGTCTCCGCGAAGCTGAGAAGCTTGCGCGCCCGCCGCGCTGTATCGAGCCAGACCCAACGATGAAGTGGCTGAAGCAGAGCGCGCATTACTTCCATGAGAGCGCCGGCAATGTTGGGATCACATTCAATCAAGAATCCACCGCGCCATCTCGGCGCCACAATATCTGCATGGCTCACACATGGCGTGAGTGCCGAGAAAGCGCGAAAGCGTTCATCGAGGATCGGTAAAAGTTGCTAGGCACCGTGGTCGCGCTGCGCCGCATCTGCGCCGATGAGTGTTATGGGGCGTCTTCTTTCGCTCTTCTGCGGAAACCTTTCCGTGTGCACGTGGCACCTACTGGCGGACGAGCAAGCACGGGGGAGTCTCACATGCGAAGGATCCTGCATTACCGATTTGGGCTACACGCGGCTGCTGCATGCGTGGCGGGGGCCTTGAGCGCCATCCTTATCTCGTGTGGAGGAGGAGGAGGCTACGGAGGCGGGTCAAGCGGCGGAGCCATGGCGACCTGTGGGGGCGGCTACGGGAACGCGTGTCCGCCACCGACCGTGATGGTCACTGCGCCCGCCGCGAATGCGACGGTGAACGGTACCGTCACGCTGACCGCGACCGCAACTGCCTCCTCCACCTATGGCCTCACCATCGCGCAGGTCACCTTCATGGTCGACGGTACAGCCGTGGGAACGGTGAGCAGCTCCCCATACTCGGTCATGTGGAATAGCACGAGCGTCTCCAATGGCAAACACTCCGTGACCGCCAAGGCCACCGACAGCATGGGTGATACGGCAACCTCATCGGCCGTCGACATCACCGTGCAGAACACGAGTGGCGCGGCCGCGATCATGACGCCGGCGCAGATGCTTCCCGCAGCGAAGTCCGAAGCCTCCGGCGTGGCTCACCTGACGGCGAGCGAGAGCGGCGCGCTGAGTGGCACGGTGAAACTCGCGGGACTCACCGCGACCTCGGTGACGATCCATGAGGGCTTCGCGGGCGCGAGCGGCCCAGCGCTTATCAGCCTGACGCCGAGCGCCGGTGCGGGGGAGTGGGCGGTTCCGCCCGATGCACTGCTCACCGCCGAGCAGCTCAGCGCGCTCTCGCAAGGGAGGCTCTACGTGGTCGCCGCCTCCGCGGCCCACTCGCGCGGGGAAATCCGCGGGCAAATCCTCCCTGACAATGTCGTCGTGACGTTCTCGCCGCTCGCGCGTGCAGCCGAGGCACGTGGAGTCGGCGCAAACGCGGGCGGCGTGATCGCGACCACCGTGGACCGCAACGCCCGCACGCTCAGTGTCCAGATCGACTCCACCGGCGTGGACGAAGCGGATGCGGCAGAGGTCGTGAACGCCGCGAGCGGACGGCGCCTCGCCGCCCTCACGAAGGACAGCGTCGAGATGGGTCACTGGTCGACCGAGCTCACCCCGGTCAGCGCGGCCGATCTCGCAGGCTTCGAGTCGGGCCAGTGGTTCGCAAGCATCGCGACGGCGGTCGACGACCACGGAGCGCTCGAGGGGCAGATCCGCGCGCCACGCGACTGAGCGCGACCACCGCGACGCACGGAACGAAGGGATCTGCGGTTTCCCCTGGCGCAGCCCGGCGACTCGATCGCCGGCCTGCGCCCTTCGGCCTCTCTCAGTGGTTCCCTTCCCGGAGCCACGCAGCGTGCGCGCGCTCCGCAGCGTCGATCGCCCGGTCGATGTGTTCGTGGATACGGTGCCTCAACCCGCGCGCCTCCGGGTTGTCCTCCTCGTGATCGACGTCCCCGCGTGCCTTCTTGAGCGTCTCGATTGCCTTCAAAAGACGGCTTCCGTGCTCCCTCACGTCGACGTTCGGATGATCGTTGATGTCCTTGCCATCGTCGATGGCTGCGCGTTTCAATTCGTCGATCGCCGCATCGATCTCACGGATCCCGACATCCTCGTCCTCATAGACCCGGGCATCGCCCGGCTGGTGATGTAGAAACCAGCGCGCCGCGCGCAGATCGCTGAGCGCGTGCAGATAATACGGATGGGCTCCAGGGGGCTGCTGCGCGTTCGAGGCCACGGCCATGGTGCCGAGCAGCGCCAGTGCCGCTGCAATGCGTAGAAGATGTTGCATAAGTTGTCGATGCTCCTGCTAGTTGGTGTGTTGGTGTTGAGCGGGTGCGGCGTTGGACGCCCGCACCCCTTTTACCACAACGCGATACTCCCCGCCGGGTAGCAACGATCCTCGATTTCCCCGCGACTCCGCCGCAATGCGAGGGGCTCGCGCCGCCCAGATATTTCTTTCGGTGATGAGGCGATCCGACCTTCGGTTGCGCATTGGTCTACGAGAGCACGCCTTGCAGCTGCACTCACTGAATCCTCGTAACCCATGTTTTAACTTTAGGAGATTGCATACATGAAAACGCTGAATCACTCGAAAGCTCACGCCGCTTCGCTCGTGGCGACACTGTCACGCAGCGAACGTTTACGCGGCTCGATCAAAGGCATTCTGATTGCCGCCGGCCTGGCTACCGCCGTCGCCGTACCGGCTTTGGCAGCGGAACAGAGCACGGCCGGAGCAGTGGACCCGGAGTCGGCGGCGCATGCCCAGTGGCGCGAAACGATGAAGCAGGTCGCTACGCCGGACGAAGGGTGCTTTCATGCATCCTACCCCAACCTTGTTTGGGAGAGGGTGGAGTGCAAGATAGCTCAGCCACGCGTTCGTCCGGTGCGCATCAAACCGGCGGAAGGTGCGGCAGAGGTGGTGGGCAATGGAAACGACTATGTCGCCGAGGCGAAGGGGTTGATCACATTGGCGAGCGGTGGCTTCATAGACATCAGCGGCGTGAAATCCGAGTCGAGTGTCGGCGTCGCGGCATTCGGCGGGGGTGGAATTCTCGGGCCGAACGAATACTCGCTGCAGCTCAACACGAACGACAAGATGACCACCTCCGCATGTGCCGGGCATAGCGGTTGCAAGGTTTGGCAGCAATTCGTTTACTCGCCGGATTACTATGTCGAGGGCGAGGCCGCGGTGTTCATGCAGTATTGGCTGCTCGACTGGGGCTCCTCGGCCTGTCCCAGCGGCTGGGGCAAATATCACTCCGATTGCTACAGGAACAGCGCTGCCGCAACGGCACCCGATGTACCGATCACAAAGCTCGGCGAGCTGGGGCTCGGGGCTACCGCAGCGGCCGGCGGTAATGATTCGGTCATGTTCAGCTATGGCTCCGATTCTTATTCCATTACCGCCAAGGACAGCGTGCTCGACATCTCATCGGTTTGGAACAAGGCGGAGTTCAACGTGTTCGGCGATGCCGGTGGCTCGCGAGCCGATTTCAACAGCGGCTCCTCCATCACGGTACAGCTCGTGCTGTTGGATGGGTCCACTTCTGCGCCAACGTGCCTCGCAAATGCCGGGACCACCGGAGAGACCAATAATTTGAACTTGGGCCCGTGTTCGGCTTTCAGTGGGATTCCCTTCATTCAGTTCACCGAATCCAACTGAAGCGCTCGGCCTCATCCTACGTCGATGGTAGTGCGAGATGACGGCTGAGGGGGAAACCCCTCAGCTGCTCATTGCGCGACGGTGGTAGCGATCTTGCGGTCAGATCGCGCGCGGCGGTCCGGGCCAGGTGTCGGCGAGACGATAGCCGTTCGGCCAAGGATCGGTGGGATCGAGGAAGTACTGGTGAATGCCGGTGATCCAGGCGCTGCCGCTGACCGAGGGTACGATGGCGGGGCGGCCTTTGACGTTCGCCTCCGATTCGATGCGGCACTCGAAGCGTGAGCCCAGGATCGAGCGACCGACGAAGGTCTCGCCGACATCGAGTGCGCCGCGCGCATGCAGCACGGCCATGCGGGCAGAGCAGCCAGTGCCACAGGGCGAGCGATCGATCTTGGCGGGGCGGATCACCACCGCACTCAAGCCGGTGAGGGCACCGCTGGCATCGCGCTCGGGCGGGACGGTCATCTGGCAGAAGGACACCGCGGTGAGCGAGCTCCGGTGCTCGGGATCAAATCGATATTGATCGTTGACGGCGCGGGTGACTTTCGCCCCGAGGGCGGCGATGTCACGGGCTTCGTCCGCGGTGAGCATGAAGCCGAGCGACCGAGCATCGATGAGGGCGAAGCTGTCGCCGCCGTAGGCCATGTCCGCGGTGACGGTACCCATTCCTTCAATCTCGATGGGGACATCGAGGCGGTCGACGAAGGCGGGGACGTTGATGACGGTGACTCGCTCGGCGCGCCCCTCACGGCAGGTGACGCGCACCTTGATGAGGCCCCCCGGCGGCTCGAGGACGATCTCGGTCTCGGGCTCCTGCATCGGGACGAGGCCGGTCTCGAGCAGCACCGTCGCGACGCACATGGCGTTCGAGCCGGACATGGGCGGGGTGTCCTCGGGCTCCATGATGATCCAGCCGTAGTGGGCAGCGGGATGCTTCGGAGGCAGGAGGAGGTTCACGTGGCGGAACACCCCGCCGCGCGGCTCGTTGAGCACGAATTGCCGGAGGGTGTCGTCGCGGGCGATGAAGCGGGACTGCTCCCAGATGGTTGCGCCCGGAGGCGGGATGACCCCGCCGACGATGACATCACCCACCTCGCCCTCGGCGTGGCAGCTCACGATGTGGACGGCTTTGGTGGAGCGCAATGAAAGGGCCTCCGGGTCACTCGATGGAGATCGAAGGGTAACTCAATATCGAACCCGCGGGCGCGCAGCGTCTATTTTAAGCGCAGCGTCTACTTTAATCGGTCCGCTTCGCGCCTTCGATGGAACCCTCTATTCGGGCGAGGCGAGCACCACCGCTGCCTCCGAGGTCAGCTGGAGGAACGTGAAGGTCTCCTGCAGGTACAGCCGAACCACGGTTTCGGTGTGGTTCAGATAGCCAATGGAGATATCCTGACCGATGTGCAATTCGAAGTCGCCGCCCCGCGTGGTGAGCACGACGCCGCCGCGGATGGCCGGGGCCCAGATGAGGTCCGCGTCCACGAGATGCTTGATGTGCTGGAGAACAGGATACCCATGATCACCGGCGCCGCCGAGGGCTGTGTAGGGCTTCTCGCCGAGGAGGAGCGTGTAGGGGCCGTTGACGCCTGCCAAACGCAGTTGGCTCACGGCTTGCGCCACCGCAGCGGGGTAACTCTTGACGTCCGACGGGAGGATCACCGCCTCGTTGCTCGTGACTTGACGAACGCCCTGTATTCCCCCGGGCGCGTATCCCTCGAAGACGGCGCGATCCTCGGCGAAAGCGAGTTTGCGAGCCGCATTCTTCAATGGTTGCAGGTCCGGGTCGTTCGCGCCGCGCTCGACGTCGTCAATCGATTGACGGGCGAGCTCGAACGGCGTGCGAAATTCCACGAGAGCCTTCACCTCACGTTGGGCACTTTGGATTCCGCGGTCTGGCGCCTCGATCTGCTGCAGGTGGCCGGTGCCGACCGCGGAACATTCGACGCCCTTCGGTCCCACGACATCAACGACTCGGCGCGCAGCGAGATGGCGCTTGAGCGTGCGAGACGCTTCCTCCTCGATCAGGCCCCAGGCGCCATCCGAGATGGGCGCAAGTTCACGATGAAGATTATTCATAAGCCGACTTCCCTTTTAACGAACCTATGCCGAGCGACCCGCTCGATGGGGGTTGCGAATCGGTTGTTGTCTCGCTTCCTCGTCCGCTCGACGCGGAAGCGCTTGGCGATGAAGCCGCGCCGCCGGCGACGCATTCCAGGAAAGTCGCTGACGGCGCGAAAAAAAGCGTGCCGGTAACCGCCTTGCTGAAATCGAGCAGCCGATCGTAATTGCCCGGCGGTCTGCCGACGAACATGTTGACGAGCATTTGTTCGATTCGGTGCGGCGATCGAGCATAGCCGATGAAGTAGGTCCCGAACTCTCCCTTGCCCGCGTCGCCGAATGGCATGTTGTCGCGCACGATTTCCAACTGCTGCCCGTTGTCCACGATGGTCGTGAGCGCGTTGTGGGCGTAGCTGGGTTTCACGGCATCGTCGAGCTCGATGTCCGAGAGTTTGGTGCGACCGATGATCTTCTCTTGATGCTCAACCGGCAGCGCATTCCACCGGCGGACATCGTGAAGATACTTCTGCACGACGACGTAGCTTCCACCGGCAAAGGCAGCGTCTTCCTCACCGATAATGGCTGCGTCGATCGCCCCTTGATCCGTAGGGTTCTCGGTCCCGTCGACGAAACCGATCAAATCGCGCTCATCGAAATACTTGAAGCCGTGAACTTCGTCCGCAACGGCGACGACATCCCCGAGGCGGCTCATGATCTGAGTGGCTAGCTCGAAGCATAGGTCCATGCTCACGGCGCGGATATGAAAGAGGATGTCACCCGGCGTCGAGACCGCGTGATGCTGACCCCGGATCTCACGAAATGGATGCAGAGCGGCCGGCCTCGGCTGACCGAATAGCGGGTCCCATGCGTCCGAGCCGAACGCCATGACGCAGGACAGTCGTCCCTCGAGGTCGCGAAAGCCCACGGCGCGCAACAGGGCCGCCATGTCCGCGCAAATGGCTCGAGCAGCGACCCGACTCTCCGGTCCGGGCTTCAGCGTCACGACCAGAAAGATGGCCGCACGCGTCAGGCTCGCGACGACCGCCTGGGGAACCGCGGAAGACAGCGTCTGCTCCTCGTTGATTGCTCGCCCTAGTCTAGTCGCGACCGGGCGCATTTCCAAATGGCGTGCGCGGGACCGAGGGCGAACGCCGACCGACCACAGCGTACTTCTATTCGGGTCGGGGCAACAACGTCGAAAAGTCGGTCAATGACTGCTGCGTCGAGCTACACCATTTCGAGATAGCGCCTGCGCTCGACGTCGGTCACCTTGCCGCGCACGGTCGCATCCTCGAAGCTCGCGATACGGATCAGGTTGTCGACGATCGCGGGCGCGATGACTTCCTTGAGGGATGCGCTGGCGCGCGCCGCCGTGATCGCCTCCTCGAGCGTGCGCGGGACCGTGTCCACATCGATCCGATGATAGCTGTTGCCCTCGCTCGGCGGCGGGAGCTTGAGCTTTCTGGTCGCGCCGCCGAGTCCGGCTCCGAGCGAGGCCGCGAACGCGACATAGGGGTTGAGATCAGCCCCTCCGATCCGGTTCTCGACCCGCATCTTTCCGGCCGAGCTGTTGATGACACGCAGGCTCACGGTTCGGTTGTCGATGCCCCAGGTGGCGAGAAAGCCGGCGAAACTGTCGGGCTGAAATCGCTTGTATGAATTGGTGACCGGCGCGAAGAAAAGCGTCAGCGGCCTGAAGAGCTCGAGCTGGCCGGCGACGTACCCTTCGGCGAGCTCGCTCATGCGGTGGGGACGGGCTTCGTCGTAAAAGGCGGCCTTGCGGGTCTTGGTGTCGATGAGGCTCTGATGGATATGGCCCGACGAGCCGGAGTAATCCTCATGCCACTTCGCCATGAAGGTGGCGGTGACCCCGTGCTTCACGGCCAGCTGTTTCACCGCCGTCTTGAATAGGATCGCCGTATCGCACATGGCGAGGGCGTCGCTACGATGTAGATTGATCTCCACCTGCCCCTGACCCCACTCGGGACTGCATCCCTCGATCTCGTCGGGAAAGCAATCGCGAATCTCGCAGATCACGGGCTCGTAGAAATTCCCTTCGTAGAGCGAGTAGCAATGCACGTCTTTCTGCGCAGGCGCGTGGTTCGACCATTTTCCGGCGCGGATTTCCTGCGCAGAGTAGGGCAGGAGGTAGAACTCGAGCTCGATGCTCATCAACTCCTCGAGCCCGCGCGCGCGCAGGCGCGCGACCTGGCGCTTGAGCTCGCTGCGCAGACACAGGGGGTGAGGCGATCCGTCCGGCCGAGTCCAGTCCATGATCACCACCCCGGAATGCGGCTCCCACGGCGCGATCCGAAACGTGGAAAGATCGGGCGCTCCTCGCACGTCGGGAATGCCCGTGTCGAACAAGCCCGGCAGCACTTCATCCATCGTGGTGGTGTAGAGAATGTACGAAGCGAAATTCACGCCCGACTCGGCGATCTTGAGGAAGTATTGCGCCGGAACGCGCTTGCCGCGCTGGACGTTGCAGCTGTCGGTTCCGATCAGGATGATCGTGCGCAGCTCCTTCGCCGCGATGATTTCTTTGATCTGCTTTAAGTCCATGACTAGCGTGCCCTTCGTATTTGGTCGCGTCGCGCGAGGCCCATCCCCGCGGTGATCAATAAAATCGATACAGCAATGACGAGCGTCGAGATCGCGTTCACTTCGGGAGTGACGCTTCTGCGCAGCATCGACCAGAGCGTCATCGGTAGCGTGTTCTGCCGGCCGGTTAGCAGGTAGGTCACGGCAATCTCGTCGAAGGAAATCGAGAACGCGATGAGCACCGCCCCGGCGAGGGCCGAGCGGATGCTCGGCAAGGTGACCCGCCAAAAAATCTCCAGAAAGTTCGCGCCCAGGTCGAGTGCAGCCTCCTCTCGGCTGCGCCCGACCTGCTGGAGTCTCGCGAAGACCTCGGTGATGGTCACGCACATGAGCGCGGTCCCCTGGCCGAGAATGACGGTGTAGAGCGACAGCTTGAGATGTACGAGCACGTAGAAGAGGAGGAGCGATACCCCGGTGATCACACCGGGAAGCACGATCGGCAGCAGCACGATGCGCCGAAACAGCGTCTTGCCCGGAAACTCGTAGCGATCGAGGGCGATCGCCGCCGGCAGTCCGAAGACCACACTCAGCCCCACGGCACCCAGCGCAACGTACACGCTGTTCCAGATCGAGCGCAGCACTTGTCGGTCGTCGAGTACCGCTCCGTACCAGTGCAGGGTGAAGCCGCGAAACGGCAGGCCCGTGAACTCGCTGTCGTTGAACGAGAAGAAAGCCATCACCAGGATCGGCAGGTACAGAAATGCCATCACCGACCAGGCGGTCGTCCACAGGAGCGTTCGATTGCCTACCTCGCGCATGATGGGCTCCTCAGGTGCGCACGGCGCCGCGCTCCTCGACGCGGCTCGTGAGGCTGATGAGCGCAAAGCCGAATGCAATGACGGCGATTCCGATCGCAGCGGCCATCGGCCAGTCGAAGGCGACGCCCAAGAGATTGATCACGATGTTCGAGATCATGACGGCATCGGCGCCGCCCACCAGTGCGGGCGCCACGAAGTCCCCGAAGGCGAGAGAAAAGGTGATGATGGCGCCCGCGACGACGCCCGGTAGGCTCAAGGGCAAGATCAGGCGGCGGAAGATTTCCCACCCGGAGGCGCCAAGATCGGCTGCGGCCTCCAGGATCGAGGTCGGTATTCGCTCGAGCGATGCGTAGATCGACAGCACGGCGAACGGCGTGAAGATGTAGATCAGCACGAGCGCGATGCTCGTCTGGTTGTAGATGAGAAAGGTCAGCGGATGGTGCACGAGGCCCATCATCGCGAGTCCCCTGTTGATGATTCCATCGCTCCCCAGGATGGTCTTCCAAGCATACGCCTTGACCAGGTAGGCCGCCCACCAGGGCATGATCACCAGTAGATACAGCTGGAATTTGCGCACGGGCGAGCGCGTTTGAAAGGCGAGGCAAAATGCGACTGGATACGCAAGAATCGCCGAGCCCACCGCAGCGATGAGACCGAGCTTGATGGATTTCAGGAGCACCGAAAGATAGGGCTCGGTCGAGAACAGGCGCAGGAAATTCCCAGCGGAAAACCCCGGCTTGAAAGTCACGTAGTCGACGCTGCCGAGACTGTAGTAGAAGAGCATCGCGTAGGGAATGATCATGAACACGCCGAACCAGCCGAGCGGGGGCAGCAGCCAGAAGAGCAGCTCGCGGCGCTGTCTCTGACGCTGGCTCGGCAACCCCGGACGTGGCGCTGCGGTGGACATGAAACGACCTCTAGCGCGCGAGTAGGCGGACGTTACCGCGGGCGATGGCAAACTCGAGCACGTCACCGCGCGGCACCGGAGCGAGACTTTGCGCTTGGTCGAGCACGCTCACGGTCTCGCCGGATCGCTCGAGCACGACCTGGTATTCGACCGACCGACCCAAGAAGAGCCGCTCGGCGACTCGACCGCGTAGCCAGCTCAGCGCCTCCCGCGGCAGCGAGCGATCAAGGACAAAATGCTCTGCACGCATCATGAGCTGAATCTGCGATCCGGGGGCCGGCGATGAATCGGCCTGCGCTGCGCAGACGGCGCTGCCGTCGGCGAGACGGACGAGCACCGCGCCCGCGGCAACCGACTCCACGCGGCCGGCCAGAATGTTCGCGGCGCCGATGAAGCGCGCGACCGCGGCGCTATTAGGGCGCAGATAGATGTCCTCAGGACTCCCGAGCTGAAGGAGTCTCGAGCTCTGCATGACTGCGATGCGATCGCTCATCGTGAGCGCCTCTTCCTGATCGTGCGTCACGTAGATGAACGTGCGGCCGAGCTCGCGGTGCATGCGCTTCAATTCCACCTGCATGGCCTTGCGCAGGTTCGCATCGAGAGATCCCAAGGGCTCGTCGAACAGCACCACCCGCGGCTCGGTAACGAGCGCTCGGGCGAGCGCAACGCGCTGCCGCTGCCCGCC
>Ga0187784_10001807_pt1 | contig 17091 bp, 18 predicted proteins | sample 1015_SJ02_MP15_2_FD_132964 | JGI IMG/M metagenome (GOLD analysis project Ga0187784, IMG submission 132964) | Tropical peat soil microbial communities from peatlands in Department of Meta, Colombia - 1015_SJ02_MP15_20_MG | ecosystem: Environmental > Terrestrial > Soil > Wetlands > Peat | place...
ATAAGCGCGGAACGCCATCTCGATCCGGTTGAGCACCCCATCCGTAATCTCCACTCCGCGCCGCATCATGACATGAGCGGCCTTACGGATGGACATCGCAATCGCCGCATGGTTGTTGGTGGTGCCCACGATCATATTCACTTTTTGCAGGATGCCTCGCTCGTCCGTGACGTAATGATGGTAAAGGGTGCCGCGCGGCGCTTCCACGCACCCGACGCCTTCCGAGGGAGTGGCGGTGGGGATGATTCGTACCTTGTCGCTGAGGATCTCGTCGTCGCGCGCCAACACGGCGGCGCGCTCGGCAGCGTAGAGCAACTCGATGACCCTAGCCCAGTGCGTGGCCAGTGTTTGGTGGACCGGCTTGGTCTCGAACCTATCGTACATCCGCTGGTACTGTTCCTGCGCCAGGGGGGTGGCCAAGCCATCCGCAGCGTTGAGGCGGGAAAGGGGCGTGGCGCGGTACACGCCGGAGTCTTTTCCTTCCTCAAATCCCTTCCAGCCGACCTGCTTCAAGAAAGGGAACTTGAGGTAGGTCCAAGGCTCGACGTGCTCGCCCAGAACCTGGAGATAGTCGCGGGCAGGGAATTTCACCAATTCCTTACCCTCGGGGTCCACTACGCGGATTTTCCCGTCGTAGAAGTTGAGCTTGTTGTTCTCGTCCACGGTCCCCATAGAGTAGAAGCGGTGGGTGTAAGTATCGCTCCGGATCATGTCTACGTAAGCTTGATTGCCGCGCACCACGTTATCGAAAACGTCGATCGTGAACTTTGCGAACTCGAGGAAATAATCCGTGTGCCCCACGATCTCGTCGCGCTCTTCAGCTTTGAGCGGCTTGGCCAAGCCGCCGGGGACGCAGGTGACCGGATGGAGCGCTTTCCCGCCAATAATGGAGACGACGCGCTGGGCTCTCTTGCGCAGCTCGATCACCTTTTGCCCAACCTCGAGACCTACTTTTTTCACCACGCCCAGGATGTTTCGCTCGCCCGCAGGCGCGTCGGGCCCTACGACGAAATCCGGTCCCCCCAGAGCGTAGAAGTGCAGGGTATGATCGCCCACGTAGAAGGATGAATAGAGGAGTTCGCGAAGCTTCTTGGCGGCGGGCGGGATCTCCACCTTGAATACGGCGTCGCAAGCCTTGACGCTGGCCATGTGGTGCGCCTCCGGGCAGACGCCGCAGATTCGCGTGGTGATGCGCGGCATCTCCTCAACCGGGCGCCCCACGCAGAATTGCTCGAAGCCCCTCAGCTCCGGCACCTGAAAATAGCAATTCTCGACTGCGCCTTCGTCATTGAGGAAGATGGCAATCTTGCCGTGGCCCTCCAGCCGCGTCACCGGATCGATCATGATTTTTCGCATCTCATCCTCCACTCAACTGTTGACAACCCAATCTCGTTGAACCCCCTCACCCGTCCCACCCCGGCTGAAAAGCGCCGGCGGCGGGCCACCCTCTCCCCCAAAGGGGAGAGGGACATGACTTTCCACATCGCCCCCTTCCCCAAGGGGGAGAGAAAAATGGAAAGCTTGCAATCCCCCCTCTCCCCTACGGGGGAGAGGGGCCGGGGGTGAGGGGGTCGTGACATTGTAAAGAGCTAAATGCGACATGACTCTAAGCACTCGGCTGCTTGCGATGCAGCATCGAATTGGGCACGCTGAACCGGTAGAAGGTTCCCGCCGGGTCGGCGATCTGATCCAGGACCGAATTAATCTCCGCTGGCTCCTGGAGATCAATTACGCTGCTCAGGGCGCTGATCATCTTGGCCCCCTGATCGGTAACGTTGGGCGCCGCCCCGTAACATCCCCGGCAGGGCATGTTGGCTTTCACGCATAGCGCGCCACAGCCGCTACGCGTGGCCGGCCCCATGCAAATGACTCCTTGATCGAGCAGGCACTCCTCCGCCTTCGGCTCAATCTCCCAGACCCGGTAGAGGCGTTTGAGATGTTTTTCTTTGCGGGGACGCCCGCATTCCTCGCAGCATGTCTTGTCGCCCGCCCCGATCACAGACCCCGGTGGCGGCAGTGCCGCTCCCTGCATGATTGCCGACATCACGTTGAGGATTTGCGGAGGCTGGGGCGGGCAGCCCGGAATGAAGTACTCCACAGGGACCACCTGGGCCAGAGTGCGCACCGATTCATAAAACTTGGGAATATCCAACTCCCCCTCGGGCGCCGTAAACTGCGTCAACGGCCGGACACGATCCGGGTTCAGGGTGGAGGGAGTCTGTTGATATGCGGTCTCGAGAATCTCTTCGCGCGTGGTGAGGTTAGCCAAGCCGGGAATGCATCCGTCCATGGCGCAGGAGCCGAAGGCAACCAGAACCTTCGCTTTCCGGCGCAGCAGGTGCGCCAACGCTTCGTTTTCGCTATTGCGGATGGCGCCGTTGAACAGGCAGAGGTCGATGCTCGAGTCCGGCATCGCTTCGACATCTTTATACTTGAAGTCCATGGCGCAAGGCCAGAATACGATGTCGAAGAACCCCGCCACATCCAGGATTTTTTCTGCCACGTCCAGTACGGCGACTTCACAGCCGCCGCAGCTCGCCGCCCAATACAAAGCCAGTTTTGGTTTGCTCATGCGGCCACCTCCTGCGTTGCCAATTCCTCTGCTCGCGATTGCGCGAGCACGCCGGTCTCCAGGCGCAAGGGCCCCAGTGCCCGGACTTCTTCTGTAAACTCGGTAGACACTTTGGCAAATTTCTCGCCCTCCGCAGCCGAGATCCATTCCAGCCGCAGGCGCCGATCGTCAATGCCGAACTGCCGCAGGATGCGCTTGAGCATGAGGACCCGCCGCAGCGCCTTGAAGTTGCCTTCTTGATAGTGGCAATCGCCCGGATGGCAGCCTCCCACCAAGACTCCATCGGCGCCTAACTGAAAGGCGCGCAGGATGAAGGAGGGATCCACCCTCCCCGAGCACATGAGGCGGACGATGCGCAGGTTGGGCGCCGATTTCATGCGGCTCGTTCCTGCCAAGTCGGCCCCCGTGTACGAGCACCAGTTGCACAAGAATCCCACGATTCGGGGCTCAAAGTTGTTGCTTTTGGTCTCCAATTCCGCTGCCTCCTTTCGCATTGTCATTCCGATCCCGCCGTGCGGGAGAGGAATCTCGCTCCGGGTTGTCGAGCGAAGACCAGTGCGAGATTCCTCACTTCGCTCGGAATAACACATGGAGCGTGTGGCCACGTAAAGTCGCCGCTACGTCTACTGGCGACGTGAAGTCGTCGCTACACGCTCAAAACGCCCTCCAGTTCCGCATAGACCTGCTTGTCGGTGAAGCCGCTGCCGGTAATGGCGCCGGCGGGGCAGGCGGCCACGCACGTGCCACAGCCTTTGCACAGCGGCGAGTTGACTCGGGAAACGTTCTTGTCCTCGAAATAATCAATGGCCTTATAGGGGCACAGGGCATTGCAGATCCGGCAGCCGCTGCAATACTGCTCGTCGATCTCGGCCCGCACCGGATCGATTTCCACCGCGCCCTTACTGATAGTCGCCAGCATGCGCGCCGCCGCCGCGCTGGCCTGGGCCACCGAGTCCGGAATGTCCTTGGGTCCCTGTGCACACCCGGCCACGAAAAGCCCGTCCGTGGTGGTAGCCACCGGATCCAGCTTCGGGTGACGCTCCAGGAAGAAGCCGTCCGGGCTGCGGCTGAGCCCGAAAAGGCGCCCGACTTGCTCGGCGTCGCGGCGTGGCTCAATGGCGTTGCAGAGCACCACCATGTCCACCGGAATCTCGCGGAAGCGCCCAATCAGCGTGTCCTCGCAGCGGATCAGCAAGGTACCTTCGTCACGCTTTGACCATCCTGCCTGGACCACCTCGGCGACCTTACCGCGAATGACGTTGGCGCCCTCGTGCAGAACGCGGGAGTAAAACTCCTCGTACCCTTTCCCGAAGGCCCGCATGTCGATGTAGAAGTTGTAAACCTCTCCCTGGGTGCGCTCCTTGATGAGATGGGAGAACTTCAGCGCGAACATGCAACACACCCGAGAGCAATAGCGATGATGGTTCTCATCCCGGGAACCGATGCAGTGGAGGATGCCCACGGCGCGCGGCACTTGTCCGTTCTTAAGAAGAACTCGTCCTCCCGTAGGCCCTGTGGCGTTCAGCATTCGTTCCACATCCAGGCCCGTGTAAATGTTGTCGAGTCTCCCGTAGCCGTACTGCGCCATGGGGGTTGGGTCAAAGGCATCGAAGCCGGTGGCGACCAGCACTTGCCCGACGTTGAGCTCGATTTCCTCGTCTTCCATTTTGTGATTGATGGCGTGCGGTTCACACACTTCCACGCACTTTTGGCAACCCTCGGTCTTGAAGTGGATGCAAGTCTCAGCATCGATCACGGGCACTCTCGGCACCGCTTGAAGCGTGGGTACATAGATCGCCGTGTTCGGTCCCAGAAGGAATTCAGGAGGCTTGCCCTTATAATCCTCTACCTCGAATTTGATATGCGAAGTGGGGCATACCATCGCGCAGGCGCCACAGGCAATGCACTCCTCCGACACCAGGTTAAACGGAGTGGAAACGTGGCGCTGAATCCCTCGATCCGCGAAGCTGATGGCGCTTGCTCCCACCACCTCCTCACACGCCCGCACGCACAAACCGCACAAGATGCACGCGTCCTGGCGCTCATCCTTGAGTGCGCTGGTGAACCGGGGCGCTTTGAGCCCGGCCTCCTCGGCGTACTTTCGCAGAATGGGCACATTGGGCCAGCGTGCTAGCATCATTTCCAGAATGAAACGCCGGGCTTTGAGCACGTGCTCGTTGTTGGTGTTGACCACCATGCCCTCCCGGCAGGCCACCTGGCAGGAGGGCACCAACTCGTCTCCCCACCGGGTCTTGGTCTCCACCACGCAGACACGACAGGCCGCGAAGGGCTTGATGAGCGGGTGGTAGCAAAGGGTCGGAATCTTGATGTCCAGGAGCTTCGCCGCCTGGAGGATGGTCGTTCCCTTGGGCACTTCGGTTGTTTTTCCATCGATGGTCAGCTTCATCTCACTCCACCTCTCATTCCACAGAGACTGCATTGAAGTGACACATATCCACGCATGTCCCGCACTTGCTGCACAGATTGACGTCGATGCGGTGCGGCTGGTTCTTCTCGCCGAAAATCGCCTTTTCGGGACACTCGCGACGGCATACCCCGCACCCGTGTCCGCGCTGAACGCAGATCTCCGGGTCGATTTTGTAGGTGTTCAATTGCCGGCACACATGGGCGGGGCACTTGTGCGCCTCAATGTGCTTGAGATACTCATCTCGGAAATAGCGGATGGTGGTCAAGACCGGGTTGGGGGCCGAGGTTCCCAAACCGCAGAGCGAAGTTTCGGCGACGATCTTGGCCACTTCCTCCAAGGATTCCAGATCTTCCATGGTGCCGTGGCCTTCGGTGATCTTGGTCAGGATGTCGAGCATTAACTTGGTTCCCTCGCGACAGGGAGTACATTTGCCGCAAGACTCGTCCTGGGTGAAGCTGAGGAAGTAGCGGGCCACGTCCACCATGCAGGTGTCTTCATCCATGACCACCATGCCGCCTGAACCCATCATGGAGCCGGCTTCGGTAAGGGTCTCGAAGTCCACCGGCAAATCGATCATTTCGGTGGGGATACACCCGCCGGAAGGTCCGCCGGTCTGCACGGCCTTCAGTTTCTTACCACCGGGAATCCCCCCTCCGATGTCGTAAATGATCTCGCGGAGAGTAATGCCCATGGGCACTTCCACCAAGCCGGTACTCTTGATCTTCCCCACCAGCGAGAAGACTTTGGTGCCTTTGCTCTTTTCGGTTCCGATCGCGGCAAACCACTTGCCACCCCGCATGATGATGGGAGGGACGTTCGCCCATGTTTCCACGTTGTTGAGGCAGGTGGGTTTCCCCCACAGTCCTTTTTCCGCCAGGCGAGGGGGCCGAGCTCGCGGCTCTCCGAGCCTGCCTTCCACTGCCGCCACCAGCGCCGTGGCCTCCCCGCAAACAAAGGCGCCGGCGCCCTTCGAGACCGAGATGTCAAAATCGAATCCTGTGTCCAGGATGTTTTCCCCCAAAAGGCCGTACTCGCGCGCCTGATCGATGGCAATGTGGATGCGCTGGACGGCCAAGGGGTACTCGTTTCTGATATAGACCACACCCCAGCGAGCCCCAATGGCTCGAGCCCCGATTAGCATGCCTTCAATTACGGAGTGAGGGTCCGATTCGACGATGCTTCGATCCATAAACGCACCCGGATCGCCTTCGTCGCCGTTACAAATCACATACTTCGGCTCTCCTTCGGCGACCCGAACGGCCTCCCACTTGGTCCCGGTCGGGAACCCCGCGCCGCCCCGGCCCCGCAGCCCGGAGATCTTGACCTCGTCGAGGATTTCCTCCGGGGTCATTTGGGTGAGGGCCTTGGCCAACGCCGCATAGCCATCCCGAGCGATGTATTCATCAATGCTCTCCGGATCGATCAAACCTCGATTCCGCAGCGCGATGAGCATCTGGCGGGAAAAGAAGGGAATGTCCATCATCTTGGGGACCGGCGCTTTGGTCTCGGGTGGAACGTACATAAGCTTCTTCACCGGCCTGCCCTTCAGAAAGTGCTCTTCCACGAGATGCGGAACGTCTTTAGGGCTGAGCTGCTGGTAGAAAATACCATCGGGTTGAACCACCATGAGAGGACCGACACCGCAGAAACCATTGCAGCCTGTGGTCACGACCTGAATCTCATTGTCCAGCCCGCGCTTTTCGATCTCCTTCTGCAAGCCGTCCCTGAACTCCAGCGAACGATTGGAGACGCAGCCCGTCCCCGCACAAACCATTAAGTGCATTCGATACGCCATTTGCTCTCCTCCAGAATTCTCCGCTTGCCGCGATGTAGGGGCGGCCCTTGTGGTCGCCCTGGGCAGGCACTAGGGTCGCCCATACATCGTTAATAGGTCCGTTCGCTCCCTATGGCGAGTGCATACTGTTGCAAGATCTTTCCGCCTACAATGTGCTCCGAGAATATTTCCTTGATTTTCCCTTCCGTCAGGTCCACGTACTTCACCGGAGCTTCGCCCACCGCTTCGACCGTAGCCATCGGTTCACGGCTGCACAAACCTGCACAACCGGAGGTCGTCACCATCACGTCTCGGAGGTCCCTCCCCTCGACTTCGCGCAAGGCCGCTTCCAGGATCTTCCGCGAGCCGGCGGCAAGGCCGCAGGTGCCCATGTGAATTGTCACCCTGACGCGGGCGGCGCCGTGGCGGAGGGAAACCGCTTTCCTGGCTTTCTCACGGACTGCCGCCAAATCTTCCAGTTTAAGTTTTGGCATCTCGGGCTCCTTCCTTCGAGCATTGCTTGATGATCTGGTCTACTTTGGGAAGAGTGACCTTGCCGTAGAGTTCCGGCCCCACAGTGACCACCGGGGCCAGCCCGCAGCAGCCCAGGCAGCGCACCGCCTCCAGACCGAAATTGAGGTCCTCAGTAGTCTGCCCGCATTTAATCCCAAGTTGCCGCTCGAACTTCTCTAAAATCTTGACGGCAGCTTTAACGTGACAGGCCGTGCCCAGGCAAACCGCGACCGGGTGCCGGCCTTTGGGCTTCAAGCTAAAAGCCCGGTAGAAGGTCGCAAGGCTGTAAGTGCGGCTCAGGGGTACGTGCATAGTGTGGGAAATGTGGGTGAGAACATCCTGCGGCAAATAGCTGAATTGGTTCTGCACGTCCTGGAGCATGGCGATGAGCGCGCTTTTCTGCGCTTGGTGTTGTTGAATGATTTTTTCAACCGTTTCCAACTGCATAAGCACCTACCTTCCTCACTTTTTCCAAACTTTTCCTGACCGCCGATATCCCCTGGGGAGAATTCACCGGCAGGTCTCCCAGTTGAGCCTTGATCTCTCGTGTGCTGAAAGAGACTTGCGAATCGTCGGCTTGATGCAAGTAGTTCAACTCGATTTGTGGGTTTCCGACAATCAGGGCGAAAAGTGTCTGGTCCATAGGTCCCAGGGGCTGCCGGTCAACATGACTGAGTTGAAACACGCCGGTGACCTTGGTTCCCACTCCCGGACTGGAGGCGATCTTGAATTCGCCCCCGGCCCTCTTTGCGGCCTGTTCAAAAAGGGACAGCCCCAGTCCCACGCGGCGGGTGGTTCGCGTGGTGAAAAAAGGGTCCGTCGCCTTCCGAAGCGTGTCCTCGCTCATTCCACGTCCGTTGTCGATGATCTCGATGGAGAGCCGATCCTCTCGGTGGCTCTCGCACACCCGGATTTCCAGGTGTTTGGCTCCCGCTGCGATGGAATTCTCCGCGATGTCCAACACGTGCAAAGAAAGATCCTCCATCTAAAACCTACCCTGCTGTAGGGGCGGCCCCTGTGGCCGCCCTGGGGCAACCACAAGGGTTGCCCCTACAGCGCCCCGCCGGGAGCGCCGACGCCGGCCTCCACAGGCAACACCCGTCTGCCGTCCTCCCCGCGCAGGGCCTTCTTGATTTCCCGCGTGCTGGGCTCACAGAGCAGCAGCGAAGTCCAAACCTTGCCGATATCCGCAGCGGAATGTGCGTCGGAGGAACGAACGAAAGCATAGCCAGCGTATTCCGGAAAGCGCCGCTTGGCTTCCTCGAGGCTTGTGTTTCGAGACAACTCTAGCGCATCCAGGTGTAATTCTTCCGGCACAAATCCCAACTGCCCGAGGATCCCGAACGTCTCGCGATCGATGTGAGCCGCGATCGCCAGGCCCTCCAAGCTACATATGCTCTCGACGACCTGCTCGACAGAAAGTTCGGTCGCCCCCGACAGCAGCCGGTTGTTGAATCCCAGCACGTCATGGTCTTCATTCACGACAACCTGAAGTCCGAAAGCCTCGGCATCATTTTCTCCGGGTAGATGGTCGTACACGATCTCCTGGAGCTGGAGCGCTTGATCGACGCTGTCGAAAACCGCCAGGATGTGCACCTCTTCTTTCGAAGTCACTTCCATGCCTGGCAGTACCGTAAGGTTTCTATCCTGTGCCGCCTTCATCACCGCGGGCGCGTTCTCCGAGGAGTTGTGGTCGGAAATGCCAATCATATCCAGGCCATGCTGGAGGGCCTTTTCTACGATCGCTTTGGGACCTATGTTCAACTCGGCGCAGGGGGAAAGGCACGTATGAATGTGCAAATCCGCTTTGAAGATTCGCGGCATCATAGAATCCCCCGGATGCCCATCTGGTAGAGTCTTCCGATCAGTTCAAACGCTGGAAGCCGGCTGCCCAACACAACAACCTTCTCCTCCCGGGCTTTCTCCAGGGTTTCCGGGTCAGGGATGCGCCCGTTCACCAGAACGATCGCGGCCAGTTCCTTCAAGGTGGCCACCGCGATAATGTTGCGATGCGTTTGCAAAGTGACCCAAAGGTTACCCGCCTTGCTGTAAGCCATAACGTCACTTAGGAGATCACTGGCGTAGCCTCCTGTTACCTCTTTGTCGAGGCCGTCGGGTCGCGCCAGGATCTCGAGCCGCGAGCTGTCGACAACCTCCCGAATCGTCATAGGGCGAGCACCTGAGGTTCGCTGGCAAGCCCAGAAGGGGTGTCGGCCGTCCTCCGGACCTGCCTCGCGGTGAGCACCACGCAGTCCTCAAACTGGGCGCGCCCCAGGACTACGTCTTCCGCAAAGCTTAGACAAGTGGGCGCGCCGCAGGCCCCGCAATTGATCTGCGGTAGCCCTTCATGGATTTCCTGAACGCGCTTCCTTTTCTCGATCGCCTTTCCAATGTCCTTATCTAACGGGGCAAAAGGCCGGGAAGAGATCTGGCCAGGCAGTGAGAAATAGCGTCTTTGATACAGCTCACGTATCTTTCCTCGGTCCTGGCAGGGGGCCTTCCCGAACCGAGCTACCAAGCTCAGAATGGTGCCTCGAATAACATAAGGATCGCCGACCATAAGTGAGCCGCCGCAACATCCCTGCGCGCAGGCGTGGCACTCCACGAACTGAATATCACCCAGTCTTCCGCGCTCAATTTCGTCCAGAATCCGCTCAACGTCCCCAAGCCCGCCCACCGCTAAACTACTCTCGGCGCGCAAGGAGGAAACTTGCCCCCCTAGTACTGGCCAGCCGAGGCCCATGCCCGTCACCGGCTCTTCCATTTCGTACGCGCTGTTATTCATCTCGCCGAGGGCTGAAAGGAGGGAGCGGTAGATGTCGGATATGGCGATAGCGCCATCTATGTGGGAGGCCGCTTTCCTGGGAGGATACTTGATGCCGACCATCTTGGCGGGGCAGGGGGTTAGGTAGATGACCCCAATCTCGTCTCGCCGCAAGCCCAGTTCCTTCATCTTCCTGTTCCTCACCTCGCGTGCGGCTATCTCCATGGGAGAATCGATAGGAATCAGGAGATCAATAAGGCTGGGATATCGCGCCTGAATCAGCCGGACGATCGTGGGGCAAAATGGGGAAAGGAGCGGCAGGGGTCCTCGATAGCCAGCCAGATGCTCGTCGATCGCGGCGCTCACGGCCTCGCTGGCGCACGCTACATCGCAGGCGTCATCGAAGCCGATTCTTCTCACCGCCGCCAGGATGGTGTTGGGAAGAACGTCCTTACGGAACTGCCCGTAGAGCACGGGTGAGACTAACGCCACGGTGTACTTGAACTCTGAGAACTCGGTGAAGGAGCTCGTTTGAGGGACGATGGCATTTTGGCGGCAGGCCCGCGCGCACTCGCCACAGTCGATGCAACGGTCTTCGAGTATCTCTGCCTTGCCATGGCGCACCCGGATCGCCTCTGTAGGACAGGCCTTAAGACAGGCCATCCGGCCAATGCATCGCTCCGGCACAACCCGAACGGAATGAAAGTACTCCCCCATGTTAGAGCCGAAACCTTATGTCCAAAGTCGTGCCTTTGCCTACCACGGAGTGAATGTCGAAGGCATCGGCATTCTTCTTGATGTTGGACAGGCCCATGCCTGCCCCGAACCCCATCTCCCGAATTTCGTCCGATGCCGTGGAATACCCTTCTTGCATGGCCAACTCGATGTCCGGGATGCCAGGGCCTTCATCTTCCACGCTAACCAGGATATCCTTCGGAGTTATTCTCAACTCCATCGTTCCTTTCGAGGCATACAAGACAACGTTCATTTCCGCTTCATAGGAAGCAATCGCCGCCCGCCTGATCAAGGCCGGGTGAATCCCGATCTCTCTCAGAATCCCCTTGATCGTGATGGAGGCCTTTCCTGCGTCAACGAAATCCCTCCCGTGAATCTCAAAGCGTTGACAGAAGAGGGGCTCGTTCGGCATCCCGCAGGCCTCCCTCGAGTTCGCTGCCCCCGGGCAGACCGTGCTGGTGGAGCCTCCCACACGATTCGTACATGGGAAGGTTCGTGCACAGCATTACGATCCCCTTCTCTCTCGCCAGGTCGATCGCGTCCTTATCCGGTAGCTTCCCACGGACGTACACGATAGCCCTGACCTCAGCGATCTCGGCAGTGCGTACCGATTGCACGTTAGTTAAACCGGTCAACAACAGCGCACTGGGCTTGATGAAGGCCAGGACGTCGCTCATCAGGTCCGCGCCGCAGCCCACCCCTACTTCCTCCTCCAGCTTGTCAGCGCCGGTGATCACCCGGCAGTTGAGGATCTTTCGTACTGCGTCCAGTTTCATCAGGTCACCTGCTTCACGATCTGATCGCCGAGCTTAATGGTCCTCTTGGCCGGGACCCGTGTGGCGGGGCAGGTGTTCCAGCACAAGCCGCAACCGGTGCACTTGGATTCGTCCACGAACCTCGCTTTCCTCCTCACCTTGACCTTGAAGTTTCCGATGTATCCTGAAAATCCCACCACTTCGCTGTAGCTTAATAGTTTGATATTTTCACGGTGCCCCACCGAGACCATCTTCGGCGTCAAAATACACGCGGCACAATCCAGGGTGGGAAACGTCTTATCAAACTGCCCCATCCGCCCGCCGATGCTCGGTTCGCGCTCCACTAAGTACACCGTGCTTCCCGCCTCGGCAATCTCCAAGGCTGCCTGAATACCGGCGATCCCGCCACCCACCACCAGCACGTTGGGGTTGATTTCGGCGCGCATCGGCTCCAGCGGCTGGTGCAGGGCTACGCGTCTCACCGCTCCCGCTACCAGGGCCTTGGCCTTCTCCGTGGCCATACGCACGTCGTCGTGGATCCAGGAGCAGTGCTCGCGGATATTGGCAATCTGCACCAGATAGCGATTGAGCCCTGCTTTCTTGGCTGCATTCCTAAAGGTGAGTTCGTGCATCAGCGGGGAGCAGGCCGCCACCACAACCCGGTTTATGCCCAGTTGTTGAATGTCGTCCTGGATGAGCGCCTGTCCAGGGTCCGAGCACATGAACTTGTAATCTCTTGCAATCACGACGCTGGGCGCGCGGGAAATGAATTCGCGGACCTCGCTCACGTTTACGGTTCCGGCAATGTTGAGCCCGCAATGACAAATATAAACCCCTATGCGCGGGTGCCCATTCTGGTCCATCTGCCTCCTCCTTCTATGCGGCTAGTACTGAGATCGGGGCTCTCCAGGGGATGAGATTCCTGTGTATTCCCAACTCTTTCTCGGAGCAGCCTAATGCGACCCCCAGCAGTTGAGTGAAGTAGATCACGGAGACTTGATACGACGTTCCAAACATCTTGTTTACGCGCTGCTGATACGCCTCCAGGTTGACTTGACACAGGGGACAAGTGGTGACGATACACTGCGCCCCGTTCTCCACCGCGCATTCCAGCAGATCCTTCACCAGTTGCAGGCACACGTCCGGGAAGGTGGTCATCAGCATTCCGCCGCAGCAGCGCGTCTTTAAAGGGAAGTACGTGGCTCGAGCGCCCAGCCGCTCGAAGAGCCTGTCCATGGTTGAGGGGAACTCGGCATCGTCAAAGCCGCGCTCGGGACGCACGATTTGGCACCCGTAGTAGGGAGCGAAAGCGACGCCCTCCAGTTTTCGCTTGGCAGCCGAAGCAATCACCTCAACACCTGTATCATTGACTAGCACGTCGAGGGGATGGCGCACCTTGACGCCCAGATTGTATTTCAGGCCGACCTGCCCCAGCAGTTGATCAACCTTGGCCCTCACTTCCGCGCTCTCCCGCAGGAAGCGGTTGGTCTTGAGCAGCACGGTGTAGCAAGCGCTACAGGGCGCGATAAGGTCGTGGAAGCCAGCCTGCTCCGCCAGCGCCAGGTTTCGGGCGCTGATCGCCAGCGAGAGCGCCTCGTCCACGCTCATGTACATCGTCGCTCCGCAGCAGTTCCAGTCCTCCAGTTCGCGGAGTCCGATGTCTAAGGCGCGAAATACCGCCTTTAAACTCTCGTCGTAAGGTTTCCCTGAAGACTCAAGGCTACAGCCGGGGTAGTATATGTACTCCATGATGGCCTCTCAACTTGACGGGTGGCGCATATCCGCCGCGGCGGAACTTTTATGTATGCGCCCCAACCTGCCCCCTTGCCCTTCCATCGGCGGCGCATACATAAAAGGCAATGCGTGCGCCACCCGTGGAATGGAACTGCTTCGTTCGGGCTGGTCTTTATCCCACTGCCCGGTATCCAACCGCGCCTTCGGCGTACGGGACAGTTGCCTTTTCGCGGGGCAATTCCAATTGCTTGGAAGCCTGCACAATCTTGTGGATTGCCGCCGCTCCTTTGATCTTCTTCGGGAGGATCGAAACCCTCCCTTTACGCAGCATCGCTAGCCCCAGCGGCATAAGCCGCAAAAGTCCCAGGGGATTTCGCCTCAGGTAATAGAAGAGGAGCAAGAGCATCTCTTGGTTGCGGCCGTACCGGCTGACAATGCGAGCGAAAATCTTCGACAACAGGAACACTGGGAATCGCTCGGGATAAAGCCCGGCGTCGATCGCGGTGCGTTTTAGGGCATAAAGCAGATCGGTGATTTTGATGGATTGGGGACAACGCGTGGTGCACATGTAACAGGAAGCGCAAAGCCAGATTGTCCGGCTGCGAAAAATCTCCTCAATCTGCCCTGCCCGGAACAGCGCAATGAGCATTCTTGGGGAGAGGTCCATTGCATAACTTACCGGACAACTCCCGGTGCAGGTCCCGCATTGCAAGCACTGGGAAATCCGGTCGCCCCCTGGCACGACCTCCGCTTCCTCGAGGAACCTCTGCCGCAGTTCCCGCTCCGGTGCGGGTAGAGTCCCCGGAACTGGCGCGTGAAATTTGATTGGACTTATACTCATTCTTGCACTCGCCATCGTCCCTCCTCTTTAATGTCGCCGTTTCAGCGTGCCGGCGGTTGCGTGCGAGTTTCTGTCCCGCCAACCCCTTCAACAGCGGATTCCGCAGCCTTGTGCACCTTGTGTTTCTGATAGAAGCAGGTGCGTCGGACCAATTCGCGCAACAGGCACTTTTCGCGGAAATATATGCCGCACTGGAAGCATTGCTCCTGCGGATTGGCAGTATGGTCCACAATGTTGGCGGATAGGCGGTCCAGAGCCGCCGCCATTCCACACAGTTGCTCCGGCACGCACTCGCCGAAGATCTCCATAAGCTTCTGGTCTCTGGCAGCCTCGTAAGCGCTCAACAGGCGACGGCCCTCCCCGGTGAGCGAAAGCTCGCTGGCGCGCCGGTCAGTGTGTCCCTCCGCACGACGCAGAAGCCGGCGACGCACTAGTTTGTCTGCCGCTTTGCTGGCAGCAGCGTTACTCACGCCCAGAAATGCGGCAACGTCACCAATTGTGTTGGAGTCGGTAAAGGCTATTAGCTTGAGAAGTTTCAACCCCGAAAAGGTAAGCCGTCCGCGTGCTGTCTCGCGCAGCAGCTTTTCCTCCAGTCCATATCGCACGGCGGAGGAGAAGACCTGCACACTCCCCAACAATTCGCAGATCGTTTCGGGCGTGTTATCTGGCACGGCCTGCCTCCAGGCCTCTCGCGGCGCCCAGCAAGAACTATTCAACCTAGTTCAATATAAACCTACTTTAATGTTTGGCCACTCTAGATATGGCCCGGAGATGAGTTATAGCAAGGTTCCAACCAAAGCCGGGTTTTTTCCACCTGACAGTGCCCTGCACACTTTCCTTCTCTCAGTTCCGAACGCGTGCAGCGCCCACCAGCATTCGAACCGACCATCGAACGGCGCGAGTCCGCGAAAGGGATACTTTGGCGCCCGACTGAATTTTTCCTGCGGTGTTTTGCAACAACGCATGCCGACTCATGGTTGCCAGGGCGATGACATTCTGGCCGCAACTGCGACTAGCAGCATTGGGGAGAGAGATTTTGCAGCACGTAGAATCAGCCATCTAGCGATCTACTTACATCTCTAAACTGTTGATTCTTCGTGGGACGAACCTTGTTTTCGACAGACTTCCTATGACCCGGCTTGATGGAGGCGTGTTTTTCTGCTGGGTGAAAACACACCCGAGGCGTGCCGCGGCTGGGGATTCCTGCCACTCCTGCTGCGCAAAAACTCCGTGATTCTGCGCCCTCGAGGAACTAAAGGGGTAGCGCGGACCTGTTCGCTAGGTCCGCGGCTCGTCCCCTGTGGGCAACGAAAAGCCGCGGACCTAGCGAACAGGTCCGCGCTACCCTTGCTGGTTTCGTTGTCACCGATGGAGACAGCGAGATGTATAATGCCAACGGGGGAAGGCCAAAATGGAAATGTCGATGAACAAGAAACGAGCCGGAACGAAACGCGCCATACAGCACACATCCTCCGCTGCTGTACTGGCCACTGGCGCTGAGCTGTCACGGAGAGGTTACGATGTCACATTCACGCTGGGGAATACCCGGCGTGTGGATATGCTCTGTTCTGTCCCGGACGGCCAACCATTCAAGATTCAAGTGAAGGGAATCTCATCTGCGAACGCCTTCTACATAGACAAGGCGTTCTTCGATGGAGACATTCAAGCAGACCTTTTCCTCGTGGTCGTTCTGGTCCCCCCGCTCGGGGACAGTACACAGCTCCGATTTTTCATACTCAATCACGCGGATGCCAAGAGCGAATTCTCCAAAATGCCTCAGAAGAAACGAGATGGCACGCCAATTGTAAAAGACTGGGGACTCAATTGGGGTTCGGTCACACCGTATGAGGATGCCTGGGATAAGTTCCCTCCGATTCCCGGACAACTGTCGGCGGCGATGCAAGCACCGTCGAACCCCGCTGTCAGATAGTCGGGGACCGCCGCCGCCAGTCCTTGTTGCTCACCCGTGTCTTGTTTAGGGCCGAACTTGCAAACCACAATCATGAAACGAACGCACCCGCTTTGACAACTTCTTCCAGGATAGGAGCGTAAACGTCCCAGTCGAGTACGGTATATGCTCCTGCGAACGCGAGGTCTTTGCCCGTATGCGGCTGGATTAGTTTCACGGGTAGCGGAGGAGCGTAAAGGCGAATGGACGAAGGAGCGAAAGTAACCTGCGCTTCATACTCCTGCTCCTTACCCAATAATGTCCTGCCCTTCTTCTTTTGGGGGAATACTTCCTTCTGCTTCCAGACTACCGCTTCACCGACGATTACATTGCCCCACCGGAAGAGAACAATCGACCCTGGCGGGAGGTCGGCCACAGCGTCCTTATTTCGGAGGTGGTACTCGCCACCCTGACCGCGGAGGCCGTTGAGTAGCCACATCCTGAGAACGTCTTCCGAAGGGAATTCATCCTCAACATTGTGAGGGAAGATTCTAACTTGGGGAGTCGTCATATTCTCCGCCCTCCAAAAACTATTACGGCGACAATCTATCATGGAGGCTGGATAGAAAGCACGCCACGACTATTGGAGTTGGGCATATGCCGGAGACAGGCGCAACAGCCATATATACGGTTAAATTCCCTTACGCTCCTCCTGTCAGCCAAGCATATCGGTGCCCTTATTTGGGGTTCCTGTTCGAATCCCGTTCTGAAAGTTGGCGTGAGATTTCCTTAAGTTTTCTGGCGAGACTCGGCAGGTTGGCAAGCTGGGCATACACCTTCTTGAACTCATCCAAGGGGCGAGCGGGAGTCCCCCAGACCTTGGTTCCCTTGCGAATAGCCCTGAAGATTCCTGCCTGTCCGCCGATCATCGCACCCTCTTCGATTCGCACGTGGTCCGCAACTCCAACCTGCCCGCCCATGACCACGTAGTCCCCAATCTCTGCGCTGCCTGAAATGCCCGTCTGAGCAGCGATCACGCAGTGGCGTCCCATCTTCACGTTGTGCGCAATTTGAACCAGGTTGTCGA
>Ga0187784_10001808_pt1 | contig 17089 bp, 14 predicted proteins | sample 1015_SJ02_MP15_2_FD_132964 | JGI IMG/M metagenome (GOLD analysis project Ga0187784, IMG submission 132964) | Tropical peat soil microbial communities from peatlands in Department of Meta, Colombia - 1015_SJ02_MP15_20_MG | ecosystem: Environmental > Terrestrial > Soil > Wetlands > Peat | place...
ATGATCAGCATGTCGTGTTCGAAGGTCCATTTGCGGCTGGTGAAGAAATTGCCGGGACAGCCGCCGGCAGGCGCGATGGTGCCGTCGACGGCGCCCGGCGTGTCGCCGAACGTCATCAGGCAGCCGCCGCCGGCCGCCGACAGCTTCCATTTGCCGGCGAGATCGACCGGCGGCGGTGCGGGGGGAGGCGGCGAGGGAAGGGGCTCGGCAGGCGGCGGGGCGGCCGCCGGCTCGGGCTCGCCGCCGAACCGCGCGGTGCTGGTGCAGGCGCTCAGCGCCACCAGCACCAGCAAGGCGGCGGCCGTCGCCGTGCCATTGTGCCAATGCCCGATTCTTACCGCTCCCGACATGGGCCGATGAAAGGCCGATTGGCGGGCCCGTTGCAAGGCGGCTTGGCGACTTCTCACCGCATCGTCGGAATAACGAATTCGGCGCCTTCCTTGATGCCCGACGGCCAGCGCGCGGTCACGGTCTTGGTCTTGGTGTAGAAGCGGACCGCATCGGGACCGTGCTGGTTGAGGTCGCCGAAGCCGGAGCGCTTCCAGCCGCCAAACGTGTAATAAGCCAGCGGCACGGGGATCGCGAAGTTGACGCCGACCATGCCGACCTGCACGCGGCTGGTGAAATCGCGGGCGGTGTCGCCGTCGCGCGTGAAAATGGCGACGCCGTTGCCGTATTCATGCTCGGACGGCAGCCGGACCGCCTCGTCATAGTCCTTGGCGCGCACCACCGAGAGGACGGGTCCGAAAATCTCCTCCTTGTAGATTTTCATGTTCGGCGTCACCTCGTCGAACAGGCAGCCGCCCATGAAATTGCCGTTCTCGTAGCCCTGGAGCTTGAAATTGCGGCCGTCGACCACCAGCTTGGCGCCTTCCTTGACGCCGGAATCGACGTAGCCGCGCACCTTGTTGAGGAGCTCGCGCGTCACCAGCGGCCCATAATCGACCTGCGGATCGGTCGCCGGCCCGATTTTGAGGCTCTCGACCCGCGGAATGAGTTTGGCAACGAGCGTGTCGGCGGTCTTGGTGCCGACCGGTACCGCCACCGCCACCGCCATGCAGCGCTCTCCGGCCGAGCCGTAACCGGCGCCGATCAGCGCGTCGACCGCCTGATCCATGTCGGCGTCGGGCATCACGATCATATGGTTCTTGGCGCCGCCGAAGCATTGCACGCGTTTGCCGTGCGCGGTTCCGGTCGAATAGATGTATTCGGCGATCGCCGAGGAGCCGACGAAGCCGATCGCCTTGACGCGCGGATCGGTCAACAGCGTGTCGACGGCCTCCTTATCGCCGTTGACGACGTTGAGCACGCCCTCGGGCAGGCCGGCCTTGATGAACAGTTCGGCCAGCCGCATCGGCACCGACGGATCGCGCTCCGACGGCTTGAGAATGAAGCTGTTGCCGCAGGCAATGGCCGGCGCGCATTTCCACAACGGGATCATCGCCGGGAAATTGAACGGCGTAATGCCGGCGACGACGCCGAGCGGCTGGCGGATCGAATAGAGGTCGATGCCGGGACCGGCGCCTTCGGTGAATTCGCCCTTCAACAGGTGCGGAATGCCGCAGGCGAACTCGACGACTTCGAGGCCGCGCTGGAGGTCGCCTTTGGAGTCGGCGAAAGTCTTGCCGTGCTCGGCGGACAACAGCCGCGCCAGATCGTCGTATTGGCTCTGGATCAGCTCCAGGAACTTGAACATGACGCGGGCGCGGCGCTGCGGATTGGTCGCGGCCCAGGCCGGGAAGGCGGCTTGCGCGTTGGCGATCGCGGCCTCGACATCGGATTTTCCGGCCAGCGCGACCTTGGCCTGCACCTCCCCGGTCGCGGGATTGAACACGTCGCCGAAGCGTGCCGACGCACCCTTGACCTCTTTGCCGCCGATAAAATGACCGATCTCACGCATGGCAATTCTCCCTGGACTCGAAACGGCGCCGCCGCCATGGGGGTTTGGCTATCTTGCTGCTTTTTTCAAGCGCGGTCACGGGGGCTTTGGCGTGGCGCGCTCTATGCCTATCGGTAACCGTCCCTTAAGCGCAAGCTCTTACCTATAAAGCCATTACCGAAGGCTCGACCGAAGACTCGGCGTCGCGGGTGGGGTACGGTTAATGGATATTGCAACGGGTATTGGCCTCGCCGCCGGCGCCACCGTGGTGCTGTCGCTCATTTTCATGGGCGGCGACCTGCGGATGTTCCTAAGCGACCACGCCGTCATCATTATTTTCGGCGGCTCGTTCGCGGCGACACTGATCCGCTTCCCGTTGTCGTCGATCTTCCACGGCATGCCGCTCGGGCTGAAATTCGTGTTCAGCATGCGCCGCATTTCGCAGCGCGAGCTGGTCGACGAGATCGCCGGCCTTGCCGAAATCGCCCGCAAGCAGGGTCCGATCGGCCTGGAAAAAGTCGAGATCGAAGACTCGTTTCTCGCCAAGGGCATCCGCTTCGTCGCCGACGGCTATGACGCGGAATTCATCCGCGACAATCTCGAGCGCGACCGCGACAACTATCTCAGCCACCTCGACGAGGGCCAGAAGATCTATCGCGCGATCGGCGACTGCGCGCCGGCCTTCGGCATGATCGGCACGCTGAACGGCATGGTGCAGATGTTCGCCAATATGACCGACCCGTCCAAGCTCGGCCCCTTTATGGCGACGGCGCTGTTGGCGACGCTGTACGGCGCGATCGTCGCGAACATCCTGTGCCTGCCGATCGCCGACAAGCTTCACCTCAAATTCGCCGATGAAGAGATCAACCGCACGCTGATCATCGACGGCGTGCTGATGATCCGCGACTCCAAAAGCCCGACGCTGGTACGCGAAATGCTGATCGCGTATCTGCCGGAGAAGCATCGCGAGGCCGAGCCGGAGCCCGTTCCGGCGTAACCCCTGAAGCGGGCGGGCGTAATCCCATGGCGCGGAAAAAGGAAGCGGCACACGGCGGTCACGGCTGGTTCGTGACCTTCGCCGACCTGATGGGGCTTTTGGTCAGTTTCTTCGTCATGCTGGTCGCCTTTTCCAACCAGGACCAGCAGAAACTGCAAATCGTCGCTGGTTCGATGCGCGACGCCTTCGGCGTGCAGACCAACGTGCGCTATTCCGGCATTATCGAGGTCGACGGCCTGCCGACGCGGCCGAAGCTGAAGAACGCCGCGCACGTCCAGCCCGAGGATGCATCGGCGACGCCGACGCCCGACCAGCAGGATCACAATCGCGAATACGGCGGCAAATTCCAGACCGACGAGAAATTCGCGCTGGCCGCAGCCTCGCTGCGCCAGGCGCTGCAGGACATGCCGGAGCTGACGGAAGCGAGCAAGCACATCATGTTCGAGGAGACCAAAGACGGTCTCAACATCGATATCGTCGACCAGGAAGGCCGTTCGATGTTCCCGGAAAGCTCCAAGGAGCCGTACGAGCGCACGCGGCGCATCATCGAAAAGATCGCGGGGCCGCTTAAGGAATTGCCCTATCGGGTGGAGATCACCGGCCACACCGCCGCGTCGCAGACGCCGCCGCAGGGCGATTACGGGCCGTGGAATCTGTCGGCCGACCGCGCCAATGCGGTGCGCCAGATCCTGGAGGAGCAGGGTCTGCCGTCCAACAACATCTACGCGGTGTCCGGCAGGGCCGATACCGACCCGCTGTTTCCGGACGACCCCTATATCGCGGCCAACCGGCGCGTCACCATCACGCTGATGCGGGAAGCCCCGCCGGTGCCGCCCGATCTGAAGCCCTGACCGCGGCGCCCGCGCGCTTCACCTTCACGACAAGACCGCATAGGCTGGCGCCTCTCTCTGCCTTCGAGGAGGCCGCCGATGTCGGAGCCACATCCCAACGTGCGCGACCTGACGCCGCAGGAGGTGGCGCGCGGGCTTAACGAAGGCCGGATCGTGCTGGTCGACGTGCGCGAACCCAATGAAACGGCGCTCGAGCGCATTCCCGGCTCCGTGCTGGTGCCGCTGTCGGCATTCGAGCCGGCGGCGATCCCGGAGCCTTCCGGGCGCCACGTGGTGTTCACCTGCCGCTCCGGCCGCCGCTCGATCACCGCCTCGCTGGCGGCGCAAGACCAGGGCTTTGCCTATAATTCGCATCTGGCCGGGGGCATCCTGGCGTGGAAAGCCGCCGGACTGCCGACCGAGACGTGAAACGGGCCCCTGAAATAATTTTTCGTCAGCGAATGAACTCACCGTCAGCCGCAACCTCAGCGTCGCCGCTCATCGCGTTTACCTGCGCGATTGCTTTTATGTTTGCAGCGCCGGCGCTGCCGGCGCAGCGCGTCGTCAATTATTACAATTGGTCCGACTATCAGGACCCGACCGTGCTCGACGGCTTCAGCAAAGCGACCGGCATAGCGGTGCGCTACGACACGTTCGATTCCAACGATACGCTTGAGGCGAAGCTCCTCGCCGGCCAATCCGGCTACGACGTCGTGGTGCCGACCGCCTATTTTCTCGCCCGCGAACTTAAGGCCGGCGTCTTTCAGAAGCTCGACAAGTCGAAATTGCCGAATCTGACCTACCTGTGGCCGGAGCTCGCCAAACAGCTCGCGGTCTACGATCCGGGCAACCTTTACGCCGTCAATTACATGTGGGGCACCACCGGCATCGGCTACAACGTCAAGGCGGCAAAAAAAATCCTCGGTCCCGATGCGGCGATCGACTCCTGGGACTATGTCTTCAATCCCGACAAGATCCGGAAGTTCAAGGACTGCGGCATTCATCTGCTCGATTCCTCCGACGACATCATGTCGGCGGGTCTGCATTATCTGCATCTCGACCCCAACAGCAGCGATCCGCACGACCTGGAGAAGGTCACCGATCTGTTGATGCACATCCGGCCCTATGTGCGCAAATTCCATTCGTCGGAATATCTCAACGCGCTCGCCACCGGCGAGATTTGCTTTGTCGTCGGCTTTTCCGGCGACGTCAAACAGGCCGAGCGTCGTGCCGCCGACGCCAAAGGCGGCGTCGAGATCGGCTATTCGATCCCGCAAGAGGGCGCGCAATTATGGTTCGACAATCTCGCCATCCCGACGGACGCGCCGCACCCGCAGGAGGCCCATGAACTGATCAATTACCTGATCGGCCCCGAGGTGGCGGCCAAAAACACCAATTACGTGTGGTATGCCAACGGCGACAGGCCGAGCCAATTCATCGATGCGGCGATCCGCAGCGACCGCACCATCTATCCGGATGCGGCGACCATGGCCAAGCTTTACACCATCGTCGCCCACGACACCAAGACGCAGCGGTTGATCAACCGGCTATGGACGCGGATCAAGACCGGGGAGTGATCCTGCGATAAATCGCTGCACCGGCGCGATTGCGGCTTGCAACCGCGCGGCGGCGCCCGCAGCATCGGTCCGCCGGATCACGGGGGAGGATCATGAAGAAATCCACCAGGCCCGCGGCGCCGTCGCGGCGCCTCGTCATCGGCGGCATCGGCGCGTTCGGTGTCGCTGCGCCGGCGCTCATCGGCATGCGTGCGGCTTACGCCGACTATCCGGACCGGCCGATCAAGTTCGTGGTCGCCAACACGCCGGGCGGCCCGTCCGATATCGTTGCCCGGATCGTCACCGCGGCGCTGCAGCAGTCGACCGGCAAGACCTTCATCGTCGAGAACCGCGGCGGCGCCGGCGGCAATATCGGCATGGAATACGCCGCCCATGCCGGCCCCGACGGTTATACGGTCCTGCTCGCCACCAATGCGTTTTCGGTGAATTACGGGCTCTACGTGCATTTGCCCTACGACCCTTACAAGGACTTCGTCGCGGTGAGCGAACTGGCAACCTCGCCGAATACCTTCGTGGTCAAGGCGGACCTGCCGGCGCGCGCAGTGAAGGACTTTGCCGCGCTCGCTCGCGCCAATCCCGACAAATACAACTGCGCCACGCCGCCGATCGGCACCACGCCGCAAATCCAGTTGGAAGTTTTGAAAATCCGCGAAAATCTGCCCAAGCTCGCCGATGTGGTGTTCAATGGCGGCGGCGACGCCGTCACCGCGTTGCTCAGCGGCACCGTACAGCTGAGCTCGGGCTCGCTCGGTCCGGCTTTGCCGCACATCAAGGCCGGAGCAATGCGCTGCCTCGCGGTCTGCGGAGCCGTCCGCTGGCCCGAGCTGCCGGATGTGCCCACGATGCAGGAGCAGGGCTACAAGGATTTCGTTTTTGCAACCGACATGGTGCTGCTCGCTCCGGCAAAGACCCCGCCGCGCGATGTCAAATGGCTGGAGACGGAAACGTTGAAAGTCCTGAGCACGCCGGCGATCAAGGACAAGCTCTACAAGTCGGGCTTCATGGTGCGGCCCGAAGGCGCCTCCGCCGCCTGGGCGCGGGTGATGAAAGAGATCGACATGTTCAAGGCGATCATCGAGCGGGCCGGTATCCCCAAGCAGACTTAGGAATTACGCGTGGCGGCAAAAGCGCGGCCGCAGTCACTGCGCCAAATCAGCGTTTCCGAATAAGACCGAGATATCGATCGATGCACCGAGCATCCTTCCTCGAGCCCTCTCAGCCTCGAGTCGAGACCGGCGGCGGCGGCGGCACGCCGAGATCGCGCTGCCAGACCGTGCCGCGATCGAATTGGATGGTCATGCCGTCAGGCGAATAGACTGCGCCTTCGTTCCAAGATCGCGCCCAAATATGGCCCGGCCAGTCGACCCAAGCTCTTGACGCCTGTCCAATTTCGTTGACGAGGTTCAGGTCCCAACCGTTTTGCGTCACGTATGCCGGACCCGGCCCGGCGCAATTCTGCACGCACCGATATTGCCCCGACAGGTTCAAGACCTGCGCGGAAGCATCCGTCGCCAGCAGCGCGCTCAACGCCGCCAATGCAATTACCGTCATTTTCAGAGCACGTCTCCCCGAGGCCTTGCGCGCTTGGAATTCCATCACAGGCTAGCCGAACAGGTCTTTCGTCCTTTGATCTCAATCAAAAGGGTTTACCGTGATCGATATTGGCAACGTGAGAAAAAATAGGGATAAAGTGGAGGACTGTTGCCGAATGAATCTTGATATAACCCTCATAGAGGCAGTCGGGGCTGCGCTCGGGTCGAGTAAGTAATCGGTCGCCAAGAAGGCACGGTTTTATCGCGGTTCACGCCGCGTGGTGGTTGGGGCAATCACTCGCGTGGACAAGGTGGCTCGTGATTAAGGTGCGCATCAGCAATGTGCGGCATTACGATATTACCGGAGTTCAATCAGATACTCTTGTAGTGACGACGCCAGGCTTTGCGAGCTCGAGGGGCTTCGGAGGTGCACATGGAAAATGGTGGCGCAGAAAAAGCATCCATCGGCAAGAGGGCAGTCGGTGAATTAAAGGAATTTCTGATTATTGCTGCCTATCTCTATGTCTGCTTCACCGCGCTTGCCTATTTCAAAGCGGCAATCCTGCAAGCGCACGGGGTCGACTTTGCGCCGTTCGGTATCGCCGCCGTCAAAGCTCTGATCTGTGCCAAATTTATGAGCGTGGGGCACGCCATTCGCCTCGGCGAACGGTCCAAGAAACAGGCGCTTATTTGGCCGACGCTGCGCCGGTCATTTGCCTTTCTGGCCTTGCTTCTCGTCCTGAATGTGCTGGAGGAATTGATCGTTGGATACATGCATCATCGCCCGGTTGTCGAATCGATAGCTGCAGTCGGCGGTGGCACTCTTCATCAGCTCTTTGCGGCGAGCATCGTCATGCTGCTGATATTGATTCCATTCTTCGCCTTCCGCTCGCTCGGCGAAGTCGTCGGCGAGCGCACTCTGCTTCGACTGTTTTTCGAGCCCCGCCGGCAGATCGAAAAGGCGCGCTGAATGACGCGGTCCATGATGCGCGCCCATCATGGCGGCTAGCGCGATAAGTGGCTTCTGCGATCCCCAACCAAGCGGGGCAGCGTCGCCCGCTTTCGCGTCAGAGTCCAGTTAAAATGGCGTTTTCCCGCTCTATGAGATCCGGCCGTTGTGGATTTCAAACCCGGCCACTAGGCCGGGAAGCCGGCCAGTACGCCTCTCGCCGGTTTCGGTGTACGGACGGAGGGCATTCACCGGCCGCAAAATCGACCAGAACTTTTACTCCGGCGGCTGCTGTTGGTCAGCTCGGTTAACGGCATTGACCGATCCTGCAGTGCTCTCAGCTTCACTAATCCACGCTATCAGCAGCCGCCAAATCACCGCTAATACGATCGGGCCTAGAAACAGCCCGCTGAAACCGTAAGACAGTGTCCCGCCGACCACTCCAATCAGGATTACGAGCATCGGAATATCCAATCCGCGCCCAAGCATGAGCGGCTTCAGGACGTTATCGAGCAGCCCCACCGGAATCATATACGCTGTGAAAAGCAGGGCTGTCGTTGAGTCGGCGGTTGCCCATACCCAGATGATGAGAGGAATGAGGATAATTGCTGCTCCGATCTGGATAATCCCAAGAACGAGAACGCCCGTGGCCAACAGCCCCGCGCCCGGTATTCCGACAGCAAAGAAACCCAAGCCAGCCAAAATCGACTGCAAAACCGAAATACCAATAATGCCGCGCGATACGGCGCGGATGGTGTCGGCAGCGAGATAGATGAACTCTTCGCCGCGCGCGCCGGCGATGCGATGCGATAGAATTTTGAGTTTGGCGACAAACCACGGTGCCGGCGCAAAAAGAAAACCTGCGACGACGACAGCAATAAGAAACTTGATTGCGCCAATACCAACGCCGGCGGCAATGCGAACCATTGTGCCGCCGACCGGCTTGAGTTGCGGCGCGATTTTAGCGAGCGCGGCCCGGGAGTTGGTCGAAGCCAGATTCCAAAACTGATAGAGCGGGTCGCCGATGAGAGGCCAATTCTTGAGGGTAAGCGGCGCCGGCGGTAACCTCATATTTGAAACGTCGAACCGATCTGGGATGGTCCGCAGACCATCGATCAGATTAAGGGCGACCCAAGTCACAGGTCCGACCACGATCAGGAGACTGATGATCGTGACGAGGAATGCCGCCAATCGACGACGTCCGCCGAGTGAACTTTCCAGCCACCCATAGATTGGATAGAGAGCGACAACCAGGACGACGCCCCATATGAGGGTCGAAATGAACGGACGAAGCAATAAAAACGACCAATAAAGAAAAAGGGCCAGGATTCCCAGCCGAACCGCTAGCTCGATCCAGGTCGCCGTTAGTGCATCACGACTGGAAGTCAGGTTTGAATCCACCGACGCTTCCACAATTGTTCAAGGTTTTCGCGAAGCTAGTTTCGTTTGCCGTGCATCGGAACGCCTCGACGAAACGCAGTGACCGAGATCAGACTCGAAATCACTCGGCCTCCATCTCCTTGCTCTTGGCTGCTGGCGTATCGAACGCGCCGGGTTTGGAAATTCCCTCTATGCGATCTTCCATAGCTCGCTCGCCGATCTGCCCTTTAAGCCTTTCGCGGATCGCCTGGAACGTCACGTAAAGCGGCGGGATTGCAAAAATTCCGATAAACGAGGCGAGGATCATCCCGCCGAAAACCGGGGTACCCACATCGCGCCGGGCGAGTTGCGACGCGCCGGTGGCGACGACAAGCGGAAGGAGCCCCAGGATAAAGGCAAAGGATGTCATCATCACCGGGCGGAAACGCAGGCGCGAGCCTTCAATCGCAGCCTCCAGCAACGCAACGCCGCGCTCGCGCTGTTCCTTGGCGAATTCGACGATCAAAATCCCGTTCTTGGCGGCGAGCCCGATCAGCACAACCATGCCGATCTGGGCATAAAGATCGAGCGTCAAGCGCGCGAGCAGGATAGCCATGAAGGAGCCCAAAATCCCGATCGTAACCGACAGCAACACGGGAACGGGAATCGTCCAGCTCTCATAAAGCCCGACCAGGAACAGATAGGCGAACAGAAGCGCGAAGCCGAGGATCAGTGTAGTCTTTCCTTCGGCTCGCTTCTCTTGAAACGCGGTGTCTGTCCATTCCCCGGCATAGCCTTGCGGCAGCGTTCGCGCGGCAACAGTGTCCATCGCCTGCAGAGCTTGCCCGGATGAGACACCGGCTGCGGGACTGCCCTGAATGGTAACCGCGCGAAGGTTGTTATAGCGGATCAAGGCAGGCGGCCCGATCGCCACTCGCGCCTCGGCCAAGCTGCGCAGCGGAATCATCTTGCCGTCGTTGCTGCGTACGTTGATGCGATAAATATCGTCGATACGCGAACGGTCGACCGCGTCGGCTTGCACTTGAACCTGCCAGGTGCGGCCGAACATGTTCATATTGTTGACGAAATAGCCGCCCAGCGACGCTTGCAGCGCTTGAAACACGGCGTTCAGCGGCACGCCCAGGATCTGGGCCTTGACACGATCAATATCGAGATAAATCGAGGGGTCGGTCGCCGAAAAGGTGCTGAAGACCCGGTTTAATTGCGGATTCTGGTTGGCCGCGACGACAAGACCGCGCAATGCTTGCGCCATGGCTTTTGGATCGCCGCCGCGCAAATCCTCGAGCGCATAGGTGAAGCCGCCACCGGTACCAAGACCAAGGATCGGAGGTGGCGCAAGCGGCGTAACGTTGGCACCCCGCACCTCGCGGAATTTCCGGCCTAGGCGGCTGATCAGCGCCGAGACGCTGGCATCCCGCGCCTTGCGGTCTTCAAAAGGCTTGAGCGTCACGACCATGAAGGCCGAATTAGCCTGAGAATAATTGTCGATGAAATTCAGGCCGATCACCGAGGTGATGTCTTCGACTTCCTTTTCGCCGCGCAAAATTGCCTCGACGCGCTGGACGACGTCGGTGGTGCGTGCGACGGAAGACCCCCCGGGCAATTGCGCGACGACGAACAGCGCGCCCTGATCGTCCTCGGGCAAAAATCCGGTCGGCGTCAGTTTGGCCAAACCAGCCGTTGCCGCCATCGCGACCGCAACCATGGCCAGACCGATGATCGAAAACCGCACGATCCGCGCCACCGCCGATCCGTAAGCGTCTCGGACGCGATCAATCGAATCCATGACGTAGCCCATGACGCCGCGCCGCGGTCCGTGGTGCGGCCGCAGTAACACTCCGCAAAGCGCCGGCGACAGCGTGAGCGCATTGATCGCAGAGAGAAACATGGAGACGGCGACGGTCACTGCGAATTGCCTGAACAATTCGCCGGAAATGCCGGGAATAAAGGCAACCGGCACGAAGACCGAAAGCAGCACCAGCGTGATCGCGATAATCGGCGCGGTAATTTCGCTCATCGCTTTCTTGGTCGCCTCTGCAGGCGAAAGCTCGGGATGCTCCTCCATGACGCGTTCGACGTTCTCGACAACCACGATAGCGTCATCGACGACGATGCCGATCGCCAGCACGACTGCCAACAACGAGACGGTATTTGCCGAATAACCGACCGCAAGGAGAGCGATGAACGTGCCGATCAGGCTGACCGGAACTGCCAGCGTGGGAATCAATGTCGCGCGCAAACTGCCGAGGAAAAGAAAGACGACCAGCACGACCAGTACGAATGCTTCCAAAAGAGTCTTCTGCACTTCGTGGATCGTATCGGTGACGAAAATCGTCGGATCATAAGTTATCTTCCACGCAATATCCTCGGGGAATCGCTTCTCCACTTCTTTGATTCGATCTTTAACGGAATTTAACGTGGTGATCGCGTTGGCGCCGGGCGTTTGATAGATCGCGACTGCGGCCGCGGGACCGCCGTTGAGTCGTGTGTCGCGATCGAGATTGGCAGCCCCCAGTTCCACTCTTGCGACGTCGCGCAGGCGAAGGACGGATCCATCCGGATTTGCCCTGATGATGATGTTTTCGAAATCCTCAGGGCTGGTCAGGCGGCCTTTGGTCTGGAGATTGAGCTGAAGCTGCTGATCGTCCGATATCGGACGCGCGCCGATCCGGCCGACAGCCGCCTGGACGTTCTGTGACTGAATGGCGTTGATGATGTCCGCGGTGGTGAGCCCAAGCCCGGTCAACCGATCGGTGCGCACCCAGGCCCGCATCGCATAATCCTGCGGACCCCACAGCGTTGCATCGCCGACGCCCGGCGTGCTCTTGATCTGGTCGAGAAGATTGATCGTGACGTAATTCGAAAGATACAGCGGGTCATGCGTATGCTTTGGCGAATAGATCGCGACGACGCCCAGCAACGCCGACGATTTTTTCTTGACAACCACGCCTTGGCGCTGAACTTCCGGCGGCAGGCTCGACAGCGCAACCTGGACGCGGTTATTGACGTTGACCGTATTGATATCCGGATTGGTGCCGAGTTCGAACGAGGCGGTAAGCGCATAGCTGCCGTCATCGCCACTCGTGCTCTTCATGTAGATCATCTTGTCGACGCCGACGACTTGCGCCTCGATGACCTGCGCGACGGTGGACTCGACCACCGCTGAATTGGCGCCCGGGTAAAGCGTCGTAACCGAGACCTGCGGCGGCACAATATCCGGGTATTGTGCAAACGGGATCGCGTAGAGGGCCACCAGTCCGGCGATCGTCGTGACGACGGCGATGACAATAGCAAGCCGAGGCCGGTCGACGAAAACAGACGACAGCATTGCCTCAACTCCGATTGAGTGACGCCGGCATCGGGCTCGCCTGGACCTGCTGCCCCGGACGAACGCTCTGGAGACCTTCCACGATGACTTGCTCGCCGCCACTTAGGCCCTGGTCGACGACGACATTGGGTCCGCTTTCGCCGCCGGGTTTGATTCGCCTGACTGCGACTTTGCCGTCCTCGACCACAAAGACGTAGACGCCCTCCTGGTCGGCAATCAGCGCAGCTTGGGGTACCATCACCTTTTCTTGCGGCTGGCCAAGCTCGAGAGAAACGGTGACCAGTTGCCCGTCGATAAGCGCGCCGTTTGGATTGGGCATTGTTGCCCGCACCAACACAGTGTCGGTGGCGCGGTCGACCGACACGTCGACGAAATTAATCGTGCCCTCCTGATCGTATGTGGACCCGTTGGGGAAGCGGATTTTTACCTTGATCGACTTGAGATCAACCGGCGTACCGTTGATCTGAGAAGTTAGAAATTCGCGTTGACTTACGGGAAAAGTCACATACATCGGATTCTGGCTGACGATCAGCGTCAACGCGACGCTATCGGGACCGACCACGTTACCTGCGGTGATATTGGTTCTGCTGATCTTACCGGTGATTGGCGAAACAATGTCGGTGTAGCCAAGATTGATGTTGGCGTTGTCGAGATTGGCCTGATCGGAGAGAATTTGACCGGCGGCTTGCTGATCGGCTGCGAGCGCCTGGTCGCGCGCGACCGCCGTGCCGGCCTGCTTCGTCAATAATTCTTCCGCGCGCTGCAATTGAATCGTGGTGAGAACTTTCGCGGCCTTGGCGCGCTCCAGAGCGCCCTGCGCCGCCTCGACGGCGGCCTGAAATTGGCCCTTCTCGATCCGATATAGCGGATCGCCGGCTTTGACAACGTCGCCCTCCTTGAAAAGTACCGCCTCCAGGTAGCCTTTGACGCGAGCGCGAACCTCCACCCGGTCGATGGCGTCAACGCGGCCGACGAAGTCGCGAGTCTGCGACACCGGCTTTCTTTCGGCATAAACAGTGCCGACTGGAACCGCTTGCTGAGCCTGTGCCAGCGAAGCAAACGCGCCCAGTGTCAGAACGCCTGCAACGACGAATGCGCGGGAAAAGTACATGAGCAAAGCCCCAGCCTGTAACCCCTAGGTTACGCGATGCGCGGTACTATGTTTGTTACTTGCTATCGCCACCCCACCGCAGCGTCACCCCCACGTCACCGGGCATGCCGCCAGGAAAGTCGACAATATTGAAACCCACCTTGTAGCCCCGCAGCTTCAGGTATTTTTCCCAGAAGTCATAAAGCTCTTTTGGCAATCCGGTGAGTGTTTTTTCCCAGCCCGGCTCGCGTTGATTGATTGCGCGGCCGCGATCCGTACAGAGGCTGTTGGGAAAACGTCCGACCTCCACTTCGGTCAAACCATTATCCGCTGCTCTTTTTATGATCGCGGCGGCGCGTTTTAATCTCTCCTCGTCGGAAACCCCGGAAGGTTTCGAGAACCTTTCAAGCAGCGCCTTTTTTTCCGCGTCGGCCGCAGAGAGCTCGCGCATCGCCGCCGACGCCTTCTCAGCCTCCTTCAACGCTATCTGCTTCCTAATATCCTGCGCAGTGGGCAATATCGCCAGCGGGTCGGAAGTTTTCGTTGCTGCCGGTTCAGCCATGGCTATGCTCCATACCGCGTTCGGCCGAGTGTCCTTGATCCAACTCAAATTGTCTGCGAGTGGCCTTCGTATTAGCCTACACCGATTACTTTCCGTGGACCATGGGGGTCGCCTCTCCGGCGACGGTTATTGTCATGATGCGACAGCACGCAATGTCGAAAAAACTCAAGCGTAAAGTTTATGAAAAGGACCTCCGCAAGCTTCAAGTCGAGCTTTGCCGGTTGCAAGATTGGGTGAAAGCCACACGGGCAAAGGCGATCATCGTCTTCGAGGGCCGCGACGCGGCCGGAAAAGGCGGAACAATCAAAGCGATCACGGAGCGTGTAAGCCCGCGCGTCTTTCGTGTCGTTGCGCTTCCGGCGCCAAGCGACCGCGAAAAAACCCAGATGTACATTCAGCGTTACGTCACGCAGTTTCCCGCCGGCGGCGAGGTCGTGATCTTCGATCGGAGTTGGTACAACCGCGCGGGCGTCGAATACGTGATGGGCTTTACGACCGAGGATCAAACCAGGCGCTTTCTGGAGCTGTGCCCGGAAATCGAAGGTTACATCGTCGAAGCGGGCATCATCTTGATCAAAATATGGCTCGAGGTCGGAAAAGCGGAGCAAGAAAGACGTTTTTTGGCGCGCATCAACGACCCATTGCGGCAATGGAAACTCAGCCCGATGGATCTGGAGTCGTTTCGGCACTGGTACGAATATTCCAAGGCGCGCGACCTCATGTTGGAAGCAACCGACAGCAAGCAAGCGCCGTGGTATATCGTGCGTACGGATGATAAGCGTCGCGGCAGACTGAACTGCATATCGCACATCTTGTCGCAGATTCCGTACAAGAAAATGCGCCGCGACAAAGTGCAATTGCCGAAACGGCTGAACAAGAACAAATACGACGATCAAGCGAGCTTAAAGGGCCGCCGCTTTGTCGCCGAGAGGTATTAAGAGAAAGGTCCTTATTTCCGGCGGTCTTACGCCCGCAGAGAACCCTTACGTAACGATGTTCGCAAACGCGCTGATTGTTAAACGATCGCAGGCGTTCTAGTCGATGATGTGATAGCCGCCATCGACGTAAAGCGTTTCGCCGGTGATAAGGCGGGCGGCATCATGCGCAAGAAATGCGGTCGCGACGCCGACGTCATCGATGCTGACAAGGCTGCGCGCGGGGGCTTTGGCCCTGGCCTTATCGAGCAAGGCGTCGAAGCCGGCGCGGCAATCAGTACCGCGAATATCTCACCGAAAGCGCGCCACATGTACTCGACTACGAATCCCGGTCAGACAGCAAGGTGAGACTGCTTGTCGTGCGGACCGACGAGGAACTGATGATCGCACGGCACGCCGTTGGCCTTTTACCGTCGCTCGGAAGGCAGGCGGCGCAGACCGTGGCTTGAGGCGACAACGACTTGGTCAGTAACCGGTGCGCCCCAACAAGGGGAAATACGGCGATCAGGCCGGACTTGAAAATCGTCGTGTCGTCGCCGACGCTGTCGGCGCTTCCGACAAATGCCTGATATATGACCCAATATACTTCCTCGTGCGCCAATGTTTTCCTGATCACTCAATGATAAGATAATGCTGACGAGGTTGGAACGGTCAGCCACTGAGGGAAGGCCAGATGGCTTCCAAAGCAGCTATAACGGACAAGTGGCGAAAATATTGCACCTACTCGCAGTTCGAGCGGGTCGCGCTTGCTTGCGTGATGTTTATGATTGCAACGATCGCTGTCTTTGCGATTGTATTCGCCGGCATCAAGCTTGCCGGTGACTTATTGCTCGGCGAAACTTTCGTCGACAAGGCTGCGCTGCAAGACACAGTCGGCCTGATCCTCACTATTGTCATACTGCTCGAATTCAATCATTCGCTGCTAGTCGCGCTGACCGAGGGCTCGGGGGCCATCCAGGTAAGAATGCTGGTTCGGCTCACGATATTGGTCGTCGCCCGAAAACTGATGTTGATAGACTTCACAGCGGCGGATGCCAAAACATTGCTCGGCTTCGGTGGATTGTTGATAGCGTTGGGAGGGCTGTATTGGCTGATCGCCAACAGCGACGGTCGGCGTTCGGCATCTTCAACTGCGGATAAAGCCCCCGCAGGTGGCAAGTAGACTCGCATTACAATCGTGCTGTTGCGGATCGTATCGGCGGATGCGTTCTGCCTAGGCGAGACACTCACGCAAAGCGAAGATCGATAAAAAGGGCAGTTCCTAACGAAGAAATACTTTCGAGACGACAAGTAGAATGGTGGCAAGAAGGCCGGACAAAGCCGACGCCGCGAGCACGCTAAGGCGAACTTGCGCCATGGTGCTCTCGTCGGCGAACGCGAGCGTGCCGATGAAGAGACTCATCGTGAAGCCCACTCCAGTCAGGATCGCGATGCCGTAGAGCTGCGCAGTCGAAGTGCCTTGCGGCCACTCTGCCAGTCCGAGTCTGATGGCGGTGATCGCGGCGCCGAAGACGCCAAGTTGCTTGCCGAGGAATAGACCCGCAATTATTCCAAGTGGAAGCGGCGCGACGAGGGTCGAAAGCGATATCCCAACGAGTGGTACGCCGGCATTGGCGAAAGCAAACACGGGCACGATGACGTAGCTCACCCACGGCTTCAGTGCATGCTCGGTTTTTTCCAGCAGACTTTCTTCCCCGTGCCGGCCGAGCGGCATCGCCAGGCCGACCGCCACTCCAGCAAGTGTTGCATGAACGCCCGATTTGAGTACACAAACCCATGTGAACACACCGAGCAAAACGTAGGCAGAGAGTTTACGCACATCGAGTAAGTTCAACGCCGCGAGACCGATGACGCCGATTGCCGCCAGCGACAGCGAGATAAGTGAAAGCTGATCGGTGTAGAATATCGCGATGACGATGATCGCCAGCAAATCGTCGATGATTGCAAGCGCAAGCAGAAAGGTTTTCAGGGCGGTCGGCACGATATTGCCAAGCAAGGCGCAAATGCCAATAGCGAATGCGATATCGGTC